>Ga0209490_10000002_pt1 | contig 360431 bp, 319 predicted proteins | sample MAT06_FD_187209 | JGI IMG/M metagenome (GOLD analysis project Ga0209490, IMG submission 187209) | Freshwater microbial communities from Lake Fryxell liftoff mats and glacier meltwater in Antarctica - MAT-06 (SPAdes) (version 2) | ecosystem: Environmental > Aquatic > Freshwater > Ice > Liftoff...
GATGGAGCGCTGCGAGTGATTGCCGTCGGACCGAGCTTTCAAAGCCTGTTGTCCGAGGCCTTCGACCAAATCAGGGAGGGAGCCAAGGGTAATCTTAGCATGATGCTGCGGATGCTGGACTCAGTGCGAACCATTGCGAGTCTGACGTCCGATCCCAGTCGGCGGCAGGCGCTTCATGAACAAGTGGAATGGATTACAGAACTGGCCAAACGCAGCACCGATTCCCCGCACGACCGCTCCTTGTTTGAGGGCCAGTTGGTGCAAGTGCGCGAATCACTCAAAGTAGATCTGATTCTGCCAATTCACGAAGAACCCAAGAAAGCATAAAGAACAAAATAAAATCCAAAGACTTCCGGGTGCCCCTTGGCAAAAAAATGAATCTCAAAAAGTGGCCGATGCTGGTGCCCTATTTGTTACAGGGTGTCGGAGGCGTCCCCCAATTGAACCAGCATGATCGTATTCATCCAACCCTAGAAGGACAACGGATCATTGCGGAGAACGTATGGAAAATCTTAAGGATGAAATTTTCAATAAAAATCCCGAACGTCATTTAAAACAGGCTAAGAATCTATCAGAAAGTTACCGCGACGCAAAAACCCCTAATTATAGAAGCCCAGAGGCTTAGGTGCGAGGAGATGTGGCAGTGGCTAGTTCGGAAATACCCTATTGGGTAAATAAAGGATGGTTAGAGCGTCAATTCAATACTTTTCCAGTGGTATCAATAAAATTAGATAAAGTCCAAAACCCTGAATATGTTCTTTATCAGTGGTATCGTAAAGAAGTTACCATACCAGTTTGCTCGGATTCTAAGGCAAGGAGTCTGGGATTTGACCTGTTTCATGGCCGTTTTCGGAATAGCCCTTCTGCTGGTTCTGATTACCCTTAATAAAATTTCGGCTCATCGAAAAATCAGGAGAATAGCCCGCCAGATTAAACGCCAAAGGGGCAGCAATAGACCTACAGTATACATTTCGAGTCGCTCGGATGAAAAGCAATCTTAACTCAAGCTTCTCCTAACAAAAACCAACGCAATAATTCACACCCACCTGAGAAAATCCTACTTCGAAATCAGGCAGCAGTTTGCAAACTATTGCGTGTTATCAATGGTCAGGAATCAACTCAGTAAAACAGTGCAAAAGTGTTTACTATTGAGAGTCGGCTCCGTTGACTTGATTTAGTTATCTAGCTTTGAATAAAAGCATTTGATCGCTTACAAAGCTTAGGATGAAGGAGCCCCCAGAAAAGATCTATGATAAGCTTGGCGTGGCCAACCGCCATGCTGCGGCTCCTATGTCATCGGCACGGGAGTAGGCCTCAATGATCTGAGACGCTTTAGTCCGAAAAACTACGTCAAAAAGTTTTTTTAGGCGTTTGATTCTTCTCTGCGAAAAAGCACTCTGATACGTTTGCGCTCACGCCAACCAACCAGACCCAAGAGCAGCATCGCGCCCATCACTACGGAGGGTTCTGGCACAACAACAAGGGAAACGTTATCGAGGGAAACATTGGAATTGCTGGAAGTTGGACTGTCGGCAAAACGAATCACCGTGTCCCCGCCCGTCGTGGCAGTAAATCGGATGCTGTGTTGCTGCCAAACCGCAGCAGCTGGGGTAACATTAGCAGGATTAGTAACAGTAAATGTCTGATTACTTATGTAACTGGTTCCAATGGCACCGATGTTAGCAGCTCCAGTGAGTGTACCCACATTAAGAAGACTGGCGGATGTCCCGCCTTTTCCTGCCCCCACTTCTGTGTTGATCCAAAAACTCAATTCATACTCTGTTCCCGAAACAAGAGAAATCACCTGATAAAGCGAACATCCAACCGTGAAGCCCGTGCTCTGAGTACTGTCCAACTGCATAAGGAAAGCCCCGTTTTGAGCATTTGGAATCCAGCTTGCCGTAGTGCGGTCACCGGGCGTGCTCTGCGTATAATAAATGGCGAAGTTTGGCCCATCACTGGTCGTCGGCCGTAGATACCAGCCAGGTATAGCAGTGTCATTGTCAGTAGAGTAGGCCACGTAATCCGTTGTGAGAGCAATTCCGGGATCTTCAAAATTGCCGTTGACCAAAATATTGGCGGACGATGTCATTACCCACGGCACCGTGGTCAAAAATAGAGCTACCATCAGCTTTGGATATGCCATTTTCATTAAAATAATGTAGCCTCATCAGGCCAATGTGACAAGGCAAAATAAAACTGCATCAAGGCAAGGAATCCAGAAGACGCCTCTCTTCATCCATGAGCCGGGCTTGTGCCGCTTTCTTTCGATAAACAGATGATAGCTCCTGCTGTCCGCCTGAGGCTAGCAAAAGTGCCCACTTAAAGGCAAGGGATGGCTGATCCTCGGGTTCGGGCCATTTATTCAAAAGTTCCAGTGCTTCCACGTGCTTACCTGAAAAATAACAGGCCAGCGCATAGGTATTTCGCACTATCGGGTTCGACGGATAACGTTCCTGTAGATCCTCTGCGTTCCTGATTGCCGATGCCCTGTTGATATCGAGAAGAAGACTGAGATAGGTGTGGTTGTTCTGATAAACGGTATTTTGCGGATTGTCTCTTAGCTGCTCGCTCACTACCTGATACACATTCAGAGCCTTTCCCTGCCGGTATGCCGTTTCTAAAAGGAGCTGGAGGGCCTGTGAGCGCTCGGACGTTTTGGCGCGGGCGACAGTCCAAAAAAGCCCAGAGGCCTCACTCTCCCAACCCCACTTTAATACCCATTGCCCCAGTAAAAGAGCCATGCCATCCATGGATGTTGTGGATTTCACGGCAGTTTCCCACCGTTCTTTAAAATCCGGGCTTCCCTGTTGACGGGAAACTTTGGCCAACAGCGCCAGTCTTAGAGTATCCAGTTTTCTCCACTCAATACGCTGAAGAAACTCTTCCATTCCGGCAAGGTCCCCCAGAGACCATAGGACATCGCAACGGCTCATCTGGACGGGAAAAAGATTCCGGAGATTTTCATTCTGACCGTCCAGCCAAAGCAGACATTCCTGCGCCCTTCCATGGGCAATCATCCATGAGGCCAAGGAAGCAACGTGAAGCGGATTCTGAACCGCCAGAGTTTTCAACTCTGCCAAGGTTGCGGATTCCACGGATCCTTCCGACTCCGACGCATCCAGCTCCTGCAACCTGTCTTCCCACCCGCCTGGAGCGCGCTTAAGTATTTCACGTGACAGACGAAGGTAGGCAGGGAAGTCACGACGTTGGGAGGCATCCTTGGCCAAAGCACGCAGCGCGGCAAGCCCATCCTGCGGATCTCCCGAAAGTTTCTCCAGTCTCATTCGAGCTTCCTGAGCAAGAGCGGGGTCATGGACATCTAGGCGCAGAGCTGCTAGGTTAATCTCATGAATCGGACGCCCCGGTTCCCATCGTGCTGCCTGGACAAAAAAAACATCCGCCCGTTTCTTATCGCCGAGTGCCAGAGCAACCCCTGCGGAGAGTGAGCAATATTCCACTTTCCTCTCGAGTTCTGGAATTAGATCCAGCGCATGTTGAGCCGTTTTGACTTGGCCGTATCGTAAGGCAGAAGCGGCCCAAGCCAAATAGTCTTTGCTTGGTGGATTTTTCTGAAGTTGAATCAAGCGAGAGTGCCAAAAAACAGTCATCGGATGCCCTTGGGCCTCGAATACCTGAATCACTAACCTGTTGGCGGCGAGGCGCTCTGGATTGCGTTTAAGAGCCTCGAAGGCCCAAAGCTGGGCGTTTTCCAACCTTGACTCTGCGAGGGCTGATTTTGACAGAGCCATGAAACGTTCTTGCTTCAGCCAGTTATAGGCGGGAGGCGCTCCGTAGTAGAGGGTTACGCCTAAAATCAGAACTGCCACCGCCAAAAAAAGGCGCAGGTATGTCTGTGAAGTCTTCACAATTGTCACATTCCACTATGCACCACGATCCGCTCTACGTCAAGACCGGGTCGATGTCGCAGACAGGCCCGCCTTTGCGCAGCTCCGCCTTAATCCGTCCCCCTCTGCGTGAGCCATTCTGGATTCTAGCTGCACACTTTTATCGATTGAGGATTTGGTTAATGATGATTCTAACTCATCAGCCTTGAGGCCTAGCAGAGCACTTTCTTTAGATAGTTTCCCGTGTGGCTCTTAACGCATTTAGCTATGTCTTCAGGTGTGCCTTCGCCTACGATGGTGCCGCCGCCTAGTCCCGCTTCAGGGCCGATGTCTATGACGTGATCGGCCTCGGCGATGACGTTGAGATGATGCTCAATCACGATTACGGTGTGCCCTTCCTCTACGAGTTGATGGAGGAGTTCGATCAATTTTTTAACATCAGCTAGGTGTAACCCTACGGTGGGTTCTTCTAGGAGATAGAGGGTGTGCGCTTTGATTTTTTGTAGTGAACGCATTTTCATGCGGTTTAGGCTTTGTTGAGAGGCAGCTAGTTCCGTCACGAGTTTCAAGCGTTGAGCCTCGCCGCCCGATAGGGTGGGACTCGTTTGACCTAGGGTGAGGTAGCCTAGACCTGTTTGCTGCATGAGCTTAAGAGGGAGTTGGATAGCAGACTGATTTTCAAAAAAGGTAACGGCCTCGTCCACACTCAGTTGTAGGACGTCGTGAATATTTTTATCTTTAAATAAAGTTTCCAACACGGGATCGCTCCAACGCCGCCCCTGACATTTTTCGCAGACGGTGTAGGTCGAAGGAAGAAAATTCATGTCGATTTTAATGGTGCCTTGACCCTGACAAGCTTGGCAGCGGCCGGGACCTGAGTTGTAAGAAAAGTAGTTAGCGGTGAAACCTCGTGCTTTAGCTAAATTCGTGGAGGCGAAGAGTTCTCGCAAACGATCCATCAGCCCAAGATAAGTGATGACGGTGGAGCGGGAGGTTTTTCCGATGGGAGACTGATCTACTTCCGTGACATGAGTGATGTGTTCGGCTCCTTGCACTTTAGACCAGCGTCGTAAGCTTTTGGAGAGGGGTGTTTTTTTAATGGCATTAAGGACAGCGGGCTGAATGATCTGACGCAGGAGCGTGCTTTTACCTGAACCGCTAACTCCGCTCAAAACGGTGAGGCGGCCTAGGGGTATGGAGATGGAAATATTTTTGAGGTTGTTGGCTTGAGCACCTTGAATTTTTAAGTAAGGGATGGATTTGTCACAAGGGCGACGTTTCCCACGCATCGGGTGTTTAAGGGGTTTACCGAGGAGCAGGCCAGTAGCAGATTTTTTATTACCAGCTATTTTTTTCCACGATCCTTGAGCCACGATTTCGCCGCCGTGTATGCCCGCGCCAGGCCCAAGGTCGATGATGTGATCGGCTTCTTTCATCATTTCTTCATCGTGTTCAACGATGACCACAGAATTTCCTCGTTGTTGCAGTTGTCGGAGAGTTTTAATAAGTTCGGTGTTATCACGAGGGTGGAGACCTATGGTGGGTTCGTCTAAAACGTAGAGCACGCCTTGGAGGTTAGAGCCGAGCTGAGCGGCAAGGCGGATGCGTTGGGATTCACCGCCCGATAAAGTCGGGGCGGCACGGTCTAGATTTAAATAATCAAGCCCAACGTGTTGGAGGAAGCGCAGACGTTGTTCGATCTCGGGCTGGATATCGCGCATGATAATGGCTTCGCGCCCTTTCCATTTCAGGCTGCTAAAGAAATGGCGGAAGTCCGAGATGGTCATAGCGTTAATTTCGGTTATGGGTTTTCCGCCAAAGCGCACGGCGCGGGCGATTTCATTTAACTTACTGCCGTGACAAGCTGGGCAGATCTTAGCCTCGCCTGTATCGGCAGATTCTCGGAGCCATTCCCGTTGTTGTTCTTGTTCAATCTCAGAAAGATTTTCGTCGGTGCTGATTTTAAGGATGCTGCCATAGCCTTCACAAACAGGACACCAACCGTGCGGGCTGTTGAAAGAGAAGAGGCGCGGATCAAGTTCATTAAAGGATCTCCCCGTCGAGGGTGAGTAGAGAGCGGTGCTGTAAACGGTTTCCTTTTTATAATTATTAAGCGTGTAGAGAGTTCCCTTACCGAGGCTTAGAGCTTGATTAATCAAGGCTGCGAGGTTGTCGGTCTTTTTGTTGATGTTACCTAAGATGAGGTCGATGTTGTGATCCCGGTAACGGTCCAGAGCCTTGAATTTATCAGGGGCGATCCAGTGTCCATCGACACGAAGGAAAGGAAACCCTTTCTTCTCAGCCCAAGCGGCTATTTCTGTGTAAAGACCCTTACGCCCTCGAACTAGCGGTGCCATGAGGCTAAGTTCGTGGTTGCGTAATTGTAGTTGAACATTTTTAATAATGTCTTCAGGACTTTGTTGGATGCAGGCTTCTCCCGTTTGAGGATCGTGTTGTTGCCCCATCTTAGCATAGAGAAGGCGCATGAAATGGTAGAGTTCGGTGATGGTGGCAACGGTGCTTTTCCCGCCACCGCGCGTGGTGCGTTGTTCAATGGCTACGGAAGGAGGAATGCCGAGGATAGCGTCCACCCGTGGCTTCTCCATTTGTTCCATGAATTGACGGGCATAATTGTTTAAGCAATCAAGATAACGCCGCTGGCCTTCCGCAAAGAGTAGGTCAAAGGCTAGTGTGCTTTTGCCTGAGCCAGAAAGTCCCGTGATGACGACCATCTGATCGCGAGGAATTTTTAGGCTAACATTCTTTAAGTTATGGTGGCGCGCTCCACTAATCTCGATAAAGCGGCTCGGAGCCTTTTTTGGTAAAATTGCAGTTTTTTGGGTACATTTCTTCTCAGAGATTTTTGCAGGAGCTAAAAAATCTTTTAAGTAAAAGCCAGTGAGACTTTTAGGGTGCAGGGAAATTTCTTCGGGCGTTCCGCTCGCGACGAGATCTCCACCGCCGTCGCCTGACTCGGGACCAAGATCAAGAATGTAGTCGGCGCATTTGATTACATCTAAATTATGTTCAATAACAATTAAGGTATGACCAGCATCGACTAGTCGTTGCAGGACTTGAACCAGAACGCGGATGTCGTCAAAGTGCAGACCCGTAGTGGGTTCATCTAAAATCAGAACCTTAGTGGTTAAGTTTTCGATACGATCGGCATTAGGTTCAACTTGAGGAGCTCTTTTCTTGCCAGACTTTTTCTTTAATGTTTCAAAGAGATAACTAACCAGTTTCAGGCGTTGTGATTCACCGCCAGAGAGTTGATTAAGAGGCTGACCACATTTTAAATAACCAAGGCCGACTTCTTGGATTAAGGCCAGACCGTCTCGGATTTGCTCACGCTGTTTAACTTCTTTAGCGGCGGCTGCGGTGATTTCTAAGGAAAAGAAATCAATCCCTTCCTGAATAGTCATTTCTAAAAGTTGATCAATAGAAATTCCGTGATACTTAACTTGAAGCACATGTTTTTGGAAGCGTTTTCCTTCACAGACGGGGCAACGAACATAGACGTCGGAAAGGAACTGCATCTTAATCAATTCATAACCAGTTCCGTTACAGCGGGTGCAGCGACCTGTTCCTGTGTTAAAGGAGAAGCAGGAGGCGCCAACACCCGTCTGGCGCGCATCATCCGTGGCGGCAAAAAGATCCCGCACAGCATCGTAAACCCCTAGGTAAAGTAGCGGGGTGGAGCGGGGTGTTTGCGTGAGAGGACTTTGATCTACCAACACGACATCAGAAACAAGATCGGTATTTTTAAGGGATGTGAGCGAACCGGCCTCTGAGACGGTGCGACCGAGAGATTGGGTTAGGTGTTTATAAATAATCTCTTCAACTAAAGTACTTTTTCCTGAACCACTGACGCCTGTTATGGCGGTAAGGCGACGAAGAGGAATTTGAAAATCCATTTTGCGGACGTTATGTTTGGCGGCTCCTTTAAACAAAAGGTTGATGGCATTTTTTAAAGGACGTCTTGCGAGGGGTAATGGAATGCTGAGCCGGTGGCTGAGATAGCCTCCAGTGAGAGATTTTGGATCCTCTAACATCTGGGCTACACTACCTTGGAAACTTAGATGACCGCCGCCCTGGCCTCGTCCTGGTCCAAGCTCGATTACACGATCTGCGGCGCGCATCATAGAGGCATCATGTTCGACCACGAGGATGCTGTTGCCTTGGTCCCGTAGGCATTGCAAGACCTTGATGAGTTGATCCGTGTCACGCGGATGGAGGCCGATGCTGGGTTCATCTAGGACAAACATGGTGCCAACCAGTGAGGTGCCGAGGCAGGTGGTGAGATTGACGCGCTGCACCTCACCGCCGGAGAGGGTTCTTGTGGTGCGATTGAGCGTCAAATATCCTAGACCTACTTGGCTGAGGAACTGCACGCGGGAGCGGATTTGTTGAAGGAGGATCGTAGAAGATTCGTCTGGGGTATGAATTTTTTCTAGAAAAGGCAGGAGATCTTTGAAGGCCAGATCGTTGAGTTCGGGGAGGCTTTTCCCTTGAATTTTCCAGAGATGAGTTTGGGGTTGGAATCGTGTGCCGAGACATGCTGGGCAAATATGATACGCACGGTAACGGGATAGGAGAACACGGACGTGCATTTTGTAGCTGCGCGTTTCCATCCATTCAAAGAAACCTTTCACGCCATACCAAAGACCTTGATCGTGAATCTGTTCATTAGTCTTGCCTTTACGATCATCGCCGGAGAGGACGAAGTGTTGTTGCTCAGGGCTGAGTTGCTGGAAAGGTTTTGTCAGAGAAATTTTTTTACGTTTGCAGGCTTTGGTTAAATCTTTTTGGCACTCAGCATTGCTGTCCGTTTGGAAGGGTTTGACTACACCTTCCTCAATACTTAACTTGCGGTCTGGTAAGGCTAGGCCGTAGTCAATTTCAACAGTGCGCCCAAAACCGCGGCAGACGGGACAAGCTCCGATGGGGTTATTAAAGCTAAAGAGGGCAGGTGAGGGAGGAGTGAATTCTTGCTGAGATTCTGGACAGAACCAGCGTTGGGAAAAGGCAAGAGGTTGTGCGTTAGGAACATGAATACTGAGGAGACCTTTACCGAAACGGAAGGAGGACTCGAGAGCTTCCATGAGGCGAGCCTTACTATCTTGGTCGAGCGTGATGCGGTCTGTGACGACGGGAATGTTAAAAATTTGAGCAGCGAGATTTTTTTTAGGACTCTTTGTTTTAGAACCACTTTCTGGCGGAGAGGCAGACGAAGACAGTGAGCTGAGCCAGAGTCTAAGGTCGGGGGCGTTTTCAGGTTCGAGTCGGATGGGCTTATCCCCATGAAGGACTCGGACAAAGCCTTGGGCTGAAAGGAAGGAGCAGAGATCTTTCCACGGAGTGCTAGAGGGAAAGGGCACATTAAACGTGATAAGAATTGTTTTTCCAGGATGAGTGAGTAATAAAGTGTCGGCTAAGTCTTGGGCTTTCCAAGGCTTAATCTGCCTGCCCGTCAGTGGGCTATGTAGGGTGGCAATGCTGGGGTAAAGTAGTTTAAGGTAATCGGCTATTTCGGTCATAGTGCCGACGGTGCTACGGCTGGTGCGGACGGAGTTAGCTTGCTGAATAGCGATGGATGGGGGGATGCCTTCGATTTTATCAACCTGCGGTTTATCCATGCGTTCAAGGAACTGGCGGGTGTAAGGGCTAAAGGTCTCGGTGTAACGGCGTTGGCCTTCGGCATAAAGCGTGTCAAAGGCTAGAGAAGACTTTCCAGAACCGCTGACTCCAGTCAAGACGACGAGTTCGTTTAACGGAATATCGAGATCGAGATTTTTCAGGTTATTTTGGCGTGCGCCACGCACGGTAATGAATCCTGAGGGTAGAATTAAAGACATCGTACTTGCTTAGCGCAGATTTGAGTTGAGGCAAGAGAGCCCAGATTATTGTGTTAGAATATTGAGGCGGTTGCTTTTGGTTAAAAGAGAGCGTAATTTAGAATGATAATGAGGAAAATATTATTTATGAGCTTTTTAAGTTTTGTTGGTTTGACGCACGCGGCGGAGTTAAAGGTGGGAGACAGTGCCCCTAGCATGGTCGTAAAGGACGAGGCTGGGAAAGAGCTTAATTTAGGCGAGATATTTACGACGGGTTTGACGTTGGTTTATTTTTATCCCAAGGCGGACACGCCAGGCTGCACGGCTCAAGGTTGTAGTTTACGCGACAGCTACACGGCTTTAACAGATAAGGGAATTCGGGTCATAGGGGTAAGTCATGACAATGCGGTAGCGCAAAAGGCTTTTAAGGAAAAATATAAGTTGCCGTTTACGCTTATTCCAGACACGGAGAATGTGGTGATTAAAGCGTTCGGGGTGCCGAGTATGATGGGGTTTGCGAAGCGACAGGCTTATTTGATTAAGGATGGGAAAGTGGTTTGGACTGATTTAAGTGCCTCAACTGCGCAGCAGGCGAGTGATGTATTAAAAGCGGTTGGAGAGCTTAGGTAGGAGGTGATCCGCAGCCAAGGCAGCGAGTGAGCCTAATAGTGCTCTGCATCAATGGACTCATGGCAAGTTTAAGTAGGTTTTTTCAAATCGTCTTTAAGGACATGCAAAAATGCAGTTAATCCATGCATTCATTTAAGGCAATCTTTATGACCTAATACGCTGCACTAGTTTACGGTTAGCGATAATTTTAAATAAGCTTAACCTTGCGGTTTTGGGGGTTTTGACTACGCTTATTTTATGAGATACCTAGCCGTTCTTTCGGTTTACTTTTTTTGCGTGCTGTCTCTTCATGCAGATCGAGTAGATAAAATTTACAGCTTTGGTTCCGCTGATCCACGGGAAGTGGAGGAAGTGCTTAAGGGAGTGTTAAGTCCTGAGGGTAAAATCGTCATTTTACGCGATAAGGCTAAGGTTCTAGTCCAAGACAATGCAGGGGTGCACGAATTAGTAGGGCTTTTACTAACAGATATGGCTAAGCCTAGGCCTAACATAAAAGTCGAAGTCATTTTTAATGAAGACACTTCCAACAAGCAGCGTGGTGGGGATGTGGGGTTTCGAGCTGGTGGTCGTGATATACAGGTAGGAAACAGGCCAGGCTTACCACGAAATTCTATCGATATTAATTTAATGAATCAAACGACCACGACGAGCCGAAGCTCAGGTCAATTTCTCGTTGTGCAGAGCGGTTTATCCGCAGCTATTCGGGTGTTGCAAGAAGTTCCTTATGTGGATTATTTTTTCAATTATGCTTATGGCCATGGCTACATCACGACCCAAACGCAATGGCGCGATATTGGATCCCAAATGTCGGTGCGGCCTACCTTACGGGGAAATTTAATTGAGGTAGTTTTGATGCCTCAAATTACCGCACTTGTTGATGGAAATCCGATGGTTATAGATTACCGAGATTTGGCCACCACAGTTATGGTGGCGAATGGCCAGGAGGTTTCCATAGGGGGCTTTCAAGGGGCGGGCGATGAATTTAACCGTAATTTTTTTATGGGTGGAAACCGTACGCAGACGAGTCAATCCACGGGATTCAAAATCAGAGCTACCGTGTTTGAGTATTGATTTTTCATAAACGATTGGTTTAAAAGTCTAGGGAACGGCAGGCTGTTTGAATAACTTGAGCCGTGAGGATTATGCGGTAACACCTAATTTTAAATGAAACGATTTACTCTTACTGGAGGGATAGCTTGTGGAAAATCTACGGTCTCTGAAGCACTAAAAAAGAGGGGCTGGCAAGTTATTGATACAGATGAAATTGCGCAAGAAATAGTGAAGAAAGATTCCGAGGGGTATAAAAAAGTTATTGACTCCTTCGGCTCATCTATCCTAAATAGCGAAGGTTCGATTGATCGTCTCCAGTTGGGTGACATCATTTTTACGGATTCTGGAAAACGGAGTTTATTAAACTCAATTCTTCATCCCCTCATACAAAAAGAATGGCAGCTACAGCATTCTGTTTGCGTGCAGCGAGGTGCCACCCTAGTGGTTATCCCGTTGCTTTATGAAGTTGAAGGAGACGGTTGGTTTGACTCGGTGGCGTGCGTGGGATGTTCCCACGATACCCAACAGATGAGACTGAAGCAGCGAGGTTTTGATTTCGGGCAGATTCAGATGAGAATCAAAGCTCAAATGGGCCTTGAACAGAAACTTAAAAAAAGTGATTTGGTCGTTTGGAATAACGGCAGTGAAGAACTGTTAGAACAGCAAGTTAACTTGCTAGATAGACATTGGAAAAGCTTGTGAAAATATCCCCCATTTTGAAAAAACTAGTAAAAGGTAAGAAAGAAGTTATGCCGAAAGAAGAACAGCAAAGCAGTCCAGCTCCGGCGGAATCCCCAGCTCCATCGTCTCATTCCGCTCCGCCTGAACAATCTAACGTATCCGAAGCCCGCCCTGAGCGCGAACCAAGAGAACCGCGCGAGCAGAGAAGCCCACGCGAAGCGCGCACCCAGCGTGAACCTCGGGAAGTCAGCGAACCCCGTGAACCCGCCACATCTCGTGAGCCACGTGAAGGTAGTGAACCCCGTGAGTTTCGCGAAAGAACGGATACCCGCACTTCTAACGAACCTCGTGAGCCCCGTGATTTACGCGCGCCCCGTGAAGGAACGGAAAGCCGTGAAAGCCGGGATACACGAGAGGCACGTGAGCCTCGCCCGCAAGGTGAATTTCGTCAGCCGATGGATAATGATCGCCCTAGGCAAGATGGCAATGGTCGTCGTCAAGGGAAGGCAGGGCGGTTTTTCCGTCGCGGTCGCCGTGGACAGAATCAGGGGCCAAGTCAAGGCGGCCCGCGCGGAGGCGAATTCCCTGAAGATGTGGGACACCGCGACGAATATATGCCGAGTTTAGAAGGATCTGGCGGCTCAATAAATTCAGAAGACCAGGGTGAACCCTTGCCATTGCCCGCAGGAAAAGACTTTCATTTAGCAGACTTACAAAAGCTTAAAATTCAAGAGCTAGCAGAATTGGCTGTCGCTTATCACATTGAAAACATTGGATCGCTTCGTAAGCATGAGGTTATCTTTGAAATTCTCCGTCGCAATGCACGCAGTGGTGGTCGTATGTTTGGAGAAGGTGTTTTAGAAATACTGCCAGATGCTTATGGTTTTCTACGTTGGCCTACGAATAGTTATACGCCTTGTCCAGAAGATATTTACGTTTCCCCGTCCCAGATCCGTCGTTACGGATTGAAGAAGGGTGACTTAATTGGGGGCGAAGTTCGTCCGCCGCGTGAGAAGGAACGTTACTTTGCCTTAATTACGGTCGATACGTTAGAAGGAGAGGCGCCAGAAAAAGCTAAAAGTATTATTCACTTTGACAATTTGACTCCCTTGTTTCCGAACCGGCGCATTATGTTGGAAACCAAGAATAAGCCTGACCTCGCCATGCGAGCGGTTGATTTGGTTACGCCAATCGGTTTTGGTCAGCGTGGGCTTATCGTAGCTCCGCCTCGCACGGGTAAGACAGTTTTGATGCAGAAGATTGCTAACTCTATTTCAGAAAGTCATCCCGAGGCGTATTTGATCGTTCTCTTAATCGATGAGCGGCCCGAAGAAGTCACGGACATGAGACGTTCCGTTAAGGGTGAAGTAATTAGCTCTACCTTTGATGAGCCGCCAGAGCGTCACGTGCAGGTGGCTGAGATGGTGATTGAGCGAGCGAAGCGCTTGGCTGAGCGCGGCGTGGATGTGGTGATTTTATTGGATAGCATTACCCGTCTGGCTCGTGCTTACAATACTCTGCAGCCGCACAGTGGTAAGATTCTATCGGGTGGTGTGGACGCAAACGCATTACATAAACCACGGCGTTTCTTTGCGGCAGCACGTAACCTTGAAGAAGGTGGGAGCTTAACCATTATCGCCACGGCTTTGGTTGATACCGGAAGCAAGATGGATGAGGTAATCTTTGAAGAATTTAAGGGCACGGGTAACATGGAAGTCAATCTAGACCGAGCCCTAGTGGACAAGCGCGTTTATCCAGCGGTGAACGTTCCTAAGTCAGGAACTCGCAAGGAAGAACTACTCTATCATACGGATGAGATGCCACGCATTGTCATGTTGCGTAGAGCCTTGAGCTCGTTACCTCCAGTTGAAGCGATGGAAATTTTATTAGACCGACTGAAAAAGACGAAAAATAACGTCGAGTTTTTGTTGGCCATGAATTTAAAAGATTAGAGCTGTCTCAAGGCCTAGCACTGGGGTTTCGGCGGTCTTGTGATTCGCCATATGCTAGAATCAGGAGCCAAACTGAGCCAAGGGCAGGGTGAGAGGAGGGGCTATGACTAGTGATACGTTTTGGCTTTTTCCTGCCATTTTATAGTGACTTCTCGTGGGGTTATTTTATTTTAATATCTTATGCGTATTTTCGTTACGGGTGGTGCTGGTTATATTGGTAGTGTTTTTGTAGAAGAGGCAATCAAGGCGGGGCATGAGATTTGTATTTTTGACGATTTATCTGAGGGAAATAAAGCGGCAATCCACCCTCAAGCTAAATTTGTTTTGGGTGATTTATTGAACTACCCCGTTATTGAAAATGCGGTGGTGGATTTTAATCCTGATGCGGTGATCCATTTTGCGGGTAAAGCTTTGGTTGGAGAATCCATGACGCAACCGCATCTATACTATCAAACTAATGTCATGGGTGGCACAAACTTACTCCAAGCCATGGTCAAATCAGGCTGTAAGAAGATCGTCTTCTCCTCGACCTGTGCTACTTATGGCATGCCAGAAAAAATTCCAATTGATGAGCGATGCCCGCAAAAACCGATTAATCCGTATGGGCATTCTAAACTAATTTTTGAGCAAATTTTAAAATGGTATGAGCAGATCCATGGGTTTACCTATGTGGCTCTGCGCTACTTTAATGCGGCAGGTGCCTCTGCTACGTATGGGGAATGTCGTAGGATCGAAACTCATTTAATCCCTAACTTATTAAAAGTCCCTTTAGGTAAGATGGATACCTTTCAGGTTTTTGGTAATAAATATACCACGCCTGATGGAACCTGTATTAGGGATTATATTCACGTCATTGATTTGGCCAGCGCCCATTTAGCAGCCTTGAACCGTACCGCCAGTGCGCATTATAATTTGGGTACAGGCGAAGGATTTTCAGTACTGCAGGTGATTGAGGTTGCCCGTAAAATTACTGGGCATCCTATACCGGTTAAGATTATGGAGCCTCGTCCAGGCGATCCGCCCCGGTTGGTGGCAAGTGCTCACCGGATCAAAATGGATCTTGGATGGAAGCCGAACTTTGTTAAGGTATCTGATATTGTGCAGAGTGCTTGGGATTGGCATAAAAAGAATCCCAACGGTTATACGAACTAAATCATTATGGCTGTATCCAACAAGCGAGTTGAAGTTCCGAAAGTTACCGTCGGGCAATTCTATGCCCGCCATGCGGCAACTATTCATTTGAAATTAGTGGCGGGTGCGGAGGGGATGAACCGACTTATTACGGAAGGATCCGTGAACCGTCTAGGTTTAGCTTTGACGGGCTATTATAAATATTTTGCAAATAATCGCATCCAGCTCATTGGAAAAAGTGAGATGGCGTTTATCCGGGATATGAAGCCAGATTTAAGGCGTCAACGCTTTTGCGAGCTTTTTGAGAAGAAGGTGCCATGTCTGATTTTTGCGAGAAACATTAAGCCCCCGGCTTTTGTTTTGGAAGAGGCTGAACGCTATGGTGTGCCGGTTTTTTGCTCTCCTACAATCACGATGAGGTTGGTTAATACGGTAACGATTTGTTTAGAAGGAGATTTTGCGCCAACGACCAGTATTCATAGCAGCATGGTGGATATTCAAGGGGTGGGCGTTTTAGTAATGGGAGAGAGTGGGATCGGGAAGAGCGAGTGCGTTTTAGGGTTGATCGAGCGGGGCTACTCACTGGTGTCTGATGATATTACGAGGATAAAATGTATTGAGGGCCGTGATCTGGTGGGAACTTCGGCAGACTTGACCAGACATTATATCGAAGTGCGGGGGATTGGTATTATTAACGTAGCAAGTATTTTCGGCGCCAGCAGCATTAGACACCAAAAAGGTATTAATTTAGTGGTCACTTTAAAAGAATGGGCCAAGCTAGAAAATGTGGATCGGATTGGGCTAGATCAAGATTACTATGAAATATTGCAAATCAAACTTCCCCATGTAACAATTCCTGTTAGATCTGGTAGAGATCTCGCTGGTTTGGTGGAAGTTGCTGCTTTAGATCAAAAGCTAAAAAGCATCGGGCACCATTCGGCGCATGAGTTTAATGAGCGTCTGTTAAAGAAAATGCAGACAGGAGAAAGTTGAAATGAGTTTAACGAACAAGAAACTGGTTGAAGGTAAAGATTCAGTAGTCAAGGAATTGACTATACTGAACAAGCTAGGATTGCATGCAAGGCCTTCTGCCATGTTTGTGCGCATAGCCAACCGATTTCCTTGCGAGATTAATGTGGAAAAAGATGGGGAAGAAGTGAATGGGAAAAGCATTATGGGATTAATGATGTTAGCCGCAGGGTGTGGTTCCCAGTTAACTGTCTCAGCCACTGGAGATGACGCCATCAAGGCTGTGCAAGAACTCGAAGATTTGATCAAGCGGAAGTTTGACGAAGAGTAGGACTTGATTAGTTGCATGAAAGCGAACCAAGGCCAATGTCTAAGAAAAAGCTACACAGTGACATCCGACTGACGGGCATCCCGGTCTCCCCTGGGGTTGTTCATGCGGTCATTCATGTTCTTAATCGTGAAGAAATCCACGTTCCTAAGTTACCCATTGAGAGCTCTGAGTTAGAGTCTGAGATTGCCCGTTTTGAGTTAGCTCTGGTTAAAACACGTGAACAAATCCGTGAAATTAAGGAGCATCTTTCCAATTCGATCGGTGACAAAGATGCCGCTATTTTTGATGCTCATTTATTGGTGGTAGAAGACAGCAGTTTATTACAGGCCGTTCGTAAACAGATCGAGATGCGGAAATACTGTGTGGAATATATTTTCTATGAGATCATTCTTAGTTACACCGCTAGTATGCGGGAGGTAGATGATCCCTATTTACAAGAAAGAGCCTCCGACATTATGGATGTGGGTAGGAGAGTCCTCAATAATTTACGTAGTGAGAGTCCCTCGACTCGCTTCCATCTGGATACTCCATCCATCCTCGTGGCGCACGATTTATCACCGTCAGATGTAGCCCTTTTTAACCGAAAAATGGTTTTGGGTTTTGCGACGGACGTAGGCAGTCATGTTTCCCATGCGGCTATCATGGCCAGATCCTTGAACATTCCTGCTGTGGTGAGGATGATAGATGCTTCAGAAAATCTGGAGTCTGGAGTCTCTGCTATCCTTGATGGGCACGAGGGCATCCTTATTCTCAATCCTTCCGAGCGAACACAGTATGAGTATGGGCAAATAGAAATTAAACGTCATGCCGTTGAAGAAAGGCTCAGTAAATTAAGGGGGACTGAGGCTATATCGAGCGATGGGCGCAAGGTGACTATCTCTGCCAATGTGGAGTTACCGGATGATTTAGTGATGCTTGAGACAATGGGCGCAGAGGGGATCGGCCTTTATCGCACAGAATTTCTTTTTATTAATCGCTTGGAAGTTCCAACGGAAGATCAGCAAATTGAGGTTTATCGTAAAGTAGTGGAAGCTTCCGCACCGCATCCAGTTATCTTTAGAACTTTGGATGTTGGTGGGGATAAGTTTTTTGATCACTTAGGTTTAACCGGGGAGCAAAATCCCTTCCTAGGCTGGCGTGGTATTCGTTATTCCTTGGGAAGAAAGGATGTTTTCGACACTCAGCTCAGAGCTATTTGCCGGGCGGCGGAGGGTCATAAAGTCAGGATAATGTTCCCGATGGTTTCTACTTATGAGGAATTGATCCAAGCAAAGACGGCCTTGCAAGGAGTTATTCTAAATCTCGTGCGTGATGATATCCCTCACGCATCAGACATTGAAATCGGCACGATGATAGAAGTGCCTTCAGCGGCCTTGATCGTGGAGAAACTTGTGCCTGAGGTGGACTTTTTAAGCATCGGCACGAATGACTTGATTCAATACACTTTAGCCGTTGATCGCACCAACGAAAAGGTGGCTTATCTTTACCAACCAACGCACCCAGCCATTGTGCAACTAATTCGTCATGTCGTGACTAAGGCGCATGAGGGTAATATCTGGGTCGGCGTTTGTGGGGAGATGGCAGGTCAAATTACCCTAACGCCCTTGTTACTAGGTTTAGGTGTGGATGAGCTGAGCATGGGCTCGATCTTTATTCCTCGGGTGAAGAGTGTGATCCAATCACTATCTTACGAGGAAATGCAGAAACTAGTTGAGGAGACCCTTAAGCTAGCGACTGCCCAAGAGATTTTAGAGCTCTTAGAAAAAGTCGCTCATGCCCATTATCCGGAACTGCTTGATTAGAAATCTAAGAGAAAGTATGAAATTTTCAGCTCTCCTCTATAACTCTTTTTTTAGGACAGGCCTGTTTACTTAGACATTCGCAAAGTGGGAGAGGGTGATCCAATAAAAAATTACCAAAAGGCCGCAGAGAAGGAGTTGGGGCAAAAATGAAAATCACCGATTTTTTGGTTATGGATTCAGACGGCGCAGAGATACCCGCCGACGCCTTCGGTAACAATGTTGCGTTTTCATGCTGGCACTGCGGACATCCTGTTCTGGTCACGACCCTTTAAAATCAACGTGGTAGCGATGAGAAGCATCTAAGTAAGTGCAGAGGTTGCGGGCAAGGCTACTTCTTGGATGTTAGACACCATGCGCAGAAGCTTTACATCCACGAAGGACAGCCGCCCGAGCCAACGACTCTGGGCGGACGTAGCTCAGCTTGAGCCTTAAACAACCCTGGCCGCACGCCTCGAACTCAGCCTGTGCGCACTCGCTTTACCCTCTTGCTGCTTCATGCGGCCGTGAAGTTTATGCAATGCCGTATTTTGCAGCTGGCGAATGCGTTCGCGCGTTAGCTTAAATTTTTTGCCGATGTTAGACAGGGTTAGCTCTTCCTCTCCATGCAGTCCAAAGCGTAGAGCTAAGATTTTCTTTTCCCGTTCATCTAGAGTGGCTAAGGCGCTGAGGATGTTTTCTTTAATATTTTTATCACTGGCCTCGAAGGCGGGGTCTTGGGCTTGCTCATCAGCTAGGATTTCCGAAAATGTTGGTAGATCTGGATCCGAGCCCGAAGAGGCATCAAGCGAAAGCATCTGGTGGCTGGAGGCACGTAGGCGCATGACTTTAGCTACCGGAATGTTGAGCTCTTCCGCCACCTCTTGGTCATCGGGTGGACGACCTAATTCTTCTGTAAGTTGATAACTGACCCTGCGAATTTTTTGCAACTTATCGATAACATGAACGGGTAAGCGAATGGTCTTACTGTGGTTAGCTAAGGCACGACGAACGGATTGTTTAATCCACCAAGCGGCATACGTGCTGAAGCGGGTTTTAAATTTAGGATTAAATTTTTCTACAGCGCGAATTAAGCCGAGGTTACCTTCCGCCACGAGTTCTTCCATGGGAAGACCGCAATTGTAGTATTCTTTAGCGATTTTAACGACGAGGCGGAGATTGGCTGCGATCATTTGTTCGCGAGCGGGTGCAGAGCCACGGCGCACTTGTTTAGCTAAGGTTTGCTCCTGCTCGGCGGTGAGGAGGGAGACTTTTCCAATGTTTTCAAGATAACATTGGAAGGCGTCTTTAGATTCACGATACGATTTTTCAATAAGCATAGGATTCTTTCTGGAATGAAAGTGAACAAATTCCTTTACACTCCTATTAGTTAAGACGCTTAAGTATCTAGACTTATTCGATTTATTAAAATAAATCGTTCACAGCATATTTTCGTTGCAAGTAGCTCAACAATAATAAGATATGAATTTATATAAGATGCCTGAATGAGTTTATTAAGTAAAAAATTTCCTCCATGTGATCAAGACGAGCTTGCGATGTGGCGGAAGGAGACTAAAAACATGAATGCGATATTTCTTCCGTGTAATGGGGCTAAGTCTTTTTTCAATGCTAATGACAAGTTGTGCGGGCGGCGGCGGCGGTGGGCGGGCGGGTTCGGAGGTTCCTGCGGTGACGAAGGAAACTCTGCCTCAACGTCAGACTCACAACACAACCGTCTATACAACGCCGAATGTGGCACGGGGTGATTCTACGATCTCAGCCTCGCGGTCGGCACCGATTATTTATGATTATCCCGGACCTACTCGGAATCTAAATGCGCCTGTGGTAGCCGCTCCGCCTGTCAGCACCGCACCTTCTAGGCCTACACCCCCTAGGGTGAAATCACCAGCACCAGAGGGCACGGGAAGCATGCGTAACCACCAAGTGCAAAGCGGAGAGACCTTATGGGGAATTTCTAAAAAATATGGGGTCGGTGTAGAGGTGATTCGTCAGGCTAATGCCATGACGACGGATATAATCAAGCCAGGTCAGGTTTTAAAGATTCCTTGAAATGGATTTTTTTGAGCTTAACGCCTACGTTTTTTGCGCTGAGAGGCGTTAGGGTCAAGCAAGGTGGTGTAAAGGTAGGGGAATTTATCGAGCTTGATCCGCTCGATTTCCACGGAGATAAGGCGTTCGATGGATTGGATATTTTCTAAGTCGGCTGCGGTGAAAATGGTCAAGGCATCTCCCTTTTTACTGGCTCTGCCAGTGCGGCCTATGCGGTGAACATAATCTTCGGGGGTTTCAGGAACGTCGTAGTTGATGACATGGGTGACGTCATCAATATCGAGTCCACGCGCAGCAATGTCCGTGGCGACTAAGACTTCAACCTTACCTTCTTTAAAAGCGGCGAGAGATTGTGTGCGTTCACTTTGGGAACGGTCAGAGTGAATGGTGACAACTTTATGGCCGGCCTGCTCGAGAGTTCCTGAGATGCGGTCAGCTCCAACTTTAGTGCGGCTAAAGACGATGATGCTTTCGTAGTGCAGATCTTCTAAGATGGCGAGGAGGAGATCGAACTTTTGATCTGCTGCGACAGGATAGAGGACGTGACGAACTGTTTCGGCGGGAGTGGCGCTACGGCCAATGCTGAGGGTTTGAGGATCTTTCATGGCCCAGCCTACGAGCGTCTGGAGGCGTGGCGGTATAGTGGCGGAGAAGAGGAGGGTTTGGCGGTTGGTGGCGGAGCATTGGTTAATGATGCGGCTGACGTCTGGGAGGAACCCCATGTCGAGCATGCGATCGGCTTCGTCTAGGACGAGGAATTCAAGATCGTTAAAATGGAGAGCTTTATTCTCTAAATGATCGATCAAGCGCCCGGGGGTGGCCACGATGATGTCGGGTCTTTTAACGAGGGCTTCATTTTGACTTCCATAGCCGACGCCGCCATGAAGTAGGCAGTAAGTTAGGTCGGTAAAATAAGCGTATTCATCCAAGCACTCCATGACTTGAGCGGCTAGTTCGCGAGTAGGTTCGAGGATGAGGCAACGGGTCTTAGGTTGGTGGGAGCCTAGCTTAGCGAGAATGGGGAGAGTGAAGGCGGCGGTTTTACCCGTTCCTGTTTGCGCGGAGGCGATGAGATCCTTACCTTCCATGATGATGGGGATAGCTTGGGCTTGGATAGGTGAGGGTTCGATGTAGCGCAAGCGTTGGACTGCGTGGACGATGGGATCGGAGAGGCCTAGAGGTTGGAATGACATGATAGAGAAACGTATTGCTTAAATTTAGAGAAACTAACTTAGACTTAGGGCGGGAGGGTGTCCATCTTTTGTTAGTTGTGAAATGGAGGCTCGTGTTGCTTCAGTTGTATTTAATAAAGATTGGATTCGACCAATTTTTTTAACAGGGATGGGTTGTGTTTTAAAAAAGAGACGATGAATTGCGCCACTTTTGGATTCAAAGCCAGCCAACGGCTCAGTCGATTATGAAAAGGCATTTTTTGATAAAGTTTATGATGTGCGCGTGTGTAATTCTTGGCGAGTTGGTTGAGAGTATTATTCTTGAGAGCTTGGCTAATACACTGTGCGGCTAGTTGGCCTGAGCGCATGGCCATGTAAGTGCCTTCACCCGTAAAGGGTTCAATGATACGGGCGGCGTCCCCGATGAGCAGACCTTGATTTATGGCTACTTTACCGGGCTTACGAGAGAGGGGAGAGACACTTTTCCAGATCAGAGGGGAGTGGATATCGAGGTAGCGTGCAACAACGCCTTGGGGTGTGAGGGAGCTGGGTTGATTGATGACGACGCAGACGTTGGCTTCTTTTTCATTAAGGGGAACGCACCCTAAATAGCCCTGAGAAAAAAATTTCATGTGCACGCCTTGTGCAATCGTAGCTACGGGAGCTCTGGTCTGCCACGCGACACGACGGCAAAGAGCTTTGTTGGGAGATAGTCCTAAGTTTCGAGCGATGGTGGAGTTTCTGCCATCTGCGCCCACGAGCACGCGCGATTCAAAGGTTTCCTCATTCGTCACGACGGTGTGGGTTCCTGATATTTCGTTAATCCTTACGCCTTGTCTAATGTGGACACCACTGGCGGCGGCCTCCTTTAAAAGCCAGTCGTCCATGTCGGTGCGGGAGACAGCACGGTGGCCTTTATTTTTTGAAGAAAGTTTTACCGAGAGCATAGAATCTGTGCCGCTGGATAAAAAAAAGTTCTTGATGACGTAATGCGGAAGTTGTTCAAACCCATGGAGAAGTTCTTCTTCTTGCCAAAGATTCCAAGAACGTGGGGTCAGGCAGTCCCCGCAAATTTTCTGGCGCGGAAATTGGGCTTTATCCAGAAGAGCTACGGAATGTCCGTGTTGCGCCAAGTGACGGGCGCAAATAGATCCGGCTGGACCTGCTCCTACAATGATAACATCAACAACCATTAAGATTGAAGATAGGCATTGTTTAGTAAATTGCTAGGAGCGATGTGGGAAAGGTAAGTCAGATGAAAGCTAACTTGGGGAAAGATTTTCTGAGGATGGGGTCGGACTTGGTTTGGAGCCAATTTTCTAATACAGTAGCATAGACGCTTCTGAAATCCACTTGGTGTTTTAGATCGCCATTATCTAAGTCGCTCAGGCTGGGGTAGTCGCTATGGACACCAGCTTTAATTTTTCCGCCTAAAAGGAACATAGGGCCAGCTACTCCGTGGTCGGTGCCATTTGAGGCGTTTTCTTTTAGGCGTCGACCAAATTCGCTAAAGGTCATAATTAACACACGGTCAAAATTTCCCTGCTCCTTAAGGTCGCTGACGAAGGCGGCTAGGGCAGAGGAAAATTCATGCATAAGATTGTTATGAGTTCCTGTTTGATTTGCGTGAGTATCGTAACCACCTTGGTTGGCGTAATAGATGCGGGTAGGTAGGCCACCAGCGATGAGTTGAGCAATAAGTTGAAGGTCGGAGGCTAGGCGGTTTTTTGGGTAGGTAATGGGTGATTTAACTTTGGAGGTGATGGCTTGGATGTCTTTGGAGCTTAACTCGGCATCGAGGGCGGTGCGTTGGAGGAAGTCGGTATTGGTCATGCCGTCTTGAAGGGGAGAGGCTACGCTACCGAGATTATCAATGGAGGAACCGCTATTGTTACCAGAAAAAGTGCTAGGGTCTTCATTCGCCATCATGGTCAAGGAGCTGTCTGTGCTGGAGTCGGTGAATTTATATCGATTGGCGTTGGCTAGGGCAATACCGAGGGGTTGAGGACCGAGAAAAGCTTGGGGTGGGAGGCTGCCGATGTTAACGCCAATGGTGGGAGGAGCGCCTTGGCAGGAATTATCAAAGTAACGACCTAACCACCCGTAGCGTTCGTTGATGTTGGATTCGGAAGCAGTTTGCCAAATCTCCATGGAGCGGAAGTGAGAGCGGTTGGGGTTGGGGTAACCAACGCCGTTAAGGATGGCGAGGTTACCAGCATCATAGAGGGATTTGAGTTCGGATAGTTGGGGGTTCATCCCAAAGCGGTCGTTGATGGGGAGGACAGATTTTTTAGCGATAGCGAGGGAGGTGCGCGCTCGGTAGTAGGCGTCGTCGCTGTACGGAACGAGGGTGTTAAGCCCGTCATTACCGCCACCCATTTGCAGGACGATGAGGATAGGGCCGTCTTTACCGTTGACACTTTGGGTGAGAGAATCGGCCGCCATGCTGTCTAGTTGAAAGATGGTGCTATTAAGAAATGTGGGCAGCGTCCAAGAAGCAGCGGCACCCATGACACTGGTTTGAAGAAATTGGCGTCGTGTTTTCATAGGGGGAGCCTCTAGGTTAGCTGGTATTCAGGGCGTGTCATGATTTGATAGAGAAGTTTTTTTAGTTCTTGATCTGTCACGGGTTCAGACTTTTGAGGTAAAGAGTTTTCAAGGAAAGCAGAGAGTTTAGGGTCGGGTATATTTTGCAAGAAACGTTCGCTCAGAGTGTTAATGAGCTTGGAGCGGTCGAGGCGAAGTTCTGGAGGGGCAAGTTGAGCGAGTTCAGTCAGGGCGGGCATGGAGCGGTTGAGGAGTTTATTTGCTAGTTTGGTTGTGGGCTCTGGAGTGGGCTGTTCTTCCATTTCCGTATTGGGCGCCACGGTGGTTGGTTCGGGATTGATTTTCTTAGCTTGATTGGCAAAGGCTAGGCGTTTGAAGTTATCACCGATGCCAAGTTCAGCCGCTGTGCCTCCGTAAAGCATGTAATGGGCGGTGTTATGCCGGAGCATGAGGGTGCTGGTGCTGATCCATGTGCGGCCTCCGTCCCAACCTTTAACACTCGGGGGTTCAAGAAGGCTTTGGCCGAGTTGGGTCAGGATACGTGTACCAAGGTGGGTGGCTGGAGAATGGGAGGCAATATTTTTGAGAGAGCTGACCCACCATTGGACGGGGCTTTTAATTTGGTTGTTGAGGGCTTGAGCGGAGTAAAATTCTTGGGAGCGGAATAATTTTTTGAGAAGGGGTTTTAACTCCATTTTTGATTCACGGAAGGTGGCGGCAAGTGCTTCCATGAGTTGCGGGGAGGGATTTTCGTAGGCAAAAAAGGTCCATAGTTTTGTGCAAATATGTTGTGCGGCTTGTTCTTGTTGGAGGATGATGCGGATGATGTCCTGATCGTTAAAGGAACCGCGTTGACCGAGAAATTTTTTTGAGCCGCGGTCGGAACGTTTGGGATTAAAGGTGGCTGTTTGGGAGAAACGATCGACGCGCCAGCCCGTGAAGGCGCGGGCTGATTCTTTAACATCTTCTTCTGTGTAATGGCCTTCTCCAAGGGTGAATAACTCCATTAACTCACGGGCAAAATTTTCATTAGGCGCTTTGTCGTTACTATCGGTGCCATCGAGCCATATGAGCATGGCTGGGTCACGGGCTACCTCCATTAAGAGATTTTCATAGGAGCCATTCCCGAAGCGGCGGAAAAGGTCGAGTTGTTTCCACATGAAATAAGAAATTTTTACTTTTCTGATGCTTGTGGCGAAGTGGCCATGCCAGAACAGGGTCAATTTTTCTTGGAGGGGCCGTGGTGTTGTAAGGAAGCGGTTGAGCCAGCGCTCACGGAGGTCTTGACTATTTTTACGTTGAGTTTTTTGGTACTCTTTAAAAAGTTCTCTTCGTTCATCTTCGGAAAGGCCTTGTAATTCTTTTTTGTTTTGGAAGGGGTAGCCGAAGGCGGGTTGTGCCCAATCGGGCTCAGCGGTGGGGTCTTCGGTCAATTCCCAATCGACGAGGCGATCCACGGCGGTATCTAGTCCAAGGGATGTCCAGAGGTCGAGCTGTTCAGGGCTTGTGCCAAAGCCAGCCCGTTTGAGAAGATGGGCAGCAGTTGAGCGATTCCATAGTTGTGGGGGAAAAGCTTCGAGCATGGTAGATTATACTAAGCAAAACGTAAAAGTTGCGAAAAAAATCGGGTTGCGTCAAATGACAGGAACTGAGACCTTTAAATCCTTATGAAAATAGCTGTTTTGGCGGGTGATGGAATAGGGCCTGAAGTGATGGATGCTTCGTTAAAAGTTTTAGATTATGCGGGGGAAAAGTTTGGTTTCAAGCTAGAGAAAACCACAGCCCTCGTGGGTGGAGCCGCAATTGATGCTACGGGGAAGGCTTTACCTGATGAGACGGTGGAACTTTGCCGGAACTCGGAGGCTATTTTATTTGGCTCCGTGGGTGGGCCTAAGTGGGAATCCATGCCACCGAATGAGCAGCCTGAGCGGGCGGCCTTGTTGCCTTTGAGAAAAATCTTCGGGCTTTATGCTAATCTGCGTCCAGCCATCTGTTATAAAGAATTAATCAATGCTTCTCCTATTTCCAATGAGCGGATTCCAGAGGGTTTCGATATGCTGGTCATGCGTGAGCTGACAGGGGGAATTTACTTTGGCCAACCTAAGCTGACGGAGAAAACAGAGCGTGGTGAACGTGCCATTGATACGCTTATTTATGAGACCTATGAGATTGAGCGGGTGACTCATCTTGGGTTTAAGGCAGCACAGGCTCGGCGTAAGAAGTTGCACCTAATAGATAAGGCAAATGTGTTAGAAAGCAGTTTGCTCTGGCGTAAGACGGTTAAGGCGATTGCCCCGCAGTATCCGGATGTAGAACTGCACTTCATGTATGTGGACAATGCAGCCATGCAAGTGATGCTAAAACCCACTCAGTTTGATGTGATGTTATGCGAAAATATGTTTGGTGACATTATCAGTGATGAAGTGGCTGCGGCTACGGGCTCCTTGGGATTGTTACCTAGTGCTTCTTTAGCGGAGGGAACTTTTGGTTTGTATGAGCCAAGTGGTGGGACAGCACCTGACATAGCGGGTAAGGGAATCGCTAACCCTATAGCGCAGATCTTATCAGGAGCTTTGATGTTGGAATATACCTTTGGCTTACAAAAGCCTGCACAGGCTTTGCGGGATGCTGTGCGTGCCGTGATTGGTGAGGGAATCCGCACGGCGGACATCGCTGGAGCGGGGACTAGGACGGTTGGAACGGAAGCTATGGCAGAGGCAATCAGGGCTAAATTATAAAGTAAGAACGCTACTGTGGGCACGGTAGGGTTTCTTGTGCTCTCGAATAATTTCATCAACCTTGCCTGATAAGGTCATTTAAAATCATGGAGCCTAAACCGCTTCATCTGCTGTCTTAGTTAGTTGGGGTATCGCTTTAAAGAAGGTGCTCGCAAAAATTAGTGAATTCAGCGGGGGTAGCTAAGATCACGATCTCGTCATTTTCTTTTAGGGTGTCAGTAGATTCTAAGTTAAGACGCAAGATTCCTTCCCTTTTAATTCCGACGATGGTCAGACCAAAGTCACGAGCTAGATTTAGGGCACCTAAGGATTTTCCGATGATCTTGGCTTCTGGGCTGAGGGTAAGTTGATTGAGGCAAATTTCAGCAAAGTCCGAAACGGCAATGGTGTCTTTAGATGTTTGCTGAAGAAAATCGCGGGAGGCTTTGATTGAGCTGGCTTTACCTAAAATGAGAACTCGGTCATTGGGGTAAAGATGTTCATCTGGGCTGGGGGCAGAAATGAGAAATCCTTGGCGTTCGATCCCTGCAATTGTGGAACCGAGAGTTTTACGTAAATTTAATTGAGATATAGTTTTACCCGCATGGGGAGTTTCGTCAGGAATTTCGACCTCGACCAAATCCAAGTTTAATTCCTCAACAGGATCACGCAGGAGAGACCATGAGCCTTGACCTTTTGAGAGAGGCGAGTTGGATTCATCTAACAATAATTCAAAACGGCTATGCCAAAGAATGAGACGACGTTGAAAAACTAAGATAAAGATGAATAATAGTCCGATCCAAATAAAGAGGCTGTAAGATGTTGCCTGACCCCAAGGTAAAAGAAATAGAAGCCAAACAGAAAAAACGATAAATCCCGTTATTTGAAAAACGAGATTAAGGGAAGGTGCAAGCTTGTGGCGATTAGGTAGGCCGCGTGTTAGGCCTTCGGAAAATAAGAGGCTACAGGCTGATAAGTTTCTCCATAAGGCTAACAAGGGCAAAGAAACGGCCACGGCAACTAGAAGACTAAAGAACCAGAAGATAAGTCTAGGATCTAGAAAGGTGATATGATTACCTTGGGTGAGGAAACGGTAAAGTGGTGGAGCAAAAATGAGGAGGGAACTGATTAAGATGAGTTCGCGGAATAGTTGCCAAAGCCTAGGTTTTCCTAATTGCCAGAGTAAATTATCTTTTTGGTGGGCACTTAACCAAAATAAAAATTTTTGATAAAAATCTAACCAATTGATTAAAAAGACTGGGGTAATAGATTCTATTTTTTGAGAAATAATTTCAGCCTGACGAACCAATAAAGGGGATGTCAGGGAGGTAGCAAAGCAGATGCCCACGGCTAAAGCGTAGGTGTCCTTACTTAAAACTCCACCAGTAACGCCGAGGGTAGCGATAATAAAAGAAAACTCTCCAATCGGCGTCAGGTAAAGACTGGTCGTGACGGCATCACGAAGGCGAGTTCCGATCAGGAGAAGGCCAAAGCTATAGGCGAAGACACGGAATACGATGATGAGTGCTGAAAGGGTAAGTATTGAAGGCCAAACAGTTTTGAGAGCAAAGGGGTCGATTAACATGCCTATGGCGGTAAAGAATACGGCACTTAAAAGAAAATAGACTCCGTTTAAAAGTCGTTCTATTTTTAGGCGACTGCCGGTATCTGCAATAATGGCACCCAAGAGAAAAGCTCCCAGAGCCATGCTATAGCCAGCCTTTAGAGAAATAAGTGCTAGGAGGAAGATGAATCCCGTCAGAACAACAGTCGTGGTCTCCGAGTCTGCATTTTTACGGAGCCAATCCAAAGCTTTAGGGACGCTGATTAAACCTACGATAAGAAAGAGTGTCACGAAAAGCGTTAATAAACCTAAAGTTACAGGGACACTGACTGTCTTTTCACCTGCTACATGAATGTAGGAAGCCAGTAGCGTCAATAGCCCGATGACAACAGCGTCTTCTCCAATGGAAATGGTGAGAGCGCGTTGCGCATTCTTTTCATGATTAATTCCAGCTTCACCAAGGGTCTTCATGATAATGGCGGAGCTAGAAACCATCGTCATAGCAGCCAAGAAAAGACTAGCTACGGAGCTCCAGCCCATTACGTCACCCACCAGTCTAAAGACCTGGAAAAGAATGATGGCACCGATCACATTAGCTAAGAGAGTATGCAGACCGAGTCTTCGTAAGCGTTGTAAGCTAAAGCCTAAGCCCACCCAGAACATGATAAAAATAAGGCCGATCTGAGCTAAGGACTCGACGCGTCCAACATCAGAAACTGTTGGGAACAAAGGAGTGAATGGACCAATGATGACCCCTGCTAAGATACAACCCACAAGGGAAGAAAAACCTAACGCGCGAAATAGCCACGCCGCCACACCTGCGGTTAACAGGATAAAGGCAAGATCTTGCACGAAGCTGATGTTTTCCATTCAGAGGCAGAAGACCATGTTTACTTTTCGCGGTCAATGCTTGAGATTGATTAAGGAGGAGACTCACGTCAGTTTAATCCTCCAGCCCGCCGTCACTTTAGCTTAACGTTCCCTTAAACACCATCTATCTTGAACAAGCTGATTACTTTTAGATCGTGGACGTGATGCACATGAAGCGTAAATTTGGCTATTGGAAAACATGCACGGAATAAAAAAGTTCGGTGCCTTAGAATCAGTGTCTTTTACAGCTATATCATTCCCAGTCGCAAAGGCTGTTTAGGTAATCAGCGGAACCGTCACGGAGCCAGCCGTCTAGCTGGGACTGGTCTTTGAGTTGTTGACCACGAAGGCGGGGGACGGCCACATAGCGGCTTTCTATTCCTGAAAGACTACTCATATCGACCCAGAGTTTCTCAAATTGTGAAACAGGGAAAATATCTTCTTGTCCGTGACCCCAACGTTTTTTCACATCCTTCAGTGTGATATAGGTAGGCATGCGGGCGGCAAGGGTGCGGACGCCGTGGTTGATTTTTTCTTGATTCCGTAAATCGTGACGGTTGAGCTGAAACATGGCTAGAAGGGAGTCGAGGTGAATCCAACTGGTGTTAGTGTTGTAGTAGGAGAGGTTGAATTCATCCTCTTCGCGCGGCATGGCGAGGCCTTCGACAAGTTGGAGGCGGTCATTGACTCTGGCTAGGCCGCCGCCGCGATCTTCCAAACGGCGGGTGATGACTTCAAAGGTAAGGCCGGATGCACCAGCAATGTGGTGGCCGAGTAGGGCAGGATCCACGTTCATGCCGACAGTGTCGATGTTATGAAGGACGAGGTGTTGGAGTTGGGGACGTGTTTCTAAAAGGTCGGCTAGGACGCCATTCAGGATGAGGTTAGGAATTTCATACCAGTGGCCGACGGGATGGAGGCATTGCAGGGGAAGGTTATCGGTGTAGTCGTTGCCTTCACCGCTGGTCTGAGCCCAATTCAGGAGAGCTAGGCGCAGGCTGTCGCGAACTTTTTGTTGTTGAACATCGAGCACTTGTTGGGCGGTTTCTTCCCAGGCAAAGCGGAGGTCGCGCACGCTAGGAATAAGGCGTAGTCCGATAGATTTTCCAGGGGAGAGAAGGAGGGGACCTTCGTAGCCGTAGTTATTTTGGTGCTGAAGAAATTTAACGGTCGGTTCGTGTGAGAGATAACTGGTGGTAAAGATATGCGGTAGAGCTGTGCCGGTGAGTCGAGAGATGCGGCGACTTTTTGCCAGATGAGTTTCAATAAAGCTGCGGTGACGGCCATTAAATTTACAAAAGGGATGGAGGGCTTTGACGACGCCAGCCCCTTGGGTCCAGCGGGAACCAGCCCCCGCGGCTAGGGTAATGACGGCAACTTCTCCACGGCGAAGGGATTCGAGCCCGAGGTGTTCATACTCGCTGGGTAGTGAGTTGGGTTGAGTGGCGTCGGTTAAATCACCTTCTCGCACGTCGGAGATGACGGCGTTGGTAGGCAGACGATTTTGCGCCAAACCGACGCGGCCATTTTTTAAATCTTGTCGAATTTGTTCATGCGTGATGCGGTCGAAGCCGTAACGATCCAACAAATCATTAAGAGTTTCTTGTGAAAAAGTGCTGTCTCGGCTGCGGGGGAAAATGGCATCGAAGAGCTTTTGCACCATGCCCTGTAGTTCGGGTCGTTGCCGGCACTCAGTGGCGAAGTGGTCAAGTTCAGCTAGACGCAGCGTGCTGAGCTCCTGACGACCTTTGCGCAGAAGGGGTGGGAACACAAGGGTGTAGTAGCTGGCGGGCATGAGAGCTTCGGCTCCACTTAGTAGGTCGGACCATGTGCCTTTCTCGTTAATGGAAAAGTCATAAACAACGGGATCCATGGCGAAGGGTAGAGCGGAGCTGAGCATGTCTTTTGTTTCGGACATGATGGTTTGGAGGCGTTGTTGGCCTTCCGCTTTACGGGCAGGTGCAAAGATGAAGCCCATGCCGCCACCGGCCATACCACCCAGCATCCAGAAGCCCCAAAAATCATGGCCGAATTCTTGGCTAATTTTTTCAATCAAGGTTTCGGTGTAAAGATTGCTGGCCCAAGGGATGATAGCTTGAATGGGTTCCCGAAAATTTTCTGTGGTAGCGGCACCAATGGCTTGAATGTCACCTTGTTGTAGAGCTCTTGTAATGCGGTCGAGCACACCGTGAGTTTGTAAACGAGCATGCCATTCGGGGCTGCAGCGAAGGAGATATTTTTCCGTAACCATTTCGAGGATGGGGCCGACATTCTGAGCCATGCCGCCATGAACGAGAACGAGCGAGTCCTGCAGTTTAAGGCGTGAGGAGAGAGGGACATCTTGTGTATCTAGGATACGATGGGTGGGCATGAGTCGACCACGGCTGATGCCAAATTCCGGATCATCTTCTGCGGCGGCGGCGCCTTGGATCAGTTTCATGCCAGGCCAAACGCCACCAGAGTCTTGCCAGCCGCCGCCGGAGCCGCCGAGCCATTCGCCTAAAAGTGCACGGGCGAGGACGATGCGGCGTTCATTTTCTTCAAGAGCGCCTGTGAGTGAGCGGGCTTGACTGGTGGCGCGCATGCAAACGCTGATAAGGGCAGCGAGGAGATTGGTGGAGACGGCTAGGCGTGAGCCTTTCGGGATATTGTTGACGTTACTGACGAGTTCCAGTCCGCGTCCGGGACCGACAATTCGGGCGAGGAGTTCGGAGAGTTGTTGGCCTGAGCCTTCGATTCCTGGCGGGACGATGCCACTGGCTATGACGGCGGCTTTAAGAAGGCCGAGGTAATCTTTGGCAAAATCGAAGACTTCACTGAGATTAGAAATTTCTGCAGTGCAAGCGAGATCAACACTGGTGAGGCGCAGCACAGGTTCTTCGATGATACGCAGGCTCGCTTCGACGGGGGGTTGTGGGGATTTATCACGACCGTGGACGGCCAAATCAATCGAAATATTTAAGACCTTAGCTCCTTCAGGGTAATCCATGCCGAGAAAAAAAATATCACTCCAACCACAATGCGTAAGATCCATCCGCACCGGAGTGCGTTCACGCAGGATGGGATAGGTGCCTAAGACAGAATCTTTTTGAGTCAGCTCGGGACGGATGCGGAGAGGTTGATCGAGGGGGTGACCCATGCGGAACATCCATTGATTGCCGCGGACACTGCGGACGCTGCGGCGGACTTGATCGGCAAGGGTTTGAAAGGCGAGGCGTTGATAGGCGGAGGCGAGGGAGCTGGAGATGCCATCGCTAGGACCATCGTTGGTTTGAACTTTTAAAAAGGCGTCGATCGCTTCTTCAAAACGGCGTTGGAGGAGGTGTTCGTAGCCTTTGTAGGGAATGGAGGCTTTGTGATTACTGGGGTGAGCGGTTTGAGTAAGACGTGCGGGGAGATGGAAGCGGTGAATGCAGTAGAGGAATAGGAGGGCACGAACTCGCTCGTAGAGGTTATCTGCTGTGCGGCGGAAGGCATCTAGCTCAGAGGCTTCCTGTAATAAGGCTTTGAGGTCTAATGTGGCGCAGAGTTGGTCGAGGGATTGGTTGCGGATAGCGGGGTCGAGCGAGGTGATGAGGGAAATCAAGCGTGACATGGCGTACTGTTTTTAGGATTGGACCTGAGATTGGGCGAGGAGTTCTACGAGTTGGGAGAGAACTTCGTCCCGATCTTTTCCGGCAAGACCTAGAGCGAGTTGAGCGTTGAGGAGGCCGTAGCGGCGGTCGATGTCGTAGCGGCGACCCAGTAATTCGCTCGCTAGGTATCGTTCACGACGGGCGAGATCGGAGAGGGCAGCAGAGAGATTAACCTGTCTCGGGTGTTGAGGGTCGTTTAGTTGCTGGCCTAGCAGCTCCATCAGGCTTGGGCTAAGAGCGTGGATACCAAAGAAGCAGAGGTAATTTCCTGTGCGTAAACCTGGAACAATGAGTTTCTGTTCGGCCTCGGTGGGGGTAGGTTTTTCGATAACGGTTTGGATTTGGTAGAGGCGTTCACGGTTAGCGATGCGGTGGCCGCCGACGCTGCCGTAGAACGGAAGTTTACTTTCGTGGGTGGCTTGCACGGCGGAAACAGAGCAATTTTCAGCGGCGGCAGTTTCTGTAAGTTGCCGGGCGCAGGAAGTGTTGGTGCGGCTGATGTAAAGGTGATCTCCGACCATGAGGAGAAAGGGATCAGAGTTGGTAAAGGAGTGCGCGCAATAGACGGCATGTCCATAGCCGAGGGGTTGAGCTTGCTCGATAAATTGCATGTGCTGGGCGTGAGGGCCGGCAGCGGCGGTGTAGGCGGGGGCGTCGCCAGGAGAGATAATGACAGCAATTTGTTCGATGCCCGCACTTATAATTTCATCTGCGAGGATAGCGAGAGCCGACTTAGGTGATCCATCACGATCGACGAGGGTTTGGAGGGGAAGAGTGCGTTGGCTTTTACCCGCAGCGGTGATGATTGCTTTAAGAATTTTCACATGGGGGATGGATGGGGAATTAGTATATCTTTTAGAAGAACAGGCTGCCGTCTCCTAGACTAATCTTACTTACTAACACTGGAGTAGCGGAAGGCCAGTTTTTCAACTTTGGCGTAACTACAAGCGTCCATAACGCGAATGACCCGGGAGTGTACCACGTCGGGGTCGGGAGAAATGATAACGGGGGTATCTTTAAAAGAGCTCAGGATGGCGGCGAGTCTTTCTTGGAGGTTGGTCATTTCAACATCTTCAGGTGTCGCCACGGGGTCATCATTTAAAAAAACGGAGCCATCTTTACTTATTTTTAAAACGATGGGAAGCGAGGGTGCTACGTTATCGTTGGCGGGTGCTGATTTACTAGGTAGCTTAATGCCTAACTCTTCTTCTTTAGCACTGGAGCCTGCAGATACCATAAAGAATAGTAGTAGCACGAACATAACGTCCAACATGGGTGCGATCTGCAATCCAAATTCTCCTTCTTCTCCTCCTCCTCCTGACATAAAATGTGATTCCTTATAAACTGCGTGTTAAATTAACTTAGGGTGTAGAAGCTCCGCCCTTGGGGGCATCGGGCGGGTTAGAAACTCCGAAGATCACATCAGGAACTCCTGCCTTGGCGCAGGCCTGCATGAGTTCCGTGATTTTATTAAATGGGGTGTCTTTATCCGCACGAATGAGGACACGGAATTTAGCTAAGTTGGACCCAGCTAGAGCTTGAGTTACTTCTTTTTGGCGCTGAATTTCTGGGATAATGGAGTCAGCAGTGTCGTAATACGTATTACCGATTTTAATTTTATAATTAAGTTTTTCGATGTTAATTAAAATTTGTCCTGAGCCTGCTGCTTCTTCTTTGGTCTTAGAATTTTCCGCTAGGGGTAGGGCAAGGTCAGCCGTCTGATTGACGACTTCTGTTGTGGCGGTGGCCATGAAGAAGAGGAGAAGCACGAGCAGCACGTCCACCATGGGCGCTACCTGATATTCAGGTTCTCCTTCATCTTCGAGTCCTGGAATATCAATGACTCCAATCTCGGGAATACTTCCTGGTTCTAACATGGTATTCTAATGGTAAGAAAACTTAACGTTTACGATCGACTCCATAACCTTGCAACTGGTCAAAGGGGATGGGGCGCAGGAGAGTTTTCGCTTCGGCATGGACGTCTGCAAAAGCGGTGGTCATGGCGTTTTTAAAATAATAAAAGAAGATAAAGGCAGGAATAGCTACGCCTAGACCAGAGGCGGTGGCGATCAAGACCTCCGAGATAGCGGAGGAGAGGCCTGTCATATTAGCGACGCCAGACTGCCCTAATACGGCGAAGGCTTTCATCATCCCTAACACGGTTCCAGTCAAGCCGATCATCGGTGCGGTAACGCCGATAACAGAGAGGTAGTTATTGCGGGATTTTAAGCGCACAGCCTGTTTAGCAAAATTTTCATTCATAGCTTCCTCAACACCGTGTTTACCTAAACCGATATTTTCAAAGGCAGCCTGCATGATGTTGGAAAGGAAACTGGGGTTAGCTACGCAGACTTCATAGGCCATTTGATAGTTGCCCGAGGCAATGGCGTCGCGCAGCAGGGCTATAACGGCGGGGGGGGCTAACTTATCTTTACGCAGTTTGATAAACAACTCAATGATCCAAGTGAGCATGGCAATGGAGGCAGCTATTAAAATCCAAAGCACGACCGCTTCGGCTGATGGATGCAGGAGAATGTCCATGAAGGTGATCTGCTTACCTGCCTCGGCGGCATGGGCACCTGAGCTAAAAGTCAGCAAGGTGAAGATCGTGAAGATTGGGGTTAGGGACTTATTGATTGAGCTACGCAAGGTTTTACCAAAGTACATATAGCGATATAAACCTATCTCTTCTCTTAGGTCAAGACGATCATCGTCATTTAGGCATTAAATTGATAAAATATTTTTTAAGGCTTGCGATAACCGAAGACCTGCCGTTTTTTAATCATGTCAGCTACTTCGGGAGTGACTAAGCTTTCCCACGTTGTGTCATGAGCCTCGATTCGGTTAGCCACCTCGCGGGAAGAAAAGGTGACAGAGTTTGGCTCGTTATTCTCTAGGGGGAGGAGGTAGCCGTTTTCGTAAAGATGCTCATAGAGGAGACGCAGGTTATCGGCAACCTGAAGGTTACTGGCGGTAATAGAATCTCCATTTTCTTCATTTAAGGCGGGATAGATATAAAGTTTGAGGTCATTTTTGAAGAGGCGGCCGAATGATTCCAAAATACCGCCTTCTAGATCACGGTAGTATTTTTCATTAAAAATTTCTTGGAGCAGACCCACCCCCAGAACGATGGCGATGCGCTCCTTCGTGTTACGGCTTAGGTAAGCACCGAGTCGGTGAAACTCCGCAAAGTTTGAGATCATGACAGTTTTTCCGAGAGCTGCTAGGATATCGACTCGTGCTAAAAAATCATCAGAATCAACTTGGCCAGAGTTTAAGAGATTATGCAGAGTAATCTCCATGATTTCGATGATGGAGGCACTAGCGGCAGGGTTTTCCAGTAGGAACTGCTGGTGGGCGGCTTCCATCATGTCAAGGTTGACCTTGGTGACAGGACGAAAATTACCGCGCTCGATAAGAATGTTCTTTTTATAAATATGATCAGCGGCTTGAAGCACATCACCATCAGGTGAGAAGATAACCGCTCCCGTCATGCCATTTTTAACTAATTGTAAATTGATTAAACGATTATCTAAATGGGCAAAGTCATCGCCACCAAAGCGTATAAGATCGACCTCGATACGTTCGGTGCTGAGGCCGTCGAGTAAGGATTCTATCAATAAGTTAGGATTTTCATTATAATAAAATGCTCCGTAGAGCAGGTTGACCCCGACGATGCCGAGAGCCTCTTGCTGCTGCAAGTTCTGCCGGTCGAGCATACGGACATGGAGATAGATCTCGCTCGGCTCCGACATAGGCATCCGTTGGAAACGCACGCCTAGCCAACCATGACAATCTCCGCCGCCGCGGTAAGAAGCGGCAGAAACGGTGTTAGCAAAAACGAAAAAGGAAGTCGTCGTTCCACGCTTCTCGGAGAGACGTTCCATCAGAAGCTGGTATTCGTGATCCAGCATCGTGACGAGGCGTTGTTCACTCACATAGCGTGCGCAAGTGCCGTAGATGGCGTCACTAAAAGTCATGTCATAAGCGGAGATACTCTTGGCTATGGTTCCGGCGGCACCACCGACGCGGAAAAACCAGCGGGCGGTCTCCTGTCCTGCCCCGATCTCGGCAAAGGTTCCGTAACGCTTAGCGTCGATATTTACTTTAAGTGCTTTTTGGTGGGTGTCCTTAAGGTCTTGGATCATGGGTAGAGTCTCCAAAAATTTTATCTCGTGGCAAGCGGGGAAAAGGTTGTCAGCAAATTGTAACAAATAGATCAAGGTAGCAGAGTCAATATTTTACGGTGCGGTGCGGGTAGAGAAAGTTCCAAAAGCTCTTGCGTATCGACCCAGATCCCGTCCTTCGGTGCTTGCTTCCATTTGGCTAACCAGACTTCGGCCGTGATGCGATACTTCGTGATGCCGTAGCGGTGTGTTCCGATTAGGCGGAGAGGCTTCATCAAATGAGGGTTAAATAAAGGCAGGCGATGAAATCCTTGCCAGCGTCCTGGAGTTTCCTTATCCATCAGCCAAATTTTCTTTTCCTGCCGAATGAGGGAAACCTTCTCGGATTCCAAGACGCTAGCTTGACGGGTTTTGACGGGGAACTTTTCTGGATCGGGAGCTCGGCAAACTTTATTAAGTGGGCAGAGGAGGCATTGTGGCTTAGTCGGGGTGCAAATTAAAGCACCTAATTCCATCAAGGCTTGATTATAATCCCCAGGCCGTTCGTGATTGAGTAACAATCCAGCTAAAGACCAAAGTTTTTTCTTCGTAGCAGAATGCGTTATGTCATCGGTTAAGGCGAAGACGCGACTTAAAACACGTTCGACGTTCCCATCGACTACGGGCACGGCTTGATGAAATGAAATGGAGGCGATAGCTGCTGCCGTGTAGGGGCCGATGCCGGGGAGTTGGAGTAAGTCATCACGCTGAGAGGGAAGTTGGCCACCGTGATTAGAGATAATAGTTTGAGCTAAGTGGTGGAGATTACGAGCACGGCGGTAGTAGCCCAGTCCTTCCCAATGTTTTAAAACACGGGCTTCAGAGGCAACGGCCAAAGTCTGCCAGTCTGGGAAGGACTGCATCCACCGCTCAAAATAAGGTAGGACCGTGGCAATCTGAGTTTGCTGACACATGAACTCAGAAACCACCGTCCGATAGGGTGAAGAGAGGCTGCGCCAAGGTAAGGCTCGTTGATATTGGTGGAACCAGATGAGCAGATCATTTTGAAAAGACCGAAGGATTTTTCTGTCGATCTTTAGCTGCGGTAGTTTAACTTGGCGAATCATGGAGCAATCTTCCTTTACCTTCCAATTGAATGAGGAGCAAGGCAAGCGTTTACACGAATTGGTTAAAAATAATCAGTTCGAGTTAGCGGAACTCCCTTATGGATTTTTCCGAGCGAGTAAAGGTAAGTGCGGCGTGCAATATTATAAAAGTGGTAAGGCTTTGATTCAAGGTAAAGGCGCACGTGAGTTTATTGAATTTTATTTTGAACCCCTTGTTTTGCAAGAAGCGATCTTAGGCTACGAGGAAGAGAAAAATCCGGAGATGTTTTCTGCTCATTTCGGAATTGATGAAGCGGGTAAAGGAGATTTTTTCGGACCCCTTGTTATCGCAGGAGCTTATGTGGATGCGTCTTTAGCTCGTCGCTTAATGGAAAAGGGAATCCGCGACAGTAAAACTGTGGCTAGTGATAAGAAGATATATCAATTAGCCGAAGCTGTTCGTGACGTGGTGGGATTTCGGCATGAAGTTATCTCCATCAGCCCGAAACGTTATAATGAGATGTATGGCCAATTTCGTAATCTAAACCGCTTACTGGCATGGGGACATGTTAAGGTTATAGAAAACCTTGCGGCTAAAGTGCCAAATTGTCCACGGGCCTTATCCGATCAATTTGCGCGGGCCGATGTTTTAGAGCGGGAGCTGGCCAAGAAAAAACTATCCCTCAAGCTGGAGCAAAGAACCAAAGGTGAATCTGACGTGGCCGTAGCGGCCGCTTCCATTCTAGCGCGGGAAGGCTTTTTAAAAGGCATGGATCAGTTAAGTAAGCAGGCGGGCTGCACCTTACCGAAAGGTGCCAGTGCGGCGGTGAAAGAAGTGGCGCGGTCTTTAGTGCAAGAAAAGGGGGCTGAAAGTTTAAATGACTTAGTAAAAATGCACTTTAAAACCTATCAAGAAGTGGTGGGATTATTATAAAGGGGAGAAAGGTGAAGGCTTAGGATGCGCCCTTTGTGGGGAGAGCTTTCTTATCACTTGTCATTAAAAGTCGTCGGAGTAAATTCAAAGCGTGAAACTAGGTTTAATCGATTATGGGCGCGGTAATTTGCGTAGCGTGGAAAAAGCGTTACAACATGTAGGCGCCTCGGTGCAGCGGGTAGGGACAGCAGAGAAGTTCGCAGGAGTAGACGCTCTGGTCTTGCCAGGTGTGGGATCTTTCGGGGATGCGATGGGTAATTTGCACAGCCGCAACTTAGTGGCACCCCTGCAAAAATGGTTGGCTCAGGATAGGCCGTTTTTAGGTATTTGTTTGGGGTATCAGCTGCTTTTTGAAAGCGGAGAGGAATCCCCCGGAGTAGCGGGCTTAGGCTGGTTGAAGGGTAAAGTAGTGAGGTTCCCAGATTCGGTCGGGAAAGTTCCCCACATCGGCTGGAATACCTTACAGATTCCCCATCAAGAGAATTCTATTCTAGCTGGCTTAGAACCTAACCCTTACTTTTATCACGTTCACTCTTATTATCCAGAAATGGTGGATGAGGCTATGGTTGCTTGTCGGACTGAGTATGGCATTTCGTTCGTGAGCGGCGTGAGTAAAGGCAATATACACGCTTTTCAATTTCACCCAGAAAAGAGTCAGGATAATGGGCTCAAATTATTAGACAATTTTGTTAAAAAGTTTTGATTGAAAACGGAGGCGTGGCTTCTCAGAAATCGACACTCTACAATTTCCTATGCTCCCATACCGTCCTCAAAAGAGCCTTGGGCGAGGGGAAAGCAGAGTTGATCCCGAGTGTAGGCAATGCCGTTGGCGCTACAGGCGTCTAAGTCGCGGTAGGCACTCTCTGCTTCGACGACAAGGGGAGCGGATTTGTTCTGAGTGATTGCGCAGTAGCGTTGGGGATAGCCTACTTGAATCAGGAGTTCAGCGTAGCGAACCATATTGAGATCCCCGCTGGGAAGATCCACGAATTGCATGGCGCGGTCTTGCCACTTAGGACTCATCTTACGTAGGGCGATGCCGTTACGAATAGTATAGTTTTTCACATGGGCGGCTACGATGCGTGAGCCCACGTTGCGGAAACGAGTTTCCCAAGATTCACCCTCCCAACAGTGGGAAGGGTCGGCGTTAACAGTGAGGGTTTTATCCTGATCGCAGGCGTTGAGGAGGGAGTTAAAATCATCTCCTGTCATGGCTGCGGTGCCAGGGTGGATTTCATGAGCTAGGTAGATGCCTAGGCTGTTGGCGTGGGCTCGAATTTTTGCGGTTTTCGTGACGAAGCGTTCGGTGCCTTCTTTGATTAGGTCATAGTCTGAGCCAGCCCAGAAGCCCCAAGGGTAGCCTCCGGCTATTTCCCAGCCGTAGGCCGTGCCCCAAAACATGGGAATAATTTTCACCTTTAATTCGGCAGCAAGTTCCAGAAATTTTAGGATATAATCTTCGCACCATTGTTCGATCTGAGTGCTGGATTGGGCGGCGATGCTGGGGGGAAGAAAGGGGCGAATAGTCGGGCTATTTGTCCAAGCTGTGGTGTGAACCCAAAATGGGCAGTGGGCTGAGATGCCGTCTAGGTTGAGTTCGTACTTGGCGAAGAGTTGATGGATTTCGGAAGCTGACTTGCCGTCCAGCATATAGTTGGAGGGCTGCGCTCCTGAGGCTCCAGATTTTTTGGCGAAGGCGAGAAAAGCGTCGAGAGTTTTGGCACCGTGCTGGGCGCCTTCAATACTGGGGTGGAAGATGGAGTTGGACATAAATAGAATTAATTAGGATTAGGCTAGGAAAGAAGGCGCGAAAAGCAACAGACTTTTCTACTCAAAATCACTGGGCATGTGGCAAAACTGTGAGTAGGTTTAATACTCTTTTATGCAGCATACGAAATCGAACGAGCTTTTTGAACAGGCATTAAAACGGATACCGGGCGGAGTGAACTCCCCTGTGCGTGCTTTCAGAGCAGTGGGTGGAAACCCTTTTTTTGCACAATCCGCTAAGGGAGCCTATCTGCATGATGTGGACGGAAATGCTTATGTGGATTATGTCTGCACGTGGGGGCCGTCCATTTTAGGACATGCTTCCGAGCCAGTTCTGGGCGCTTTACGTAAGGCACTGGAAGCGGGCACGAGTTTCGGCGTCCCGGGGCCTTTAGAGGTGGAAATGGCGGAGCGAATTTGTCAAAGTCTGCCATCGGTGGAAAAGGTGCGGATGTGTAACAGCGGGACGGAGGCGACGATGTCTTGCCTACGACTCGCCCGCGGCTACACGAAGCGGGATCGTATTATAAAGTTTGAAGGCTGTTATCACGGCCATGTGGATGCGTTATTAGTGAAGGCAGGCTCGGGGGCTTTGACCTTAGGATGTCCTGATAGCGCTGGGATTCCTGCGGCGGTAGCAGCGGATACGATTTGTTTACCCTTTAATGATGCGGCGGCGTTCCAAAAGGTGATGACGGAAATGGGTGATACTATAGCGGCGGTTATTTTAGAACCCGTTCCAGCGAATGCGGGGTTGATTTTACCAGATCCAGATTTTTTAAAGTTACTACGAACCGAGACTACACGCTGTGGTGCCGTGCTTATTTTTGATGAGGTGATGACAGGTTTCCGCTTAGCGCGGGGAGGTGCTCAAGAAATTCTCGGGATTAAGCCTGACTTAAGTGCTTTCGGTAAGGTTATCGGGGGCGGCCTGCCAGTGGGAGGTTTCGGAGGCAGGGCTGATATTATGGATTGGCTGGCTCCGCTCGGACCAGTTTATCAAGCAGGGACTTTATCAGGAAATCCCTTAGCCATGGCGGCGGGGATAGCTCAACTAGAGACGTTATTTAAAGAAGATGGTTTTGCGCGTTTAGAGAAGATAGGTGCGGCTTTGGAAAATGTTTTCCAGAGCGCCTTAAAAAAATGCGGGCGTCCTTGCTCTTTTACCCGAATCGGTTCGATGTTTTGTTTGTATTTTACAGAACAACCGATCCGCAATCTGGAGGACGTGAAGACAGCTGATCTGGAGGCTTTCCGAAAGTATTTTCATGTAATGTTAGAAAATAATGTTTATGTGCCACCGTCCCAGTTTGAGACGTGTTTCCTTTCTCTGGCGCATGGGGAAGTAGAGTTAGAAATTACGGCCAAAGCTTTAGCGAAGGCTTTGAGTTAAACTTTTAATAAGATGAGAAAATTACTTCGTGCATGTTTAATTACCCTACTGGCGGCAACAGCTTGCCTGAATGTCCTGAAGGCGGAAATGGCGGAGCTTTTTCCAATAGAAGACATTAAGCCGAATATGCGGGGTAAGACTTATACGGTGATGCAAGGGACAGAAATTGTTCCTTTAGAAACGGAAGTGTTGGGCGTCCTAAAGAATGGATTAGGACCAGGCAAAGATTTGATCATAGGTCGCTTGCTGGATGAAAAAACAAAACTCACGGGGGCGGTGCATGGGATGAGTGGTAGTCCTCTTTATATTAACGGCAAGTTAGTGGGAGCTTTATCACGTCGTTTAATGAATTTTGAAAAAGATGGGCATTGTGGCTTTACGCCCATTCGTGACATGCTCGACGTGCAGAATCGGGGACGAGGAAAAAAAGAGGATAAGGTGGGAGCTTCACCCTTTTTAGCTTTTTGGCCGCAAGGTGCTACTTCGGGTTTTATCAGTGCAGCACTCTCTTCTAAGCCTGATTCGGGGCATTGGTTAACAGTTCCTCTGAGCATGAGTGGTTGGTCTGAGGGTATGTTAAATTCAATGCAACCTTTGTTTAAAGGCTTAACGGGCTTTATGCCTCTAGCGACGACTTCTGGTGCTGGTGTGACGAGTAAGTCGATCAAAATTGAGCCGGGCTCTGCACTTTCTGTTTTACTAATTGATGGAGACCTCCGGGCAGGTGGCACAGGAACAGCGACAACAGTGGATGGGAACAAAGTCACAGCCTTCGGACATCCCATGATGGGAATGGGGCCGACATCATTGCCGATGGCATCGGCAGAAATCATCACGACGCTACCGAGTTATTCTGTCCCGCATAAAATTGCTAACATCGGGCAAGCCTGCGGCACGATCTGGCAGGATAGGCTATCCGCCATTGCGGGGGAGCTTGGGCCAACACCTGTAATGGCTAGCTACGAAGTCAAACGCAAACATGACAATAATGTGCGCCCTACGCTTAAGGGAACTTTTGTGAAAGAGGAATGGGTAGCACCTCAGCTCATGGCTATGTTGATGGCGCGTGCGATCATGGATGAGCAGGATTTTTCTGAGGATGCAACGATTCGTTTAAATGGTGAAATCAAGTTTAAAGGGTTGCCTAGTTATCAAATCAGAGGTCTTTACAGCGGAGCCTCTGATCAACGGATGCAGTCTCTATTTGATCAACTTAATCCTTTAATGAATCTCTACCAACGTTTCCCGAAACAAGTGGAAGTAGAATCACTGGTCTTGACCGTAGTAAGTTTCGAGAGTGCGAGCCAGTGGAAGCTAGAAACGCTTAATGTAAGAGATCGCAAATTAAGCAAAGGTCAGTCCGTGCAAGCCATTCTGCGTTTTAAAAATGGTCTAGGTCTTGTGCGGGTGGAAGAGGCAGAGTTAACTGTGCCTGAGGAGTTAAAAAATACGGGATTCCGTCTAAGGGCTATAAGCGGAGCGCAGTTACAAACCTTAGAGCAAGCCTTTAAAAACTCGGCTGGTGTGGGCACGGCATCGGATTACTTAAACTCACTTAGCCGGACTTATTCATCAGATGCGCTTTACTTGCAAATAGTAACTAATGAACCCAGCGTGGTCAGTCGCAATAGCCTACAGTTAGGTTTACCTTTTTCTGTAGTGGAAACAATGAATGATTCTAACCACGAAGCAGTGCGGCTAACGAGTGCCGCTAAGGTTTGGATTGAAAAGAAAATTCAACTTCCAGGTGTTGTCACGGGAAGTGCAGATACGGGAATGGAGATCGAATGAAAACGAGTTTAAAATGGACCTTAATTCTAACCTTGCTAGCGGTGTGTACGTTAAAAGCAACGCAGGCGGAGCGTGTGATCCTAGATACGACGGAGGATTTCTTAGCTGGGAAAAGCCCTTCTGTTTCCATTGATGAACCAGGACAACTAAGCCCCGGGCCAAATATCTCACGATTGGCCGATTTAAAGGATCGCACTATTTGGTCTGCAGCCCAGGACGGCAAGACGGGAGATATAATTCTCGGCACAGGTCCTGAAGGGGAGGTTTATCGTGTTTCCACTAAGGGTAAGGTTCAGAAGTTAACCGCATTTCTTGAGAGTGATGTGTATGCAGTGGCTTTGGGTTTGAAGGGGGAGATCTACGTGGCCTCTTCACCCAAGGGAAAAATTTTTATCATTACTAGTGCTGGTAAAGTGGAAGAATATTTTAACCCGAAAGAACAATTCATCTGGTCCATGGTGGTGAATAAGCGTGGGGAACTTTTCGTAGCCACAGGTTCGGCTGGAAAGATATACCGAGTGACGGGAAAAAAAGCGGGTAATGTTTTCTATGATAGTGATGAATCGAACATTCGAGTTCTCGCACTGGATAAAGACGGAGCACTGTTGGCAGGTTCGGCTGATAAAGGGTATCTCTATCGCATCACGGAAGAGGGTAAGGCTGTGGTTCTACTCGATTCGGATAAGGAAGAAATATCCGCTTTAGCCGTGCAACCAGATGGGACAATCTTTGCCGCAGCTATCGGCAAGCGTTCCATGCCTGAAAAAGCAGTGCCATTACTTAAACTGGATGTTAATAAAACAAGTCCACCGCAACCGAACGAATCCTTTTCATCTGAGCCGGGTGAGAGTAAAGCCATCGTTGTGCCTAAAGCCATGGCTATGTCAAGTGCAGCGAGCAAATCAGAGGGAGCACTACTTTATCGTCTATCAGCTTCGTATTATCCAGAGCAAATTTGGAAATGTCCTCAACCTATTCTGTCCTTATTGGCGGATGAAAAAAACGTATGGATAGGCGTAGCTAGTGAAGGTTATATTTACCAGTACACGGCAGAGGCTAACATCAAGAGATTAGGTAAAGTTCAGGCTTCGGATGTTACTGTTTTATTAAAATCCAAGGCTTCAGAATTGGTCTTAGCGGTGACAAGCAACAGTGGTCAAGTTTTTGAAATCGGACGCAACACGACGACAGAGCATTTGTATTATTCTAAAGTGATTGATTCCGCACTTTTTTCTGAGTGGGGTAAGCTGAATGTATTTGGAGATGGTAAATGGACCGTGAGAACGCGTTCAGGAAACACCTCAGATCCCGATAAGTCTTGGTATCCTTGGAAAAACTTAAATGGTAACCGTGTAGATAGTCCTGCGGCGCGTTATATTCAATTCGAGATTACTTTAACTAGTGGCATCATAGGGCGCATTGAGTTTACCTATTTACCCCAAAATCAGCCGCCAGCGATTTCGGCCATTAAGATTTTAGAACCTGGTCTAGGCTATGAATTATTAGGGCAACCAACACAACCACCTTCACCGCAAAGCGTGGAGCAACTTCTTAAAGCTTCTACGGTAGCACTACTGAATCAAGATCGGTTTCAGCCCTTGCAAAAATCCGGTTTACGCACAGTGGTTTGGCAGGCCACTGACGCCAATAAAGATCAGCTTGAGTATAAGATTGAAATTAAAAGGGAAGGGCAAGAGAAGTGGGATGTGTTAGCGGAAGACCTAACTTTGCCGCTCTATTCTTGGGAGACCAAATCATGGCCAGATGGCGTTTATTATTTTAGAATAACCGCAGATGATAAAAGAGAAAATACGGGAGGTAAGTCACTCACTGGACAACGCCTGAGCGAGGCATGGAAGATAGATAATACAGCTCCAATTCTTACGTTATCTAGGAAAAATAGTGAGCTGGTGGAAGTGGAAGTGGCCGACGCAACGTCCTTGCTAAGAACACTTGAAGTTTCTACAGATGGCCAACATTTTAGACCTGTTCAGCCGGTGGATGGCATTATTGACTCAATGTCAGAATCTTTTTCCGTAAAGTGGGATAAAAAAGCTGTGCTTTATTTTCGAGCTGAAGATGAGAGCAATAACATAAGTGGGCTACGAGTTATTCCTTAACAACTAGAGTTAAATACTATTATGGAATTTAAAGATTATTATAAAATATTAGGTGTTACTAAGACTACAGCTCAAGAGGACATCAGGCGCGCTTTTCGTAAGTTAGCTAAGAAATATCATCCTGATGTGGCTAAGGATAAGAAAACAGCGGAAACGAAGTTTAAAGAGATTAATGAGGCGTATGAAGTTTTGGGTGATGCCGATAAGCGAAAAAAATACGATCAACTTGGATCTTCATGGGATCAGCCTGCGTCTCCGGGTGCTTACGGGCGGCCAAGCTATGGAGCTGGACCCAGCCGCAGGCCTAGTGGTGGCACGGAGTACCATTTCGAAGGCACGGGATTTAGTGATTTCTTTGAGCAATTTTTTGGTGGTAGCGGTGGTGGTGGTGCCTCTAATCCCTTCGGTAATGCTGGCCGCGGGCCTAGCCGAGGACGCCCTATGTCTGCTGATGGAGAGGATCATGAAGCCGAAATTCTCGTAACGCTGGAGGAGGCATTACGAGGAAGTGAGCGTTCTATCTCGTTACGCAAGGTTGCTGTTGGTCAATCGCAGCCTGAAATGCAAACCTTAAAAATTCGTATTCCCGCCGGAGTGAAAGAAGGGCAGCGCATACGTCTGAGTGGACAGGGTGAGGCAGGCGTAGGTCAGGGAACGGCGGGGGATTTATATCTCAAGATTAAGTTTTCGCAGCACCCGCACTATCGAGTTAAAGGACAGGATTTATTTTATGATTTAGATTTAGCACCATGGGAAGCGGTGCTAGGAGCTAAGGTTACGGTGCGAACTTTAGACGGAGATGACGTCTCTGTCACCGTTCCTGCAGGGGTCCAAGCCGGCACGCAATTACGCTTACGTGGAAAAGGGCTGCCAGATGCCCAAAAGGTGCGACAAGATTTATTCCTTAAAATTTCTATTGAGATTCCAGAAACACTGGAAGAGGGGGAGAGAAAGCTTTGGGAAAAGCTAGCTCAAGGAAGTAAGTTTGAGCCACGAGGTTGAGAGATTAAAAGTGTTAGCGAGGTGTTGGTGCGGGGTAGTCACAAGATGTCACCTAACTAAGGGAGCCACCACAGCTGCTACCTGCACCCGCCGTGCAGCCGAAGCAATGACTGCCTGTTATGATGGGTAACGTAGCTAGGTGATTGAGCTGAATGTCCCAGAGGTAGAGCGGTTCAACGTCTTTGAGTTGCAGGCCTAATTGTTGATTGAAATCACAATCATACACTTCACCTTTCCAACCAATGTTTAACGTGTTGCGACACATCAATCCTTCGACCGTGGCGGGATTAAAGGCGTGCCGGAGCGTTTCTAGATATTCTGTGTACTGCCCTTGATTACGCAGCCATGAAGCGAACCGGGAAATAGGCATATTGGTAATGGTGTAGAGTTTATTAAAGTCGATGCCAAAGTGGCTTTTAAGTTCACGCTTGTAGTCGGATTCCAAATCCTTTTGGGAGCCAGGCAGGTTAGCTCCAATGGGGTTGTAAACTAGATGGAGAGGCAATTCAGGTTGCTTTCCATAGCCGAGTTTATTTAAGTTTTGCAAGGCTTCGATACTGTCATCAAAAACACCATGGCCTCGTTGAGCATTCACATTTTCTGGAGTGTAACACGGCATGGAAGCAACAATTTCTACGTGGTTTTCAGCAAGGAAATGGGCCATGCTTTCATAGTTAGGCTCCAGGAGTATCGTGAGATTACAACGATCAATCACATGACGATTTTGTCTTTTCAACTGACGCACTAAGTAACAAAAATCAGGAATCATTTCGGGCGCACCACCCGTGAGATCGACGGTCTGAATAGACGTGGGTTCAAGCCATTCGAGGATGCGGTCGATGGTTTCACGAGTGATGATTTCCTTACGGGCAGGTCCTGCATTGACATGGCAGTGGGAGCAGGTGAGGTTACACAGTTTGCCCGTGTTTATTTGTAATATGGAGGATTCTTTACGGAGGAGGGAAAGTCGATGGTGGTGTAGGGTTTGCTCGAACGTGGCTGTCTCTGAAAGTCTCATACTGTGTATGGGCGGGTACTAAATGAATCAGCCCGGAATCAACTATCAGCATGATCCGCCGTCGCAACATTGAGTTGCGTTGGTGGTTGCTTGGTAGTCCTGACCTTTTGTTTCTTTCGGATGGCGTAATGGTGTGTGAGAACAATCGAAAGGTTTAGCTTCATGGAGGGGGATACTATTGAGCGGATCGATAAACTCAAAGTAGTCGTAGTAGGGGGATTTCTTGTAGAGATTATAGGTCTTATCGCACACGGCGTAACGCTGTCCACGGGTCATGCGGTGTCCGTCGTCATCCAGCACTTCTTTAAACGGCCCACGATAGATAACGGCCTGGTTTCGTTCAAAGCAAGGCCCTTGCTTTCCCTTTAACGCCTCGATAGTCACGGAGCGGAACTCGATTCCCTCAACAGTCCTCCATGGAGCAGCATCACGCTTTAAGATACGTATGCCGTAGAAACCTGCGTTGCTAAAGGCATCAAGGAATTGCTCTTCAGTTAGTGCACCAGAGATGCAGCCGCTCCAGAGTTCGGGATCGTTTTGTAAGTGTTGAGGAATAACTTCGTCCGAAACGATGTCTGAAATAACGGCGCGGCCACCTATGCGTAGCACGCGGAAAATTTCTTGGAACAGTTGGTATTTGGCTTTAGATTCCACTAGGTTGAGGACGCAATTTGAGACGACAACGTCCACCGATTCCGTAGCTACAAGTGGTTTTTTAAGGCGTAACTCTTCCGCTAGGCTATCGGCAGCAAGAAAACTATAGGCGTCGTTGATGGGGTTTTTTTGAAGTTCTTGACTGAGGAGATTGAGATCAAGTGCTAGGTCTTGGATACGACCTTTACGGAATTCTACGTTGGCGTAGCCAAGGGTGGCAGCGACTATGGGGGCGTTACGCTGGGCGACCTCAAGCATGTCGTCTGTCATGTCGATGCCGATAACTTTGCCTTTAGGGCCGACTACTTGGGAGGCGATGAAGCAGATCTTTCCCGTGCCAGAGCCGAGATCAAGCACAGTTTCATTAGGGAGTAGGTATTTGCTGGGATCGCCACAGCCGTAATCTTTTTCGACGACTTCTTGGGGGATAGCGGCGAGGTATTTTTTATCATACTCCACTGGGCAGCAGAGGGCAGCTTCGGAGGCCTTGGCCGCAAGGGCATAACGGTCGTGAACAGCTTTTTCGATTTTCATAGGTTTTAAGACTTAGATTCAAAGGTCTGAGGGCTTGGTTTATTCCGGTGATTTTTTGCACAGGCAAGTTTTAAAACGTAGATTACACGCAATGATGATTACAGATTAGAAGCTCTGAGATAGACTCAAAACGAAAAACGAATTAATAAGAAGAGCTGCCGTTACCGCCTGTGGCGATGGCTACTCCAGCCGAAGTGCCTAAGCGAGAGGCGCCAGCTGCTATCATGGCTTGAGCATCAGCTATGTTACGGATACCGCCAGAGGCTTTGACTCCGATTTTTTCACCCACGGTCGCCCGCATAATTTTCACAGCATCAATGGTGGCTCCGCTGATGTTAAAGCCAGTGGACGTTTTAACGAAGGAGGCGCCTCCGCGAACGCAGGCCTGGCAGGCAGACGTGATTTGTTCAGGAGACAGAAGGCAGGTTTCTAGGATGACTTTAACGACACGGCCTTGGGCTTGGGTCACGACGTCATGCACCTCGTGCTCGATAAAATGCCAGTGACCTTCGAGGGCGGCTCCGATGTTGATGACCATGTCGATTTCATCTGCTCCAGCAGCAATGGCGGCGATCGTTTCATGGGCTTTAGCTTGGGGGAGAGTGGCGCCAAAAGGGAAACCGACGACGGTGCAAATTTTGACGTCACTGTCAGTGAGAAGCGGCTTAGCGGAGGTGATCCAATAGGGGTTAATGCAGACAGAGAAGAAATGGTGTTGGCGAGCTTCCGTGCAGAGTTGTTCGATGTCTTTGAGAGTTGCTTCAGGCTTAAGAACGGTGTGATCAATAAAGGAGGCAATGTTCATAGGGTAACTTAACCACAGAGATGAACGAGAGCACAGAGTTTTTTTGCTAATGAGCGGGGTTATCATTGGGCATAGAAGTTCCAAGGACGATTTTGTGAAGGATGTTTAGTCGGATCCTAAAAACGTTTAAGCAGGGCGTTGACAGTACTTTTTCGGCTGATAGTTTTATTAGCTTATGTCGAACAATTTTCATGTGCTAGTGACGGACGGGGTTTCCAAAAAAGGGGTCGAACTCCTAGCCGCCCTCCCTGGGGTTAAAGTTACGGAATCTAAAAGCTTAACCGAGGCGGAGTTACTCGTGCAAATTATGGATGTTGATGCACTTATCGTGCGAAGCCAGACTAAGGTGAGCAAGGCTGTCATCCAAGCGTCGAACCGTCTCAAAGTGGTGGGGCGCGCTGGGGTGGGGGTGGATAATGTGGATGTAACCGCTGCCACAGCCAAGGGAATCGTCGTGATGAATACGCCTGGTGGGAATACGATTTCCACAGCCGAGCACGCCTTCTCGCTCCTACTCTCGATGGCCCGCTTCATCCCCCAAGCGCACGCTTCGATCAAGGCGGGCAAGTGGGATAGAAAAAGTTTTCAAGGGGTTGAAATTAATGATAAGACTCTCGGCATCGTGGGCATGGGACGTATCGGCACGGAGTTTGCTCGTCGCGCCATGGCTTTCGGGATGAAGGTTGTGACCTATGATCCCTATCTCTCGGCTGGTAAGGCTCGCAGCATGCAGGTGGAATTATTCGAAAAACTAGACGAAATGCTCCCACTCTGTGATTTCATTACTCTACACATTCCGATGACGACGGAGACTAAAGGAATCTTAAATAAACGCAGCCTAGCCCTTTGTAAAAAAGGCGTACGGATCATTAATTGCGCGCGTGGTGGTCTGGTGGATGAAACGGATTTAGCAGAGGCGATCAAAAGTGGGCATGTGGCAGGGGCGGCTTTAGATGTTTTTGAAGTAGAGCCACCTCCGGCAGATTTGGCCTTGAGGCAGCTGGACTCCGTCATTATGACTCCGCATTTGGGTGCATCTACGGCCGAGGCGCAAGAGAGTGTCGGTATCGAAGTGGCAGAGGCGGTGCGCGATTTATTACAAAACGGCAGTATCCGCAATGCTGTCAATATGCCCAATGTTGATGCGAAGACTCTGGAACAAATCGGGCCTTATCTGGCTCTTGCAGAAAAGCTCGGGCGAGCACTGGCGCAAGCCGCGCCTTCACGCTGCGAGCAATTTATTGTCAACTATTCCGGAAAAATACGTGAGCTGGATACGACGGCCATTAGCCGTGCAGCTTTAAAAGGTTTCTTAGTGCAAGCGATTGGCCCTGATGTGAACGAAGTGAACGCCGTTCACTTTGCGGAAAATCTCGGCCTAAAGTTTACGGAAAGTAAAGTAAGTGACGCAACGGATTATGCGGAGCTAGTATGCGTAAAAGCTATTGCAGCGGATCAGAGCTCCTATGAAATCTCAGGAACATTTTTCGGTTCTACCCCTCGGATCGTGCGGCTCAACGGCCATAACCTTGAGGCTCGTCCAGAGGGTGTTCTTTTCGTGATGGAAAACACCGATCGACCTGGCACAGTGGGTTGGGTGGGAACCTTGTTAGGTAAACATAAGGTTAATATCGCCAGCATGTCTTTGAGCCGCTCGGCTCCTGGCTCTAAGGCTTTAAGCGTATTAAATTTGGACTCCTATCCTGATCAGGCAGTTATTGATGAGATCATGGCCGACGGCAGTGTTACTTCTGTCAAGCTGCTGAGGCTTTAAGATTTTGTTATGAAAATTGTGTTGAGTTGGTTGCGTGAATATTGCGAGTGGACATGGTCAGAAGCTGAACTGATTGAAAAGCTGACCATGAGTGGCACTGAGGTGGAGGCAGTGCATCGCACGGGCTTCAGTGGAGACTCTAAGACCTTCGTGGCAGTGCGTATCGCCAGTTTTGAAAAGCATCCCAACGCAGATAAACTCAGTGTCTGCCAAGTAGAGGATGGACAAGGACTGCGCCAGATCGTCTGCGGTGCTAAGAATTTTAAGGCAGGCGATATGGTTCCTTGCGCCTTACCTGGTGCTGTTATGCCAGCGGGCTTCGAGATTAAGGATTCTAAGTTACGTGGAGAACGTTCCAGTGGGATGCTTTGCTCGGGCACGGAATTGGGATTAGCGCAAGATGCGGATGGGCTCATGATTCTGTCATCTTCAATCACACCTGGCACGCCTCTTAATCAATTGTTTCAAGGTGAGACAGTGCTGGAAGTGGAAGTTACGCCCAATAGAGCCGATTTACTTTCCTACCGTGGTATTGCGCGTGAGCTCATAGCACTGGGAGCCACAGATAAGATTTTTCCCTTCCCACAATCTGTTAAACTGGACGCGCAGAGTCCTTGGAAGATACAAATAGAAAATCCTTTGTGGTGTCCACGTTACACGGCGTGTTTACTGGAAAATGTCGTTGTTTCGGAAAGTCCCGCATGGTTAAAAGAGCGTTTGCAGAGTATGGGACTACGGCCAGTCAATAATGTGGTGGATGTGACTAATTATGTACTTTTTGAGATTGGTCAGCCACTTCATGCCTTTGATGCCGATTTATTAAAGGGTGAAATCATCTCCGTGCGGCAGGCTCAAGACGAGGAAAAACTTTTAGCACTGGATGGTAAAACGTATGAACTGAAGACATCCGATTTAATTATTGCGGATGGTTCAGGTCCTGTCGCCATCGCTGGAGTGATGGGTGGCCAAGCAACAAGTGTGACAACTGGAACGAAACGGATTTTATTAGAAAGTGCACAATTCAAACCCTCAGTCGTGCGCCAGACCTCTAAGCGTTTAGGTTTAAGTAGTGACTCTTCTTATCGCTTCGAGCGTGGGGTGGATGCTTTAGCAGTAGATCTGGCCTTACAACGGTCCATAAAACTTTTACTAGAGCTGACGGGTGCTCGTGTAGTTGGTGCTCCAATCGAGTCAACAGCCGTAGTCATCACTCGACTCGTAGTGCCCTTGAGGCCCGCGTCGATTGAGCGAATCTTGGGCTATGCCGTGAGTGATGAGCGGGTGGACGAGATTCTCGGTGCCTTGGGTTGTCAGCGTGAGGGACAAGCTTTCTGTGTCCCTTCCTATCGTCCTGATTTGCTACGTGAGATTGATTTAATTGAAGAACTCAGTCGTATTGAGGGCATGGATCGGGTGCGCGCTACATTACCGCGCGGCGTAGCCTCGCGTTCACCAGCTGATGTGCAATATGATCGTGAATGGGAAGTTCGCCGTTTCCTAGTTGATCTCGGTTACACGGAATGGTTGACCAACAGTCTGCACCCACGCCAAGAAAGGGCGGAAGATACGGTCGAGTTATTAAATCCGTTAACGGAAGATTATGCTCATCTGCGTAGTTCTCTTTTAACAACGGTATTGCCCTGCGTTAGGCATAATCTCAGTCATGGAGCCGAAGGGGTGAAGGCTTTTGAAATCGGGACGGTTTACCGCCAAGTTAAAGGTCGAGCACTTGAGGAACGCCGCCTTGTGCTTATTGGCGCAGGGATGGATCGTAAAGAGCAGTGGTTGGAAAAAGGACGGACGGTGGGTTATTACACCTTGAAGGGTGTGCTAGAGATGTTAGCGCAAAAATTTCCTGAGATTAAGACGAGCCAGTGTGAAGTTTTACCTGAGGCGTTGCTAAAAACGCAGGGAATTAAGATTCCTGTTTTTGCAGCGGAGTTCAGCTTGAAGTGCGGTTTGCGCAGAGCTGCTGCACAATTTTCACCTATCACTAACTTCCCCTCAGTGCGCCGGGACTTAGCGTTCGTGGTGGAGCGTACGGTGAAAAATGAGGAAATTTTACAAGCCATACTTTCCACCAAAATACTTGAATTACAGCTAGCAGTATGTTTTGACGTTTTCCAAGATGACAAAGGGGAAAAGTTAACTAAAGAAAAAAAATCTTTAGCCTACGCCTTGACTTATCGGTCTTCTGAGAGAACCTTAACTGATAAGGAAGTGAGTGATTGGCAGAATGCCATCATTCAAGCCGTTCAAAGTAAAGTGGGAGCGGTGCTTCGTTAGATTTTTGTTCTTTAACAGTCATGAACGGTGACTAGAAACCCTTTCCCTAGGGTGTTCGAGTAACGAGTGTATGCTTTCTACCAATATTTTTTACAGAGGGCACCAGCGCAGAATCCAAATGTCACGCCTTCATTGGAAGGCAACACGTTTTCTCGCCGCCCATCCTGACTCTAAGGGTCGAAGGATAACGCTCGAACGGCACCCCGGGGATTTATTTTCCAACATTAGTTGAGAGTCGTTTTACTAAAAAATTACCAAACGTTGCAGGTTTAAAGCATGTAGATTGCAAGGACAGGCTGATAACTCTTTGCATTATGCGCTTTATTAAACTCACTCTGAAAACGAAAATAGGTATAACTATTTCGTTACCAACAGCTAAAGGACTTTTCGTAAAGTTGGCATACGCCCTGCCATAGTTACGAACGCTGCAGCAATCTTAAGAGTGGGCTATCTAGTTGTTATAATGCAGCTGAGACAGATCTAAACGGATATAAAGTGTTTGCTGGGCTGGGAATAACCACATGCAGAAGTTAAAACAAATCTGGTCTGGTCATCGCAAAGAATGGCTTATCACAGCTGTTATTGTAATGGTGTTTCTGGTCGGGTTTCGTCTCGCCCTTCCAAGTATCCTCCTGCATTACGCCAACCAAACCCTTTACAAGATCCAAGTCATCTAATGGGTCAGCCTAGTGGGGTCAGTCCTTGGATTTAAGTGTTGACAACAATCCGAAGCTTGATGAGATAGGGCTATGGGACGCAAACTGGGGATGGAACATGAGGGAGACTCTTACCAAGCGGTGGTGCGGGGGAAGGTACAGCGTGATGTCTATTTGGATCAATTTAAAGGCAGTGTTCGCTTCACCAGTGAAGCGATGCGTACTCATGCAGCCAGAGCCGGCTGACACTGATCATCATGGTGATGATACGAATTCGGAAGTGGAGTAAGGAAATCTTAGGCACTCTGCCTTGGCTTAGTGTTGTTGTCGTCGTGTTTTTGCTGCTGAAAATGGCGGGCTTGAATGCCCTGCTGGATAGAGCCTTTCTGGATGGCTTAATGCGTTGGCAGGCGTCGCCATCTAATTTACCGCCCGACGGAATGTTGGTGATGATTGATGAGGATTCCATTACCCGCCTCAATGTGCGTAATGGGCAGCGCTGGCCTTGGTCACGCGACGAGTTCGCCGCCTTAGTCGTGGGACTGCATCGCGCTGGGGCAAAACACATTGTGCTTGATCTTACATTTTTGGAAACGTCGGAGGACGCAATGCAGGATTCCTTGCTAGCGGCTTATACGGCCGCCTGTGAGGGAGTTGTTCTGGCAGAAACAACGCAAAAAGAGCAGATATTGTGGACACCGCGTTTTCGGGAAGACAATGCAATGCTGAACCTTGCTCAGCGTATTGCTACGGCTCGGCATGAACCTGATTCCGATGGAGTGATGCGACAGTATGACTACACCCATTCGCTCGCATCCGCCGCACTTGATGCGACGCCCTCGGGTAGGATGCGTCTGCGCTGGCATGCGTCACTCAATGCGTTAAGCCATGATTTTCCGGAACGGGTGCTGAGTGCCTATCCCTTCATTCTGCGAGGTGAGGTTGTGATGAAGCAGCTCTCAAACAAGATGGGAGATGCCGAGTTTGATGCGACGCGTTTACACGCTGCTTTGCAAGAACTTCCTCGCGATAGTTTTGGTGATGAGTTAGCCGGTAAGACCGTCTTTGTAGGAGCAAATGCCTCAGGAACGTTTGATGTAAAATCAACACCCTTGAGTCGAATCGAGCCAGGAGTCATGTATCATTACACCGCTTGGGCCAATGCTGTGCAAGGCGATGGCATCCGGATTCAAGGTGAGAAAGCGTGGCAGGGTCTAGTGCTGGCCTTGGTGGTGATGTTGTTAATATTTGAGCAAGGGCGTTATCGCAGCGCAGTAGGTTTGTTCATCGGAGTTGGCCTGATGATCGTCTTGGGCTTGTGTTTTAGTGCGTTCATGTTCGTACGTGGAGCATGGTTTCCCGTCGCGGATACCTTGCTGGCGACACTACTTTCTCTTGGATTAGTCAGCATTCGTGCGTGGCGAACCGAGGGAGAACGTAAGCGTGAGGTGCAACGACTCTTCGGTAACTATGTATCTCCGCATGTGCTAAAGGAACTAACGCTCAATCCAGAATCAGTTCGCTTAGGCGGGGAGCGCAAGGAGTTGAGTGTCTATTTTTCTGATCTCGCAGGTTTTACAGAGATGTCAGAAAAACTAACGCCAGAGCAGTTGCTCGACATCATCAATACATACTTGAGTGAGATGAGTGGATTCATCATAAAAAATGAAGGCTATCTCGATAAGTTTATCGGCGATGCCATCATGGGCGTGTTCGGTGCCCCCGTGCCGCTGGAGAAACATGCGCTGGCAGCGTGCACGGCGGCATTACAAAGCCGCGATCATTTAATTGAATTGAATCGAATCATGCAGCGCAATCACAGCGTATCCTTACATGCACGAATCGGAGTCAACACAGGCTTAATGGTTGTAGGGAATGTCGGCTCGGCGGATAAGATCAACTACACCGTGGTGGGCGATGCGGTGAATCTTGCCTCGCGCTTGGAGGGCGCCAACAAAGAGTATGGCACCACGATTCTTATTGGTGCCCGGACGCATGAGCTTTTGGACGGGGCCATGCTGACTCGTCCGGTGGATTTACTCCGAGTTAAAGGCAAGCGTGAATCCGTGCAGACTTATGAAGTGCTGGGATTTGCCGCCACCGCAACAGTCGAGCAACGGGGGAACGCAGCGACATTTACACGAGGCTATGAGTTATACTTGCGGGGCGACTTTTCTGGAGCACTGACGGAGTTTGAAATTGCCAAAAGAATAAATTCAGAGGATATGTTAACTGCACTCTACGTAAACCGCTGTCGGGAATTTATGGAGCACCCTCCAGCGAATTGGGATGGCGTTTTTATCATGACTAAAAAATAGGAGACGTTTGCAATGAAATTTAAACAACTCATTCGTGCCACTATTACAATTCTCGTTCTGGGTTCCTGGATAGGCGTGGCATGGGCGGCCTATGAGGTCGGCGCCACGGTGTTTACAAAAAAGAAATTGACCGACCTTTTGGCGGAGCCTAATCGGAGTTCCACTGCCACAACTTCCGTGCCTTGGGGTGAGAAACTCACCGTGCGCAATCAACAAGGAGTCTGGCTGCACGTGTCGAGTAATTCGGGAAGCGGTTGGGTTTTTTTGGGCAATGTTGCGGGTGAGAAACCGCCCGCCGAAAATACGAAAGATTTTATGACTTCGTCCGCAGCGGAAACGACCGCCGCCACCGCCGCACGTCCTCTTGCTCCAGCAGCGCAGGAGTTTGCGGACCGACGTGGTGCTGCAGAAGCCGCTAGAGACATTCAATGGCTTGAAGGAGTGGCAGACATAATTGGATCTTTTGACGTGGATGCGTATTTGCAACAGACAGGTAAAGGAGAGTTTGCGCCATGAAGCCCTCGCCCACTATTTTATTAGGCATCGTGACACTTACTTATGTCGGCGTTTCAGTTGCCCAATTTAACCTACCTAACTTACCCGTTGATCCCTTTAAGATTGGGGAAGGTGCCAAGAAGATTGTCAAAGGCAGCACTGGCATCGGCTTGCAGGAGGAACTTTCCATCGGCGGCTCCGTGGCCGTGGAGATTGTCTCAACTTATGGTGGAGTCTGGCGCGATGACGCAGCGACACGCCGCGTGAATCTTATCGGCAAAGCCCTTGCGCGGTACTCTGATCGCCCTGACTTGCCTTTTCGCTTCGGACTGTTGAATTCACCCTCAATTAATGGGTTCTCCGCTCCTGGCGGCTACGTGTTCATTACGAAGGGTGCCTACGAAGCCGCACAGAATGATGATGAGCTAGCGGGTATTCTCGCTCACGAGATCACTCACGTAGTTCGGCGTCATGCCTTACGCATTATTTCACGCAATGAATTCATTTCTGGTGCAGTAGGTGTCACAGCGGGAAGCACCTCGGACTTCCGAAGTTACGATTTAGGAATCAGCGACATTTCGCGCACCTTATTTAAAACAGGCTACGACTCAGGAACGGAGTTTGATGCGGATCGGCGTGGTCGCGCATTGGCGGCACAATCTGGATTTGCTGCGGATGGTCTTGCGCAATTTCTTTCACGACTCGCAGCCGTGTCTGCAAGCGAACCCACGTTCAGCACACACCCTCCGCTAAAGGATCGTATGAGCCGCCTCAAGTAATAAATCAAGCGCACGACTCAACTAGCGCGGCTTGGAGCTTTAATCCTAGTTGACCAAGAAAACATACCGCTACGGTAACAAACTGACCGACCATATGTGGACTAGAAAAAATCTAAATTTTCTCTTCTAACCTAAGACACGCCCGCTCCAGCCTTTTGTCGTGGGTTACTGACCCCCATGTTAGACCTGTGGGAATCTTTGAGCTCTTAAATCCCGTGGGAGTTACAATGTGGTGGTGTATTTTTAAGAATATAGGCTTAGACTGAGACTCTTTCGAATGGAGAATTTAAAGATGAATGCGCTTACTCTTTTTCAGCAGGTGCCGCTGTTTGCGGGTTTAGAAGCAGAGACTATAGAGTTTCTAGCACAGGTTTCTCAGCCTTTGCAAATAAAGGGTGGGGAGTTCGTCGTGCGTGAGGGGACGCCGGGGAACACGATGTATTTGGTAGCTGGTGGTGAGGTAGAGGTGGTGAAGAGAGCGGGCACGGGCGAAGAAGTTGTTTTAGCCTGTCTCCGCACAAACGATTTTTTTGGTGAAATGAGTATCGTTGAAGTAGTCAACCGGTCCGCCTCCGTCCGTGCTTTAGGAGGGACGGAGTTGTTCTCTTTAAAGAATTCTGATCTTCATCACCTTTATCAAAAATGGCCTAAAGAATATGCTGTTTTGATTTTAAATTTAGCGCGGGATTTATCGCGGCGTTTACGGAAATTAGATGAGCACTTTGCGGCACGTGCTCATTAGCCGATGATTAAATTCAACGAAGGCTGGCCTGAAGTTTTTTGTTTAGTGTTGATCTCACCCTTCATCTCTTTAAGTAGATTTACGTTTTCCTGACATTCTGGATCCACTAAATCTGCTGGCACGAGTTCAAGGCGGACGTGGAGGGTGGAGAGTTGCGCTAGGCCTGCGGCAATGCGGATGGTTTCCCGCCGTGTTTCTGCTTGTTCGTAGCTTTGTGCAGAAGTGCTGAGATGGACGATCTGATGTGGGCCCATTTGTGATGGGCTGGTGGATTGAGTGGAGAATGAGTGAAAAATATCGGTATGTTGAATGAGAGAGGCGAGGGTGCCGAGGCCGCAAAAGATGGCTTGTTCGTTTGCGGGAATGTGGTGTTTTTCTGCGGCTAAGCTACAGAGGTGGAGGTGAAGGCCCTGTTGTTGAAGGCGGATGAGCTCGGGGAGATTCCAGCAAAGGACAGCTGCATGAATGAGGTAAGCATAGAGAGTATGACCTTTTACGTGCAAGCTCTGGGCTTGGTGAATGAAGCGGGCAAAGGAAGCCGAGTCTGAGGTGCTAAGGAGGAGCCCGACTTTTAACTGGCTGGACATGAGAGGGCTTCGTCGATGAGGAGGACGGGTATGTCTTTACGAATGGGGTAAAGCTTAGAGCCGTCTTCACGGATTAAGGCAGACTCCAAAATTTCTGACACGACTTGTCCAGCGTGGTTTTTGCAAGTGCCTTGTCCTATCGTTACATTGATGCGGGTCAGGGTTTCTGGCGTAGCAAAGGTCAGACGTTGGTGGGTTTCGGGGCAGCAAAGGTGATCAAGTAGTTCTGTGTTCATGGTGGAATCTTTATTATGTCGAGAATTTCAGGTGAAACGAGCTAAAAAAGCTGCTAAATACTAAATGTGAAAAGTCCGAGAATCAATCTCGACGAATCCCATCTTTATTCTATTATTTTTAAATGTCTGAAATTAAAACCGAAGTTAAACCGAAACGTTTCAACCTGCGCACCCCTGAAGTCATGTCCCAAGTTCAGGCAGAAGTAGAAAGCCATTACCGTAGCCGTGTGGTTGATTATATACGTAACGGAGGCCTCTCGCTATCGGCTAATGACATGACACTTAAGCTGGCTAAGGCTTTCGGGTTTTGTTACGGCGTGGAGCGGGCGATTGATCTAGCTTACGCAGCGGCAAAGCATTTTAAAGATCGTAAAATTTATCTTTTAGGAGAAATCATCCATAATCCTGAAGTCAATGATCAGCTGCGCGAGATGGGGATTAAATCGATTAAAGAAGGTACAACGGGTTATGACCTTACAAGTGTGATGGAAGAAGACGTCGTCATCGTTCCTGCCTTCGGTGCCACGGTGGACACCATGAGTAAATTGAAAGAATTAAACTGTCTAACCGTGGACACGACTTGCGGCGACGTGATGAGTGTTTGGAAACGGGTGCGGCAGTATAACAAAGAACAAGTCACCTCCATCATTCACGGTAAGGCATGGCACGAGGAAACTAAGGCCACCAGCTCCCGCGCTTTAGAGGGGGGCAATGGACAATACCTTGTAGTCTTTACCTTGGCTGAAACGGATTATGTTTGCTCCTACATTCGTAACGGTGGAGATCGTGAAGAGTTTTTGAAAAAGTTTGAAGGAGCTACCTCACCTGGCTTCGATCCTGATCTGCACTTGATCCGTGTCGGGGTGGCTAATCAGACCACCATGATGCGTAATGAAACGGAAGAAGTACAGCGCCGTATTCGCCAGGCGATTGTTGATAAATTTTCTGAAGAAAAAGTAGGTGAGCATTTCCGTTTCTTTGACACGATCTGCGGAGCCACACAAGAGCGGCAAGATGCTTTAAACGTCATGTTAGAGCAACCGATGGATTTGTTGATTGTGGTGGGAGGTTACAACAGCAGTAACACGGCACACTTAGCTGAAATGGGCGAAGCAAAGCTCCCGACTTACTTTATTAAGAATTGCACTCAGATGCTTTCACCTAAGCGTATTATTCATTTTGACCAACATAAGAATGAGGAAAGGGAAACAGAAAACTGGTTACCTGATGGAAAAGTCGTCGTCGGTGTGACGGCTGGGGCTTCTTGTCCAAATAACGTGATCGAAGAAACCATTGCTCGTATCTATGAATTTCGTGGCGTGAACGTCATCTCCTTACTCCCAGATTGGGCTAAGTAGGAAGACGCATGAAGGATGAAACGGGTTTGGACACTTAGTTGCTGTTAGTGTTTTTATAAGGAGAAACATTGCTCCGATAGGCGAGCAGGCAGAGTAAGTGACTGGAGACGGGGATGGTTAATAATTGGAAGCAGATGGCGATAAAGATTTTCAGCCCCGTGAGTTCTATGCCGAGCTCAATGAATAGGGCAAGTAAGAGAAAGCAAACGCCTAGAGTGGTGGCTTTTCCGAGGGCATGAGCACGGCAATAAACATCAGGCAATCGGATGAGTCCAATCGCCGCTAGGAGGATGAGAAAGCTACCCGTCAGAAGTAGGCTTATGCTGAGAATTTGAGCGAGCATGCGTTTTAGGTAGGGTTAGGGTTCCTCTGGAGACTCTTTTCCGCCTAGGAAAAAGGCAAGGGCAACGGTGCCGAAGAAAGCTAATAACGAGAAGATAATAATAACTTCCAGAAACATAGTGGTATGCCACGCAATGGACAAGAGCACCATGTGGCCGATGCAGCAGACGGCAATGAGGTCAAAGGCCAGAATCCGATCAAAGATGCTGGGACCTTTCAGTAAACGCCAGAGGCCAGCGAGGGTAGCCACGAGGAGAATGATTTGACAGGTGATTAAGACGGGTGTCATCGAGTGAATCCTAGGATGGCCTGTTTCAGGGTTAAATCAATGGAGCTACAGACGGCGGCGGGGTCGGCTGCTTCAAAAGCATGAAGGAGGAGTTCTTCTTCTTCCAATCTGACATCGACCGTAGTGGTTCCTGGGGTCAAGGTAATGCATTGGGAAAGGAGATAAATTTCAAAAGAAGCTAGTCCTTTAGTGCTGTAGGTGATGAAGTTAGGGTGCATCTGACTGGTTTTTTTAAACAAAACGAAGTGGGCGATGGTGAGATTGGCTAGAGCGAGTTCACGGATAAAAACGTAGAGGAAGCGCACGAGACCGTAGGTGCGGCGCACGTAGTGGTGGATGGGTAGGACGGAGCGGAAGCAGGCTAGCAGCAGGAAGCTGCCGACTAGGCCGACGATGAGTTGAGGCAAGGCACCTTGGCTAAGAAACATCCAGAGGAGGCTCAGGGTTAGGTGAAGGAGGAAACCAGGTAACATTAGAACCCCCCTTTTCCGAGCGCAGCCATGACGGCGGCCACATACCCCGATTGGTCTAGCGCCATGCGGGAAGCGACGGCGGAGATTCGGTAAACGTGTTCAGCACCGAGGCCGATGGCTAAGGAGACGATCGTCATGGCAGCTACAACAGCGGTGAGGGGTTTCCAACGGGTTTCGTGAAGGTGGAGTTCGCCACTGTCAGGTAGAGGAGACCAGAAGGCTCCGAGCCAAATTTTCAGCATACTATAAAGAGTAAGGATACCAGCAAGGAGAGCGGCGGCAACGAGTAGGTAGTCATGAAGTCGGATCCCCTCGACAAAGATGAGGTATTTCCCCCAGAACCCGCTTAAGGGTGGGATGCCAGCGAGGGAAAGAGCTTGAAGGAGAAAACACAGGCCGAGGATGGGAGCGACTTTCCAGAGTCCGCCCGTGCGGGAGAGGTCATCTGTGCCGTTTAAGGAAGAAACGGTTCCTCCGACCAGAAACAGGGTAGCTTTAACGATAATGTGGTGAATAATATAGAATACACAGGCCGCGAGTGAGAGGGGGGTGAAGAAGGCGATGGCAAGAGCCATGTAGCCGATCTGGCTCAAGATGTGGAAGGAGAGGATACCGCGAATGAAATTGCGAGAGACGGCACCTAGCACGCCGAAGATCATGGTAGCACCAGCTAACCATGCAAGAAGGGTGTGCAGGCTCGTGAGGTCGTGGGGTAAGACGGTGGTGAAGAGACGAAAGAGAACATAAATGCCGACCTTAGTTAACATGCCGGCAAAGAAGGCGGCTAGAGGTGTGGGCAGAATGGGGTAGCTGTTGGGGAGCCAGTAGTAGAATGGGAAGATGCCTGCTTTAATGGAAAACACGCACATCAAAAGGGTAGCTAAGACGAGGAGGCGGGAGTCTCCAGCTAGGGCGGTGGTTTGGGAGGCCATGTGAGCGAAGTTGAGGGAGCCGTAGATGGAGTAGGCTAAACCGCAGGCGGCAAGAAAGAGTGTGCTGCCGAGGAGATTGATCGTGAGGTAGGGGAAGGATTGTTTGATGTCCCAGTCGTTAGCCTCAAGGGTCAAGAGGGCATAGGAGGAGATGAGCATTATTTCAAAGGCGACGAAGAGGTTGAAGAGATCTCCTGTGACGAAGGAGAGGTTGATGCCAGTGAGGAGAAAAAAGAGGAGGGGTTGACGGAGTGGATGTTCGCTGCGGGTGGGGAGTTCGAACATGGAGTAGAGTAGGCTTGCTAGGGCACTGAAACCTGAGAGGAAAAGCATAATGGCGGCTAAAGGGTCGAGCACGAGAGTGATTCCGAGGGGTGCCTTCCAATCTCCGACGTTGAGGATAAGGCGTTGTTCGTTAAGGCTTAGGGTAATAACGAAATAGAGCGCACCAAGGGTGATAAAAGCAGCAGAAAGGACGCCGAAGAGGCGGCGGGTGGTGGAGGGTTCACGCCAGAAGAGGCTGATGATGGCGATCAGCATGGGAGCGGCGACGAAATAGATGGGCTCGTTCATGGGGAGTTATCGTCTGTTTTTTTAGGGGGATGAAAGAGGTCTTGAGCGTCGATAGTGTCGTGGTCAAGGAAGATGCGGTAGAGCAGTACTACGAGATAAGCGGTGACGCCGAAGCCTATGACTATGGCAGTGAGGATAAGGGCTTGGGGAAGGGGATCGACGGGGTTAGGGCCTGCGCCGATGATCGGAACGGTTTTACCGTCAGGGGAGCCTGAGGTGGCGAGAAGGAAGAGATTAACCGAGGTCGAGAGCAGAGTAAAGCCGAACAGTATCTGGACGAAGCTACGCAGCAAGATCAGGTAGATGGAGAGACCGAAGAGGACTCCCACGAGGAGAGCGGTGTCAAGTTGCATGGGGAGGTTCCTGAGGTTGAGGCGTATTGATCGGAGGTTCTATGGCCGTCTCGTGCAGGCTGGAGTAGTGAGGCACTTCTGGGGGTAAAAGACCGCAGCGGCCTGAGGTGGAGCGCGCCATAATAAAGATGACTTTTGTGGTGATACCGACGACTAAAAGATAAACGCCTAGGTCGTAGGTTAGTGGGGTGCCGATGGGGACAGATCCTAGATAGGGAAGCTGGAGGTAGGTGTTGTAGTGTTCAAAGAAGGGGCGACCAAAAAAGATGGGGGCTAAGCCAGTGAGGAGAGCTAAAAGTAGGCCAAGGGCGGCCAGTTGGATGGGGTCGAGTTTCATTTGTTTTTCCATGTGATCGAAGCCGTGAGCTAGGCCATGCAGGAGGATGGCAACGGAGATAGCGAGGCCTCCGATAAAGCCGCCGCCGGGTAGATTATGGCCACGGAGGAGGAGGTAGATGGAAAACAGAATGGCGATAAAGAAGATGGGGCCCGTGGTGGATTTTAAGAGGAAGGAGTTGGGATTTTTCATGGAAGCTCCTTATTTTTAAACGACGGGAGGCCAAAGCCAGCGGGGCCGTGGGCGGCTTGGGTGCGTTCGTGTGGAGTGCGACGGTAGCGCATGATAAGGCCGATGGCGGCGAGCACGGCGATGAGCAGAACGGAAATCTCTCCCAAAGTATCGAGGCTGCGGAAGTCGATGATGATGGTGTTGACAGCGTTAGAGCCTTTAGCAAGGGGAAGGGTTTGTTCAAGATATAGGGAGCCGATGGACTGGTCAGGATTTTTAACGGAGGCGAGGAGAAGGAAAAGTGTAACCATGAGTCCAGAGCTAAGGGCGACAAGCATGGGGAGAACTTTACGAATAGGTGCGGTGGGGGGGCGGTGCTCGGCAGCATAGGCTTGGCCAGGAAAGCGGGCTAGGAGCAGAAGGATCATGAGGATAAGAGCGGATTCGATGAGGATTTGGGTTAAGGCAAGGTCGGGGGCGCGGTAAAGAATGAAGTAGAGGGTGACGAGGAAGCCGATGGCGGAGAGGCAGAGGAGTTGTTGGGGCCAGCGTTTTAGGGTCACGAGACCGCAGGCGGAAATGAGGATGAAGAGAACGGTGAGGGAGCGAAGGAGGTCGGGTTGCCATAGGCGGGTTTGAGCGAGGATCTCGGGACCCCATTGGTGACAGGCGGCAGCGAGGGGGAAGGCCATGAAGGTGAGGAGGGTGATCAGTATGATGGGTATGTAGTGAAGGGGTTGATCGGAACTCAGGAGGGCGGTACTTTTTTTAGTGAAGGAATTAAAGAGGTGGATGCCCTTTTCAAAAAACAAGTCAAAACGTGCCCAGAGCGGGATTTCGAGTTTCCATCCTTTGGCTTGCAGTCGGGAGTAGAGGAGGGCGCCGAGAGCTACGAGGCTGAGGCTTAATACGAGTTCTTTGGTGAAGCCGTGCCAAAGAGCGAGATCGGCACCAGTTTTATCATGAAGACCTAGGACATGGAGGCTACGAAGGGGGTGATCGAGAAGGCCGGGGAAGAAGCCGAGGGTAAGAATGAGAGTAGCGAGGATGAGGGGAGGCACTTGGATGGCTGCGCTGGGAGCGTGCCAGTGGTGGCGGACGGTTTCGGTTTCGGACCCACGAAAGAGGTGGAGGAAAATACGGGCGGAGAAGGCTATTTTTAGGATGGAAGCGATCAGGACGAGAAGGAGGAGGAGCCAGACGCTGGCACCGTGTTTGTCCAGAACGGCAAAGAGGTCGATGAGTATGAGTTCCTTACTGATAAAGCCAATGGTGCCTGGGATGCCCGCCATGCTGGCGCAGGCGATGAGGCAAGCACCGCCTAGCCATGGAGCTTTTTTCCAGAGGCCACCGAGTTGGCGGATGTCGCGGACGCCACAGGAGTGGTCGATGATGCCGACGATCATGAACAGGCAGGCTTTATAGCAGGCATGGCTCATGATGTGGACGAAGTCAAAACGGACGCCGACGCTGGAGCCTAAACCGTAGAAGCCGATGAGGAAACCAAGTTGGCTGACGGTGGAGAAGGCGAGGATGGCTTTGAGGTCATGAGAGCGTAGAGCCATCCATGCGGCGAGCAGCATGGTGCCGAAGCCGATGGAGCAAAGCAAGGTGAACCAGAGTGTGGCATCGTGGAAGATGGGAAAGATGCGGGCGCAGAGGAAAACACCGAGTTTGACCATGGTGGCGGAATGAAGGTAGGCGCTGACGGGGGTGGGAGCTGCCATGGCGTTGGGGAGCCAGAAGTGGAAGGGAAATTGGGCGGACTTACCCATAGCTCCGAGGAAAATGAGAACGAGAGCGGCGTTAAACCATGGGCTATTTGAGTATTGGCTAAAATCGGAATTGAGAATGGGAGCGAGATCCCAGGTCTGCGCGTTGAGGCCGAGCATGATAATGCCTATGAGCATGATAAGACCCGTGAGTCCTGTGATAAGGAGAGCCATGCGCGCTCCAGAGCGGGAGCTTTCTTTATCATGGGAAAAACCGATGAGGAGGAAGGAGGCGATGCCAGTGAGTTCCCAAAAAATAAAGAGAGAGATCAGATTGCCAGCAAAGACGGTGCCGAGCATGGCGACCATGAAGAGTAGTAAATAAGCGTAAAAACGGCCTAGTGGTGTCTCGTGATCTCCTTGGAAATAAGCGCGGGCGTAAAAGAAAATTAGGGTGCCGATACCGGTGACGATGAGACCAAAGAAGAGGGATAAGCCGTCGATGAGAAAGGTGAGATTAACACCGAGACTGGGAACCCAAGGGAGCCCTACGACAACTTGGGGCTGGTCTGCGGTTTTCCAGGCTACCCATGTTATCAGGAGGAAGCAGGTCAGGGGAATGAGGCTCAGGGTCCACGAGAGAGAACTGCGAAGGAAGCGCACGCAAAAGGGCATGAGCAGGGCACAACCCAAAGGAAGGGCAAGGGCGAGCAGCAGTGCTATTAAGAGAGGATCCATAGTGACGTGAATATGTTATGCTTACGAGTTGAAGCTTAATAGGAAAGCACAAAGCGTTCTTAGCGCAAAAAAAAGCCTGGGAAAGTGCGCTTATTTTTTAGGCTGCAGTAATTTATTTTTAGCTTCGGGACTGAGGGAGGATTTTTGGATGGCGGCTGTGGCGGCTTGGGGGTTGCCTTCCATCCAGCGGGAAAGGATGGATTGGACTTGGCTTTGGCGGTTTTTAGCACTGGCGATGTTTTCGGCCCAGAGGTAAGCTCCTTCAGGGTCTGAGTCAACGACTACATCCGTGAAACTTTTTATGGCGGCGTCGCGCGAGGCGCTCGTGGGAAGTTGTTGTAGCCATGCTGAGGCCTTGTAGGAGTCACCGTACGCCCATTGCCTAGCAATCTCCGAGAGAGCCTCAATTTTTTTTGGGCTTTCGGGGAAGGTGGAGATCCATTCACTAGCGGCGCTAGGATTGGTGTTAGCCCATTGGGAAGCAACAGACTCTATGGCTCCATTCTTAGCCTCTCCAGCAGGAAGGCTAGAAACATAGGTGGCGGCGGCTTTGGAATCATTATCAGCCCACTGTCTCACGACGGTGGAAAGGGCTTCGTTTTTGGCGTCACTGGCAGGGAGTTGGTTGACCCAAGTTAAGGCTTTAGCGGGTTCGTTCTGCGCCCATTCCCGAGCTACGCTATATATGAATCTGGTTTGGTTGTCTCCAGGAGGTAGGGCTTGGGCAAAGGCAGCGGCGCTTTGCGGATAGTCTGCAGCCCATTGGCTGCTTAGGCTGCTAAGCATTTGGGTTTTAGTTTTATTTTCTGGCTGGGCTTTGATCCACGTGAGCGCTGAGTTCAGATCGTTCGTGGCCCAACGCTTGACAATTTTATGCAGGAATGAATTTTTAAAGTTTCCTTCGCTTAGAGCCGAGCCGTATTTTACGGCGGCTTCAGGATCCGTATCAGTCCAAAATCGGGAGATGGATTCTAAAGTACTATTGCGAGTTGTGCCTTCGGATATTTTTTCCGCTAAACTAACAGCGGCAGTTATGTCGGTGCGGGCTAATTGATTAGCAACGAAAGATAAAATACCGTTTTTAGGACCACCTGAGGGCAGACTCTCCAGATACGATGAGGCTGCGACGGGATCAGTGGCTGACCATCCCTCAAACATGCGTTGGATTCCAGACCTCCGCTCTGGAGAAGGAGGTAAGGCGTTAAGCCAAGCTAGGGCGGCATGGGGGTCTTCATAGCCCCACCGGCCGGCTAGACCTACTATGGCCTCCTTACGCGCTGAACCTGACGGGAGTTCTAGGGCGGCCTTGCTAGCGGCGACAGGGTCTTTGCTTGCCCACTCGCCAAACACGCTACTGTAAACCCAGGGCTTGCATTTAAGACTATTTTCTTTAATAAGCAGGAGGGCGCGGTCAGGATCTGTATCAAACATCTTTGTAAGAACGGACTCAAATGCCAAACTACGGCTGTGTTCATCAGGGATTTTTTTAGAGGCGGCAATGGCGAGTTCGATATCCTTAGAGGCAAGCGTGTCAAAAACACTGGAGATCATGACGAAAGATCTGAAGCGGTGTGTATTAGTGCTTACATAGGCTAAGGCAGCATCAGGGTCTAGCTCGGTCCAACGCGCGAAAAGCACGTTGGAAATAATGAAGCGGTCAGCTCCTTGGCCCGTGCCTTCTAATTCCTTGATGACACTAGGCATATCTTCCGCCTTGAGTGTATCGGCATAAAGGTAAAGCTCTTTGGATTTACGGAAGGAGCTATCATTTCCCCTAATGATGGAAGCGAGAGTGCGAGCTTTCGTTGCTTTCTCGGCAGAAGGATTTTTTTTAGTGGGGCTGCCGTCTGAGTTTAACTGATTACTAGGGGAGAGGGAGGAGTGCTGATTTGTTAATGATGTAGCAGGAGATCTTGCGGAAGATGGCGGTAAAACGTAGTGACCCAAGGCGTAACCTAGAACTAAGGCGGCGACTCCCGTGGTGGTTAAAACTATGACCCATTTATTCATAGAGCGAACGTTGATTTTTAACCTATCAGTGAAGCTAAAAAAGTCAGTAAAATTAGCTCTTGGCGCATTGCCGCACTTTGAGCCAAGTAGAATGACGTCCAAAAATAATATCTGGAACTATTATTACAAAAGCCTGGGAAAGTGCGCTTATTTTTTAGGCTGCAGTAATTTATTTTTAGCTTCGGGACTGAGGGAGGATTTTTGGATGGCGGCTGTGGCGGCTTGGGGGTTATCTTTCATCCAGCGGGAAAGGATGGATTGGACTTGGCTTTGGCGGTTTTCCGCACTGGCGATGTTTTCGGCCCAAAGATAAGCTCCTTCTGGGTCTGACTTGACGACTTCATTGGAGAAACTTTTTATGGCGGCGTCGCGCGAGGTGCCAGCGGGGAGTTTATCTAACCACGCAGAGGCTTTGAAAGAATCGCTCCGCGCCCATTCCCTAGCGATGTTGAAGTAGGCATCATTCTTTTTTTGACTTTCTGGGAAGGTAGAGAGCCATTCGGTGGCGGCGCTGGGATTGGTGCTAGCCCAGCTAGAGGCAACAGACTGCATGGCTCCGTCTTTAGTTTCCCCAGCGGGCAGGCTAGATACGTAAGTGGCGGCAGCCTTAGAATCATTATTAGCCCATTGGTTCATAACGCTGGAAAGGGCGCGGTTTTTGGCATCACCTTCAGGCAGTTGGCTAGCCCACGATAAGGCTTTAGCAGGTTCGTTTTGTGCCCAGTTGTTAGCTAAATTACTAACAAAGTTGGCTTGGTTGCTCCCAGGAGGTAGAGCTTGGGCAAAGGCGGCGGCAGCTTGGGGATCGCTTTCCGCCCACTGGCTGCTCAAGCTGTTAAACATTTGGGCTTTGGTTTCATTTTCTGGCTGGGCTTTGACCCAAGTTAGGGCAGAGTTAAGATCGTTTCTCGCCCAACTACTGATGATATTCCGTAAAAAAGAACTTTTGGAATTTCCTTCATTCATACTAGCACCGTATTTGGCCGCAGCTACAGGATCGTTATTAGCCCACTGGTAGGAGATGGATTGGAGGGCGCGATCGCGCGCTTGTCCTTCGGATGTTTTTTCCACCAAACTTAAAGCGGCAGGCACATTAGTTGAAATCAATTGACCAGCAAGGGAACCGATAAGATCGTTTTTAGAGGCACTTGGAGGCAGATTTTCAACATACGATGAGGCTGCGATGGGGTCATTCTCTGACCATTGTCGAAGCATGGTCTGGAGTCCACTCGTCCGAGCTTGGGAAGGGGGCATGGCGTTGAGCCAAGCTAGGGTGGCATTAGGGTCTTGATTGGCCCACTGACTGGCGATGCCTTCTATGGCGTTATTACGCACTTCACCCATCGGAAGTTCTAAGGCGGCCTTACTAGCGGCAAGCGGGTCTTTACCGGCCCACTCGCTAAATACCTGAGTGTAAGCCCAAGGATTAGGTTTCAAAGTGTCTTCTTTAATGAGCAGAAGGGCACGGTTAGGATCTGTATCAAATAGTCTAGTGAAAACGGATTGAAGTGCAATGCTGCGAGTTTGATCATTAGGGAGTTTATTCGAGGCAGCGAGGGCGAGTTCTATATCCTGTGAGGCCAAGGTATCAAAGACACTCGATATCATTAATAAAGATGAGTAGCGATTGTTAACTGGGCTGATGTTGGCCAAAGCAGCATCGGGATCTAGTTGAGCCCAGCGTGCGGAAAGTATACTGGAACTGATGTAGCGGTCACGTCCTTGACCGATGCTTTCTAATTCTTTGATGATACTTGGCATGTCTTCCGCCTTGAGCGTTTCTGCATAAAGATAAAGCTCTCTAGACTTGTCGAAAGAGCTTTTGTTACTTCCCTTAAGGATGGAAGACAGAGTGCGAGCTGGTGCCGTTTTTTGGGGAGAAAGATCTTTTCCGGGGAGATTATCGTCTAAATTTAACTGAGTAGAAGAAGAAGGAGAAGGGGAGAATGGCTGATTTGTTAATGATGTAGCAGGAGAGCTTGCGGAAGATGGCGGTAAAACGTAGTGACCCAAGGCGTAACCTAGAACTAAGGCTGCGACTCCCGTGGTGGTTGAAACTATGACCCATTTATTCATAGAGCGAACGTTGATTTTTAACCTATCAGTGAAGCTAAAAAAGTCAGTACAAATAGGTAAATCTGCGCTCGAGTGAAAAAATAGGTTGCAGGCAAGAGGGCGTGACTGTTGTTTCTTGTGAGGTAAAAAGCGGCGTAAAGCGGTTATCAAAAATTAATTATCTTTTTATAAAATATCCCTTGCATCTTTTTTTAGAATCTTTATGTTTTCATTTCCCTTTCTCTTAAATGAGATGCTGATGTAAGTCAGTAATGCAAAGGCGTGTGACGGTTGAGGGTCTGAAAAGACAACTTTATCGTCCTCCATGCGAGTGGTGCCGTCTCTCACGAGACTCAAAGCACGCATGGCCCTTTTCGCCACGCGTGCTTTTTGCATTTTGGGATAAACGATAACGAAATTAACGAAAGTTTTTAAGATGCCGACGATCAACCAGCTTGTCCGTAAGGGAAGAACAGCGATGAAGAGAAGCACCAAGGCTCCTGCCTTAGTGAACTGTCCTCAACGTCGTGGAGTATGTGTGCAGGTCATGACCCGCACGCCTAAGAAGCCAAACTCAGCTCTTCGTAAAGTCGCTAAAGTGCGCTTAACGAATGGTCAGGAAGTTATCGCTTATATTATGGGTGAAGGTCACAACCTTCAGGAGCACTCCATCGTTCTTGTTCGTGGTGGTCGTGTTAAAGATTTGCCTGGTGTGCGTTATCACATCGTTCGTGGCACGCTCGATTCTCTCGGAGCGGTCGGACCTAGCAATACAAACAAGCTTCCCCGTAACGTTTCCCGCAGTAAGTATGGTGTCAAGAAGCCTAAAAAAGGCGCTGCTGATGCCGCTAAAGCTGCCAAGAAATAACTTTTAATAATCCTGTAACTTTTTAATCAAATACGACTATGGCACGCAGAAGACAAGCTACTAAGCGCACAATCCCTAACGATCCGATGTATGAAACCCCGATGGTAACCGCTTTGGTTAACATTGTCATGCGTGATGGTAAGAAGAACACGGCTCGTCGTATCGTTTATTCCGCTATTGAAAAAGTGAATGAAGGTAAGAAAGAGGGGAATCCTCTGGAAATTCTTGAAAAGGCCATGGACAACATTAAGCCGCGTCTTGAAGTGAAGTCCCGCCGTGTTGGTGGTGCCACGTATCAAGTCCCGATGGAAGTGACTCCTGAGCGTCAGTTGGCTTTAGCAGTTCGTTGGTTGGTTGGTTATGCTTCAGGTCGTAAGGGCACTCCGATGCCAAAGGCTCTGGCCTTTGAAATCAAGGAAGCTGCCGCTGGACAGGGTAACGCAATCAAGAAACGCGATGATGTGCATCGCATGGCGCAAGCTAACAAGGCTTTCGCTCATTTACGTTGGTAAGAACCTTGTTCATTTTTAATTAAATATTTTTATGGCAGCAGCAGCAGCACCAGTTAGAGCTTATACTTTAGAGAGAACCCGCAATATCGGTATTTGCGCGCACATTGATGCGGGTAAAACCACATTGACGGAGCGTATTCTTTTCTACACCGGCATGATCCATAAAATCGGCGAAGTGCATGAAGGCACGACTGTGACGGACTGGATGGAGCAGGAGCGCGAGCGTGGTATTACGATCACGTCGGCTGCTACGACTTGTTTCTGGCCTTGTAAGGCGGAAGAGGGTATTTTCAAGACTTTCGAAAACACGAAAAACCGCGTTAACATTATTGATACCCCTGGCCACGTCGATTTTACGGCAGAAGTTGAGCGTTCTTTACGGGTTTTAGATGGAGCTGTTGCTGTGTTCTGTGGTGTGGCTGGTGTGCAGCCCCAGTCGGAAACAGTTTGGCGTCAGGCTACGAAATACAATGTTCCCCGCGTTGCTTTCGTGAACAAGATGGATCGCACGGGTGCTAATTTTGATAATGCTGTTAAAGAAATGCGCGAAAAGCTGGGTGCGAATGCGTGGCCTGTTTTGATTCCTCTTGGTAAGGAAGACACGCTGAAGGGACAGATCGACGTTCTTAACCAAAAAGCCATTGTTTACACTGATGACGGCACCTTGGGTTCTACTTACAATATTGAGGAGATTCCTGCGGAACTCAAGCCCATGGCCGAAAAAGCTTTAGCGGATTTGATTGAAGCGGTGGCGGATAAGGATGATTTAATTGGCACAATGTTCCTTGAAGAGAAGACGCCTTCTATTGCGGAATTAAAGCTCGCTATTCGTCGCTTGGTTCTGATTAATGAAATCGTGCCCGTCGTAGGAGGTTCCGCTTTTAAGAATAAGGGTGTGCAGGCTTTGATTGATGCGGTTATTGATTATTTACCTGGACCTCTTGATATTCCGGCCGCTGTGGGATTAGATCCTGATGCACCTGAAACCAAGGTTGAAGCGCCTGCTAAGGATGACCATAAATTCTGCGGTCTAGCTTTCAAGCTTTGGTCAGATCCTTTCGTTGGTAAGCTCATTTTCTTCCGGGTCTATTCTGGCAAGCTCAGTAAGGGTGACACTATTTACAATCCTCGCACGAACAAGCGTGAGCGCGTCAGCCGTATTATTCAGATCCAAGCTGATAAGCGCGAAGAAGTTGAGACTGTTTTTGCCGGTGACATTGCAGCCACGGTTGGCATGAAAGACATTCGCACAGGGGATACCTTGGTGGATGAAGATTTCTCCATTGTGCTCGAACCACCTTCCTTCCCTGAGCCCGTTATCAGTATGGCAATTGAGCCTAAGACTAAGGGTGATCGTGAAAAGCTTGGTGAAGGTTTACAACGCTTAGCGGAAGAAGACCCTACCTTCATGGTGCAGACGAATGAAGAAACGGGTCAGACCATTATTAAGGGCATGGGCGAGTTGCATTTGGAAATTATTTGCGACCGTTTAAGCCGTGAGTTTAATGTCCAAACCAATGCGGGTGCGCCGCAGATTGCCTATCGTGAAACGATTCTCAAGAAGGCTCAAGGCGAAGGTAAATTGATCAAGCAGTCCGGTGGACGCGGTCAATACGGACACGTTATTTTAGAAGTTATTCCCCTTGAACGTGGCAAAGGCCGCGTGGTGGAGAGTAAAGTTGTCGGCGGTAACATTCCTAAAGAATACATCGGACCTTCCAAAAAGGGTGTCGAAGAAGGCTTAGGCAATGGGGTTATCAATGGTAGCCAAGTTATCGATATCGAAGTGAATATTTTGGACGGTTCTTATCATGACGTCGATTCTAACGAGTTGGCCTTTAAGTTAGCCGCCCAGTTTGCTCTCAAAGACGCTTTACAAAAAGCGACATCCATTTTGCTCGAACCCATCATGAAGGTGGAAGTGATCACCCCCGAAGAATATCAAGGTGATATCCTTGGCGACGCCAATCGCCGTCGTGGCAAAATTAACTCCATGGAGAGCAAGAGTGGAGCATGCGTGTTGCAGGCTCTTATTCCCTTAGCCGAAATGTTCGGTTACGTTAACACCCTGCGCTCATTGTCGCGCGGACGTGCGGCGTATTCTATGGAGCCCTCGCACTTCGAGCAAGTGCCGGCGCAGATTTTGGCTCAGATTTTGGAACAGAAGAAAGGTTAATCCTATGGCAGCAACACGTATTCGTATTCGTTTAAAAGGTTTTGACTACCGTCTTATTGATAAGGCGGCCCACGAGATTGCTGAAACAGCAGTGCGCACGGGTTCCCGCGTAAGCGGTCCCGTTCCTTTGCCCAGCAAGATTGAGCGTTACACCGTGAATCGCTCACCTCACGTGGACAAGAAAAGCATGGAACAGTTTGAAATCCGCACCCACAAACGTCTTTTGGACATTGTGGAGCCTTCGGCCAAAACCGTGGATGAACTGAAAAAACTTAACCTGCCGGCCGGTGTGGATATCACGATCAAAATCTGATGAAACCGCTCTCTTGACTGAGGGCGACATCAAATGGAGTTTTCTATGAGCATTGGAATTTTAGGTAAAAAAGTGGGAATGACACGGGTGTATGACGATAAGGGTGCGGCTACGGCTGTAACCGTGATCGAAGCTAGCCCTAACATCGTGACCCAAGTTAAAAAAGCAGCAGAGAAAGATGGCTACAACGCCGTTCAGTTAGCTTATGATGAGCAGCCTGAACGTACGGTGAGCAAGCCCTTATCTGGTCACTTCAAAAAAGCTGGCACGACGCCGAAGCGTTTCTTGAAAGAATTTGATTTTGAAGGTGAAGAACTCAATGCAGGCGATGCCATAACGGTTACTCGTTTCTTTGTGGGTCAACTGGTTGACGTGATCGGACTCTCCAAGGGACGCGGGTTCCAAGGTGTCGTTAAGCGTCACAAGTTCGGTGGTCAACCCGAAACCCACGGTTCGATGATGCATCGTCGTGCTGGTGCTATCGGTTGCCGCAACAAGCCAGGTCGTATTTTTAAGAACAAGCGTATGCCTGGTCACATGGGCGACGCAAAAGCTACGGTGCAGAATCTGCGTATCGTGCAAGTTCGTGAAAGCGATAATCTTTTGGTCATCAAGGGAGCAATCCCGGGTGCTAATGGCAGCTACGTTATTGTTCGTCAGGCTGTTAAAGCTAAGAAGGAAGCCTCTAAATGAAACTAACAACTCTAGATTTTAAAGCAGCCGAGTTGGCTCTGGACGTGAAGCTGATTGAAAACGGTAAATCCACCCAGACTTTGCATGATGCCGTTGTTGGTTATCAGGCCAATCGTCGTGCTGGAACGCACCAAGTCAAAACTAAGGCTACGGTGGCAGCCTCGGGTAAAAAGCCTTGGCGTCAAAAAGGCACGGGTAATGCCCGCGCTGGTTATGCTTCCTCTCCTGTATGGGTTGGTGGTGGTGTGGTTTTCGGTCCTCATGTCCGTGACTACTCACATCGTCTTTCCAAAGGCGTCAAACATCGTGCGTTGACGAAGGCTATCAGTGAAGCGGCTAAGTCAGGTCGTTTACAATCCATTTCATCTCTTGAACTAAAAGACCATAAGAGCAAGGCTCTGGCTGATTTGATTAAGAGCAATAAGCTTGTCGGCAGCATTTTATTTATCACAAAGTCTGTTGATAAGAATGCCGTCTTAGCTTCCCGCAATATGCCTAAAGTGGAAGTGATGGAAGCGGCCTTAGTTAATGCCGAACATATTTTAACCTACCGCCAAGTAATCGTGGCTGAAGATGCCTACCCAGTGCTCACCAAACGTTTGAAATAAGTGTCATGAAAAACCCCTACGATGTTGTTAAAAGAGCGCGTGTTACGGAGAAGTCCGGAGCGCTTAAGGAAAAGCATAACCAATATGTTTTCGAAGTGGATACTAAGGCCACCAAGCAGGACATCCGTTTTGCAATCGAAAAGATTTTTAATAAAAAGGTTGATTCCGTGAACACGTTGCGTGTCACTGGTAAGAAAAAGCGTGAACGCACGGTTAATTTCGGGAAGAAACCAAACTGGAAAAAAGCCATCGTTACATTGCGTAAGGGTGAGACTCTCGAACTGATCTAATAGGGAACTGATTATGGCTATTAAAACATTTAGACCTTTAACACCTACACTACGCTACACGGCGTTGCAGGACTTTTCGACAATTACGAAGAGCACCCCTGAGAAGTCTTTACTACGTCCTTTGAAGAAAAGTGGCGGACGTAATAACAATGGTCGCTTGACCTCACGCCGTCGCGGCGGTGGACACAAGAAGCATTATCGTGTGATCGACTGGAAACGTGATCGTCACGGCGAAGCCGCTGAAGTTCTCGCTATTGAGTATGATCCTAATCGTAATGCTCGCATCGCCTTGATCCAATATAAAGATGGCGTCAAAGCTTATATCATCGCAGCTCATGGTTTAACAGTCGGCACGCAGGTGTCCTCTGGTCCTAAGGCTGCTCCTGTTTTAGGTAATGCGTTGCCCTTGAATGTGATTCCTCTTGGCATGGCTGTTCATAACATTGAGATGATTCCTGGCCGTGGTGCACAGATGGTTCGTTCCGCAGGTTCTTCCGCAACCTTGATGGGTTTAAGTGGTGAGTATGCTCAGTTGAAATTAGCTTCTGGTGAAATTCGCCAAATCCACGGCACCTGTTACGCCACGATCGGTCAAGTCAGTAACCCTTCCCATGAAAATGTGAAACTAGGTAAGGCTGGACGTAATCGTTGGTTAGGTCGCCGTCCCCGTGTTCGCGGTATGGTCATGAATCCTGTGGATCACCCCAACGGCGGTGGTGAAGCTAAGAGTAAGGGTGGTGGCGGACGCCAACATCTCGTATCCCCTTGGGGTCAGGTGGCTAAAGGTCTTAAGACACGTAAGAAACATAAGATCACGGATCGTTTCATTTTGGAACGTCGTCCTAAGAAATAATTTTTCAGGAGATATAAATATATGGCACGTAGTTTAAAAAAAGGTCCTTTTGTTGATGAGCACTTGATGAAAAAAGTCGAGCGCCAGATCACGAGTGAATCGAAGAAGCCCATCAAGACATGGTCACGCCGCTCGATGATTACTCCTGACTTTGTGGGTCAAACATTTTTGGTTCATAACGGTAAGTTGTTTAACTCAGTTTTCGTGACAGAAAACATGGTTGGTCATAAGCTCGGTGAATTTTCTCTGACCCGTATCTTTAAGAGACACGGCGGACATACCGAGAAGGTGACGAAATAATTTATGAGACTGCCTGCAATGATTGCGGGCTTGGTCTTGCTCGGACTCGTGCCGGGCTTCGGGGAACTAGATTCCGCGAAAAGTTCTTTACAAGACAGTAGCAAAGAAAGCAAAGGGATGCCAGAGCGTCTGCAAGAGTTAGAGGAAGGCCTCTCACTTTCAAAGACGGAGTCAGAATACTTCCATAAGAAGTGGACTGAACTCAAGCTTGAGCATGAGGCTTTGGGAATGGAAGCTCTGACGGCCAACGAAAAAAAGATGCAGGATAAGTTGGTGCGGTTAGTAGGAGAAGTTTACCGAAGCGAAAAAAAGCGACTCAAGTTGCAAGAGGAAGTCACAAAGTTGATTGAATCTGGGCAACGACTACAGCAGTCTGGTCCGTTGGATAAAGCCCAACGTCGAGCAGAGTATGAAGTCTCAGTGAGAGCGGTGAAAGCAGCGATGAGTGAGGAAGAGAAACTCGCCATTGCCCCTGATATGCGATCTGGCTCGGTCAAGCAACTCAATGATGAGGGTTTGGCCATAGGAAATTTTGGACGGGCTCAAGGAGCCCAAATAGGGATGCCTTTCCGTATTTTGCGTGGCAGCAAAGTAATTGGAAGAGCAAAACTAGTCGAGGTAAGGGAGTATACAAGTGCTCTACTTATACAAGATGTGATAGAAAAAGAAAAAGTGCAGATGGGTGACCGCCTGCTCTTAGAAACAGTAAAGTAAAAATTATGGAAGTTAAGTCTGTTACGAGATACACGCGCATTTCCGCTTTTAAAGCGAGGAATGTCACACGCCATATCCAAGGGATGCCCGCACTGGGTGCTTTGGAGATGCTAGAATTTTATCCGCAAAAAGCGGCTCGGTTGATCTATAAGACACTGAAGTCGGCTATTGCTAATGCAGAAAATAATAATTCTCTGAATCCTCAGAATCTTGTTGTTAAGGAAGCTACGGTAGGCGAGGGGCCAACCATCAAGCGTTTCATGCCACGTGCTCGCGGTTCGGCTTCCCCGATCAATAAACGCACTAGTCATATTCGCATCATTTTAACGGAACGCACTGAAGAGGTGGAAGAAACACCAAAGCAGAAGTCCAAAAAAGCGGCAGCCCCAAAAGCACGTCGTCAGAAAGCACAGGAATAACATCGTATGGGCCAGAAAGTACATCCCTTTGGATTTCGCGTAGGCGTCAAGCGCAATTGGCGCTCGATGTGGTATGCCAGTAAAAAAGATTTCCCAATCTTCCTTCATGAAGATTATTTAATCCGCCAATTTCTCACCAAGCGTTTGGTCGGAGCGGCGATTTCTAAAATCACGATCGAACGTGCCGCTAACCGTGTGCGAGTGAATTTGTTCACGGCGCGTCCCGGAATCGTCATCGGTCGTAAGGCGTCTGAGCTGGATAAGCTTAAGGGCGAGATCAATGATATGCTGCCAGGACGTGATGTTTTGGTGGATGTGAAAGAAGTCAAAAATCCTGAAACGGATGCTCAGTTAGTGGCGGAGAACATAGCCGTGCAATTAGAGCGTCGTATCTCATTCCGTCGTGCTATGAAAAAGGCAGTGCAAACGGCTATGGATTTTGGTGCTCTAGGGATTAAGGTGCGCTGTTCAGGTCGTTTACAGAATGCGGAAATCGCCCGTTCGGAACCGTATCGTGATGGTAAAGTGCCTTTGCACACCTTACGCGCTAACATTGAATATGGATTTACAGAAGCCAATACTATCGCTGGAAAAATCGGCGTTAAGGTCTGGGTTTGTTTGAAAGAGGACGTAGCACCAGCTGCGTAATTAAATTATGCCATTACTTCCTAAAAGAGTTAAATATCGTAAAACACAGCGTCGTAGTCGCGCTCATGATGCGTCGCGCGGAACAACCTTAGCCTTCGGGTCTTTTGGATTGCAAACGCTGGAGCGTCATTGGTTAACGAACATTCAAATTGAAGCCGCTCGTGTTGCCTTAACCCGTAACATGAAACGTAAAGGCAAGCTTTGGATTCGGGTTTTTCCTGATAAGTCTGTCACATCCCGCCCACCAGAAACCCGTATGGGTAAAGGTAAGGGAGCTCCTACGCATTGGGTGGCAGTCATTCGGCCAGGAAACATTTTATTTGAGTTGGACGGACTTCCGGAATCCACCGCACGTGAGTCTTTACGCTTGGCCGCTTCTAAGCTGCCCGTAGGCACACGTTTCATCACCCGTGACAGGAAATTGAGCGTATGAAGAATGCAGAAGTAATCATTTTAAGTGATCAAGAATTGCTGACGAAAGTCCAAGACTTGAAGCAAGAGCGTTTGAATTTACGGATTCAACAACAGAGTGGCCAGTTAGAACGTCCCAGCCGTTTAAAGGAAATTCGTAAAACGATCGCTCGCATTGAAACTGCCGCTAGTGCTCGCAGAATCAAAACAAGCGTAAAGGCTTCTTAAGTAAATTAATTTTAAGGTAACGATATGACAACAGCAGCAACAGCCCCCGCGGTAAAACCATCCCGCAAAGAAAAAACCGGTGAAGTCGTTTCTGATAAAATGACTAAAACTATCGTAGTGAAAGTCGTTCGCCGCGTGAAACACCCGCAATTTAAAAAGATTGTCAAAGTATCGAAGAAATTCTATGCGCATGACGAAGACAGCAAAGCTAAGATGGGTGACACTGTCCTGATCGCAGAAACTCGCCCTCTCAGCAAGCTAAAGCGCTGGGAACTGGTGGAAGTCCTGAGTAAATAATTTTAAGACAACGTTATGATTCAAATTCGTTCTTGGTTAGATGTTGCTGATAACACGGGTGCCCGTAAGGCCACCATGATTGGTGTTATTGGTAAGAAAAATTCGCAAGTTGCTCGTATCGGTGATGTCATCACTTGCAACATCAAAGAAGCTGCTCCTACGGGCACGGTGAAGAAGAGTGATGTCGTTCGCGCCGTTATTGTTCGCACACGCCAAGCCATTAAGCGCCGCGACGGTTCCACCTTGCGTTTTGATAGCAATGCAATCGTTATTATTGACAAAGATTTAAATCCTCGCGGCACCCGTATCTTCGGACCGGTGGCACGTGAGTTACGCGAGAAGAATTTTATGAAAATTATTTCCCTCGCCCCGGAGGTTATATGAAAAAGACTAGTGATATTACGGTTCCCCGTCGTTACCATGTGAAGAAGGGTGACCAAGTTGTCGTCATCAGCGGCGCCCATAAAGGCAAAGATGGAAAAATTTTACAGATACTGACCAAGAAGGCTCGCGTCATTATTGAAGGTGTTCACATGATCACGAAATCAGTGCGCCCAACTCAGACCAACCCTAAGGGTGGATTTGAAAAGCGTGAAGGTTCGATCCACGTGTCTAATTTAAAAGTGATCGCTGCGGCGGATAAGCCGACAAAAGCCAAGAAGAGTAAGGAATAAGAAGTCATGAGTTCAAGTGTTACTAGTTTGAAACAGGAGTATTTGGAAAAGGTTGTACCTGCGCTGAAAACTGCGCGTGGTTACAAAAACGTTAACCAAGTGCCCAAAATATCTAAAGTTGTTGTTAACTGTTGTATTGCCTCGGCTCAAGACGTGAAGAACGCTCTGGAAGATGCCATTAACGACATCACAATCATCACAGGCCAGAAGCCCGTGCGCACCATTTCTAAGCAGAGCATCTCCAACTTTAAGTTACGTGAAGGCCAAGAAATCGGCTGTAAAGTAACACTCCGTGGTAGGGTTATGTATGAGTTCTTGCTTCGCTTGACTCGTATGGCTTTACCCCGTATCCGCGATTTTCGTGGTATTTCCACCCGTGCTTTTGATGGTCGCGGTGCGTATACGCTCGGTATCAAAGATCACACTATTTTCCCAGAAATTGAACTGGATAAGATTAAACGTAACCTTGGTATGGATGTGACGATTGTCACCACGGCCAAGACAAAAGAAGAAACCAAAGAATTGTTGTCATTGATGGGCATGCCCTTCGCCGACCGCAAAGTGGCCTAATAACCACGCCTAGATTGAACGAGTAAAGAGGACAGAAACGTATGGCCAAAAAATCCTGGATAGCCAAGCAGAAGCTCAAGCCGAAATTCTCCAGCCGGAAATATAACCGCTGCAGTATCACTGGGCGCCGTCGCGCTTACATGAGAAAATTCGGCGTAAGCCGTATTCAGTTCCGCGAAATGGCGTTGAAGGGTGAAATCCCTGGCGTCACGAAAGCTAGCTGGTAAACCCGTTCTAAAGAAATAATTATTATGCAGACAGACCCATTAGCTGATTTCTTGACCAGCATTCGTAATGCCAACAAGGTTTCCAAACCTCAGGTCATCGCGCCCTACTCCCGTTTAAAAGGCGATGTGGCCGATGTCCTCAAAAAAGAAGGTTTCATTGAAGATTTTGAACTGACCAAGGAAGGCAGTCATCAAAAGCTCAAAGTAACGTTGAAATCAAACCAACGTCAAAAAGCGATCCGCGGCATCCGCCGTGTATCTAAGCCTGGACTCCGCATTTATGTGGGTTCGAGCGAAATTCCCAAAGTTTTAGGTGGTCTGGGTGTGAGCGTTTTATCCACTCCGAAGGGCGTCATGTCTGGCCGCGAAGCTAAGAAACACAACGTGGGGGGCGAAGTGCTCCTCTATATCTGGTAAACGATTATGTCGAGGATTGGCAACAAAGCAGTTTTAATTCCGGACAAGGTGAAAATCCAAGTCACGGGTCGCCGCGTCAACGTGGAAGGACCTAAAGGAAAATTAGAATACACCGCACCAGAAGGTATCGATGTTCTAGTTGAAGATAAACAAATCGTTTTCAAACGTAAAAGTGAAGACCGTGAATTTCGCGCTCTCCACGGTCTCGTCCGTGCGCTCGTGAACAACATGGTTTTAGGAACTCTCAGTGGGTTCAAGAAAAATTTAGAAATCCAAGGCGTTGGTTTTAAGGCTGCTGTTCAAGGCACGAACTTAAACCTAAGCCTAGGCTATTCCCATCCCTTGCTCTACCCGATTCCATCTGATATTAAAATCACGGTGACGGATCAAACTAAAGTTCAAATTGAAGGTGTGGATAAACAAAAAGTTGGCCAAGTAGCCGCTGACATCCGCGCTTATTACCCACCTGAGCCTTATAAGGGCAAGGGTGTCCGCTTCGCCGGAGAAATTGTCCGCCGTAAGGAAGGTAAGACAGCCCAAAGCAAATAAGCCACTAGGCTTTTTTGACAACAAATCTACTGACTATGAAATCAGCCCAAAAAACCAACAAATCCAAGCGTCAACGTGTTCATTTACGTATTCGCAAAAAGATCACCGGAACTCCTGTGCGTCCTCGCTTGAGCGTCGCCTTCAGTGGTCAACATATTTACGCGCAGATCATCGACGATGCTGCCAGCAAGACAGTTGTTGGCGTCAGCACAACGGAGAAATCTGTTGCTTCTCTTAAAATCTCCGCCAACGTCGAAGGCGCAGCCAAGGTCGGTAAGCTTCTCGCCGAACGTGCCAAGGCAAAAAATATCGCATCGGTCGTTTTTGATCGTGGCGGTTATAAATATCACGGTAAAGTTAAAGCACTAGCTGAAGCTGCTCGTGAAGGTGGACTCAACTTCTAAATTTTATGTCAGACGAAACTCAAGAAATTTCCAATAATACTCCAACTGTTACGGCAGACTCTCCTGTTGCGGCACCTGCAGCAGCAGCTCCGCATAGTACTGCCAGCACGACACAAGCTGGTTCAATAGCCGCAAATCGTGGCGGTAATCGTGGCCGTGGCCGCGGTCGCGGACGTGAAGGCGAAGGCAGCGGCGGTAACACAGGTGGCGGTGGTGGCAGTTACCTCGAAAGCTCACGCAATAAAGGTGAGAAGCGTGAAGAAGTTGCTGAATACACCGAGAAGGTTGTTTTCATCAACCGTTGCGCCAAGGTCGTTAAAGGCGGACGTCGTTTTAGCTTTAGTGCTCTCGTCGTCGTCGGTGACGGTAAGGGTAAAGTCGGTATCGGGTTCGGTAAGGCTAATGAAGTCGCCGACTCCATCCGAAAAGGTAACGAAGATGCCCGCAAGAATTTTGAAAATGTCAGTCTCGTTAAAACGACGATCCCCCATGAAGTGATCGGTCAATTCGGTGGTAGCCGTGTTCTGCTCAAGCCAGCTTCCGCTGGAACGGGTTTGATCGCCGGTGGTGGCGTTCGCGCTATTGTCGAAGCGGTTGGTATTAAAGATATTTTAGCTAAGTCACTCGGATCGAGCAATCCTTCCAACGTGGTTAAGGCGACCTTGGATGGTCTCCGCCAGCTTTCTCCTCGTGAGGAAATCTACCGCGCACGTGGTAAGCAGTTTGTTACTAAGGAATCCTAATTATGCAACTTCACAATTTAAAACCTTCCGTCGGTGCAAAGCATCGCACAAAAAGACTCGGCTGCGGCGAAAGCTCAGGCCACGGTAAAACTTCTGGTAAAGGCCACAAGGGACAAAAAGCCCGTTCTGGTGGTTCCATTCGTCTAGGCTTTGAAGGCGGTCAGTGGCCTCTCTATCGTCGCTTACCTAAGCGCGGATTTAACAACACGGAATTTGCTACGGTTTATGTTCCAGTGAACCTTGTTGACTTAAATGTTTTCAATGATGGTGATGTCGTTGATCTAGCGGCTTTGAAAGCTAAAGGTTTAGCTAATGGCACGCATGATGGTGTTAAAATCCTCGGTAAGGGTGAGTTGACGAAGAAATTAAAACTCATTGTTACGGCTGTTAGTGAATCAGCTAAGGTTAAGATTGAAAAATCTGGTTCTACCCTGACTTTACCTACGCCTAAAGTTGAGGAATAAGTTAGTCAAACACTTCTATCATGTTTTCTGCCTTCGTTAACTGTTTCAAGATTCCAGAGTTGCGCCAACGTATTTTGTTTACGTTGGCTCTTCTCGTTATCGTCCGTCTAGGTGCGGCTATTCCTGTTCCGGGGATTAACCCTGAAATTTTAGGTGAGTATTTCCGCACAATTGTCGAACAACAGAGTCAAGGAAATGTTCTGGGCATGTTTAACTTGTTCAGCGGTGGTGCTTTGAAGAACTGCGCTATCTTTTCTTTAACGATCATGCCTTACATCAGTGCCAGCATTATTATGCAATTGGCGACAGGTGTGATTCCATCACTGGGCAAATTGGCCAGAGAAGATGGCGGTCGCCAAAAGATTACGCAATACACCCGGTTTGGCACGTTGTTCCTTTGTATCGTGCAGGGATATTTTCTAGCGGTCAGCTTTCAAAACCCTGAAGCTATCTTACCTGGAATTACGGCTATCATGCAGGAGCGTGGAGCTGATCTTGTCGCAGTCCCGGGTTGGTTCTTTATCTTCACGACTGTGGTCAGCCTAACTGCTGGCACCATGCTATTAATGTGGCTAGGCGAGCAGATCACGGATAAGGGGATTGGTAACGGTATTTCCCTCATCATTGCCGTAGGTATTGTTTCGTCGTTGCCCGCCGCCATTGTCGCTGGCTGGAATGTTTTCAACCCCCCTGCTGGTAGCGGCAAGGAGGCACTTAGCCCGATTATTTTAGTTCTCTTACTAGCATTTCTGTTAATTGTCGTAGCCGCTACGATTATGATTACGCAGGCCATGCGTAAGGTGAATGTTCAATATGCTCGTCAAGTTCGCGGAAACAAAGTGTTCGGCGGACAGAGTTCCTTTCTTCCGTTGAAGGTAAATTACTCCGGAGTTATGCCGATCATTTTTGCAAGTGCTATTCTTCTTTTCCCAGCTGCTTTCATCAAGATGATCGCCCCAAGCTGGAAGCAAGGCGCTCACATTGCTGACATGCTTAGCCATGGCTGGGTGCACTGGACTCTTTATGCCATCATGATTTTCTTTTTCTCTTATTTTTGGGTAGCGATGGTTTTTAATCCCACCCAGATTGCCGATGACATGAAGAAAAATGGTGGGTTCATTCCTGGGGTTCGTCCTGGAGCACCCACTTCTAACTTCCTTGATTACTCCATGACACGTTTGACGTTTGCGGGTGCAATCTTCCTGACGATTTTAGCTATTCTCCCCATGATCGTGAGTTCCTTTTTAAAGGTTCCTTATATTACTGCGCAATTTTTTGGTGGCACAGGTCTTCTAATTATTGTGGGTGTCATGCTCGACACGATGCGCCAGACCGAAACCCATCTGTTACAACGTCACTATGACGGTTTCTTGAAAAAGGGGCGCATGCGTGGTCGTAATTTTAATAGCAGCACGGGCAGTAACCCAGTTTCCGACGATAAATTAATTTGGCTCATTCTTCTAGTTGGCGTCATCATGATCGGTGGAATTGTGGTTACCTTAATCAAGCACTAATCGTGTCTATGATTCCGATTAAGAAAGGTTCTGACATCGATGGGATGAGGAAAAGTTGCCGTGCTGTCAGTGAGATCTTGGATCAGCTGGTAACATTAGTGCAGCCAGGCGTGACGACAGGTGAGTTAGATGCAGAAGCGGCTCGCTTGATTAAGGCGCTTGGTGGTAAAAGCGCCTTTTTTGGGTATCGGGGTTTTCCTGGGCACATTTGTGCTTCGGTCAACGAGGAAGTGGTGCATGGCATCGGCGGGCCGAGAAGGTTAGCCTATGGCGACATCATTAAGCTTGATGTAGGAATTTTGTTAGATGGTTGGGTGGGGGATACGGCGTTAACAGTTCCAGTGGGAGCCGTGGCGCAGGAGATCGATCAGTTGCTGCAACGAACTGAAGCGTCTTTGTATTTAGGTATTGAAAAAGCTAGGGCTGGTAACCGCTTAGGTGATATTTGTGCTGCTATTGAGAAGCACGTCACGGGTGGCGGTTACAGCGTTGTGCGGGAGTTTGTCGGGCATGGTGTAGGACGTAAGCTGCACGAAGAGCCGCAGATCCCGAACTTCGGAAAGGCTGGAACAGGGCCACTTTTGAAGCCTGGTATGACCTTGGCCATTGAACCTATGGTGAACATGGGTAAATGCGGAGTAAAGATTTTGAAGGATGGTTGGACGGTCGTGACGTGCGACCTAGAACCATCCGCTCACTTTGAACACACGGTGCTCGTGACAGAGGAGGATCCGGAGATTTTAACATGCAGGAAGGTGCGCGCATACAAGTAAAGGGAACGGTCATTAGCTTGGTTTCCAAGACCCGGTATCGGGTAGAATTGGACAACGGGCGTAGGATGGTCGTGAACTTAGCAGGAAAAATGAGGATGGATTTTATAAGACTCTTGCCAGCGACAAAAGTTTTGGTAGAGTTTTCACCTTACGATTTGTCTAGTGGCAGAATCATTGAGCAGGAAAGAATAAAAAAGATATGAAAGTTAAAGCATCAGTCAAAAGAAGAACTTCAGACTGCCAAGTGGTTCGCCGCAAAGGTAAAGTCTATATCATCAACAAAAAGAATCCCCGTCTTAAACAACGCCAGGGTTAACTAAATAATTAAAGTATATGCCACGAGTTTTAGGAGTAGATATCCCCGGTGAGAAGCGCATTGAAGCTTCTCTACAATACGTTTACGGAATCGGCAGCACACGCGCAAAGCAAGTGTTGGACGAAGCTGAAATCGATCCCAGCCTGCGCGCTAAAGATTTAACCGGTCAACAAATCAATCACATTATTCAAATCATCCAAGCCCACGGCTACATGATCGAAGGCGATTTACGTCGTGAACTTCAACAGAATTTAAAGCGCCTTCAGGGCATTAACTGCTACCGCGGTATTCGCCATAAAAAGGGACTTCCCGTGCGTGGTCAACGCACCTGCACCAATGCTCGTACCCGCAAGGGACCTCGTAAGACGGTGGGCGTGCAGCGTAACAAAGATGCCAAGGCCGGCAAAGTATAAGCTCTCGTAGCTAACGTTAGATATTAGGTAAACATTATGGCAGACGAAACAAAGAAAAAATCCACTAAGGCACCATCTAAAGGTGGTTCTAAAAGCGGTTCAAAAGGTGCGGGTAAAGAAGCAGCGGCCTCCGCTGCCGTGCCGGTGGAAGAACTTAATCTTAGCCTAGATCCAGCATTGGATCCTAAGCCTAAGATTGTTAAAGCTAAGGGCAGTAAGAATATCAGCCAAGGCATCGCCCACATTCTGGCTTCCTTTAACAACACCATTGTTTCCATCACGGATAACAAGGGAAACCTTCTGGGCTGGTCCAGCGCAGGTAAATGCGGTTTCCGCGGTTCCAAGAAATCCACCGCTTATGTGGCTCAAGTCATCACTCAAGATGCTTGCCGCCAAGCCATGTCTCATGGTTTGAAAGAAGTGGAAGTCCGCGTTAAAGGTCCTGGTATGGGACGTGAATCCGCTGTGCGTGCTCTTCAGGCCATGGGCTTGGAAATCAGCGCAATTCGTGATGTTACCCCCATTCCCCACAACGGCTGTCGCCTCCGTAAGGCTCGCCGCGTTTAAAGTTTAGTTTTTTAGATTAGAAGATTTAGGATAAAATTATGGCACGTTATACAGGTCCCCGCAGCAAAATTAGTCGCCGTTTCGGCATGGATATTTTTGGAGGTTCCAAAGCATTGGAGCGTCGCAATTATCCCCCAGGAGTTCATGGTCAAAAACGCCGTAAGTCTTCTGAATATGGATTAGCATTAGCCGAGAAACAAAAGCTTAAATTCACTTATGGTGTTCTAGAAGCCCAGTTCCGTCGCTACTTTGAAATCGCTGCCGAAAAGCGCGGTATCACGGGCGACACCTTACTCGCTTTACTCGAAACCCGTTTGGACAACGTTATTTATCGTTTAGGCTTTGCTAAGACACGCCGTCTAGCTCGTCAATTCGTAACCCACGGCCACGCTAAGGTCAACGGTGCTAAAGCCGCTATCCCTAGCTTCAACTGCAAGCCAGGCGACATCATCGAAATCCGCGCAAATGCCAAGTCCCGCCAAATCGTGACGACTAGCATTGACGCCTCGCAATTGCGCGTTGTTCCTGATTGGGTCACTGTTGACACGACAGCTCTCAAAGGAACAGTTGTCCGTCAACCCACCCGCGAAGAAATCGGCATCAACGTTAACGAACGTCTGGTGGTTGAATTGTTCTCGCGTTAATTCATTTTTAAACACAAAACACTCCGTTGGTCCTAGGTCGCCCGTCGCGATCCTAGGGTAACCCGGAATAAGGAATACCCAGTACTATGGCACTAAAATTAGCTCGATTTGAATTACCGAATCGCTTGGTTAAGGAAGAAGACTCCGCAACCCCCACTTACGTTAAATTCATCGCTGAACCTTTTGAACAAGGCTACGGGCATACCCTAGGGAACTCCCTACGTCGCGTCCTGCTAAGCTCACTCGAAGGTGCTGCTATTACCTCAGTTAAACTCGAAGGTGCTTTGCATGAATTTGCCACGCTTCCTGGCGTCGTCCAAGACGTAACTGACATCATCCTGAACCTCAAAAAAGTGAAGTTCAAAATGGCCAATCGCGAACCACGTATCTTGTTCCTTAGTGTGAATAAGGAAGGCGACGTGACCGCTGGCGATATCACCCTCGAAACAGGGGTTGACGTGGTAAATCCTGAACAAGTGATTTGCACCCTCGACAAGAAAATGAAGTTTGAAGCAGAGTTTGAAATCAAAGTTGGACGTGGTTACACCAGTGCGGACGAAAATAAACCTGAAGCCCAAACCATCGGCGTTATTCCCATTGATTCCCTTTTCTCTCCCGTGAAAAAAGTGAAATACAATGTTGAAGCTACCCGCGTCGGTCAGCGCACGGATTACGACAAACTTGTCTTAGAAGTCTGGACAGACGGACGTTTAAATCCTGATGAAGCTTTATTGCAAGCCTCCGCCATCATGCGTCACCACCTTGATATCTTCGTTAATTTTGACAAAGAACCGATCGAGTTTGAAGAACCCAAACAAGCTACAGGTACTCAAGACAGTGCTTTGAAGAAACTCTTAAACATGAGCGTGAATGAAATCGAACTCTCCGTTCGTGCCGCTAATTGCTTAAACAATGCTAATATCACGACCGTCGGTCAGTTAGCACTCAAGTCTGAAGCAGAAATGCTTAAGTATCGTAACTTTGGTAAGAAGTCTCTGAATGAAATCAAAGATAAGCTCACGCAACTGGGACTTTCCCTCGGTATGCATTTTGAAGCGGGCTTAGTTGAACTCCCAGTGGACGCCAATGCGGAGATTAAATAAATGAGACATCGCACAAAAACTGTAAAACTCGGACGTAAGTCCCAACATCGCGACGCCATGCTCGCGAACATGGCTGGCAGCCTAATTCTGCACAACAGAATTAAGACGACCTTACCTAAAGCGAAAGCCTTGCGTCCTATTGTTGAAAAACTCGTTACCTTAGGCAAAAAAGGTGGACTCCATCAACGTCGTCTAGCCCTAGCCCGTTTACTCGGAAACGAAGATGTGGTAAAAAAGCTTTTCGGCGAAATCGCACCCCGCTTTAAAGATCGTTCTGGTGGATATACTCGTATTCTCAAGACAGGTCCTCGTCGCAGTGATGCGGCCAGCATGGCCTTGATTGAGTGGGTAGATTTCCTTATCCCTTCAGATGAGCCAGCCGTAGTTGAGGCCACAGATGCTAAAGCTGAAGTTAAGGCTGAAGTTAAGGCAGACGCTAAAGTGAAAAAAGCTAAAGCGGCACCTAAAAAAGAAAAAAAGGTAGCTGAAGCTAAAGAGTAACTCAACCGAAGAGGTTGATGAAAAAGGCATCGATTCATTTCGATGCCTTTTTTGCGTTTATCATTAGATTATTGGTCTAGCATATATTTTCTCAGCCTCCTTGTTTGTCTTTTTCGATCAAGAAGGCCTATTAAATTGTGTGGCTCGAAACAGTTTGACCACGCAACTATACAGGCTTAAAGTCCGTTCGAGACTTAGCTAATGAACTACCGTAGCAAAAAAACACCGCAAAAAATCAGGAGTTTTGCAGTAAAACGATCCCATCTCAGTCAGGAACAGAAGGCGCACTACGTAAGCTGCACTGTGTAGATTTATTTGCTGGTTGCGGCGGCCTTTCGCTTGGCTTAGAGGAGGCAGGCTTCACGCCTTTTCTGTTTAGCTCTTAAACGCATAAAATTTATTTATCATCTATGAGCGCAAGCCAATTTTGGGGCTTGAGGTAACGGTCGTAGAGGGAAGCTTCAGCGGAGCCGGGTTGGGGTTTCCAGTCATAGACCCAAGAGACAAGAGGAGGGAGGGACATGAGGATGGATTCAGTTCTGCCGCCTGATTGGAGGCCGAAGAGGGTGCCACGGTCATAGACTAAATTAAATTCCACATAACGGCCGCGACGGTAGAGCTGGAAGTCTCGCTCGCGCTGACCATAGGCTGTATCTTTCCGCTTTTCCACCAGAGGCAGGTAGGCAGGAAGAAAATGATCTCCCACGCTTTTCATGAGGTCAAAACTTAGTGGAAATGGCCAGCGGTTGAGGTCGTCGAAAAAAAGTCCGCCAACTCCACGGGTTTCTTGGCGATGTTTTAAATAGAAGTAACGATCGCACCAAGCTTTAAGTTCAGGGTAGATTTCTGAACCGAAGGGGGCGCAGGCAGATTGAGCCGTGCGATGCCAATGGAGCACATCTTCTTCATAGGGATAGAAGGGAGTGAGGTCGAATCCTCCGCCGAACCACCAGATGGGTTCACAACCTTCCTTCGTAGCGATAAAAAAGCGTACGTTCATGTGGGTGGTGGGCACGTGGGGATTGAGAGGATGAAAAACAAGGGAGACGCCCATGGCTTCAAAGGAGCTGCCAGCGAGTTCTGGTCGTTCAGTGGTGGCGGAGGCGGGCAGACCCGTGCCCATGACGTGCGAGAAGCCGACGCCAGCTTTTTCAAAAAGCTTTCCGTGACTGAGAATTTTAGAGGTGCCGCCGCCGCCATCTTCTCTCTGCCACGTCTCGGAAGAAAAACGGGCCCGACCATCAACTACCTCAAGGGCGGTGCAGATGCGTTGTTGTAGATCTTGCAAATAAGCTAAAACGGCTAGGCGATCTGGGGGAGAGCTTTCCATAAGGTTAAACGTAAACAAAGCGGAGTTGGCTTGCAATGAAGAGGTTCGGTTTTAGATTAGAGTATGTCATTACGCCGTGCTGTGTTGTTAATTAATCTAGGTTCTCCCGTTTCCACTTCCATCTGGGATGTGCGCCGTTATCTCAATGAATTTCTCATGGATAGCCGCGTGATTGATTATCCGTGGATACTGCGTCGTTTGATTGTAGGATTATTTGTCTTGCCGTTTCGACCGTATAAAACGGCTGCGGCTTATAAGAGGGTGTGGCTGGAAGAGGGTTCACCTTTGTTAGCGACAAGTAAGGGTTTGCAGAAAGCTTTAGCTAAATTGATCGAGCTGCCCGTGTACCTAGGCATGCGATACAGTGAGCCTTCGACCCGGGCTACGCTGGAGTTAATTCAGCATGAGCAGGAAGGGAAAATCGATGACGTGTTATTGATTCCGCTCTATCCGCATTACGCCATGTCGTCTTACGAGTCTGTCGTAGTCAAGGTGCGGGAGGAGTTAGATAAAATGAAGTGGCCTGTGACGCTCACGGTGCTACCGCCCTTTTATGAGGATCCGCTTTATGTGAAGGCCTTAGAGGAATCTATAAGGCCGCATCTGGAGAAACCATACGACCACGTTTTGTTTAGTTATCATGGTGTTCCTGAGAGACACTTAAAAAAAGGGGATTGCACGAAGGCGCATTGTGCGATTCGTGAGAATTGTTGTGAAGTGCCTTCGGCGGTGCATGACGTGTGTTATCGGCACCAATCGGTGGAGACGACGAAAATGATGGCAGCGCGTCTGGGCATGCCGGAGGGGAAATTTTCTTCCTCGTTCCAATCTCGTTTTGGTAAGGAAGTTTGGTGTGAGCCTTATACGGATGAGGAGTTGGTACGTTTAGCGAAGAGTGGGGTTAAGCATCTGGTGGTGCTTTGTCCGGCCTTTGTCAGTGATTGTTTAGAGACCTTGGAAGAAATTGGGATGGAAGGGAAACATGAGTTTTTAGAACACGGTGGGGAATCGTTTACTTTGGTGCCTTGTTTAAACACTCATCCATTATTTGTGGAGGCTTTAGCGCATTGGTCAAAGGAGTTTGCCGCACCCAAAGCGGGGGTTGGGATGCGCGGATCTCTGAAAGGTATCGAGACCACCATCCAAAGGGAGGATGATCGTCAGTGAACATTGCGGACTCTTGGGCTTAGCTAGAATATTTCGCTGATACGGATCGTGTCGGGTGGAATTGTCTTAGGTCTAACTCTTTGCACTGAGGCTGGACACGAGAGATTCTAGCGTGGCTTGGGCGGCTTCACGATGGACGGGGAGATTTCTTCTTTTGAGGGCGTCCGATGTTTTAGTTCCAATGCTGGCAGTTTGCATGGCAGCGGGTAAGGAACCTAAATGGAGTTGGTTAAAGGAATCTACGGCGGAGGAACTGCAGAATAAAATCCAATCTGCGTTTTGATGTTGATGCCAGATTTCTTGGGCGCTGGGATCTGGGGTTGTTTGGTAAATTTCTAGACGCTGCACCTCGCAACCTTTTTCTTTTAATCCCTTTTCGATGGTGTCGTCAGCCAAGGCGGAGCAGGGGAAGAGGACAGGTTGAGCGTAGGCTTCTTGGGGCCATTCTTGCACGAGGGTATCAGCATTCGCAAGGGAGGGAGAGAAATCTGGCTTAAGGTGCCAGAGGGCGCATTCATCAGTGGTGGCTTGGCCGATGGTGGCAATTTTAGAATCCGCAAACGCACGTAGATCGCTGTGCTGCATGAGTTGTTGCAAGAAAATACGGACGGCATTGGGACTGGTGAAAACGATCCATCCGGGAAACTTCTGTTTTAAAATTTCAAATTGTGGAATGGGAGAGATTTGGATGAGGGGCATTTCTACAACGTGAGCACCCTGATTTTCTAGGAGTTGGCGCAGGCGGCTGTTTTGTTCGCGGGTGCGGGTGATGAGAATTTTTTTACCATGCAAAGGTCGTTGGGAGAACCAAGGCATCTGTTCATGGAGAGCGGCTACGTGACCGACAACGATGATGGCGGGGGCGGTCAAGCCAGCGGCTTGGACGGCAGCGGGGAGGGAGGCGAGGGTGGCGTTGAGACTGCGTTGACGGTAATCACAACCCCACTGAATGAAGGCGGCTGGCAGTGTGGGGCTCATGCCGTGCTCGATGAGTTTTGCGGCGATGTTAGGTAAATTTTTTACGCCCATGTAAATGACAAGAGTGCCGCCAAGGGCCGCTAGTTTAGCCCAATCGGTTTCGCCACTTTCCTTCGGGCATTCATGGCCTGTGACGAAGGTGACACTGGTGGAGTGTTCGCGGTGGGTGAGGGGAATGCCAGCGTAGGCGGGTGCAGCGATGCCTGAGGTGACGCCAGGCACGACCTCGTAGGGGAGGCCAGCATGGACGAGAGCTTCCGCCTCTTCTCCGCCGCGTCCGAAGATGAAGGGATCGCCGCCTTTGAGGCGCACCACGATTTTATTATTCCGACATTTTTCTACGAGCAAGGCGTTGATGTCGGCTTGTTTCATGACGTGTTTATTGGCACGTTTACCAGCGTAGATTTTTTCGGCCTGGGGCGGTGCCCAATCTAAGAGATGATCGTTGATGAGGCTGTCGTAAACGATCACATCGGCTTGTTGCAGGAGTTCCTTGGCTCGTAAGGTCACGAGGCCTAAGTCGCCCGGGCCGCCGCCGATTAAATAGCAAACGCCGTGTGAGCTCATAGAAAACGCTCAGCTAATTTTTTTCCTAACAATTCGGCTTGGGAAGTGTCGCCTAAAATGCGGTGGCGCAGGGCAGGGATGTTACCCGATGGATAGAAGATGGCTTCGAGGTGAAGCTGTCCTTTTTCCAGCCATGCGTAGGCACCGAGAGGCACGCTGCATCCAGCATTCATGGCAGTGAGGAAAGATCGCTCTGCCTTAAGGGTAAAAGCACTGATAGGATCGTGCAGGGCGAGTAAGAGCTGGCTTGTTGCGGGATCGTCGCAGCGGGATTGGAGGGCGAGCGTGCCTTGGCCGGGAGCGGGGATGAATTCATGCGGGGGTAAGGGATGCAGGCTACAGCCGAGTAAATCAGGCTGGAGGCGCTCTAGGCCGGCGGCTGCGAGGAGTAGGCCACAAGCACGAGGGTGCAAGAGTAATTTTTTTAAGCGCGTGTCGATGTTGCCGCGAACAGGTTCGACTTGAGCCTGCGGATGAAGATCGAGCCACTGACGCTGACGCCGTGCGGAGCCGCTTAGAATCAGGCCTTGTTGAGCTTCTTGTGGAGAAATACCCGGCTTAAGAACAAGCACGTCGCAGGGTGACGCCCGCAAGGGGACGGAGGCCAGATGCAAACCCTCAGGCATGTGGGCAGCTAGATCCTTGGCACTGTGGATAGCGAGGTCGATCTTTTTTTCGAGCAGAGCTTCTTCAATTTCTTTCGTGAAGATGGCTTTCGTGCTTTCGGCAGGTTTGACAAGGGTTTCTTGGAGGGAGTCGCCTGTAGTTTTGATGGTGATGAGTTCGAAGTGGTGAGAAGGCCAAGCTAAGGCAAGTTGCTGACGAATCATACTGCTCTGAGCAAGGGCTAGTGGGCTACCGCGTGTGCCTATTTTTACTGAAGCAAACTCTGACATCTAACCAACGTAAGCAGCTCAAGAAGGCCTGCAAAGAAATAACTTAATATTCTGAATTCTTGCTGAGATGACTTACTTTCTTATTTTTACGCTTAAATAAATAAGATGCTTTATAAATCACACAAAATCATACAGATATAATCAACAAATAGAAGCTCTACTTAAATTAATTTGATCTAAAAGATGATTTTTTTTGAAATGCGTGGAAGGTATCTCTAGACCATTAATAACGACATGCACACCACACTCAGTTCCTCTACCTTTTCCACCCAACATCCTGACCGCTTTCAGAATCGTCACATCGGCCCCAGTTCCACCGAGACCGAAGAAATGCTACAGGCTCTTGGGTTTGATAATATGGAGACCTTCCTCTCGCAAGTCGTCCCCGCTGACATCCGTATAGATACACCGCTAACTGAGTTAAAGGCGTTGAGTGAGTTTGAGGCGTTGCGTCAATTAAAGTCCATGGCAGATCGTAATACCATTCACCGTTCGTATTTAGGGATGGGTTATAGCGACGTGATTTTACCGGCTGTGATTCAGAGAAATATTTTAGAAAACCCCGGCTGGTACACCGCTTACACACCGTATCAAGCAGAAATCTCACAAGGCCGCATGGAGGCTTTACTCAACTACCAAACCATGGTGGCCGACCTAACAGGCTTTGCCATTGCTAATGCCTCACTTCTCGACGAAGGCACAGCGGCGGCGGAAGCCATGTCCATGTGTTATGGGGCATGGGAGGGGGAATCGGAGAATGCAGCCTTTTTTATTGCGGCGGATTGTCATCCTCAAACCATTCAAGTGGTGAGCAACCGAGCCCATGCTTTAGGCGTGTCAGTCGTGGTGGGTGATCCCGAGACCTTTGCGTTTGATCAGCCAGTGTTTGGATTTCTTTTACAATATCCTAATACCTACGGACACATTCATGATTATCAGGAATTTACCGCCAGAGCCCATGAACACAAGGCTCTCGTGGTCGTAGCGGCTGATTTAATGAGCTTACTTTTACTCACGCCTCCAGCGGAATTCGGAGCAGACGTGGCCGTAGGTTGCACCCAACGTTTTGGTATGCCGATGGGTTTTGGCGGGCCTCATGCTGCTTACTTCGCCTCGCACGATGAACATAAACGTCGTATGCCCGGTCGCTTGATCGGCGTTTCTAAAGATTCTTCGGGCAAGCCTGCCATGCGTTTGAGCCTGCAAACTCGTGAGCAACATATCCGCCGAGATAAGGCCACGAGCAACATCTGCACGGCTCAAGTTTTACCCGCCGTCGTCGCCTCCATGTATGCCGTTTACCACGGCCCGCAACAACTCAAGAGCATCGCCTTACGCATCCACCAACAAACGGCGCGCGTAGCGGAATTCAGCGAAGCCGAAGATTTTGTATTAGGCTCAGCTACGTTCTTTGACACCATCACGCTGCAGGCTTCACCTGAGCGGATTCAGGCCGTTCTACTGCGGGCTCAAGAGCACAAAGTGAACCTGCGGATTTTAGGTTCAGAGCGGCTAGGCATTTCCTTAGACGAAGCCGTGACGGAACACGACCTAACTATCTTGGCTTTTGTCTTAAGTGGACGCCGTGATGCCGCTCTTCCTGCCCAGGCGGCCTTGCACTTACCGACGCATTTACGTTCTAGTACTTATCTGACACATCCTGTTTTTAATACGCACCACTCCGAAACGGAGCTGTTACGTTACATGAAATATTTAGAAAATCGGGATATTTCCCTGACCTACTCCATGATTGCCCTTGGCTCCTGCACCATGAAGCTTAATGCCACTGCCGAGATGTATCCCGTGACCTGGCCTGGCTTTTCTCAGATGCATCCCTTTGCCCCACGGGAGCAGTGGGCGGGCTATGCGGAACTATTCACTAACTTAGAAAAATGGTTAGCCGTGCTCACGGGTTTCAGTGCCGTGTCTTTACAACCTAATGCCGGCTCTCAAGGCGAATACGCAGGCCTGCTTGCGATTAAAAAATATCACGAAGCCCGTGGTGATAAACAACGAGACGTTTGTTTGATTCCGCAATCCGCCCACGGCACTAACTTTGCTAGCGCGGTTATGGTAGCCTTTAAAGTCGTCCTCGTTTCCTGCGACGATCAAGGCAACGTCGATCTCAACGACCTCAAGCAGAAGATCGACCAACATGCGAACCAACTCGCTGCCTGCATGATTACTTACCCCTCGACGCACGGTGTTTTTGAAACGGGTATCCGCGCTATTTGTGACATGACCCATAATGCGGGAGGTCAGGTTTATATGGATGGAGCCAACATGAACGCCCAAGTCTGCCTCACCAGTCCTGGAGCGATTGGAGCGGACGTCTGCCATTTAAATTTACATAAAACATTTTGCATACCCCACGGCGGCGGCGGCCCCGGTATGGGACCTATCGGCGTGGCGAAACATTTAGCACCGTATTTACCGAAACACCCTTTGCAGACAATCGACACCGCTAAAGAAGTCGGCCCCGTTTCCGCAGCACCCTACGGCAGTGGTTGTATTCTGACTATTTCTTGGGCCTATATCGCCATGATGGGCGGGGAAGGTTTAAGGCAAGCAACCGCCCTCGCAATTCTTAATGCCAATTATATGGCGCAAAAACTTGAACCCTATTATCCCATTCTATTTAAGGGCTCAAATGGACGCGTCGCCCATGAGTGCATCCTAGATCTGCGTGGGTTTAAGGCCAGCGCGGGAATCGAAGTGGAAGATGTGGCCAAACGCTTGATCGACTACGGATTCCATGCGCCCACCATGTCATGGCCCGTGGCGGGGACGCTCATGGTAGAGCCGACCGAGAGCGAGTCTAAGCCTGAGCTGGATCGATTTATTAATGCCATGATTTCGATCCATGGCGAGATTGAAGCCATTGCGGCGGGTAAATTTGATAAGACAGACAACCCTTTAAAAAATGCACCTCACACCGCCGAACTTGTTATCAGCGATTCATGGAATCGGGCTTACAGCCGTGAGCAAGCCGTCTATCCTGCGGCTTGGGTGAGACTAAATAAATACTGGCCACCCGTCGGGCGCGTGGACAACGTCTATGGAGACCGCAACCTGTTCTGCTCCTGCATTAAGCCAGAAGATATATAATAAGAAGCAGCTAGATAAGAAGGACAAGAACAAAGTTGGGCGGGAGTCAAGGTGACGATTGTTCTTTGAAATGACAGCAACACTGCAAAAGCGTGATAGGTGAATGAACCCTTTCAACGTTGCAAGAGGACGATTACGGAAACCTCTCGACATTAGATTTTTCTGCTCCAGTGTAAAGGTTCGGAGCCATGAACCTTCCAAACTTCATCACCCACCCCGACTTAAAAACTCTATCCGAGTCTTTTTCCCCCTGCCTTCCCCAAAGCGAATTAAGCCGCTTTCAGAACGAACCTTTATATTTTTTATCTGAAGTAACCGTAACCCCAAAAGCACACAGTTTATTGCATTAAACAACTAAGTTTCTATCGCAATATCAACAACACTGTGTCCAATATACGTTAGGCAGACGAACCTAAACCATGGAATCCTTCGACGAAGCCGGCTTCTTGTCTGAGCAGTGCGCACCACTCGTGGCGGCTACTCGGGCAGATAACCGCTGCATCTCCGAATTATATCTCGATATCAATAGGCGCGCCGTAAGGTTCTACCGCACGGCGTCACCTCAGCTTGACCACCTCCAGGAAATTCTCTGCATACTTTACTTCAGCCGCATGGTGAGTTTATACGAAGGGATCTACCTTTTGGCAATGCGAGGCATGGCCACTGAAGCCTATATCATGACCCGATCAATGGTCGAGGTGCACTTCAAACTTCATTACGCTGATATGTCGCACGAGTTTGCTGCGGCGTTGGTTCGATCAGACGAACATGAGAGATTGCCGCTGCTGCGAAGCGCGGTACGTCACCGTGGGAAGAAATCACACCAAGAAGAGGCCGAATTGTCGAAGCTAATTCAAGATATAGAGAGCAAGACGAAGGGCACGCCTAAGATTAATACTAAGCAAATAGCGAAGGTTCTAGACCGGGAGTGGGAATATGACTTGATGTATTCGTGGCTTTGCGGCCCTGTCCACGCCGGTCCGCGAAATATATGCTCCACTATCGTTAAGAATGACTCTGGAACTATCGAAGAGCCTATTTGGAAACCTGATTTCGACGGGCTTTTCTTTCAGCTTTCATGCTCTATGGATTTAATGCTTCAGGCGATGACTACGAATTCGTTTCCCTTTCTTGATCGCCAAAGCGAAGAATTCAAAGGCCTGACTTCGAAAGTATCCGAATACATAAAAAATACAAAGAAGCCTAACCAAGCGATGCAGAGAACGAGCGAGTCTGTCACGGAGCGTGCTCCGAGCAGCACGCCCCGCGCCAGCCACTCTCGTCTCTGATCTTATACTTTCAGTAAGAATGAAAATACTCATCACCGCTTTTGTAACCGCGACCCTCTGCGGTTGTCAGTATGATCCGCATGCTGGCAGTTATACGGCGCATGAACCCAAGATGGAAGAGATTGTGGGCGAGTATAGGCTGGATCAGATTTACATGGAGAGCTATTCGTCCGGTATCGGGGCCAAAGTTACTGAGCTTCCAGCGCCCCCTATAATTCGTTTGCTCTCGGACGGGACATTTATCGCTGAGAGATTCCCCTATTTTTCAGAGACACGCACCGGTTTTGAATACAAATTCGAGGATTTTCGGACGATCAGTTCTAAGTGGTCACAGACCGAAGTCGGTAGTATTAGTGATGGCTCTGGAACCACCAAAACCCACTATGGAATATCAGTGGACGGATTGCCGACACATCTTAGTTCGTTTGGATTTACTGGTGCCAAGTTGGTTGACGGATTGATTATTGGATTTGGGGATCCCGACTCCGGGGACGTCATCAAATATAAAAAGAAGATTATCGAACAAGGCGTGGATGCCAACCCCCACTAGCCCCTTTGTTCTCCATGCTCCCACGCAATTTCCACCTCAACCCCGCGATCAACGCTGGCTTTCGCTAGCGGGGTTGCCATTACTCAAACGTTCGGAAGATAAAAGGAAACAAGAAGACTTTTGATTCCAGTTCAATGGGGTCGGTCTACTACATTGCACATATTTCTTGCGTTATATCAAAGCAGTGCGGGAATAAATCAAACAGTAAGAAGACTCTCTGAACGACGCCACAAGGATAAAGCACTCAACAAAAAACTAAACCAATGGAGCAAACTGTACAATGTAGTAGACGGACAACATTCAAATAGAAAAGAAAATCAAGCAACTGAGAAAAACATTGAGTATTGATCTGCCTTAGTCATGACCTCATGAATGATTTTTCCGTGATCTTAGTGGGAGCGGATAGTGGTGGTGCCATCGAGTCGTTTGGAGAGGTCAATGGGGTCTTCAATAGAGACGAGTGCGGGATCGACTTGGTAGGCCCAGATTTCAAACCACTGCATTGCGGCTTGGCCATAAATCGTCGAAAAAGCTCCATCCACAGCGTCGAGTCCTTGAGCCAGCTTCACCCGTCCTACCCTAGGTGTATTAAATCGTGCGTCAAAGGTACACCAAGCATTACCGAGATAAACCTCGAAATACGCGTGAAAATCCATCGGGGTGCCAGGATCAAGGTAGCCGATGTCGGGCAGGTGACCAGTGACGTAGCGGGCGGGTAGGTTAAATGCCCGACAGAGGGCAATGGCGACATGGGCAAAGTCGCGGCAAACTCCGTAACGCCTGGTAACAATTTCCGAAGCGGCTAGGTCGGGGCGACCGGAACCATAGCGATATTCAATCTGGTGATGTACCCAATTACTAATAGCGTAAACGCGCTCGCGCCCGTGCGGCACTTGTCCAAACTGTTGCCACGCAAAATTGAGTAGGCGGTCAGAATCACAATAACGACTAGGTAAGGTGTAACGCAAGAGCTCGGGCGGAAGTTGTTCCACGGGCAGGGCGAAACAAGGTTGGTCTAAATTATCTGGCTGGTTCTGGATTGTAACCAAGGCGTCATGATGGACAATATTTTGCCCAGGTGCCAACATGGTGCGAGCAGTAAGATTACCGTGAGCATCAGTAAACTCCTGGAACGCATTACCCCCGTTGATGAAGAATTTTTCTTGGTTCACGGTTTGGCCTAATTCACGGCGGGGGCGGATCGAAAGCAGAATCGGGGTCGGTTGGGAAGTTTGGTAAACCACATGACAACCTACTCGCACGGTTAAAGTTGGTTCCACGTAGTTCATTATTTCTCACCCGTTACGGCCGCAGCAAAGGCATCAAAGAGTGGTCGATAAAGAGGGTCGCGTTCGGGGTGATATTGCACGCCGAGCACAAAGCGATAACCAGTGAGGTGGGCCTGCTCAATGACGCCATCGAGGGTGCAACGCGCTTCGACGACTAGCCCAGTTCCGAGTTGATCTAAGGCTTGATGGTGAGAACTATTAACTAAGGGAAATTGGAGCTCAGTCGGTAAGCTGTAAGTCAGGGGCTGCTGGTTTAGGTATTTATGTGAATCGTGATTTGGCACGTCTAAATGCAGCGTGCCTCCGAGGGCGACATTAAGCACTTGTAGCCCGCGACAGATCGCTAGAATCGGCAGGTCTTGAGCTAGGGCTTGTTTGAGATGCGTAAACTCCCAAGCATCGCGATCGCTCTCGGGGTCTATGATCAAACTTGGGTCGGGTATGGGTTGTCGCAAAAAATCTGCTGAAATATCCGAACCTCCAGTGAGTAGTAATCCGCTTACCGAATCCCACGGCACGGGCTCGGTGCGGGCATTAAGGAGTTGAAGCTCGGGGTAAGACTGAAAGACTTGAGTAAATGCCGCAGCATCGCATTCACGAATCCAACTTACGATGGCTTGCATTGGCAAAACATAACCTAACCACAGGTAAAGCCCTAGGGATATTTTAGGGACAGATTTTAAAGTAAGAAAGTGGGTCGGGTTGCAAGAATCAAAGACGCATATTTAGTCATTTACTAGCTAGAACGATAAGCAACCTTCCATGAGAGAACGGGGCAGAAAATCGTTCCTGCTCTAAGTAGAACTACGGATTAAATATGGCGGGAATCAGCTTCGTCTTTTTTAGCGTAGCCGGTTTCTTGGCGCTGGTGGTTAACTTCGTTCTTTTTAACGTAGGCGGCAAAGACGTCTTCCGCTGTCATGCCGAGGCATTGGGCGATGGAGATGAGGAAATGGAAGAGGTCAATGACTTCCACCCGTGCGTTTTGATCGTCGAACTTTTGGTATTTAGCCCACCATTTCCAAGGGACGCTGTCGATGAGTTCGGCCATTTCTTGGTTCATGGCGCGGGTGTAATTAAGAATCCACTTGGTTTTTTCTTCTTCGGTCAGATTATTTAAATCAACTCCGATGCGTTTGTTAAGCTCGGCTTGAAGACGGAAAATTTCGTGAAGTTTATCGGGTGTGTCCATGCAACAGTTGTGAAGCAGCTTGGCTTGGGAATCAATAGGAAAAAAAGTGGAACTTGCCTTAGCCTGTGGGAGCGGCTTTATTTACAGGGATATGGAAGATGTCGTAATTATCGGTTCAGGGTGTGCGGGGTGGACGGCGGCTGTTTACACAGCGCGGGCTAATCTTAAGCCTTTGCTTATTACAGGAATTCAGCCAGGTGGGCTACTCACGACGACGACAGTTGTGGAAAATTTTCCTGGCTTCAGTAAGGGTATTGACGGCAATCAACTCATGATGGAGATGCAGGAGCAGGCGGCTCGTTTCGGCACCCGGGTAGAATATATGAGTAAGGTAGAATCGGTGGAGTTGAGAGAGCGACCTTTTAAAATTATTTATGACGGGAAGACCGTTTTAACAAAAACGCTTATCATCGCCACGGGAGCTGGGCACAGGCACCTCGGTGTGCCGGGAGAGCATGAGCTGGAAAATAAAGGTGTGACCTATTGCGCTACCTGCGACGGTGCGTTGCCTCTCTTTCGGAATAAGCCCTTAGTCGTGGTGGGTGGAGGCGACTCCGCCTGTGAAGAAGCGATGTATCTGACGCGTTTCGGGTCAGAGGTTTTCTTGGTGCATCGCCGGGATGAGTTGAGGGCTTCTAAAATCATGGCGGAACGTGCCTTAGCTAACCCTAAGATTAAACCTGTGTGGGACACTGCGGTGGAAGAGGTGTTGGGTGGTAGTGAAGGGGTGGTGACTGGAGTGCGGCTAAAAAATTTAAAATCAGGTGAGGAGCAAACGCTGGCCTGCGCCGGAGTATTTGTAGCCATAGGGCACGTGCCTAACACTCAAATTTTTGCGGGGCAGATTGATTGTGAAGAGTCTGGGTATGTTAAGCGTCATGAAGGCAGCCGCACGAACATCGAGGGGGTGTTCGTGGCGGGAGATTGCTCGGACTCGGTCTATCGTCAAGCGGTCACGGCAGCCGGCATGGGCTGCATGGCGGCGATTGATGCGGAGCGTTATTTGGCGGGACTAGATAGTTAGCCAAAAAAGCTAACGGGATTACTTTATCGCTGGCGGTAGAGTATTGAGCATCTCTCTAGCTTCATTGGTGACGCTATCATCTTCGTGGGAGGCGATGAAGTCGGAGAGGGTTTGGCGGGCGGCGAGCAGTTTATTTTCTTGAAGATAGAGGCGGGCTAATCCAATGGAAGCGGCTCCGACGAAGGCATGTTCGGGTTTAGCGGAAACTATTTTGGCATAAGCAGCTTGAGCTTCCGTTTTGTTGCCAGAGTTTTCTAGGGTAATGGCTAAGGATAGTTCGACTAATCCAGCGACGGGATGCTGGGGAAAAGTCTTAAGGAATAGTTGGTAGTGGGTGATGGCGGCTGCGTAATTTTTAGTCGTAAGTTCGGCTTGTGCTAGATCAATTAAGGTTAAGGCGGCAGCTCCACTTTGAGGATAGGTCTGAAGAAGTTTTTGTTTTTCTTCGGTAGTTTTAGCTGTGGCATACAGAGCGTTGGCTTTTCCTTCGCTAGCTTTTTGGGTGGCGATCCACCACGTAAAGGCACAGGCGGCGGCTAAAATAATGATAACTCCGACGATCACTGGGTAGAGATTTTTCGTGATGAATGCTTCGGTGTCGTTGATGATACGGGGGTCGTCTTGGGAGACAGGTTCGAGGTTTGCCATAGGTGTTAATTATGATAAGACCGACGGAATGAAGCAAGACGGAAAGCAAAAACTTGTCAGTTAGATGACACTTTGCCAAATTAGGAAGCGTTTGGAGTTTATGAATAAACCACAATTTCTCATTCTACTTGTTTTATCACTATTTTTTTCAGTGATGGTGGTGACTAGGGTTTTACTCTTGCGGGATCTAGAGATGAATCGGGCTGTTTTGAACCAATCTCAAACGATCATGGCCAAAGGGCAAAGCTCGGAAAAAGTTTTAAGCCAGATTATAAATAGAGTAGCGCAAGCATCGGAGCGTGAACCAGATTTACGGGATTTGCTGAAGCAGTACCATATCCATATAAAAGACCGAACCTTGCCACTAACGGCTCCTGCGGCTAAGGGCGGATATTAAGTAATTGCATGAACACCGAAGAAAATCTTCCCGTCAGGTTAAAGAAAAAATCTGTGATCTATACGGCCTTTTGCCCGCTGGTGTTGATGTTTCTGGCGTTACTTGTTCATTTTGGTTTTGAGGTAAGGGGGCTTTTAGAGCAACGCCAGCAAATACGGATGGTTCTTAATCAAGTTACCAACCAAGTGCAACAGGCTAAAGCCTTGAACGATACTCTGGCTCATCTTAGTCAAGAGCTGGTTTTACTTTCTGCCCACAGCGCAGAGTCCAAGAAGATTGTGCAAGAATTTCAGATCGAGCTGCGCGAGCGTCAAGTTGAGGCGGCTAAGGGAAATAAGTAGGAGCGTAGCGGTGTGGGGAATATTTTTTTACGTTTTCAGTTTGCAAGCTAGAGGTCATACGTAGGCGTGAGCCTAAAATCGTTTTTGACAAGGATGGCTCTTCGGTTTATATTTTCATAACTTCTTATCAAGAGCAGCAGAGGGACTGGCCCTGTGAAGCTGCGGCAACCGGCCTCGATTTTTTTATCGTGGTGTCAAGGTGCCAAACCCAGCTCTGAACGCAATACTGTGTCAGGGAAGGATAAGCGGCATCAGGCGACGCATGTCTCCTCATCCCTCTTAACCTATCTCTACACATAAAGCGCAGACGTCTCTCGATAGGTTTGTGGTAACGGAGAAAAAGAATATGTCTGAGCCCTATTTTAGTAGTTTGAAATGTCGCGAGTGCGGCCGCCTTTATCCTAAGAAAGCGGTGCATGTTTGTGAATATGATTTTGGACCTTTGGAGGCGGATTATAATTACGATCGGATCAAGGCGGTTCTTACCCGTAAGGTGATTGAAAGCCGTCCTAACTCCATGTGGCGCTATCGTGAGTTGCTACCGATTGATGGCGATCCCACGGTAGGCTTACAGGTGGGTTTTACCCCTCTAGTTAAAGCAAATCGCTTAGCAAAAGCTCTCGGCGTGGATGAACTTTATATTAAAAATGATACGGTTAATTATCCGACCTTAAGCTTTAAGGATCGCGTTGTGTCGGTGGCTCTTTCACGTGCGGTTGAGCTGGGTATGAAGACGGTGGCCTGCGCTTCTACAGGAAATTTAGCGAACTCTGTAGCGGCTAATGCGGCGGCAGCGGGTTTAGATAGTTATGTCTTAATCCCGGCGGATTTAGAACAGAGTAAGGTTTTAAATAGCCTTGTCTATGGCACGAAGGTCATCGGAATTCAAGGAGCTTACGATCAAGTCAATCGTTTGTGTTCGGAGATTGCCGGTAAGTATGGCTGGGGTTTTGTGAATGTGAATCTACGTCCTTACTATGCGGAAGGTTCTAAGACGATGGGCTTTGAAATCGTAGAACAGTTGGGTTGGGAAGTGCCAGCGCATACAGTTGTCTGTATGGCCAGTGGCTCGTTGCTTACGAAAATTTATAAGGCTTACCAAGAATTTATGAAAATCGGGATCATCCCAGAAGGTAAATTTACTATCCACGGAGCTCAGGCTACGGGTTGTAATCCGATCAGCGCGGCTCGCAAGTCAGGCACCGATTTGATCCGCCCAATTTCTAAGCCTAATACCATCGCTAAGTCTCTTGCCATTGGCACACCAGCGGACGGTTACTATGCAGTTAAAACCATGGAGCAGACGGGCGGCTTTGCGGATGACGCCACGGATCAAGAGATCATTGAAGGCATTAAACTTCTAGCGGAAACCGAAGGAATTTTTGCCGAGACGGCAGGCGGTGTAACCGTGGCTTGCGCTAAGAAATTAATTGATGCAGGCAAGATACCTCGTAATGAACGGATCGTGCTTTGCATTACAGGCCATGGTTTAAAAACAGTCGAGGCCGTGGCCGAACACATAGGAAAACCCCGGGTGATTAAGCCTAGCTTGCGCGAGTTTGATGCGTTGGTTGAAGCAGAATTATGTGAGGCCGCTTGCTGATTAGCTGAAAGCTGCATAGAGTAACTTAAGTACACCGCACAACCTTAAACATAGAGTTAAAATTATTATGGCAATTGAAGTAAGTATCCCCACGCCCCTCCGCGGGTTAACGAACAATCAAGACATCGTCCACGTGGCTGCTGGTAATGTGTCAGACTTGATTAATGATTTAAACACGCAGTTCCCTGGAATTAAGGAACGCCTCGTTGATGATCAAGGGAACTTACGTCGTTTCGTAAATTTCTATGTCAACGGTGAAGATGTGCGGTTTCTCGATGATAAAAATAGCGTGGTTAAGGACGGGGATGAAGTTACCATTGTACCAGCGATTGCAGGTGGTTAACTCAGTTGAAGTTTGATATTTTAAAGAAAGATAGTTTTATGGCACACTTTAAAGGCAGATACTGGCTGAATTTTGACGCCCCCCGCTCGACCCAGCCCCTGATCTATCAAATGGGTAAGAAGTTTGAGGTGATTTTCAATATACGCCAAGCCACCGTTAATGAAGAAGTGGGGATAATGGCAGTGGAGTTAGAGGGTGAGCGTGAGACCGTAAAGGCAGCTATTGCTTGGCTTGAGGGTGAAGGGGTTAAAGTAGAACCCGTCGAGATTAACACCATCGAAGGTTGAGTCCTTCGTGAAGATTTCTCCCCTTGATCACGCAACATTAGCAAGGGGGTTACTCCTGCTGATTCTTTTTGTTACCGTGTTGCGTTTGGATACGTTGCATAACGATTTTCACTGGGGCTATCATAATGATGAACCGTCTAAGGTTGATCAGGTTAAGACGGGCGAACGTAATTTGAGGCATCCACCCCTCATGCTGACGCTGACCAATTTCGTCGTTAACGTGGGAGGTTTTTCAAATGAATCTCAGCGTATTGTTGAAGTGGGTCGCTTTTTGTCTGCGCTGAGTATGGGGCTAGCTTTGGTTTTAATGGCGGATTTATTGTGGGTGCGAATCCATCCTATGGCAGCTTTAGGCTGGGCTTGTGTGGCACCTTTTCATACGGGTTTTTTTGAAGTAGGACACTACTTTAAAGAAGACTCCTTTTTTCTTTTAGGTATCGCACTGGTATTAAGGTGTTCAGATTTTTTTCTTTCCAAGCAATCGCTAGCGGGCGCATTGGGACTTGGGCTGGCCTTAGCGTTCTTAGCTGGAACCAAGTATGTGGGTTGGTTGTTGGTCTTTTTTGTAGTGCTCCAGCTCCTCCTTTTTTCTCAAGCTAGCACAACGCTTAAAGTAAAATGCTTAGGAGCTTTTACACTGGGACTGATCCTTGTTTATGGTCCAGCTTTAACACGATTAGATATTCTTCAACTTTTCTTAAAGGATGAGGCGGGACTTTTATTATCGGGAGATTATGGAGCAGGATTGCAAGTGCCTCACGGCTTATACTGGAAACAGTTAGTTGATGATTTTTCGTTACCGTTGATTGTGGTGGGTCTCTCTTCCTATATGGTTGGCGTTGTTATCCTAAAAATAAGGGGATATTGGCTTATGCCCTCGGTGATTCTGACCACGATGTTCCTGCTGGCGTGGACGTCTAAATATTCTGAACGCTATTTATTACCTGTACTTTTAATGGTCATGGCCATGATTATCGCAGGACCTGTCTTAATGGTATTAGTCATTTTTAAAAAGTGGCCGCAATTAAAATTTAAATCTCTAGCTCTAGGCTTGGCAGTTTTTGTGCCCAGTCTGTTTTTGTTTAAAGATAATGTTTCTGATTTTACGCAGTGTTATGAGGGCTTCCAAAAAGATAGCCGAAAGGAGTTAGTCCAGTGGGTTAAGACCAATCTTAAATCTGAACAGGTGGTGTTAGCACAAGATACGCTGGCGAAATTTTATGAACCAGAGTTATCTAAAAAAGTATGGAGTTCTTATTTTGTAGCTGACTTAGGAACGTGGGAGGAGTTAAGAGCTTTGGGAGTTACGCACGTGATTATTTCGTTTGATGTTTATCATCGCTACGTGAATTTAAAGCGACAGATGAAACAGCAAGAGAGCGCGGAGTTTGTGCGCAGAAGGCAGTTTTACCTGAAAGCATTGAGTGAGGGCAGGGTGCTATGGTCTAGCCCAAACCATAATCCGAAAGCACTGCACCCCGGTCTAAAACTAATCGCGCTTAATCCTGAGTGAAGCCTAAGTTAATTGTAATACATGAGAATTCACTTTTTTCAGCATACGGCCTCGGAAGGTCCTGCGGGTGTGGCGCGTTGGGCGGCTCAACGGGGTTACACCATGACCACGACACGATTTGATCTGAAACAAGAATTGCCTGAACTAGCGGATTTTGATGTTTTGGTTGTCATGGGTGGGCCGATGAATATTTATCAATACCGTGATTATCCTTGGTTACAGGCGGAGCGATTTTTCATCCAGCAAGCTTTAGCGGCGGGTAAGAAGATCGTAGGTTTTTGTTTAGGATCTCAGCTCTTAGCCGATGCGTTAGGCGCACGCGTTTATCAAAATAATCAGCATGAAATTGGTTGGTTCCCCGTTACGAGGTTGGAGGGGATGAATAAGGTTAAATCTTTGCAGGATTTCCCAGCCCAGTTACAGGTCATGCACTGGCATGGTGACACCTTTGACCTGCCCGCAGGAGCGGTTCATTTAGCTTCTAGTGCGATCTGTCAGAATCAGGCTTTTAGCTTCGGGAATCAGGCCATTGGGTTCCAGTTTCATTTAGAGGTTGATCAGCAGGATCTGAAGGATTTTATCGGCTGCGGGAGTGATTTAAAAATGCCTGGAGCCTTTGTTCAGCAAGAGGAAAAAGTCTGGCAAGGTGCCGAAAGTTATGCCGCCGAGGCGCAAAGAGTGTTAGCGGGATTTTTAGATTTGTTTATTCAGGAGTAAAATATTTTTAATTAATCTTAGGCGGGCAGGATAAATTCGTTCAGGAGAATTCTGACTGTTGCTAAATTTGAGGGAAACGCTATCCAAGAAGTATGACTACTTCAATCGTAACGGGTGGTGCAGGATTTCTCGGTTCTCATTTAACAGATAAACTTTTAGCTCAAGGGCATAAGGTTATTGGGATTGATAACTTATTGACGGGGAACACGCGTAATATCGATCACTTGGCAGGTAATTCTAACTATAGTTTTATCAAACAAGATGTGACGGAATATTTATACATTCCTGGAGATGTTAATTTTATTTTTCATTTTGCTTCTCCCGCTAGTCCTATTGATTATCTCGAGTTACCCATCCAAACGCTTAAGGTCGGTTCTCTTGGAACGCACAAGACTCTAGGATTAGCCAAAGCGAAAAAGGCTAAATTTTTATTGGCCTCTACTTCAGAGTGTTATGGGGATCCCTTAGTGCATCCTCAAAAAGAAGACTATTGGGGAAATGTTAATCCGATTGGACCACGCGGTGTTTATGATGAGGCGAAGCGCTTTGCGGAAGCTATGACCATGGCTTACCATCGCACGCATGGTGTGGACACCCACATCGTCCGCATCTTTAACACGTATGGACCACGCATGAGGTTGCGGGATGGACGCGTGGTGCCGGCTTTCGTGAGCCAGGCTCTTAAGGGCGAGCCGCTAACCGTTTTTGGTGATGGATCACAGACGCGTAGTTTCTGTTACGTTTCGGATCTGATTGAGGGTATTTATCGACTTTCCCAAGCCGATTTCCATGAGCCCGTGAATATCGGGAATCCCAATGAGATGACGATTAAACAGTTTGCTGAGCAGATCATTAAAGCCACGGGTAGTAAGAGCGTGATTGATTACCGTGATTTACCGGTAGATGATCCTAAGCAGCGCAAGCCAGACATTACTCGGGCTAAGACCTTACTACAGTGGGAGCCCAAGATGGGTTTAGAAGAGGGGCTGGCTAAGACCATTGATTACTTCAAGGGAAGACTAGATCAGGAATAGATTTTGCTCAGTTGATTCTAAAACCTATGCCTCGTTCACTCATTACTTGCTTTTGTAAAATTTCTTGTGGGATCCTCTTGGGCTTGCTGCTACAAGGGGGTGCTGTCTTAGGGCAAAGTCCTACGACTTCGACCGATTTACGTTACAAAAGTTCCTTACTTTTCTCTAATGTGCTGGAGATGGTGCGGGAGCAGTATGTTGATTCTGAGGATGCTGAGTATCCTAAGCTCACCTATGCGGCTTTAGAGGGAATGTTAAATTCCTTAGATCCTTACTGCGAATTTCTTGATCCACAACGTTTCGCAGAAATGAAGAGCGAGACCGAAGGGGAGTTCGGAGGATTAGGGATCTATGTGGGGATGCAGGATAATCGGAATCTGATTATTAATCTACCCATTGAGGGGACACCGGCTTTCCGGGCAGGGATGATGCCAGGGGACTGGATTGTTAAAATCAATAGCACGCCCACTAAAGGACTAAGCCTGCGTGAGGCGATTAATTTATTGCGAGGTAAGATCGGAGAGTCCATTGAGTTAGTTATCTATCGACCTACCACTCGGCAGAGCTATGACTACGTGTTGGTGCGCGAGATGGTAAGTATTCCGACTATTCGTGGCACGCGCATCTTAAATCCCTTAGAAACAGGACCGGGTAAAATAGGCTACGTCCGCATTACCCAGTTTGGAGAAAAGACTCTCATCGATTTTGATAGAGCCATGAAGCAACTTATGGGCGAAGGGATGAATGCTTTAATATTAGATTTGCGCAATAATCCTGGCGGGCTTTTAGACATGGCAGTCCAAGTGGCAGGTCGTTTTACGGCAGAGGGTACACCCATCGTTTCCACCGAAGGTCGGTATGGAGCCTCAGAGCGAACTATTTTCTTAGCACGCGGCCGTGACCATTATCCGCAACTGCCGATAGTTATTTTAGTTAATCGTCACAGTGCCAGTGGAGCCGAGATCGTGGCGGGTGCGTTAAAAGATTTAGGGCGAGCTGTCTTGATTGGGGAGACTACCTATGGCAAGGGTTCTGTGCAAACGGTGCAACCACTAGAAATTTCTTTAGATAAACCAGTAGCTGTTCGTTTGACTACCGCTCATTACTACACACCGAGTCGTAAACCAATTCATAAAGTTGGTATTCCCCCTGACATCGAGGCTCCTGTGACCTTACAGGAGGAGCAGGCCATTTTACGTCGGCAAAACTGGCATATGCTTACTCAAGAAGAAAGAGTTGAGCTTGATAACATTAATGATGTCCAACTTGATCGTGCTGTGGCTGTTTTAAAAGGCATCCGATACTATGCCGAACGTAGCCAAACGCAATCTGTCGTGCGTTAACTTAAGAGAATATCCTCATGCGTATTCTAGCGGTTGAAACTTCTTGTGATGAAACCGCCGTTGCTGTGCTTCAACTGGAGGACGGGATCTTTCAAATCTTGCATCATCAGATTGCGTCACAAATCGAGCAGCATAGGCCTTTCGGGGGAGTGGTGCCAGAGTTAGCCACAAGACAACACCTGCTTTGTTTGGATGGCATGGTGAGCCATGCCCTAGCTCAAGAGAGTTGTTCGCTCGGGGAATTAGACGGATTCGCCGTTACGCGTGGGCCTGGGCTAGCTTCAGCTTTACTGGTGGGGCTTAGCTATGTTAAGGGCTTGGCGTTAGCGGCAGGAAAACCGTGGATTGGGGTGAATCATTTGGAAGGGCACTTGTATTCACCCTTTTTAAGTCTAGGGGTGGAGCCAGAATTTCCTCACTTAGGATTGATCGTAAGTGGGGGGCATACACAACTGTTGGCCGTGCGAGATTTAGGTGATTACGTGAAACTAGGATCGACCTTAGATGATGCAGCAGGCGAGGCTTTTGATAAGGTAGGGAAGATGTTAGGATTGCCCTACCCGGGAGGTCCGCAGATTGAAGTTTTAGCTAGAAATGGAGACCCACAGGCATATGTCTTACCTAGAAGCATGCTGGACTCTAAAAATCTCAACTTTAGTTTTAGTGGTTTGAAGACATCCGTTCGAGTCCTCTTAGAAAAAAGGACTGGGCTGGTAGATAACGAGCAAGAGCTGGCAGATTTGTGTGCATCCTTTCAAGCGGCGGTTATGGATATCTTAGTTTATAAAGCTAGGCAAGCAGCAAGGGAAAATAGTCTTAAAAAACTAACGCTTAGTGGAGGTGTCAGTTGCAACCAAGCTTTAAAAAAAGCTATGGCGCAAATGGCCGAGATTGAAGGGTTAGAATTTCTCGTAGCTTCCCCCATCTTGAGCACAGATAATGCAGCTATGATAGCGGCGGCGGGTCTTTTGCATCTGCGGGCGGGTCACACAAGTGGCTATGAACTTGATGTGGATCCGAACTTACGTTTGTGTGGGTAGGGAGATAAGGAACCAGACACATAAATCTGGTTTGAAGCGACAGTTCTTTACTTACTACTAAATTCAAAGGCTCCATTCCAGTCTGCTGGCGGTGGATCTTGGGCGAAGGCTCGGGAGGTTTCTAGAAGCATGAGGGTGGTGGTGTCGTCTGGTTGTTCATTAAGGCAGGCCTCAAATAAGCGCACAGCAACGTCATAACGTCTCTCGGTAAAACGATCGTAAGCCTCTTCAAATAGTTTGACCCACTCAAGGCCATAAGGGCTAAGCGATTCTTGGCCAATTTCGTAAAGCGGTTCATAGATTTTTGTCGGATGGGTTTTACCCGCAACTTGTACTTGAGCAAGGCGTCGGTAGGAGAAGCGTTCGTGGGTTAGGTCATAGATAGATTCGCCAACAATGATCGCTACGCCAAACTTTTTGGTTAATCCTTCCAAGCGTGAGGCGAGGTTTACGGAATCCCCGATAACGGTAAATTCCATTCGTTGGGGGGCGCCAATATTTCCGACGACAACTTTACCGTGATTGATTCCAATACCAAATTGGAAGAGCTGACGACTCTCACTAGCCCAGCGTTGGTTTAGTTTCTTTAAGGCTTCTCGCATGTCGAGGGCGGTGCGCAGGGCTTGCCCAGCGTCGATGTTGGGCCCTGAATAGGCGACATCGCCCCATACGGCCATGATGGCGTCGCCGATAAATTTATGGAGAGTTCCATTGTGTTTATTGATGCAAGCCACCATCTCGGTAAAGTATTCGTTAAGCTGTTGAACTAGGGCGACGGAATCCATAGATTCAGTCATGGTGGTGAAGGAGCGGATATCGGAAAAGATAATGGCCACATCCTTGTAACCACCACCGAGTTGAAGCGCATCAGGATTTTTATAGATGGCATCAAGAATGCCTGGAGAAACATAATGAGAAAAAGTGCGGCGTAAACGATCGCGGGCTGCCCGCTCCTCCAGCACTTGTTTCCCGACAGAGCCCACATGCAGGAGGAAAAAGGCCAAGGCAGGTGCTACTAAAGGAACTTGGATGTTGTTTGAGCTAAAAAGTTGGAAGCAAATGAAGATGAAGCCAACTAGCATGAGCAAGGGAATGAGGGCACTGAGCCAAAAATTTCTTCCATTAAGTAGAAAAAGTGAAAGATAAGAAATAATGAGAAAACCTATCCAAGTGGCCAGAAGGGAGACGGGTTTGAGATAATCTTCTTTGAGGATATTATCTAAAATGTTCATGTGAACAAGAGGACGAAAGCTTAAGGCTTGAAAAGGACTTGGGCCAATGTCTGTACCTGCGGTAGCGGTCACACCAAGGAGGATGATTTTATCTCGCACATCTGGTAAAAGAGGGGAGGTAAGTTCACCCCTACTTTTTAATTCATAACCAGCGATGAGTGGAACAAAGGGAGATTGGAGAAAAGTAGGCTTATTAAAAAAAGGGCTATTGGGATCATTAACGATGTCGTAACGAAAGTTGATTAGGTAATTCCCATTGAGATCAATAGGAATTTGCCGCTTAATAATAGGGGAATCTAAGTAAATGGCATCTCCTGGGACGATGCGAATATGGTCTGTTGTAAGATTCCAATAGGAAAGCAGCATTTGTAGGGCTAAGGTGGGAACCACCTGATTATTGGCGATGACATACATAGGTATGACACGACTAACGCCGTAGGCATCTTTGGGTGAGTCCACTAAGCCTAGTTTGGTTTTACTTCTTAGTTCGCCAAAAGGTAGGAGTAAGTACTCTAAATTTTTATTTTGCGAATGTTTAAATAGCTTCTGGGCAGGTAAGCCAGTAGAAAAATCTTTAGAGATTAAGAACTCATCAATAGCGGCGCCTGTGGATGCGCCTGTCATGATAGGAATTTGTGTTGTCGAAACAGCCTCGAGAAATTCAGTGTCTTCACGTGGTTGATCAAAAATAATATCAAGGCCTATGACAGATGGTTTATAGGGTTCGAGAATTGTGATAAAACCGCCGTAAAATTTGCGGGCAATGGGCCAGCTACTGAGCTGAGCGACGTCGGTGTCTGATATGGCTACGAATAAAAGGCGGGGGTCAGGTAGGGGTTGGTTTTTACTGCGCTCTGTGACGCGCCTATCAAGGGTCAAGTTTTCTAACTGATGAAAGAGGGGGAAGCGGTCAAGCCCAATAAGAACAGCAGCCAGAAGTAGAGGTGCGAAAACGGTGTAAGAAAAAATTTTTTGCAGGACACTTTTTTTCTCTTTGTAGTCAGAGGCCATAGCGTAATTTGCCTAACGTAGTTTGTTTTGAACAGACTTTTGTCAGTGGGTAAGTGAGGGAGGAGCGTGATTAAAAACAGTCTGGCGGAGCGCTTCGTAGAGGACGACGGCGACGCTGGTGGAGAGGTTGAGGCAGCGGGCTTCTTTGTTAAGCATGGGGATAGTCAGAGCATGCTCAGAGTAACGAGCTAAAAGGCTTTCTGGTAAGCCCTTACTTTCACGTCCGAAGATGAGATAATCCCCATCCTGAAAACTAGTTTCATAACAGGATTTGCTCACCTTGCTGCTGAGCAAATAGAATTTTTTATTGGTTAATTCTGGCTCGAAGTTTTCCCAACTCGGGTAGTTTACGTAATCAAGTAGGTTCCAATAATCCATGCCGGCGCGCTTGAGGTGTTTCTCGTCAAGGCTGAAGCCGAGGGGGCCGACGAGGTGGAGACGGGTATGGGTGGCGGCACAAAGCCGCGCGATGTTGCCAGTGTTAGGAGGGATTTCAGGTTCGAGTAAAACAACGTGAAGCATATAAGTGAGTGGGTTTCGTTTAGTAAAAAACTTTCATTAAGTAGAGGCCATGGGCGGGCGCAGTTTGCGGGGCGGCGGATCGTTTTTTTTCTTCGAGAATGGTTTTAAAGTCGCCCGGGGTAATGCGGCCTCGACCTACTTTAATTAAGGCCCCGGTGAGATTGCGCACCATGCGGTAAAGGAAGCCGTTGGCACGGAAACGGATTTTTAGAAGGGGACCTTGTTTTTTGATTTGGACTGCCTGCATAGTGCGTACGGTGGTGGCGCGGGCATAGCCGGGGTTGCTGGCAAAGGAAGCGAAGTCGTGGGTGCCGAGGAGGTGTTGGATGGCTTCTTGCATGGGAAGGAGTTGGAGGGGCTGAGCTTGATGGAAGGCTTGGAGACGAAGAAAGGGGTTCATGATTTCATGATTGTAGATGAGGTAGTGGTATTCTTTTCCTTGAGCGGAAAAGCGGGCGTGAAAGGTGAGGGGGACTTTTTTACAATCTAGGATACGAATTTCTTTAGGAAGGTTGTGGTTGAGGGCACGGCGCAGTTCGTTGAGGTCTTTAAATTTTACAGGTGCTTGAAAGTGGGCGACTTGCCCGTGGGCGTGGACCCCTGCATCGGTGCGACCAGAGCCTTGTAGGGTATAGCGTTCGCCCCAGAGTGTCGTGATGGCTTTTTCGATGAGGGATTGGACGGTTACGGCATTGGGTTGAATCTGCCAGCCGCCGAAGGGTGTGCCATCGTAAGAGATGATGAGCTTATGGTTCTGCACGTTGTGTTGTTGTGGGGTTTCCCGCATGGGATAAGTTAAGCACGGAGAAATAAAAAAGCCGAGCTGTGATTAGCTCGGCTTTTTGAAAAGAAATGATAGTGAATTATTTCCAAACGTTTTCAAAGAAGTATGTAGCACCTAAAAAACCGCCTAAGGAATTAATGCCTGCATTACGTTCGGCTAAGTTGGCGTTAGAGATGTGGTGGAACATAGCTTCGAGGTCAATAGACCATTCGTCATTGACTAAATATTTGAGTCCGACGCTGGCTTGTGGGGTGAACTCGATGGCTTGTCCGATGGCGTTTTGAGTGTCGTCTTGGTAGGCGTCAGTGTAAACGATGCCGACGCCACCTTGGATGTAGGGGATGACTTTCCAGTTAGGCTGAACGAAATTGTAGCGGATAAGGGCGGTGGGGCCTACGAATACTGTGCCGCTGCCTTCAAAAAGGAAGCTGGTGGAGAGATCGACGAGGGCTTCAAAGTTACCGCTTAAGGCACCTTCACCTGAAGGAGTATTGAGCATCCAACCAAGGCGCAGATTGGTTTGGGAGTAGTTGTAGGAAGGAATATCTGGGCCGACAGCATCGGTGCTGAAGAGGGCGCCCGTCATGAGTTGGAAAGTGATGCGATCTTCCGTGTAGCGAGGAAGGTTGGCAGTCTCTGACTTGACGTCGGTGAGGATTTCTTTTGATAAATCAGGCTGATCCGCCTTCGCCATGTGAAGGGAAGCGGTAAAAAGTAGGCAGAAGGCCAGCATTTTAAGGAGACAAGAGGTTATCATGGGGAATTATAAGTTATAAAAGTTAATAATTATTTAGCGCAAGTTAGCAGGTGAGTCAAGGTAGCTTTGCAGAATAACTACGGCGGAGGAAGAATCGATAATTGAGCGTTGCTGTTTTTGATTTTTACCAGCTTCTTGGAGTTTGCGTTGGGCTTCGACGGTCGAGAGCCGTTCGTCAACGGTTTTGATGGGGACGGTGAGTAGCTCCGTGAGACGACGGGTGAAGTCTTGGGCTTTTTCGGCCGAGGGGCCGTAGCTGCCGTCCATGTTGCGGGGAATGCCAACGAGGATCATGATGACTTCTTTTTCACGAATGAGAACTTTGAGTTTTTCGATCAAGGCCTTTAAAGGGGCGGCGTCGAGAAATGGCTGGGGAGAGGCAAGTGTTAGGGTAGGATCGCTCAGGGCGATGCCGATGCGTTTAGTTCCGAAGTCGAGGGCGAGAATGCGGCTCATGAGTAGTGGACGGCTTGGGCTAGGGGTTGAACGAAGGAGTGAATGTTGCTGGCGAGATCGGGAGTTTTTCCGAGTTGAGCGATTTTATGAACGATGGCACTTCCCACGACGACGCCATCGGCAATGCCTGCGACGAAGCGGGCTTGTTCTGGGTTGGAGATGCCGAAGCCGACGCAAATGGGGAGAGAGGAGTTTGCTCTCATATCTTGAATAGGCTTAGTGATATTTTGGGGCAAACCGCTTTGCATGCCGGTAACGCCTTCTCGCGAGACGTAGTAGATGAAGCCCGAGCTGGAGCTGAGGATGCGTTGCATGCGTTCGTAGGGTGTGGTGGGTGCGATGAGGGAGATGCGGCGGAGGGGGCTCTCAGCAATCCATTCGCTCTGAGCTTCTTCGGGGGGGAGGTCGAGAATGAGAGTGCCGTCTGCTCCAGCAGATTCCGCTGTTTTGAGGAAGTGCGCGACGCCTTGGCTGAAGACGGGATTGAAGTAGGTGAAAAGGACGAGAGGGATGGATGTTTTCTTGCGGATGGATTCAATGAGGCGAAAAACTCCGGCCAGGGTGGTGCCGCTGGCGAGGGCTCGTTGGGAGCCGAGTTGGTTGACGACGCCGTCGGCAAGAGGGTCAGAGAAGGGGATGCCGAGCTCAATGATGTCGGCACCAGCCTGTTCTAGGGCTAGGACGATGTCTAGGGTGGCGTTGAGGTCAGGGTCTCCTGCGACGACGTAAGCGACGAAGGCTTTGGAGTTTGTGGTGCGTAGCTTTTGAAAACAGAGGTCAATGCGATTCATGGCGAATAATTTTGATGAAGGTAAGCAGCATAGAGTCCTTCTAGGGTGAGCAAAGGATTAACTTCGCTTACTTCGTGCATGGTTTTAGAAATGAGTTGGGCTTGGCCACCGGTGGCGATGATGGTGATTTTTTTCGTTTTGAGCTCTTTTTGGATCTCGTGTAAAATTCCACGAATGAGTCCGCGGTAGCCGATGACGGCACCGACCATCATGGCTTCTTCGGTGCTTTTCCCGATGGCGCATCTGGGTTGGCGCAAATTAATTTTAGGGAGGAGGGCGGTTTTTTCATGGAGGTAATCGGTCATGGCGTTTAGGCCAGGGGCGATGACTCCACCGAGGTATTTTTTATCGTGGGAGATGATGTCAAAGGTGACGGCGGTGCCGAAGTCGATTACGACGGCTGGGAGTGGATAGTGGGAAATGGCGGCTAGGGCATTGGCCAGACGGTCTGCTCCGATGCTGCTTGGATTGGGGTAGTCAATTTTAAGGGGCAAGGGGAGATCATTATTGAGGAGGGTGACGTTTTTTTTAGGGAGGCTGCGCAGGAGTAGCTGAGTTTTTTTTGGGACGACGGAGGCGACCATGACGTGAGCGGGGTTGAGGTCTCTCCACCATTTTTTTAGGTGGGTGGAATGAAGAGTGGACGTTTCGACGCTGGCGATTTTGCGAATTCTTTTGGGAGTGGCAAGGCCCACTTTGGTCCAAGAGTTACTGATGTCGATGAGGAGAATGGGCTGGTTCATGAAAGGATTTCTCCGGCATGGATCGCTTCGAGTGCGCCGTGGGAGTGGCGGAATATGAGGGCACCGTTGGGGTCGATGTCGATCATTTGGCCAGTAATTAGTTTTCCTGAAATGGTTAGGGTTATGGTTTTGCCCATGCTAAGGCAGTGAGATTTCCATTCGTCACGGATGGTTTCCCACGGTTCTGTTTGAATGGTAGCGAGTTGTTGGAGAAGTTCGACTAGTAAATCGGCTCGTCGAATTTTTTCACCAGTGATTTGAAAAAGAGAGGTAGCGAGGTGTTGGAGTTCGGGTGGAAAATCGCTTGCGAGGTGGTTAACGTTACAGCCGATGCCGATAATAACGAAGCTCAAGGTGTTACCCAGGAGTTGAGCTTCGGTTAAGATTCCGGCAAGCTTACGGCCTTTAAAAAGTAAATCGTTAGGCCATTTTATTTCGGGATGGATTTGAGTTATCTTTTGGATGGCGCGATGGAGGGCGAGGCAGGACTGAATGGTGAGGCGTGGGGTTTGGTGGGCAGGAATATGGGATTTTAGCAGGAGGGAAAGCCAGAGGCCGAGCTGGGGTTGAGAGTTCCAGACTCGGCCTTGCCTGCCGCGACCGTGAGTCTGGCTCTCGCTAACGATGACCAAGGGGCCGGCATGTCCCTCCCGTCCGTAACGGTGAGCCAGGTCATTGGTGGAGCGGGTTTCTTTAAAGATAAGCACGTGACGTGTGAGAGGGTGGTCGGGCAGACGTGCTTGGAGTTCGTCGGCTACGAGAATATCAGGCAGGGTCGAAAGCCGATAGCCGCTATGGGGTAAGTATTCGATGTCGTAGCCTAGGTGCCGCAATCCTTCTACATGCCTGAGTAACGCAGGCTCTTCACCACCTACTTGGGCTAAGAGTGATGGGAGTGAAAGACCTTGGGTGGGGTTGGAAAAAAGGGTCTTTAAAATTTTAGTGTCAACATTCACTTAGTTGAATACAGAAGCAAGGAGCTTCTAAGGCAATCAAGAAATGACGTATCGTCGGGTTATTTAATGAGTTTGTCTGAAGCGCAACGGAAGCCGAGGTAACCGTTTTGGGTGGTGATAGCCCCTCCGGTGCGGACTTGATTGGGAACAAGTTTATCGATTCCGTGGTTGCTCCCTTTAAAGGGTCGGAAATCTTGGCGAAAGGGACCAAGGTCTTTAGAAATATCAACCCACTCGCTAACATTACCAGCCATGCCGTAAACGTTAAAAGGGCTGATGTCTGAACTTTTCTCATCAACAGGGTTTGAGCTACGGAAGCCATCCACTGAGCCACCTTCTTTAACTAGGGCGTTTTTGTTTCTGTCGTAGCCAGTATTAGCTTTAGAATAGTCTGCATCTTTTCCCCATGGGTAGGTGCTGTTAGTATTGCCTGAGGCGGCTCTGATCCATTCCAGCTCTGTGGGTAATCGTTTACCAGCCCACTTTGCGTAAGCTAGGGCATCCGCATAATCTACGTTACAAATGGGGGAGTCATAAGTGAGGGGACCTCCAAGATAGTCATTTTTTTTATTAATTGCCTCAATCATGATGTTCCATTCTTTGGGAATAAAATTCTTTTTATTGATAGGTAAATTTTCTGGCAAAAGAGTTTCTGGTGCTTGGTTCTTAGTGGCTTCAAGGAATTTTTTATACTGCCCGATCGTTACTTCGTGTTGATCAATGTAAAATTTTTGAACAGTGAATACCTTTTCGCCTAAGACGACATCTCCCATGGGTATTTCCAGTTGGGTATCGAAATCTTTACCTGGAGGGACAAGCACATAGCTATCGAGCATCACCGACACCAGTGCCGTGACTAATAAGGCGAAGACGGCAATGCCAGAAATGGTGGCGATCCAAAAATTTTTTTGAGCTTTTTTGACTTGGGCTTGAGCGATGACGGCCTCTTGTCGAACTGGAGTGAAGGTGACGGGAGCTAATTCGATGTCGATAGCGTTAGAGCGGGCGGCGGCCTCTTCTGCGGTGACATTAAAATTATCCATACCTATTAGAAGGTTACTTAATGAAGTATGTAGTCCTTCAGTAGGTGAGGTGAAGTCACGAATGATCTGAGCTAAGCTGGAGAGCTGTTCCTGTTCATTGGGCATCTCGACCCCTAGAGGAAGTGCGGTGTTGATAATTTTAGTAACGCCTTGTGAGGACAGTGTGATGTGGCTGCTGCGTAGGGGCTGGTAAGGGATGTTGTGGCTTTGGTGGTGCTTGATAGCGGTGGCTACGGTGTTAATGATGCGAGCTAGGGAACGGGATTCGAGTTTCGTGTTTTGTAAGCTCAGTTGGAGCATGCTGGGCGAGTTGACTGGTTCTTGCGCAACGTAGGGTCGACCTTGATCCTCACCTTCTTCATAGATAGCGTAAATGACGGGGTGAATATTTCCCGCTTGAGCCGAGGCGATTTTACGGAACGCCATCTTACTTTCTTCTGATGAATTGAGGGGGAGTACGAGGAGCTGAACATCTCGCCGAATAGTGGATTGATGAGCCGAGTAAATACGGGCCTGCTGACTTTGTGCTACAAAATCCTTTAACTGAAAATTGCTGATGTTGCTTCCCCGTAGATCCTCCAGCATGCAATAAAGAATATTGAACCAGGCATTAATATCCTCGATTCCTTGCACGCAGGGAATAGGGAAAAATGGAGGTAGAATATCCGTTACATCGTAATTGGTCAGAGCTAGAAAGCCTATGCGCGGGTACTTTAAGGCCATGCTCATTAAAACATCTGAGGCATCGGATTCTTCCCACATGAGATCCGTGATGACACTTGCGGTGTCGGGCACCTCAGGAAGTTTTTGATAAAGTTCGGTTAAGGTAGTGAGTTTAATGACTTGGTAGCTTTGCCCTGTAGAAAGAATAACGGCCTCTATATAATTAGCCGTCTCGGCGTCAGGATAAACGACAAAAATAATAGGTCCTAACAAAGGGTCAATATCACTCATACTTAAAAGTCATTGCTAGCATCAGCTACAAATAAATCAACGGTTAAAGGTTTTGGTGCCAATTTTCTGATTACTTTTCACTTGGATTCGTTGTGTAGTAGTTTACTTTCCTCCTGTGCGCCGCCGTATTGACTATCTGATTGTGGGAGCTGGCTTTGCTGGAGCCGTGCTAGCCGAGAGATTGGCTAGTCAATGCGGTAAGAAATGTCTTGTCGTGGACAAACGCAGCCACATTGCTGGTAACGCTTACGACCGCTATGATCAAGCAGGCGTGCTTATCCACGTTTATGGTCCCCATTATTTTCGGAGCAATTCGCAGCGTATCGTTGATTATTTAGGACAATTCACAGAGTGGCACCCCGTGGAATATAAGATCCTTTCTAAAACAGATGGTCGCTACTGGCAATTCCCGATTAATTTAAATACTTTTGAACAATTAGTAGGCCATGCGTCCACGCCTGAAGAAATGGAACAAACTCTAGCCGAGTGGCGTGTGCCTATTGAGAATCCGCAAAATTCGGAAGAAGTCATTATCTCGCAAGTGGGTTGGAAACTTTACGAAATGTTCTTTAAAAACTATACAAAAAAACAATGGAAACGTGACCCGAAAGAGTTGGACGCCAGCGTCTGCGGGCGCATTCCCATTCGCACCAACCGTGATGATCGTTATCTTTCAGAAGAGTTTCAGGCTTTACCGAAAGAAGGCTACACTAAGATGTTTGAGAAAATATTGCAGCATCCTAATATTGAAGTTTTGCTAGAAACAGACTACCGAGATATGTTAGATGAAGTAGATTTCGGACACATGATCTACACGGGGGCGATTGATGATTATTTTAACTGCTGCTACGGCCCACTCCCCTACCGCTCCCTGCGCTTCGAGCCAGAAACCTTAGCTCAAGAAACATTCCAGCCAGCCATGCAAGTGAATTATCCGAATGACGAGGAGTTTACCCGCATCGTAGAACTCAAACATGCTACGGGTCAGAAGTTGCCCGTAACTACCATCGTGCGCGAATACCCTGAGGACTACGGCCCAGGCAAAGAAGCTTATTACCCCATCCCGGCTCCTGATGCTAAAGCACTTTACGAGAAATATAAGGAACTGGCAGTTAAAGAAGAGAACGTTAGTTTCGTTGGTCGCCTTGCCACCTACCGATACTACAACATGGATCAAGTGGTAGGAATGGCTTTAACCGAATTTGAAAAACTAAAACAGCGAGTCTGACTTGGATCTAGTCTTTTTGCTGCTGCTGTTTTAAGTCCTTTAACAAAATAGTAAGGGCAGCCGTGGAGATATGGATTTCCCAGATGGAGAAAAAGAGTGACATCATCATGCAGAATAAACTAACCCCGAACGCCAAGGCTCCCCAGTGAAGGATATCCGTGTAAATAAAGGTCATACTAATGGTGCAAAATAAAAGACTTAAAATCCCGCAGGCCTGCATGGCTTGAACTAAGTAAATACGGAGCTGGAGACTTTGAATTTGAGCGAAGACGCCCTCTGTTTTTTGCATTTGATAATCGGCATAAAGTTTCCGGATTAAACTAGCTAGAGCTAAAAAACGATTCGTGTAAGCCAGCATGAGAAGGCTAATGGCTGGGAAAAGAAGGGCAGGGGTATTGAGAGTAATTTCCATAAGGATTAATTTAATTTCTAACGCTGATTAGTAGATGATAATTTCTTTTTCTTTTCTCAAAGCCATCTATCATTGAAAGCTTCACATGCTCGCCGCAGCTCTTACTAGTTGTTTTTTTGCCCTATCTGCTTTGAGCGGTTCGCGGGCGGCCGCATTGGTGGGACCTGTTAATGCTAACTTCATTAGGCTTAGCCTAGCGGCTTTTCTCCTGTCCGTCTATGCGTTCACTTTTGGTCAAGGGTTTCATGGCCCGGGCTTAAGCGTATTTCTTATCAGTGGTTTAGTTGGCTTTGGTTTGGGTGACATCGCCCTGTTTCAAGCATATGAGAGGATAGGGTCACGCCGCACCATCCTATTGGTGCAATGTCTAGCCGTTCCGTTTGCGGCACTAACCGAATGGTTTTGGCTAGGCACCCAGCGTTGCAGCAGATCATGTGGATTACACTCATTCTGGCAGGTGTGTCCTTAGTCATGATACGACGGCAGGAGTCTGTAGTGGCAAACTCTGTCTTATGGCCCGGCATAGGCTTCGGCGTGTTGGCCGCCCTAGGGCAAGGCTGGGGTGCCGTGCTGAGCCGGAAGGCCATTTCCTTAAATCAAGCGGCAGGCTTTGAATTAGACGGCTGGACGGCGGCCTTCCAACGAATCATGGCAGGCTTAGTCGTGGCCGCATTTTTCTACGTTTGGTTCCGCTGCAAACGGCGAAGCCTACAGCAATCAGGTCTAGCACATCTCCCACCCGAGGCGAGGTTACGTGCGCTGATGTTTTGTTTTGCCAATGGCTTGGCCGGACCCGTCTTAGGTGTAGGCTGTTATCAATGGGCCTTAACCACTGCGCCCAGTGGCATCGTCCTAGCCATCGTCGCCACCACACCCATCGTCGTGCTGCCTTTGGCGTGGCTTCTAGAAGGAGATAAACCGACTTGGCTTTCCGTGAGCGGCTCGCTACTAGCCATCAGCGCCGTGGTGGGACTGCTCTTTGCGAGCTGACATATTAAAGGCTCGCTTTACAAAGGCGTTCTCTCTTGTCTAATTTGATCGTATGCAAACAGCTCTCTTAGCTTTAGAAGATGGATCCGTTTTTCGTGGGGAATCCTTCGGTGCCGCGGGAACGGTCACTGGAGAAATTTGTTTTAACACCTCCATGACAGGTTACCAAGAAATCCTGACAGATCCTTCCTACAAGGGTCAAATGGTTGCGCTGACTTATCCAGAAATAGGAAACTACGGCGTCAATGAAGAGGATGCCGAATCCTACCAACCCCACGTGAGCGGCTTCATTGTGCGGGAACTTTCGCCCATTGCTAGTAACTATCGTAGCACGGGTAGCTTAGCGGATTATCTTAAAAAGAATGGTATTCCTGGAATAAAGGGCATCGACACGAGAGCCTTAACGAAAAAGCTGCGCGTGACGGGTTCTTTAAAGGGTATTCTAACAACAGAGGAAATGTCAGACGCGGACGCTGTGGCGCAAGCGAGGGCATGGCACGGCTTAATCGGTGTAGATTACGTCAAGGACGTCACCTGCAAAGCTCCCTACCGTTGGGATGCAGAGGGTATAAATATAGCCTCTTGGAAAGATTCTCATGAGTTAAAGCAAAACCCTGAGCTGGCCGTTATGGCTAAGTTGAAGCATAAGATTGTGGCCTATGATTTCGGGATTAAATACAACATCCTACGCCGCCTACGCGAACAGGGATTTGATGTAACAGTCGTGCCCGCCCGAACCACGGCGCGCGAGGTTATGGCCTTAAAGCCAGAGGGCGTCTTTCTTTCCAACGGTCCAGGAGATCCTGCCGCATTAACTTATGCCCACGCTGCTGTTTCTGAAATAATAGGGCAAGTCCCGCTTTTTGGAATTTGCCTAGGGCACCAGATTATGGGACACGCTCTCGGAGCTAAGACGTTTAAATTAAAGTTCGGACACCGTGGCGGAAATCAGCCCGTGCAAGATGTAAAGACAGGTAAAGTAACCATCACCTCCCAGAATCATGGCTTTGCCGTCGATTCCGACTCAATCGATCGGGAAAATGTAGAAGTCACCCATGTTAATTTAAATGACGGAACCTGTGAAGGACTCCGACATAAAAAGCACGACGCCTTCTCCGTGCAGTATCATCCTGAGGCCGCGCCAGGTCCGAACGACGCTACTTACTTTTTTGAAGAATTTCGTAATGTGATTGAACGGTTTCAAAAATCAGTCTAGGTTTGTGCCATGCCTCGTTTAATTGCTCGATCTCCCGAATTCACTGGACAAGAATTTGACCTCACGGCCCCTCTCATAAGCATAGGTCGTGTTGAAGGTAACGACATTGTTTTGACCCATCCTAGCGTATCTAGTAAACACGCTGAATTGCGGCTGGAAGGGGGAGATTATCGCCTCGTGGATCATAACTCCACCAATGGCACCAAAGTAAATGATGAGCGCATTTCCGAAGTGATGCTTCGTAATCAGGATCTAGTGTCCGTTGGGAATATTGTTTTGGCCTATGTATCCAGTAATGCCTTAGCTGCGGCTCCTCTTCCTGAAGCGAGTGGTCGTGTCGAAATCGGCGGCAGTAACCGTGGTCGCCCTGCCACATTCACAAATCTAGCGCCCTTCGCTAAGCCTAAGCCTAAGTCTGGAGCCGTCCCTGTTCTGATATGGGTGGCAGCATTCGTGGCCCTAGCAGGTTTGGGTTTCCTAGGATATAAGCTCTTTTTAGGCTGAGTCCCACATATTTTAAAGAATTTATATCACCAAGTTTTAGGTTTAACTTAAAGCAAAAAGAATTAAATGAGATATTTAATCCTTATTAGAATCAAAGCTGCTTAAGGATAAGCTTAAAAAAAGATAAAGATTTTTCATGAAACTGTTGACACTCTCAAGCTGAATCCGTAGAACACTCGTTCCCTTTCACTTATTGTTACTTGAACGTGTGTCTTGTATCAGGTGCGATAAGTGAGTGGAAAAACGAGACAAAACACTTTTTTGAACTGGATTGTATTCAGTTCGGTGGGTTTTGCCCCCGTAGCTCAGTTGGTAGAGCACGTCCTTGGTAAGGACGAGGTCGTCGGTTCAATCCCGATCGTGGGCTGTCCACCAAAAGAGCCGGCGTAGTAGTAGCGCAGGTTCTGTAGGAGAAAAAACGTAAAATAGGCACATAAAAGTTAGTGATAAAACGACAGAATAAAGATATATTATATGGCAAAAGAATCATTCACACGTAATAAACCCCACGTTAACATCGGCACTATTGGCCACGTTGACCATGGAAAAACCACCCTCACCGCTGCCATTTGCACCATTTTATCAAAAAAAGGTTTTGCGGAAGCTCGCGATTATTCTTCGATCGATAATGCTCCTGAAGAAAAAGAACGCGGTATCACGATCAACACGACCCACGTTGAATACGAAACAGAAAACCGTCACTACGCTCACGTTGATTGTCCTGGCCACGCCGATTATGTCAAAAACATGATTACAGGTGCCGCTCAGATGGACGGTGCTATTCTTGTTGTTAGCGCAGCAGACGGCCCAATGCCTCAGACCCGTGAGCATATTCTTTTGGCACGTCAGGTCGGCGTTCCTTCCCTCGTCGTATTCATGAACAAGGTTGACATGGTTGATGACACAGAATTGCTTGACCTCGTTGAGCTTGAAGTGCGTGAACTCCTCACTAAGTATGAATATCCCGGCGACACCATCCCGATCGTCCGCGGTTCTGCCTTGAAAGCACTAGAGTCAGGCGACGTCGCCGCCCCAGCCGCTAAATGTATCCTTGATCTGATGGATGCCGTAGATAAATACATCCCTATGCCTGAACGTGCTAAGGACCAGCCTTTCTTGATGGCTGTTGAAGATGTGTTCAACATCGCTGGCCGTGGAACAGTAGTTACAGGTCGTGTCGAACGTGGTGTTTTAAATAAAAACGCTGAAGTTGAAATCGTCGGCGTCCGTCCTACGGTTAAAACAACCGTAACCGACATCGAAATGTTCCGTAAGCTTCTCGACTTCGCTGAAGCTGGCGACAACGTTGGTCTCCTTCTCCGTGGTGTTAAAAAAGAAGATGTCGAACGTGGCCAAGTCCTTTCCAAACCAGGTTCCATTAAACCTCACACGAAGTTTAAAGCTACGGTTTACATCCTGAGCAAAGACGAAGGTGGCCGTCACACGCCTTTCTTCGCTGGTTATCGCCCCCAGTTTTATTTCCGCACGACAGACGTAACCGGTATCGCCAACCCTAAAGAAGGTGTCGAAATGGTTATGCCTGGTGACAACATCGAGCTGACCATCGAACTCATCACCCCAGTGGCGATGGAACCGCAAATGCGCTTCGCCATTCGTGAGGGTGGACGCACCGTCGGTGCGGGTCGTGTTATCGAAATCATTGCGTAAACGGCATTTGTCGTTTAACTTAATCAATTCGAGAAAACGCCAAATTCGTGCGAGCGGGTTTGGCACTTCTCTTTTTAACAATTTTAGGGCAGTAGCTCAATTGGTAGAGTACCGGTCTCCAAAACCGTGGGTTGTGGGTTCGAGTCCCCCCTGCCCTGAACACTAGAAAAGCAATGGAAGTATTTAAATTAGGTGGTAGTTGGTGGATAGCCGGATTAATATACGGCTTAAGCCTCATTAGCATAGTCATTCTGGTCTTGTACAGAACCCAGATAGTGCGCTTCATTCGTGAAGTCCGCATTGAACTAGGGAAATGCACGTGGCCTTGGGATCCAGAACAAACGGGATTTCGTAAGTATAAAGTGCTCATTGATACGACCATAGTAATTTGCGTGGTTACTCTACTAATGGGTGGCTACATCACAGGCTTCGATTTTGCGATCAACAAACTCGTTGGTTGGTTGGTAAATTTCTAATATCATGAGTGAAGAATTATTAAGTTCGTTAGACGAGATTGAACCTACGCCACGGAAATACCCTTCCCAATGGTTTGCTATCCATGTTTTATCCGGACACGAAGACAAAGTGCGCAAGCACATGAATAGTCGTGTTAAGATCGAAGAACTTGGTGATTATATCCATGAAATCGTCATTCCCACGGAACGTATTTCTGAGGTGAAGCGCGGCAAAAAAATCGAGACGGAACGTAAGCTTTATCCTGGGTATGTATTTGTTTCCATCTATCTTTATGACGAAGAAAAAAAATTCGTTGGTCCTACGTGGTATTTTATTCAAGAAACTCCTGGAGTAATCGGCTTTGCCGATGGGGATCACCCCATTCCCATGCGTCCCTTTGAAGTGGAGGGTATGCTTTCACAAATCCGTGAGAAGGAAGAACGTGTCACACCTAAGATTTCCTTTGCCTTGGGCGATAAGGTTAAGGTCTGTGACGGTCCCTTTGAAGGTCAAGAAGGTTTGGTCGGAACGGTGGATGAAGAGCGTGGTCGTGTGCAAGTGGACGTGAGCATCTTCGGTCGTTCGACACCTGTTGAGTTGGAATACTGGCAAGTTGAGAAACTTTGATCGGTTGATGGTTTAAGCGTTAACGAAAAAATTATTTATGGCAAAAGAAGTAGTAGCAAATATTAAGTTGCAGATTCCAGCGGGAGCTGCGAACCCAGCACCACCAGTAGGTCCAGCGTTAGGTCAGGCAGGCGTCAACATCATGGCGTTCTGTAAAGAGTTCAACGCTAAAACCCAAAAAGACGCAGGGAATATTTTACCTGTAGTCATCACGGTTTATAAGGATAAAACCTTTACCTTTATCACCAAGAGCCCACCGGCGGCTATCTTGTTGAAAAAAGCGGCTGGTATTGCGGCTGGTTCCAAAGAACCCAACAAAATCAAAGTTGGTAAGGTGACCCGTAAGCAAGTCGCTGACATTGCCAAGTTGAAGATGAAAGATTTAAACGCTCGTACGGATGCTGCTGCCTTTAAAATTATCGCAGGCACGGCACGTCAAGCAGGTATTGAAATTATTGATTAATTTAAAGAGATCAGCTTGGAGTAAAATCTAAGCTGAGCATAAAAGCAGGAGAGTTGAAGTTGACTTTGGTTAATGGAAGCTCGTTAAAACTGCAATAAAGGAAAAAAATGGCTAAAAAACCAAGTAAGCGGTATCGCAAAGCGGCAGAGCTCGTTGATGCGACGAAAACCTATAAACTAGAAGAAGCGGTGCAGATTCTTAAAAAAATGCCTGCTGGTAAATCAGATCCTACGGTTGAACTTTCGTTCAATTTGGGAGTTGACCCCCGCCAGAGCGATCAAATGATCCGTGGCACGGTAGCTCTCCCTCATGGTTCTGGAAAGAACGTGCGTGTCCTCGTTTTTGCCACAGGCAAAGCGGCGGAAGATGCCAAAGCAGCTGGAGCGGACTTCGTCGGTTTTGAGGATTTAATTAAGAAGGTTACAGAAGGCTTTCAAGGCTTTGACGTAGCCGTAGCCACTCCTGAAGCTATGACGGAAGTCAGGAAGCTCGGAAAAGTGCTTGGACCTCGTGGCTTGATGCCCAATCCTAAGACGGGAACCGTTTCTGAAGACGCCGCCCGCGCAGTGCGGGAATGTAAGGCAGGCCGAGTCGAGTATAAGATCGATAAGACATCTAACCTCACTGTTGTCTGTGGTAAAGTCTCATTTGATGAGAAGTTACTTGGTGAAAATATTACGACAGTCTTAACTGCCATTGCACGAGCCAAGCCCTCTAGTGCTAAAGGTCGTTATATTAAGAACTGCGTATTATCTTCCACGTTTTCACCCGGCTTGAAGCTGGACGTTTCCGCTCACACGGCGAACTAAACCTGAAAGTAACACGAACCGAAAATAGTACACAAATGAGAAAAGAAAAAATTTCCGTAGTCAGTGAAGTTCAGGAATGGGTTCAGAAATCACCCTTTGTTGTGGTGGTTGATTATACCGGCACCACCGTGGGTCAATTTAGTGAATTACGCTCACGTTTGGATGGAGTTAAGTCCGAAATCCACGTGGTTAAAAACACCTTTTTACGCCGCGCCTTGAGTGATGCTAAATTACCTGAAGTGGATAGCTATCTGAGTGGTCAGACGGCTGTTGTCTTTGGTCAATCCGACATTGCTGCCACGGCCAAGATCCTAAAAAATTTCAGTTCTGAATTCCAGAAGCCTAAAGTCCGTGTCGGACTCGTGGGCGAAGTCATTTTAGATGCAGACCAAGTGGCTAAGATTGCTGACCTTCCCTCGCGCGAAGTGTTGCTCTCCCAGTTGCTCGGCTTGCTCAATACCCCGGCACAACGCTTGGCTCGGATCATCAACACGCCTGCTTCCCAGCTGGCGCAAGTTATCAAAGCACACGTCGAGAAGGGCGAATAAACTTTTGGCCTTGTCCTCAATTGGGGACGGGGCCGGAAACAACAAAAAGGCAATGTGTTTTCTCTAGCCTAGAAGCCTTTCTGGGATAATAGGGCGACAGGTGTTGTCCACTAGAAAAACCGAAAAAACCTGGAGTAAAGATGGGTGAAAGAAGCTAAAGCTTCTGGATTCCATCTCCTAAATAAAAGTATGGCAGCAGATCTAGATACATTAGTAAGTCAGCTCAGCACTCTAACCGTGTTAGAAGCAGCTGATCTCGTGAAGAAACTTGAAGAAAAGTGGGGAGTTAGTGCCGCAGCACCTGTTGCTGCAGCCGCCGCTGGTGCCGCTGGTGCCGCCGCAGCCCCTGCTGAAGAAAAGACCGCATTTGACGTGATCTTAAAAGAAGCCGGAACGAATAAAATCGGCGTTATTAAAGAAGTCCGTGCCGCTGTTGCAGGCTTGGGTCTGGCTGAAGCCAAGGCTCTGGTCGAAAGCGCACCGAAGACGCTCAAAGAAGGTGCTACGAAGGAAGAAGCGGAAGACATCAAGAAAAAGCTTGAAGCCGCTGGCGCCAAAGTCGAAATCAAGTAAGGTTTCTTCTTACACAGGATCGGGAGGCTTAAAAATCTCCCGATACCTGACATTTTTATGAAAACCCGGCGTTAAGTCGGTCAGTGTAGAGTAAACGTTAAAAGACAAGGCAAGCAAATATGGTTACGGCACATACGGGTGAACGCATTAACTTCGGTAAAATAGTGGACGCTATCGAAGTCCCTAATTTAATTGAGGTACAGCTCAAATCCTACGAGGATTTTCTACAAATAGGTTTGCCTGCAAGCAAACGGAAAAAGGAAGGATTACATGCTGTGTTTTCCGAAGTTTTCCCGATCGAAAGCTATGATGAAAAGATCAAGCTTGAGTTTGTTGATTATGAAATAGCTGAAGCAAAGATGTCCTCGTTAGAGTGTCAGCGCGAGGGTGCTACCTACGCTGCGCCTCTCTACGTCACCTTCCGCCTTCGTAATGAAGGCAACGTGATCGAAGAACGTGTGTATATGGGTGAACTGCCCATGATGACTGAGCGCGGCACTTTTATTGTCAACGGTGCTGAACGTGTTGTCGTTAGTCAGCTGCACCGCTCTCCTGGGATTTGTTTTGAATCCAGCATTCATGCCAACGGTAAGACGCTTTTTTCTTTCCGTATTATTCCTGATCGTGGTTCATGGCTAGAAGTGGCTTTTGACACGAGCGACTTAATGTATGTGCATTTAGATCGACGCAAACGTCGTCGTAAATTTTTGATCACGACTTTCTTGCGTGCTCTCGGTTACAGCTCCAACGAAGAGATTCTGAGCTTGTTCTATCAAATCGAAGATTTCAGCTTGAATGCTAATCTCGATGAGGAAATGATCAGCTATAAAGTGCTGATAAATGAAGTGCGTGACACAGCTAACCAAGATTTAGTTGTTGCTCGTGCTTTTGAACCTCTGACGAAGACAACCGTTCGCCAGTTGCTTGACCTCGGCATTCATGTTGTGAACGTCGTGGATATTCGTAACGATGATACAGTTATCCGCTGCTTAAAGAAGGATCCAACACGTGATACAGAAGATGCTTTAAAAGATATTTACAAACGACTCCGTCCTGGCGATCCACCGACAGTGACGAATGCTAAGGCTCTCCTTAAGCGTTTATTCTTTGATGCGAAGCGTTATGACATCGGACGTGTGGGTCGTTATAAGATCAACCAAAAATTAGGTCTCGGCGTTGAACAAGAGATGCGTGTGTTGACCAACGAAGACATCATCGCCTCTACCAGCTACGTGATTAATTTAAAACAAGGCGAAGGCTCTACGGACGACATCGATCATTTAGGCAGCCGTCGTGTGCGTGCTGTAGGTGAGTTGCTCGCCAATCAATGCCGCACGGGATTAGCCCGCACGGAGCGTTTGGTGAAGGAACGTATGACGTTGTTTGATGTGAACACGGAAGGGATGACTCCGCAAAAGCTGATCAATCCCAAGGCGCTATCCGCCGTGATCCGTGATTTCTTCGGACGTAGTCAGCTTTCACAATTGATGGATCAAACCAATCCGCTTTCTGAGTTGACTCATAAACGCCGTCTTTCCGCTCTGGGACCAGGAGGTCTTAGCCGTGATCGCGCTGGATTTGAAGTCCGTGACGTGCATCCCTCGCACTACGGTCGTATTTGTCCCATTGAAACTCCTGAAGGTCCTAACATTGGGTTGATTTCTTCTATGTCGAGCTTTGCTCGTATTAACGAATTCGGTTTCATTGAAACACCTTACCGTAAGGTGACTGGCGGGAAGGTGACAGAGAAGATTGATTATCTAACTGCCGACCAAGAAGAAAACTACATCGTGGCGCAAGCTAACGCCGCTTTAGGTAAGAACATGGAGTTCACCGCAGAAAAGGTATCTGTGCGTCATAAGGGCGATTTCTTAGAAGTTAATCCTGCTAAAATCCATTACATGGACGTATCCACTAAACAGCTGGTTTCCGTGGCGGCTGGTTTGATTCCGTTTTTAGAGCATGATGATGCTAACCGTGCCTTGATGGGTTCCAACATGCAACGTCAAGGTGTGCCCTTGATCAATCCTGAAGCTCCTCTGGTAGGCACGGGCATTGAAGGCAAAGTCGCACGTGATTCTAAAGCGGTCGTTCTGTGCGAAGGTAGCGGTAAAGTTGCTTCCGTCACGGCGAATGAAATCATCGTAACGAAAGATGGCGAACTTCCCGAAGCTAAGAAGAAAGTTAAGGGCGAAGCTGATACTGGCGTTTACAGCCATAAGCTTCGTAAATACATGCGCTCCAATGCGGGCACGTGTGTGAACCAACGTCCTCTGGTCAAGAAAGGCCAGAAAGTCACCAAGGGTCAAGTCATCGCCGACGGTCCTTGCACCGATCAAGGTGAACTAGCTCTGGGTCGCAATGTCCTTGTGGCCTTCATGCCTTGGAATGGTTATAACTTTGAAGATGCTATTCTTATCAGTGAAAAGATTGTTAAGGAAGATATCTACACCAGTATTCATATCGAAGAGTTTGAAATTTCAGCTCGCGACACGAAACTAGGACCGGAAGAAATCACGCGTGACATTCCTAACGTAGGGGATGAAGCCTTGAAAAATCTCGGGTCTGACGGGGTTGTCCGTATCGGTGCGGAAGTCGTCCCTGGTGATATCCTCGTCGGTAAGATCACGCCTAAGAGCGAAACCGAACTGGCTCCAGAAGAACGCTTACTCCGTGCCATCTTCGGTGAAAAAGCGGCTGATGTTAAGGACTCTTCATTGGTTGTTCCTTCGGGAACCTATGGCATCGTGATGGATGTCAAGGTAACTGCTGGTAACACGAAGGTTCGTCTTGAAAAGATTTCTCCCACTGAGGCGAAACGCCAAGGCAAAGCTATCGGTGATAAATATACCAAAAAGATGACTGAGCTGACCGAAGAGTTAACGCAGTCTTTATCCAACATCTTGTTGAATGAAAAAATTCCTCTGGATGTGGTCAACGCCGAAACGGGCGAAATCATTATTCCGGCCAATCGTAAAATCACCAAGACCCTCTTGCGTAAGATGGCAGCGGTTTATGATCATATTGAAATTGATCCTAGCCCGATCCGGATTAAAATTCGCGAAATTATCAGTGCCTTTGAAGCGAAGTTCCAGCAGTTGGAAAACGAGAAGGAAATGGAAATGGATCGCGTTGAAGCTGGGGACGATATCGATCCTGGCATCATCAAACAGGTCAAAGTCTATGTCGCCTCGAAGCGTAAGCTTTCGGTCGGAGATAAGATGGCGGGTCGTCACGGAAACAAAGGTGTCGTGGCTAACATCGTGCCTGAAGCGGACATGCCTTTCCTTCCTGATGGTTCTCCAGTGGATATCGTTTTGAATCCTCTCGGTGTGCCTTCACGTATGAACGTGGGTCAGGTTTTGGAAACGCATTTAGGTATCGCAGCTCGTATTCTAGGCTTTAAAGTGGCGACTCCTGTGTTTGACGGTATTCCGGAATCTAAGATTCGTTCTTACTTAAAAGAAGCTGGCTTAGCTGAAGATGGGAAGACGGTTCTTTATGATGGCCGCACGGGTGAGTCCTTTGATCAACGCGTCGTGGTCGGTCAGATCTATATGCTTAAGTTGGGTCACATGGTGGCAGATAAGATTCACGCTCGCGCTGTTGGACCTTACTCCTTAGTTACTCAACAGCCGCTTGGTGGTAAGGCGCAATACGGCGGTCAGCGTTATGGAGAAATGGAAGTGTGGGCCATGGAAGCTTATGGCGCCGCTTACACTCTGCAAGAAATGCTCACCGTTAAATCCGATGACGTTCCAGGCCGCACGCGTATCTATGAAAGCATTGTCAAGGGTGACAATTCTTTACAAGCGGGCACTCCTGAGTCCTTTAATGTTTTGATTAAGGAAATGCAGAGTCTTTGCCTCGACATCAAGGTTGGTGAACGCAGCAAGGACGGCTCAGACCAAATTAAAAATCAGAATGATGATTTCGGTGAAGCCGCCTAAACTCCGCCAGACGATTTAAAATTACCCAAGCAAAAGACACAAGACGTATTAACAGCAGATAAAGCACTACCTTATGAGCAAAGAAAAACAATCAGCACGTGAGATTCTCGGCGCAGAACGCGCAGTCGGTTTTGATGAAGTGGCTATTTCCATCGCATCTCCAGAGACAATTATGTCGTGGAGCCGTGGCGAAGTAAAAAACCCAGAGACGATTAACTACCGGACATTTAAGCCAGAGTTTGGTGGTCTTTTTTGCCAACGTATTTTCGGGCCTGTAAAGGATTACGAGTGCGCCTGCGGTAAGTACAAACGTATCAAGTATAAGGGTGTGATTTGTGATCGTTGCGGTGTCGAAGTCACTCTCTCTCGCGTCCGCCGTGAACGCATGGGTCACATTGAGTTGGCCGTGCCTGTTTCCCATATCTGGTATTACAAATGTATGCCTAGCCGTATCGGCTTAATGATGGACATGACAGCGCGTGAACTTGAGCGCGTGATTTATTATGAAGATTATCTTGTAATTGATCCCGGCAATACGCCCTTAGAAGCTAAGCAGCTTTTGAGCGAAATTGAGTATCGTGAAGCGCAGGAGCAGTATGGTGATGGCTCTTACTTAGCTAAGATGGGTGCCGAAGCCATTCGCGAATACCTCAAGCGTCTTGACTTAGACACCGTGATTAAAGATTTGGAAGTAGCTCTCGTTTCAACCAAGAGCAAACAGCTTCGTAAAAAAATCTCTAAGCGTTTGAAGTTGACTCAAGGTTTCTTATCCTCCGCCAGTCGTCCTGAGTGGATGATTTTGGAAATCTTGCCCGTGATCCCACCAGATCTGCGTCCCTTAGTTCCCCTTGAAGGTGGCCGTTTTGCCACGTCGGATTTAAACGACTTATATCGCCGCGTCATTAACCGTAACAACCGCCTGCGCACCTTGCTTCAGTTGAAGACACCTGAAGTCATCATTCGTAACGAAAAACGCATGTTGCAAGAAGCCGTTGATGCGTTGATGGATAACGGTCGTCATGGCCGTCCCGTCACCGGTGCAGGAAATCGTCCTCTAAAATCTCTCTCTGATATGCTCAAGGGTAAGACAGGCCGTTTCCGTATGAACTTGCTCGGTAAACGTGTGGATTACTCCGGACGTTCCGTCATTGTGATTGGACCAGAATTGAAACTCAACCAGTGCGGCTTACCTAAGAAAATGGCGCTCGTTTTGTTTGAACCTTTCATCATCCGTCGTTTAAAAGAACTCGGCTATGTGCATACCGTGCGCAGTGCTAAGAAATTGATCGAACGTCGCGAGCCTGTGGTTTGGGACATTCTAGAAGAAGTCACCATGGGCCACCCCGTTCTATTGAACCGTGCGCCTACCTTGCACCGTTTATCTGTGCAGGCTTTTGAACCTGTCTTAATTGAAGGTGACGCTATCCGCGTGCATCCTTTGGTTTGTACGGCTTATAATGCTGACTTTGACGGTGACCAGATGGCCGTTCACGTTCCCCTATCCGTTGAAGCGCAATTAGAAGCTCGCATCCTTATGTTAGCACCTAACAACATCTTCGGGCCTTCCAATGGACGCCCCATTACCACGCCTACACAGGACATCACACTGGGTTGCGCTTTCTTGACCGCCAACCCAAAGAAGGCCGTCGTGAAGGGTAAGGAAAAAGCTCGTCTTTGCATCATGGATGACGCAGACGAAGTTCTCTACGCCTACACGGATGGCATGTTAGCCTTGCATTCTCCTGTGCTCTTTAAGAACCCTGATGCTGGTAAGACTACCATCTACGGTGACCCTACGAGTAAGTTAATCGAAACCACTCCAGGTCGTATTATTTTCAATAGTATCTGGCCAAAAGATCTGGGCTTCTACAACAAAAAAGCTGGTAAAAAACAGCTCGGTGACATCATCAACCGTTGCTACCAAGTTTGTGGTCACGCCACAACGGTTCGCACCTTAGATGACATGAAAGAGATCGGTTTTAAATACGCCACTAAGGCTGGTATTTCTATCGGTATCGATGACATGATCATTCCTGAAGAAAAAGGTGAAGTCGTTAAGAAAGCTCATGAATCCGTCAAAACGGTTCATAACCAATACAACCAAGGTGCCATCACCGACGGTGAGCGTTATAACAAAGTGGTCGATATCTGGACTCAAGCAACCGAAGAAGTCGCTAGTGCGGCCTTCCGTTCCTTGGAATACAATAAAGGCCAAGCCGAAATTAACCCTGTTTTCCTCATGGTGGATTCTGCCGCCCGAGGCAATCGTAACCAAGTGCGTCAGCTCTCAGGTATGCGTGGTTTGATGGCTAAGCCCTCCGGCGAAATCATCGAGCAACCCATCGTGGCTAACTTCCGCGAAGGTCTCACCGTCTTGGAATACTTTATCTCCACCCACGGAGCTCGTAAGGGATTGGCCGACACCGCTCTGAAAACCGCTGACTCTGGTTACATGACTCGTAAGCTCGTGGACGTGGCTCATGACGTGATCATCACGGAACATGACTGCGGCACGGTCAAGGGCATCACAGTCGAAGCTGTTTACGAAGGTGAAGATGAAATCGTCAAACTGCGCGAGCGCATCATGGGTCGTGTTTCTTGTGACGATATTGTTGATCCCGTCAGCGGAAAAGTTGTCGTTGCTGCAAATGGACTAATTGATGAGAAAATCGCTGAAGCCATCGAAGCTCTCGGACAAGAAAGAGTTCGTATCCGCTCTGTCCTCACCTGCGAAACCCGTCGTGGCGTTTGCAGTAACTGTTACGGCCTAAACCTTGCCACAAACAAAATGGCCAAACTCGGTGAAGCCGTCGGTATCATTGCAGCTCAGTCCATCGGCGAGCCTGGCACACAGTTGACCATGCGTACGTTCCACATCGGCGGAACGGCCTCGCAGGTTTTCAAACAACCTCAGATCAAAGCGAAAAATGATGGGATTGTTCGTTACTCCGAACTTAAGACCGTGCAGGCTCTTGACGGCACGCACATTGCTTTGAATAAGAGCGGCACCATCAGCATCCATTTGGAAGACGGACGTGAACTAGAAAAGTACACCATTGTCATCGGTTCTGTAATCAGCGTCGCTGAAGGGGACAAAGTTAAAAAAGGTCAAATGTTTGTTCAATGGGATCCGTATAACGTTCCTATCTTGACCGAGAAAAGTGGCACCATCGAGTTCCGTGACATCATTGAAGGTGTAACCATGAACCGTGAACAAGATGAGACAACCAAGATGGTTGAAACTGTCATCATTGAACACAAAGAAGATTTGCATCCGCAAATTCTAGTTGTGGATGATAAAGGCCAACCTCTTGCGGCCTATTCTATTCCTTCTGGTGCTCACATTGAAGTTCAAGAAGGTGGTAAAGTGAAAGCTGGACAACGTCTAGCTAAGACACCCCGTAAAGTTGCTAAGACTAAGGACATCACTGGAGGTCTTCCCCGCGTTGCTGAATTATTTGAAGCTCGTAAACCCAAGGACGCTGCCGAGATCGCTAAGATTGATGGCGAAGTTAATATGGGCGGCACCTCACGCGGCAAAAAGTTACTCATCATTAAAGACAAGGAAACTGGTCTGGAAGAAGAGCATCAAATTCCGCTTTCTAAGCATCTCATCGTTTATCAAGGAGACATGGTCAAGAAAGGTCAGCAGCTGACCGAAGGGCCTGTTATTCCCCATGAAATTCTCGAAGTTTGCGGACCGCAGGAATTACAGGAATACCTTGTGAACGAAGTCCAAGAAGTCTATCGCCTCCAAGGTGTAGAAATCAACGACAAGCACATTGAAACCATCGTGCGCCAAATGTTACGCAAGGTCAAAGTGACTGAGCCCGGCGATACCATGTTCCTCTGGGCTGACCAAGTTGATCGTCTGGCCTTTGAAGAAGAAAACCGGAAAGTCTCCGCTAAAGGTGGTAAACCCGCCGAAGCTTCTCCCGTCCTTCTTGGCATAACCAAAGCCTCCTTGGAAACAGAAAGCTTTATCTCGGCAGCATCATTCCAAGACACCACACGTGTCCTGACCGATGCGGCTACTCTAGGTAAGAGCGATCGTCTCCGTGGCTTTAAGGAAAACGTCATCATGGGTCACCTCATCCCTGCAGGAACGGGTTTCCACACCTACCGCCGTATTCGCCTCGTTAAACTAGGTGAAGAAATCGGAGATCCTCTTGTCGGCATGGAAGATCCTGTTAAAGATGAAGAAACCCAGCGTAACAAAGTAGCCTTAGAGCTACCCGAAGCCTTCGTTGGTTAAGTAGCAAAAAGTTGCAACAAATAAAAACTCCGCTGGATACGTCCAGCGGAGTTTTTTGTTTAAACATTTTGCGTTGTTAAAGAGCCTTGTCGTAGTGGAGGAACTCTTTATGGTGATGGCTCCACTATGCCTTCTCCACGCTATACGATTACTACGGCCATTGATTATGTGAATGGGCGACCCCACATCGGCCATGCCTACGAAAAAGTTTTGACCGATGTAATGGCGCGCTACCAAAGGCAACGGGGAGCGGACGTTTTTTTTCTTACCGGTGTTGACGAGCACGGTATGAAGGTTCAACAAAGTGCGGCTAAACAAAATCGCTCCCCACAGGAATTTTGTGATGAAATGGCAGGGCACTTCAGATCACTCTATGACCGATTACAAATTTCTTACGACGATTTCGTTCGCACCACGGAGGATCGACATAAAAAAGTTGTACAAACGATTTTACAACAATTGTTTGATGCGGGTGAAATTTATGCGGCAGATTACGAGGGTTATTATAGCCCAAGGTTAGAGCAGTTTTTAACAGAGAAGGAGAAGGTTAATGGGGTTTTTCCAGATTCTTTTGGTGAGGTGGTATTTCTTCAGGAGAAAAATTATTTCTTTAAACTTTCCAAGTATCAGGGTTTTCTAGTGGATTGGTATCGGAGTAATCCTGATTTTATTTACCCCTCATTTCGCGCGAAGGAAGTTTTAGGTGCCTTACAAGATCCAATTCCGGACTTGTGTATTTCCCGCCCTTCAGCGCGCTTGAGCTGGGGGATTCCGTTACCTTTTGATGCGGAGCAGGTGACGTATGTTTGGTTCGATGCTTTAGTGAACTATATTTCAGTTTTTGGATATCAGCCTGGCAGGGTAGGGGAGCGATGGCCCGCGGTGCATGTTATTGGGAAAGATATTTTGGTTCCACCTCATGCTATTTATTGGCCAGCGATGTTAAAAGCGATCGGGGTGGAAATGCCTAAGCAACTTGTGGTGCATGGCTGGTGGACTCAGGATAAGGAGAAGATGAGTAAGTCTGTGGGGAATGTGGTGGATCCCTTGGAGCTAATCGATTTGTATGGAGTGGATGCGTTCCGCTACTTCGTCATGCGCGAGATGGCACTGGGTTATGATGCAGATTTTTCAATTGAGCAATTTAAGTTGCGTTATCAAAGTGAGCTGGGCAACACGCTGGGAAATTTAGTCAATCGCAGTGTATCCATGATGAAGCGGTATCGTGCCAGTGTCGTGCCTGCACCCTTGGCTGTGTTGAATGAGGCGCAGTTAGGGTTCCGCCATGATGTTTTAGCTAGCGTAAAATCTTTCCGTGACAACATGGACAAGTTACAAATCCACGTAGCCGTGATGGAGCTGTGGAAAGGCTTCATGCGGGTGAATCAATTCGTGGATGAAACGGCACCTTTCAAGATGGCTAAGGATGAAGCCAAAAAAGCGGAGTTGGATCACGTGTTACATGAACTGGTGGCGGCTTTATCCTTGTTAGCGCAAGAGCTTTTCTGTTTATTGCCAGAGACAGCGGAAAAGATAGCCAGCCAGATTGGGTGTCCGCTAGTTCCCTTTAATAAGGACGGTCCGGACTTTCCTTTATGGCCAGCTAATTTTGTCGGAACTAGCGTGGGTGAGCCTCAAATCCTCTTTCCTCGCTTGGAAGAAACGCCTGCTTAAAAGCCCAAGAAAAGTTTTAACCTTAACAACTAAATCGAAAAGAGATATTTACATGACTTACAAATCTGTTGGAAATGGTAAAACAACTAACGAAGCACTTCTGCGTTGGGTAGAGAAGATGGTGGAACTTTGTGAACCTGATCAAGTGCATTTTTGCGACGGTTCGCAAAAGGAGTATAACGATCTGTGCGCACTTCTTGTAACGCAGGGGACATTCATTAAACTCAATCAAGCGAAACGTCCTAACTCTTACCTAGCCCTTTCTGATCCGACAGATGTGGCGCGGGTGGAAGATCGCACCTACATCTGCTCACGTAGCCCCTCGGAAGCAGGCCCAACGAATAACTGGCATGACCCCGTGGACATGAAGAAGAAGCTCAAAGCTCTTTTTAAGGGCTGTATGCATGGAAGAACTATGTATGTCATTCCCTTCAGTATGGGACCGATCGGTTCTCCCATTAGTCATGTCGGAGTAGAACTTTCCGACTCTGCCTACGTAGCGGTGAACATGCGCATCATGACGCGTATGGGTCAAGCGGTCTTTGATTTAATTGATCAAAAAAATCGTTTTGTTGTGCCTTGCTTACATTCCGTGGGAGCTCCCTTAGAAAAAGGGCAGAAGGATGCGTCATGGCCTTGCAACGCTGACAATAAATATATTGTTCATTTTCCTGAGACTAGAGAAATTTGGTCCTTCGGTAGCGGTTATGGCGGGAACGCATTATTAGGTAAAAAATGTTTTGCCTTAAGGATTGCATCCAACATGGCGCGTGACGAGGGTTGGATGGCTGAGCACATGTTGATCCTAGGGGTGGAAGACCCTCAAGGAGAAAAAACCTACGTAGCGGCTGCTTTCCCTTCGGCTTGTGGTAAGACGAACTTCGCCATGTTGATACCACCCAAGGCTTTGCAAGATCAAGGTTGGAAAGTGTGGACGGTGGGTGATGACATCGCCTGGATTAAGCCTGGTGCGGATGGACTTCTCTATGGGATCAATCCCGAAGCGGGTTACTTTGGCGTAGCTCCTGGCACCTCGAATAAATCCAATCCCAACGCCATGGTTTCCTGCGCTAAAGATAGCATTTTTACGAATTGTGCCCTGACGGAGGACGGGGATGTCTGGTGGGAAGAAATGACGGAAACTCCTCCCGCCAAGCTCACGGATTGGACTGGTAAAGCCTGGACTCCAGACTGTGGCCGCAAGGCAGCACACGCCAACGCGCGCTTTACCTCTCCCGCCGCTAACTGTCCCACGATCGACCCTGCGTGGGACGATCCTAAAGGTGTGCCCATTAGTGCCTTCATCTTCGGTGGGCGTCGTATGTCAGAAGTGCCTTTAATTTTTCAAGCTTACAATTGGACACATGGTGTTTATCTCGGTGCCACCATGGGTTCAGAAATGACGGCGGCGGCGGCTGGTGTCATGGGTCAACTACGAGCTGATCCTTTTGCCATGCTGCCTTTTTGCGGCTACCACATGGGGGATTATTTCCGCCACTGGATCAATATGGGTAAGAAACTCAACGAGACGCCGCGTATTTTTCACGTCAACTGGTTCCGTAAAAGTGCGGAAGGTAAATTCCTCTGGCCAGGCTTTGGCGAAAATATGCGGGTGCTAAAATGGATCGTCGAACGTGTGCGTGGTCGAGCCATTGCGAAAGAAACTCCGCTCGGATGGATCCCTCATTACGAGAATATCGATTGGACAGGGCTGGACTATTCTAAAAAACAATGGGAAGAAGTCATGGCGGTGGATCGTGAACGTTGGAAGCTCATGACCTTGCAGCACGAGGAATTATTCCTGAAGTTGCACGATCATTTGCCGAAAGAAATGGTCTATGAACGTGAGTTGCTAATATGTCGTCTCTGAGGAGTCACATGAAGCAGCGCAAAACCCTCGCCATATGGCGGGGGTTTTTATTGCCTCTTGGGGCTGTAATCGGTTCGCTTTATTCAGTGCAGGCGGAAGAAGTGCAATCCCATGGTCATCGTTTTGAACATGCCGTCATCCAACAAATTACAGGATTAGAACATCTACCTATTTCCTATACCTCAGAATGGGATATACCAGCGGAGTTTAACAAAAAAACAGGTCTCCCTATTTCGATTAAGTTTATCCGCTGGGGCAACAGCATCTACCTAGGCGATGCCTTACGCCAGAGAACGAGTAGGCAACCCTTTGAAATGATTTTAGGATTTTACGAAATAGATTCTACGAAGAAAAGTGCCTTACTACAGGCCATCTATCACCTCAGTTTTAAGCCTGAAGATTGGGATCGTTGGTGGGGTCAAGTTTCGGCGGCAGAGATAGAATCACTAATTAATGGGATAAAAAAGAAACCTCTGGCTGAAGCTCAAGCCTACGCACGTAAGGAAGCGAAACGCCTACGGGCTAAGGAAGGCATTATTGATATTAACCCTAAAGTGAACAAAGATCAGCGTCGCATCCAGTGCTCAATTCCCTTCGAACTCTTTTATAGCGAGATCATCAAAGAAAAGCAGCTTGCGCAAAAAAATATCGAGCTTGATGGCAAGTCTTTTCCGAAAACCCTCAAGTTAGGTGTTCGATCTAGGATGGAGTAGCTTTACCATTTCTCACACTAAGAGTTGCTGCGGGAGTATTTTTGAAAAACGCTTGGAAAAGAGTTGTTACCTAGAGTATTTGAGCATACTTGAGGTGTTATATTGTAAAAAAAGTTTGGTTGAGAAGAATTTTTTCGTTTATGATTTAATAATTGTTATGACTTCTTATTTTGTTAGTGCTTTTTTTACTGCACCCTTTGTAAGTTTACTTCTAGTGACTAAAGTGTTTGCGGCGGACGCAACACCTAATCTCACTGTAGCAGGGGCTGTTGAAGAAATCTCATCTGTGAGAGGACGAATTAATTTAAATGGGTTATGGAAATTTCAGCCCGCTCAAGGGTCTACACTTGATAAGCCATTGGAGAGCGATTGGGGCACCATGTGGGTTCCTGGAACTTGGGCCAGAGGTGCTGGGCGCCTTGGAAGTATACAGTCTAAAGGAAAAAGTGATGGTTGGAAAATTCCAGGAGAAGCATTAATAGCTGGATGGTATGAGCGCACCATTCCTGTTCCGATGTCATGGAGTGGGCGGGAGATTTTTCTAGATTTACGCCGCGTCAGCACGGATGCCCAGATTTGGGTCAACGGGCAAGATTGTGGAAAAATCCAATGGCCCCATGGTCAAGTTATTATCACGAATGCAGTTAAGCCAGGACAGGATGCAAAGCTGCGTGTGATGGTGATTGCTACTCCTGATGAAGGTGAAAAAGTGGACTTCATGGGATACGCTCAGGAAAGCAAATCCAAGGCACAGCTATCCAGTGCAGGAATTATCGGAGAAGTTTTTTTAGAGAGTCGTCCACGTGGTGCTTTCGTGAGCGATCTTTTTGTAAAAACTTCGACTCGTAAGGGCGAGATCAGCCTTGAAGCGGAATTGAGTGGACTGGTTCAAGCTGGCGACATTTCTTTCACTGCTATTATCCGTGACAGTAAAGGCGGTGAAGTGAAGAAATTTACACAATCCTTGCCGGCTAAAGCTGAGAAGACCCAGGTGCTTACAATGACTTGGTCTTGGACGGACGCTAAGCTGTGGGATCTAGATCAACCTAATCTCTACACACTTTATTTGTCTGCGAAGGGCGCTGGACTGCAGGACGAAGCGGTCTTACGTTTTGGCTTCCGGGAGTTTTGGATTGAAGGTCGCAACTTTATTCTCAACGGCATACCTCTGCGCTTGCGTCCAGCTCTACTAGGCAGTGACCGTACTCAAATTTCTACCATGGATTCCATGCTCACAGGGATGCGCGCACAAGGCTTTAATATTTGCCAAATTTGGCCTGACAGTACTTATGAACGAGGTAAATGGAATTTTCATGAATTATGGGCGGAGCGGGCAGATGAAAAAGGAATGCCCATGATTCACGTTGCGGAACCAGCCAACCGCTTTCTTTTTGACAGTAACTTTAAGCCTATTTGGTCCCAAAACCGTGAAAAATATCAGAAAGTCATGGAAGCTGAATTGCGGCGCATCCGCAACCATCCCTCCATTTTAATCTGGGGAACCATGGGCAATCTTGCGAATCACCAGAGCGATCAGAATCCACGCTATATTGGTCAAAAGGCAAAACTTCTCCAAGTCACACCATTGCCAGACGGTGTAGCGGAGATTTTGGACATGATTAAAAAAGTTGATCCCACGCGACCAGTATTTGCTCATGCAGGTAACCGTGCTGGGGATATTTTTACGTCTAACCATTACTTGAATTTTATTCCACTACAAGAGCGCGAGGAGTGGCTGAGCGACTATGTGAAGACGGGGGATGTGCCCTACATAGGTATTGAGTTTGGGATCCCGTTGAATATTTCTTGGATGCGAGGTCGGGCTGGCTATGGTCCTTCTCTTAGATCTGAACCATTAGGCACAGAGTTTGCAGCTATCTACGGGGGTTCCAGTGTCTATGGTAACGAACCTAGTTTCTATCGTAATGCTTTGGTTGCCAAAAAGACTGATAAAGGCTGGGGAGGGGAAGGGTGGGAGCGGATACTAAATGAACCTGCGCCTATTCAAGACTTACAGAGCCTTCTTATTCGTAACACGTGGCGCAGCTGGCGAACAGCAGGCCTTACTGGGGGCATGGTTCCATGGAATATGACGACTCAAGTCTGGCAGGTTAAAGGGTCACCTGTCGAAGTTCCACAGGAGGAGTTCAAGCCAGGATCTCGTGGCGTCTGGAAGCCTACCTTAAGGGAGGCAGATCTCGGCTATCTTGACCCGAAATTTGGTTGGGAAGCGTTACCCTCGGCGAAGGTATTAACAGAAGTAAATAGCGAGACTCTAGCGTGGATTGCAGGGCCACCAGAATCCTTTACCCAGAAAAATAAATCCTTCCGCGTTGGAGAAGAAGTCATTAAGCAAGCCGTCCTTATCAATGATACGCGCACGTCAGAAAACTACAGCTTCACGTGGACAGCTTTTCTTGCTGGAAAAGAAATTGCAAAAGGAAATAGCGAAGGAAAAATAAATCCAGCACAAAATATTTTTGTTCCAATCAAGTTTAAACTTCCTGCTGCCCTAGCTTTGGCTAAAGAGTCAGGAGAAATTAAATTAATTGCGACGATAGCCGGACGGAAACACGAAGACACTTTTGTTTATCGTGTTTTCTCTAAAGCCGCAACTAGTCCTATGAATGTGCTTGTTTTTGATCCTATCGGAAAAACCACAAGTATGCTGAAAAATTTAGGGATAACGGCTCAGCCTTGGGACGGTAAGCCCTCCACCAGTTTGCTCGTCATCGGACGGGAGGCTCTATCAAGTATGGCAGTTCTACCGGGCGACCTAAGGGCTTATACAGAATCGGGCGGGCGTGTAATAATAATGACGCAGAAACCTGACTGGCTCCGCTCCTCTCTTGGGCTACGCATCTCCCGACATGCCACCCGCTATGTGTACCCTGTTGACCCAAGCCATCCCGTTTTAGCTAATTTAGACGCACTGGACTTGCGGGACTGGAATGGCAGTACGACCCTTACGGAATCTCGGCCTGAAGAGCCCAACTTGAACGCCATACCAGTCTATGGTTGGAAGTGGGGAAACCAAGGCGTGGTGGCCAGCGCTGCCATAGAGAAACCGCATCGTAGTGGCTGGCGTCCGCTTTTAGAAACTGAGTTCGACTTAGCGTATTCACCACTCATGCAGCTAGACTTCGGCAAAGGCCGCGTTACCCTTTGTACCCTAGATTTAGAGGATCAATATCAAGCGGATCCAGTGGCAGAAAAACTAGCGCGTCAACTTCTTAACTATACAGCCTCCGCACCACTTCCGTCTCGCTCGAGTAAGGTCGTTTACATAGGTGGCAAGGAAACAGCAGAAATGCTCAATGGCCTTGCCCTCGTTTACGAGAAAGCTACTGCCCTTGATCCAAGCGCATTAAACATCCTTGGAGCAGATGCCGAAATTGACGCAAGTGCGGTGGCTAGCTTCATCAACAACGGTGGGCGAATTATCGAACTTGCTCGCACGAAGGAGGGGGAAAGCCGTGGGCTTAACTTTAAAATTGCTACCGATTACCACGGTTCCATCCAAGTGCCAAACAGCCCGCTTTTTGCTGGATTAAGCGCTTCGGATTTACGCATGAGAACGGAGCTTAACTATTGCGTTATTGAAGGTGGCGACAATGCGGAAGTTTTAGCCGACGGATTATTTGCTTTGCGCGGCTCTGAGTCTAAGGGCTTTGCCCTGTCCACGCAGCTTGACCCCAGCCTTTTGGATGTGGAGAAAATCCCCGCTTTGCGCTTTACCCGCTGGCGGCAAACCCGGGCTCTCGCCCAGATTTTAGCTAATTGCGGGGCTACCTTCCTGCCTGATCAACGAATTTTTAACCCTCGGATTCTCGTTTTTCCTCTCGCACTCACCACGTGGAAAGCGCAGATGACGATTATTAAACCACCCGTTCCGACGGAGGGGAATATCCGTATCCCTGACCCTGGCATAAGTCCTGAAGCTCGACAGCTCGTTATCCCTGAGGCAGATGAAACCCGCATGGAAACATTGGCTATACCCTCAAACTATAGTGGCTTTGATAAAGCTACGGGAGAGGCTGTTTTCCGCTTGACCCTAGATTTACCGCAAAAGTGGGCTGGGCAAATTCTTTCCTTAGAACTTGGGACGATTGCCGATTTTGATACGACTTATTTTAATGGTGTAAAGGTTGGGGGGCTTGACGATAAAACAAAAAACTTTAACAATATTGAGCGCAAATATCGAGTCCCAGGGAACCTTGTTAAAGCTGGTCGTAATGTGATTGCGGTGCGCGTGTGGGACAGCGCCTATGGTCCAGGTATTTACGGGCGTGCAAGCACCTTGCGCTTGCGTTTGCTCAGCAGCGAAGCTCCCCCAGCAAATTTTTATCACGCCGACTATGAAGATACATTTGAATTCGGCGACGAACCTTACCGCTATTACCGTTGGTGAAAAGTTAGTAAATTATTAAACTTATAATCTAAATTTAAAAACTATATAATTATGAAAACGAAACCTGTCATTCACTCTACACGTGTATTCCTTGGAGCTTTACTCATGTTTTCCACTCAACTATCGCTCAAGGCACAGGTGGACGGCAATCTTTTCCCGGAAGGCGCCTTTGAGATGGAAACGAATCAAGGTGTGCCAGAGGGCTGGGCGATTCCCGATAAAAATGATCGGCCTTGGAAAGGCGGAGCGGTAGTTTCCATTGAGACTGAGGAGGGAGGACACTTTGCGCGCCTCACCACAGTCGCTGCATTCAACTTTGTTTCCATTTCAGCCGCCGTTCCTGTCCCTGAAGGTAAGAAGAAGATCAATGTCTCAGCACGTATGCGCATGATAATGGAAAAGGTTGAAGGCGATTGGAATGGATTTAAATTTCATGTCGGTTTTGCGGAGGAAGCTGGCACGGGACCGGGAAACAGGGGCTACAAAATACTAAACGATAAATCCGTGTTTAGTTTACAGGAAACCAGCGACACATGGAAAAAAATGGAGGCGAGCATTGATGTTCCCGAAAATGCGAAATTTGTTTGTATTACAATTTTGGTCGGCTCCATGCTGGGAACATTCGATGTTGATGATGTCACCATTACGACTGATTAAGTTTTGTTCTAGTCCTCTAGCTTATTCACCCTCCTTATGATTCATGATCAGCACCTAGAGTTTCATAACGTCGCTGAGCTTGTAGCTACGCCCGCTGCTCAGGGTCGTCGTTTGCAGCGCCTACCAGAGTCTTTGAGGCCTGCCCTCAATCCAACGGCTCGTGTGGTTGCCTGTAGCCCCACACACTGCGAAATCCGTTACGTATCTGACGCTCCGTGCGTGAGCATTACATTACACTCAGAAATCCACCATGAATACATTCGGATTTATCAAGGTGATTGTTTCCAACAGGAAATCTGTCTGGAACTTGGTCAGACTCGCACTCTTGAACTCAGTCGTAATCCCCAACTCCTCCAGCACGCTGATCGGCTCCGTCCGGACAAGACGAAGGGATTTTCTACGGAAGTTATGCGCCTCCGCTTAAGCGGCACGGGTCGGGTGTGCTTCCTCCACGTTGATACGAACGGCTTTTCCCTCCGTCCACCCACCGCGGCGGAGAAACCCGCACGCACGCTCCTCGCTTACGGCTCCTCCATTACCCAAGGGTTTAGCTCCAGTCGCATGGCCAATGCCTACGTAGCCCAGGCCTCCCACCGCCTAGGACTAGATTTTCTTAACCTTGGTTCAGGCGGTTCCTGCCACTGCGAACCAGAGATGGGTGATTACCTCGCCGCCCGCCCAGACTGGCACGTAGCCTGGCTAGAATTAGGCATTAATCTACTAGGTGCTGAACCTAAGGTTACGGATAAACAATTTCGTGAACTCGCTGGAGGCATTATAGAAAAAGTTTCGCGCAATCCTCACCGCTGCGTGATCGCCACCACGCTTTTCCTCGGCGGGCATGACTTACCAAAGGCGCCCCGCCCGGCCGAGCCGTGGCGACAAATTTTACGTGAGCTGGTGCAAGAATTATCTCGCCCTAATCTTCATCTGATCGAGGGAGCCGACTTGCTTGATTGGAACGGTCTCACCACGGATCTTTGTCACCCTTCCGATGAGGGCCATGCCATGATCAGCCAACGCATGGTGACTTATTTAAACTCAATATCTCTTCATTTCTAATAAAAAGCATATGAACAATAATTATACAGATGAACTCTGGCATGGCGTTTCATGGTATCCCGAACTATGGCCTGAACACCTCGATACGGATCTCGCTGGGATGCGTGAACTCGGGCTCAACTGTCTTCGACTAGGGGATTCCGTCTGGAGCGTGCTGGAACCAAGTGAAGGGGAATTCACTCTCGATTGGTATGGAAGCGTGCTTGATCGCATCCATGCCGCTGGGCTTAAATTCATTCTTACCACACCGACCTACACGCCGCCCTGTTGGCTCACTCGTGACTATCCTGACTCTGTCCGCATAGATAAAGACGGCCTCCCTTTCCAACACGGTAGCCGCGGTCATGGAAGTTATCATTCCTTGCACTACGTCCGCCTCTCTGAGCGTATCGCTGAGAAAATGGCCGAGCGTTTCGGTCACCACCCAGGGCTGCTTGCGTGGCAGATTGATAATGAAGTCGCTTGCCATGCCGACGGTGACTTCAGCCCCGCCGCCATCACTGCGTGGCATTTGTGGTTAGAGAAACGCTTCGGCACAATCGCCGAACTTAACCGCCGTTGGGGCACGCGAGTTTGGGATCAACACTACACGGCCTTCTCCGACATCCCTGCTCCTGGTAAGACGCCTTACAGTAATGTCATCGGCACTGCTACAGGAGATCACAACACCTCACTCCTTGTCGCATGGGGAGAGTTCCTCAGCGACACCAACGCCGCCTTTATCCATCGCCAAGCTGCCTCTATTCGGCGCCATAGCTCAGCTCCTATCACGCATAATCATATCCAACTCGAGCGAACCTACCCGGCTGATCTTTTTGCTCCCTTAGACTTCGCCTCTACTGATTCCTACTGGTGGCCTGGCACCGCCCATAATCACCACCGTTCTGTTGCATGGATGCGTGGCCTGAAACGTCGCCCCGACGGCTCACCTGTTCCTTTTTGGTTGCTAGAAACTACACCCTTTCAACTTGGAGGCACCAGCACGGGTGTGATAAAACCTCCAGGCTTTCAGTTGGCTGAGGCGGCTCTTTTCTTCGGAGGAGGCACCACTGCCCATTTGTATTGGCTCTGGCGTCAACAGCGCACTGGGATCGAATCTTCTCACGGCGCTGTTCTTACCTGTTGGGGTGAGCCTACACCGGGCTGGAACGAGCTTAAAAGTGTTTCGCAGTTTATCAAAAAAGCCCGCCCTCTTCTAGCGGAATTAAAGCCCACTACACCAGAGATTGCCCTCCATGATCCTAAACTTTCTAAACAGCTCTTTCAACGCGGCTCCAGCATGTTCGGTCACATTGACTCTCAGGGCATCTACCGTAGCGAAGTGGATGAACCCTTACTCAAGGGCGGCTGGCCGCACGATCTCATTCCTGAATCCGCGGACCCCAAGCCCTATCGTGTGGTTCTTTCTCCATGGATGCCTATTCTGCCCGAGCCCTTGATTCACCGTATGTTAGCGTGGGTTAAAGAAGGTGGCACTTGGATCATCGGCCCTGCCTCCGCTCTACGTGATGAGTGTGCCGGCGTTTTCACCGACCGCGGCATGGGGCCGCTAGAGATGGCTCTCGGTTTCCGCACCCGTTTCTGGCAAGGAGCAGATGGAGTACACGGTAATTTAGGAGGTCAAAAATTTCCCCTCAAAGGATTGGCCTACGCCCTAGACCCAGAAGAATGTACAGCACTCGGGCATTACACAGGCAGCTATATTGACGGCTATGCGTGGGCTGTGGAGAAACGTATCGGAGCAGGACGTGTCGTTGTTTTCGCCGCCTGGCCTCAAGGTCACTACGCCGACTTACTAGACTATGTGTTGGCAGATATTGCCCTTACACGTCACCGAACGAGCGGATGCGGCGTTTTTATTCTACCACGCCAATCTCGGGATGGCCGCAGCGGTTACATCGCAACCAATACAGAGCCTAATCCTGCTTGGATCGAGGTCTCGAAGTCTGGCACCGATCTCCTTACAGGACGTAACATCCCCGCAGGCCGAGTTGAGCTATCTATGTTTGAAGTGCTTGCCGTGTTGACTTAATACCCATCAAGCCGTTGATTTTTTTGAATCTGTTGACACCAGTTTTCATTGACCCCCGCCGCGTTTGCGAATTCTGGCCACCGCCGCACCGCCGCCCGCACTTGCTCAAAAATAGCTTCTGCTCGTCCGCGTTTCATTAGGGCGCTTTTAGCACAAGCATGAAAATCTTCTGTCGTAAATTCGCTCCGCTTACCGTTTCAGCTCATCTGGTGCGTAGCCGTCCAAGCTCCATCTGGGTTATAGCTATAAGAAATGTCAAAAGCAGGTGAGAGCGACCACTGCCCTTGTTTGTTCATGAGAAAGGCTATGTTTTTAACGTGATCATCGTGGTTGCGTGCGACGATGTTGAAGAGAATTCGGCGGAATTGTTCTTCCGTGGCTTCCATGGGAAGTTGTAGTTGGCGCATAGTCATGAGAGCCTGCTCGTAGGAATGGGCTCCTGGTTGATTGAAATCAAAATGGGCCATGGCACAGAGAGACTGCATGTGGTATTTCTCCCCGTTTGCTCCCCGATCAAATCGTTGGGTCATGAAATGGCGACGCCCGTTTTCCTCAAGCAAACGGCACTCACTCATCGTGATACCCGCCGCACAAGCCATCAAGTAATAAGCATACTCGATCGCTCCATACCCCTTAGGATATTCTAATTCCTTATCCTTATTTCCATTAACTCCATCAAACTTGAGTAGCCAATAACCGAACCCTTGCCTTGCTTCCATTTGACCCGAACGAACTTCATTGGTTTCCCTATTCCATGCAATCACGGCTTTAGCCCTAGCTCCGCCAGCGGAAGCTCCCACTCGCAGAATATCGCCCAAGGCTTTCTCGCGCGGGGCTTTGCTGAAATTACCTTGCAGCTCCGCACGTTGTGTTAAAATTTCTGAAGCTAAAGTCACCAGAGCATCTATATCAATTTTGTGAGCCTTCTGCGGTTTAGGACCAAGGCCAGGAGAGAATTCTAGCGCCCCCATCCCTCGCTTATCGGTGTAGCAAAGACGTTCCACGGGTTGCCAGCCAAGAGTTGATCAGAGCATTTCCGAATTTATCGGGGAGACAGTCGGCCAATAAGCCCGGCAATCCATGAAAGGTGTTGTTCGGTAATTCAGGGAAGGCATACACACGTTTATCCAGTGGCATGGTAAGTGGCGCTAATTGGATTTCACTTCTGGAAAAACCAGCGTCATATTGAAAAGAAGCCACTCCGCGCTGGTGATCCCACGTTACGGCACCTATGGTTTTACCCCAGAGTTTGACTGCCCCTATCATGTTCCTTTACCCCAACTCCAAGGCAGGGGATATTCTTTCACCTTGTTGGTTGTGCTTCTCGGTCTCGAGGCTCGTTGCCGCTGTTTCCCGTGGAGTTTCAGCTGGGTCATCGGGCTGGGCACGGATTCCGGAAGGAGTAGTTCAAGTCGTGCCAGAATTCCTAGAACCCTACAAACTCGTAAAAACCCTGACAGTTGAGCCGCAACGGTCCCGTTTTCTAGTCTTTGGATCGTTCTCACGCCGAGTCCTGCTCGGAAAGCTAGGTCACTCTGGCTTAGGTTCATTTCCAAGCGCAGTGCGGCCAGCCGTTGTCCTATTTCTTCTAAAAGTTGTTCATCAGCTAGTTGTGCATTAATCTTCGTTAATGCATCTAATATGGCAGTTATTGACAATAATCAAGCTTACATCTCAAATTTGACGTTTAATATAACATTCTTTATTTTAACGTCAGATATGACATTTAAAAGTTATTATAACTATTAAAATAACTTTATTGACGTTTTATATTATTATTTATCAGCGTTGATTAAGAGGGAATGTGCTATTCTTTGATTTTTGCATATATGGTCTAGGGCGTTGACTGGTGTCTCGTATTGACAAGACCGTAGTCGTAATCGGGTTTTTAACATGAGGTTGTGTAGGTAAATCCGTTTCATTAAGCTTAAATTATCCCAATAGGATTTTTATTTTATGGATCGTCGGCTATTCTATTTTTTTGCACTCCTTACGCCTGTTATGGTGTGGTCGTTCGTCTTACCGTATGATCGTTTTACGTGGTGGTTGGAGGCGGCACCAGTTGTCATAGCCGGAGTTTTGATTTGGGTGACGCGTCGTCGTTTTCCTTTATCCACGTTGTTGTTAATTCTGGCGTGGTTGCATTGTGTGGTTCTACTTGTGGGAGCGCATTATACGTATGCTCTGGTGCCTGCATTTGATTGGTTGCGCGACTTAATGGGCGGAAGTCGTAATAACTACGATAAACTTGGGCATTTTATGCAGGGTTTCGTGCCAGCGATTTTAACGCGGGAAGTTTTATTACGCTCCTCGCCTTTAGACAACTGCGGAGATGGTAAGAGTAGTCGTTGGTTGGGTTTTATTATTGTGAGTGTTTGCCTAGCATTCAGTGCGTTTTACGAGTTAATCGAGTGGGGAGTGGCTGAATTAAGTGGTGAAAATGCGGAGAGTTTTCTGGGCACTCAAGGCTACGCTTGGGACACGCAATCTGACATGGCCTTAGCTCTCGTCGGTGCGTTATGTGCTCTAATGTTGCTCACACGTATTCATGATCGTTCCTTGGCCAAGATATGGAAGCACGGCACCGATTAACTTTTTCTTATTTACTGTGCACGGCTTCTCTACTAAATCATTATCATGTCTCTAGCTCTTGGCTCTTTTTCACCTTTCTTTCATCTCAGTGTTTATGATGAGAGCATCTGCCGCCAACGTCATACGGAAGCACTCGCACTAGTTCCTAGCACTAATCACTTTAAACCACTTTTTGCCGGTGCCGATTGGGCGTTGACGTCCCGCATCGTCACCTCGGATTCTATGCCCGAATCGTTTGACTTTTTTCTTACCGCCTCCGTGGCTAAAGGCTCCGCCGCTCAGGTCGCTTTCGGGCTCGAACTCCATTGTGCCACCTGGACGCGTGAACATTTTCTCGTTCTCCCTGGCGCTGTGTACGACGGCAATCGGTTTCTGTGCCGCGAAAAAGCGGGCTACCCGCCCGTTGCCGCTCAGACCGGGGATCTAGGCCCCGACGTCCCGACCATGATCGGAGACATTCCTCGCCTCTCAACCACCGACTCTCAGTCTCGTCTCCAATTACTTTCTGCCGACATGTCCACGCCCGCCCTCGGCTACTACGACCCCCACCGCCAACTCGGCGTCTGGGTTCTCACTCCCCAGTCCACCCGTCTCGGACAAATAGGCTTCGACTTCCAAGAAAATCTCCTCACAGGCACGGCACTTCTTCGCTTAACCGCTCCTGGTATTCGTGAAGGCACCCGCTACCACTGTTTTCAGACTGATCGCCCCAGTCCCGACCGCGCCCCTGATTGGTGCGAAAACGAAGCCGCCTCGCTCCACGTCCGGCTCGTTACTTTCCCCTGCACGGATCGCCTGAGCTTTCTCCGTCATTTTAATGATCTCCGTCAGGCTCTGGTCATTCCGGCCTTACCTCGTGAGCCTTTTGCTCTATCTACTGCTCGCAGTTTGATTGAGACTAAATACAACCGCGATAACTGGCACTCCGGCCTCGGTATTTATTCCTGTGACACTCCTCGTGGCCGTAAGCTTCCTGATTGGCAGTCAGGTTGGATCGGTGGCGGCATGGTCAACTATCCACTCCTCGTCCAAGGGACAGCCGAGAGCATTTCACATTCTCGTCGGCACCTCGATTGGATCTGCACCGAAGCCCTTGCCCCCTCGGGGTTTTTTAAAGGAATGCTCCGGGAAGGTAAATGGGAGGACGACGCCTTTGGCCATTCCTCAGGCACCCGCTGGCACATGACCCGTAAGAGTGCGGACCTCCTCCTATTCCTACTCAAGCAAATCAATTGGGTAAACCAACACCCTTCCGCTAGCGGCTCAACTCCTGCCCCTGCCGCGTGGCTCAACGCTGCGCGTGCCTGCGCCGATGCCTTCAATCGTCTTTGGGTTAAAGAGAAACAAATCGGTCAGTTTGTGAATGAAGACACGGGCGACTTAATCGTCGGGGGATCGGATTCCGCTGCTATCCTACCCGCCGCCCTCACACTAGCCGCTTGCGTTCTTGATCACCCCGCCTACGAGTCCCTAGCTGAAACTACGGCGGAATATTTTTGGGAAAAATTCGCCCGCCAAGGCTACACCACAGGTGGTCCTGGTGAGATTCTTTCAGCTCCAGACAGTGAGTCCGCCTTCGGCTTACTGGAAAGTTTTGTCGCCCGTTGGGAGGCTACGGGTCAGGCCCATTGGCTCGCCCGCGCTGAGTCCGCCGCTGCCTACTGCGCCACATGGTGCGTGTCCTATGACTTCGTTTACCCTGTCAAATCCACCTTTGCGTCCATGCAAATGTCCAGCACCGGAACCGTCATCGCTAACGCTCAGAATAAACACTCCTCACCTGGTATCTGCACCCTCTCTGGAGATTCTCTCTTCCGTCTCTACCGCGCTACAGGTAACACCTTCTACCTGCACCTTCTGCGTGAGATCGCCACGGCCCTCCCTCAATACGTCTCACGAGAGGATCGACCCGTCCTTGCCCGCCACGGCGGCAGCGCCATGCCTTCAGGTTGGATCTGCGAACGGGTCAACCTCTCAGACTGGCTCGAACCCGTCGGCGAGATTTTTAACGGCTCCTGCTGGTGTGAAGTCAGTCTCCTCCTCACTGCACTTGAACTACCTACCATATATTTCCGTCCTGACACCGGCCTCCTCGTCACCCTTGATAACATTGAGGCGAGCCTCGTGGATCGCAGTGCTAAATCCGCCACCTTAGAAATCACCAATCCCAGCGCTTTTCCCGTCCACGTTCGTATCTTTAGTGAGACTTCTAGCGGCGCTGCCCGTCCTCTCTCCCTCCACGCCATCTCTGACCTGCCCCCTCTTATTCTCGCCCCTAGACAGACCCTTCGCCACCTCATCCAACTGCCTTAGCACTCTTTCTGAACCATCCCCACCCACAATTGCGTCGCACAGATAGAATCTACAATTTCTTTTTCCGCCCCCGCACTGTGCCCCCGGCCACAAAAAAACCAGGTATAAAAACTTCCTTCGGTACCAGTGACTTCCCCAGTTCCCCCCGATGGATCTGATCGGCTAAGAGATCCACCCCCGCAGCCCCGATGGTTTGATGGTTTTGATCAATCCCCGACCAGCCCGCTACATCCTCCGCTAGATTGAGGTGTAGCACCCCCACATCCTCAGGCACACGGTAGCCACAGGCACTGAGAGCCTTGATCAGCCGATTATCTGCACATATTAGAACATCTGGCTTCCATCTTTTCATCCAATCGCTCAGCCCTTTGCCCTCATTGGGGATGTCGGGCGTCCAAGGTATTCTTTCCTTCTCGCCCTGCTTCATCTGCTCATACTGGAAACGTGCCACCACCGCTTCCCCCATGATTTGGTGTAGGTAGCTTCCCAGCAGCAGTCCCACCCGCCTATATCCTCGCAGCCGCAGCTCCTCGAAGAGTAACCCCGTGTTATAAAAATAATGAGCGGAGGAACGGGGATAAGGTCCCGCATGATCAACATCTCCTAAAAGTGCGACAGCAAAAGGAGAACAGTCAAACTTTTCAAAATATTGTTCCAACCGCGGCGGCCCATCTAAGAGACCCACTATACCGCGCGCTAATAAGATTTTTTTTAATCGCTCTGGCGTTGTCGTACTTTCTTTCTCTATCACTTGATCCAGTGTAAATCCCAACTGCTCCGCCCTGTTCAGGGCACCCACCCAGAGGTTCTTAAACCACGGCAGGGTTTGCGGCACGGCGGGGGCTTCTCCATAGCGTAGCCACGCTATGTTTACACTTTGCTTGTGGGTCTTGCGCGCCCGTAAACGCGACATGAGGCTGGTAATGTTAGGGTCGGGACGGTAGCCCGAGGACTCGGCTATTTTTAGAATCCGCTGCCGGGTTAGCTTAGAGATCCTGGACTGTGCATTGAGGGCGCGCGCCACCGTGGTCTTACTACAATTTGCTAAGCGGGCAAGTTCACGGATCGTCATGACGGGGGGCTTGGGCATTTAACTACGGTAACGCGGGACTGTCCCACAGTAAAGAATTTGTTTCTTAAAATGTAAAATAGTAGATTGAACTAAATGAAAGCAACTCTATCTATTCGCAAAGCAAGTTCCTCTCCTCTCATCCTAGCCCTGCTCGCTGTGGCGGTTTTATCCGTCCTGCCGCTGAGTGAGGCGTCTGCGCAGATTGTATTTAGTGATACTTTTAGTTCAAATACCCTAAGCAACTACACTGTTACTAGCACTGGTTCCGCTGGCATTACCTACAATGCCACTTCTGGCATATCAGGCGGCGGCGGTTTAGCTGTTGCAAATTCCGGGAATCCTTCAACCAGTATTGCTTCCAGCGCGAGCTTCACACTTCAGACTGGTATTCCCAATGAACTGACCATGAGCGTTTTTCAGCGAACCACTAACAATTTTGGTGGCACAACTCAGGCATTCCTAGGGATATCTAACGACATCAGTTACAATTTTGGTAGCAACGCCAATGCAACCTTCTCAGCCATCGGCCTAGCTTTAACAGCCACTCAAATTACCGTTCGATCTGCCGTTAATGGTGGTGCTTCCAATAACGGTGCAGCAACTGCATTTACCGGCTCGTTTATAGCGGGCGATTGGTTGAGGTTGAATGCCATTATTACCAAGCCCGTTACGGGTAACATCTGGACGGTTTCGGGTTCACTTGAGAACTGGGGGCAGACAGGAGCCAGTTTCGCATCCACTGTAGGAACTCTGGCTATTACGAACGTGACCATTGCCCATGCCACCTTCAACGATGCGGCGACTGCTAACTTTGGCCAGTTCGGGACACGTAACCAAGGTTTTACGGCCGCCGACAACTTCAGTATGACGGCCGTCCCCGAGCCATCTACCTATGCCTTACTTGCTCTTGGTTTAGGTGCCTTGTTTCTTCTCCGCCGCCGGAAAGCCTGAGTTTTTTTATAGTCGCTGGCTGGTGCCAGCATTCATAGACAAAGCCCGTGTATCACTACACGGGCTTCTTGTTTCTAAATCTACACCACCATCTACGGGACGGCCTCTTTTTGAGAACGGTGTCTCGCAAAAGTGTCTTATAATAGGTTTCTCTTGCCCGCCTCCGTCCTCTGCACCCGCGAAGCAGGTAGGGTATCAAGGATGATACGGGCATCTTCCCCGTAACGACCGAAGCTCAACACCCCAGTTGGGCAGGACTGCACACAGGCCGAACAACGCACACACTGCGGGTCTTCCATGGGTAGGCCTTTATTTGCAAAATCCATCACATCAATTCCTTGATGGCAAACACTGGTGCAGACATTACACGAAATACACTTAGACTTTTCCGCAAAAATACGGAACCTCGAGAACCGCGCATAGATGTGCATGAGGGCAGCTAAAGGACAAGCGAAGCGGCACCACATTCGTCCTGAATACCAAAAATAAAACCCGTAGCCGAGGATGCCTGCCAGAAGGACATCCACGGTCCATGAGTAATTAAGTAAGGGCATTTTCCTAAAGCCCTGTTCAAAGAGGGATTGAGCCCAGCCCACCTCCAACCACCCAAGAATACGGCAGAGCATGAGAAGCAGGGCTATGATTAAGATAACTTGGCCTAACATGTTCAGGCGGTTCCACCTTGAACCATGCGGCATCTTATGGCGGTGCTGATCCCCCAACGTTTCGGCTAAGGCTCCGCAAGAACAAATCCAGCCGCAATAGGCACCCTTACCCCAGCGCCAGACGATGAGAGGAATAATGACGAAGGTTTGAATAAAACCCACGATGAGCCAACCCACCATGGGCTGAGCGGTGAACCAGTTATAAACAAATAACGGCCATGCTAAGATTAATCCATACGCTCGCCAATACTCACGGCCGTGATCATACTTCACGAGGGGAAAAAATTCGTCAGCTAGAGCCTTAAGCCAGCCTTGGTTGAAGAGCCCATTATGTCCCACTAGTGGTAAAATGATTTCAGGTAAGAGAAATAAGGGTAGCCACTGGATAAGAATGAGGCTGGTGGTTTGAACGGTGACGTAGGGGGTCTGCCGCCGCCTGATCCGTTTTAATCCAAAAACTAGAATAATAATACTATAACTTAGGGTGTAATAAAAGGATGGGCCAGAGGCGGATATCTTTAATGTCCCCAAAAGAGTTGATGGATCGCCTAACCAAGGAGCAAGCCACGACACATGATCTGTAAGCCATAGCCATAGGGTGGTAGGGCGCCAAGCCAACCAGTCAGGAAGGTGACCGTAGAAAGGGATGTCCTTTGTGCCTTTCCAATGATACAACCAAAAGCAAAAAGTGATAAATAAAAGCATGGCGGCCACGTTTGTTGCCTTCCATTCTCCTTGAATGCGAATGCCCGAACGCCGAAAAAAATCTAACGGAGCTTCCCGACCGAGCATGGTAAAAACGGCATCGTTCGCTATCATCTTCTGCGTGCCATCATTTAAAACTAAGGTCACCTCATGAGGAAGAATTTCTTTAACCTGAGAACCTAGCGCCAGAGTCAAACTTCCAGATAAATCGTTAGTAGAACCTTGAGCTAATTCCAAAAGCTTGGCCCTATTTTCAGGTTTAGGTCGGGACAGTTCTTTAGAGCGAGCACTTAGCATAACCTTTGCTCCTGAGTCGCAGAGGCTAATGGCGGCCTCCAGAGCGGAATCCCCCGCTCCGACAACGAGCACATTTTTACCTACAAAATCTGCGGGGTCATGCAATCGGTTACTGACTTTATCTAAGGTCTCACCAGGCACATTCAGTTTACGGAAATTACCACTGCGTCCAATGGCTATGATGACACGTCGTGCTCGGGTTATGCCTTTGTCGCTATGATGGAGGAGGAGCTCACCATCTTTACGCTCTACTCGTTCAATCCGCGCCACGGTGGTCTCAATACCAGCCTGAAGCCACTGTGCTTCCATTTCTTCAAGTAGCGTTTCTTTCGTAGTAGCGTGGAACTGTAGATCGCCCGCTGGAACCATCTCGGTCGGATAGGTATAGATGGGTTTAGCCTTAGGAAAATTAGAGACCGTAGAAAAAAGCTGATTGGCTTCAAAGATGCGAAAGTGTAAACCATTTTTTTGAGCCTCCATGGCCGCCGCTACCCCAGAAATTCCTCCACCGATTATGGCTAGATCAAAAAGCTCAGGGTTTTTCTTGAGCTTAAGACTTTGTTGAAAACGCGGTTCAAGGCAAAGAGCTTGCACGGCACGTGCGCCGCTATCCGCGGAAAATTTAAGTAAAGGAATACCTGTCAGATCCCCTACAATACGCACTCCTTCGACCGTTGTGGTTCCATCTGGCTCCATTACAGGAAGCTTTTCCACCCTCCCGCTAGGCCAGCGCAAGTGGAGCCACTGAGAATAGCGGCAAATCATGGTGATAGGATTTAAGATGCGAAACATAGTGTTTACACGATTAACTAATCTCTGATTAGGGTGCCGGGCTGGGGTTTTATTTCAAAAGGTGTTGCAGATTGTGGCAGAGAGCAGGGGCGTCCTCACAGGAAATTAAAGAGCCTTCTTTATGGTAAAGACCAAAACCTTCGCCCCAAGCTTTACCATTGAGAACCACGGCATTGGTCTGGCACTCCGCCACTTGGCATTTACCTTTTTCTATGACATCGTCACGACTGCCTTCACATTCGTACTTCCATCCTACAATCAGAGCTGTGGGAAAAAGCGCACGTAGCTGAGGTAATATCTTTATCGCTGGTTTTAAGCGCAGGCTTAAATCACCAAGACGGCTAGGGATTTTTTCCTGATGAGATAGAGGCTGCCCATGAGCGTCATGGATGTCATGGACACGGTAATCACCAAGTGCGGCCACGTGAAAAAAAGCATCGATTTTTGTTGTGGCGGCAGTCTGAAGCAAAAGATGCAGGAGACTCTCATTTGTTGTGAACTCTTGGTTAGGCACAGGAGTCTGAGGTTTAAAAAGAGCTGTAGAACCACAAAGACTAGTCACGTGATGCCCAGCTTCGAGCAGGCTGTGGGCGAGTTCAGTGCCTAGGGCTCCAGTGGAATGATTCGTGATGCGCCGTACCTGATCGATCGGTTCATAACTAGGGCCTAAGGTGACAAGGATGTTCACTCCGTTATCATAGTGTAGAGGTGTATAAGAATAAACCTTATTTCGGAGCTAATGGAAACTTCCCTAAAACCATTTAGTGATAAACTTGCATTTATTTGTACATGTTGCTACAAATGCGTTAAATGAAGCGGTTCTATCTTCTTAGTTTTTTCTGGTTCTTTTTCTTGTCGCAGTCACAGGCCGTCATGTTTTACAGCACGGGCGATTCTACCCATAATACGACTACTCCAGGTGTGGTGGACGGACTTAGTGCAAATAACATCTGGGATTTACAGGGTAGTTTCGGCAGTTTTTTAGGCACACCCATTGCCTCCAACTATTTTATCACAGCTAAACATATCGGTGCGGCGGGCACTAGCATAACCTTTGCTCCAGGGTCGGCCAATGCAGGAACCTACAATGTGATCAATTCCTTTAATTCTCCCAACACAGATTTAACCATCTGGCAAGTTTCAGGAAGTTTTGCCGCTTTTGCACCCCTATACAGAGCTAACACGGAACTAAATAATAATCTCATTGTTTTCGGGCGCGGCACTCAGCGTGGGACGGACTATTTAGATGGAGCTTCGGCTCTACGCGGATGGAACTGGGGCACGGGCGATAACGTCGCACGGTGGGGACGTAACGTGGTTTCAGCTACGCCTAACGGTGGCGCCGGTTTTGGTCGGTTGCTCCAGAGCACGTTTAGTTCTACAGGAGTGACAGATGAGGCTATGCTCAGCGTGGGCGATTCTGGCGGTGCTGTTTTTATGCAGGACGGTGGGCTATGGAAATTAGCGGGAATTAATTACGCGGTCAGCGGTTCGTATTACAGTAACACAGGTGTTGCGCTCTCAGGCACCGAGGCTGCTATCTATAATCAAATTGGTCTATTCAGCTCAGGTGATAACACCACCTTTAACGGCCCTTTAGGTGCAGGCTCAGGCTCGTTCTTTGCTACGTCGATTTCTGGAGATCAAGACTGGATTGATACCATTATCCCTGTTCCTGAGCCCTCCGTAAATGCCCTTTTATTTCTGGCGGCGGCAGTTGGTGTTTTCCATTTTTACCGCAGGCGTGCCCGTTCATAACCTCGAATACTGGCTAAGACTGTCTGGCTATCCTTTCCATTTTCATATTCAGCCGCACAGCCCAATACGGACTTCATGGCCGAAGAATCAAGGGATGGACGTGCCACTAAAAAATCTGATTGTTCATCAAACTCCACTTTCATCCCACACGTTTTCTTAAACAAGCTGGAACAGTGACTTGGGCTTAATTCTTATGGAGGTAATCCTGTAAGTATGTTATTTTAGATGACTAAAAAGTCGGGAACTAGCTCAGACTTTTAAGAACAGTATTTTTGAAATTTTCCAGATGCTCTTGCATAAACGATTCCACGCTTATCTTAGGATCAAGTAAAGGGCTGAGATCCAAGGCCCACGTGAGCGCCTGCATTTTATCGGTTTGACGTGGGTCGGAAAAGGTAGCGTTGGCATGGCGGCGACCCAGGGTAGCTAGGTCATAGCGTTTGCCTCCGGAAATCTGGGAATTAAAAAGAAAAATTAATCCCTTCGCTAATTCGGGGTACGGACTGCAATCAAGGGCAACTTTAGATTCATCCGCTAGCCAGTCCAAATCCCGCCAGACCTCGCAACCGTAGATATTTTTCGGCTGTTGGTCAGGTCTCAAGCTGTGCAGAGCTGCGAGGCAGCATTTTAAGACGGCAATGTGGGTGCCGTGCTTATCGGCGGGGTTGTGCAAATAAAGTGTTTCGGGTTGTGTTTGGTGAAGCAGGCTTGCGATTTTTTGAGTTACTTCTGTGGCTGCGGTTTTGGCTTGAGCGGAGGAGAAATCTAACTGAGCTACGAAACTGTAGCGGCCCAGCTCGGCGGCTTTCCGTTGTTCTTGCTGGCGGAGGTGAACTAGTTCACTGGGACTGAGCTGGGCGTAGAGTCCTTCTTGGCTGCTGCCAGCACCGTCCGTGACGACGATGCCGCCGAACCATAAGTCATGACGATCATAACATGCGGCGATACCGTGATAAGCCATGATCTCAAGGTCATCGGCATGAGCACCGATGGCGAGGTGAGTCGTGCGGCGCAGAGCGCGCTCGGGATATAATTGATCGGGAATGTATAAGTCGTAGGCCATACGGAAAAGTTAAGTTTCTATTTTTAGTTTTGTGTAATAAAAGGGGAATTAGAGAATATTTTCATCACTGCCCTGTGCCGCGTAAAATATCGGCAGGTTCTAGTCGGGCGGCTCGCCGTGCGGGAACGTAGGCAGCTATGAGGACGGTGACGAAAGCTAGAAGTGCCGCAGCTAGGTAGTGACTGAAAGACCATTCCACGATAAAATAGTCTGCACGTAAAAGTCCGCGAAAATTGACCCTTACTTTTGAAATGAGAAAAGTGAGTAAAGCACCGAAGAGCCAACCGCTCAGGATGCCGAGTACGGCGACCATAACGCCTTGCCAGAGAAAAATGCCTGCAATGTCATTTTTACGAAACCCCATGGAGCGGAGGATGGCTATTTCTTTTGTGCGTTGGATGACGGAAATGGAGAGGACGTTGAAGATACCAAAGCCAGAGAGAAGAATAACCATGGAAACGATGAAGGAGGCGGAGAGGCGTAAGACTTGGAAGATTTGGAGGTTGCCCCGTTGCCGTTCCTGCCACGAAGCGGCGTTGTGGGATAGGAGATCTTGAAACTCTTTGGCTAGCTGGGGTGCACGCTCGGGGTCTTGTAATTTCACGATCATGAAAGAGGTGAAAAAGGGTTTGTTTAAAAGTGTTTGAGCGGAACGGGAGTGGACGAAGATGTTTCTGACATCAAAAGCCCAGACACCCGTCTCGTAGATGGCGTCGATGTGGAAGCGTCGGGTTTCACCTCCGGGACCGATGATGTAAATATTTTGTCCAACCGCTAGACGCATCCTATCCGCTAGGGTGGAACCGACGCAGACGCCGGAGGGGTTGTTACGAAAATCTTCGATGGAACCGAGGATGATTTGTTTACCGAAGTCGGTTGCGCGTAGGTGTAGCTCTAAATTGATTCCCTGTAAGGAAATGGCTTCTGTGGTAAAACCAGAACGGACGAAGGCACCACCCTCGATGATGGGGGAGGCGGCTACGACTTGGGAGTAGTTGGAGAGGACGTCGATGATGCGATAGGCATCGGCTATGCCTGGGTAGAGTTTACGTTCTTGTTTGTTGGCAAGAAGGATTTGTTGGCCAGGTTTTTCGTCGAGAATTTTCGTATGCATCTCTTGAAAACGGTCTGTAATGACGAGGCTTCCCTCCGAGCCTAATACGGTGGAGATATAAAATTTTTCAAAGCCGCGGGTCTGAGCTAGTGCGGCAATGAAGAGACCGACGCCAGCGGATACGCCTAGGAGAGTCAAGCCCATGGAGCGTTTATGGGCTAGGAGGAAGCGGGTGGCGATGTGGCAGGATGAGAAATTCACAAGGGGCGCAGGGCTTAGTTATTTTTGTAAATAAGGGAACGAACTCTCATGCCCTCTTTGTACAGATCATGATTAGATAGAATGACGATGTCCCCTTCGCTTAGACCACTCAATATCTCGGTCTTCTCAAAGGTGCGGAACCCCGTTTTGACGGGAATTTGTTGAACAATGTTGTCTTTAATTAGTAGAACAAGATTCCCTTTACGAATACCGCGTGAGGGTAGGGTGAGCGCATTTTTATGTTCGTTGATGACGACGTTCATTTCTCCCGTCATACCAGGGAGTAGGGTGGTGGGACTGTCATCTAACTGGAAAATAACACGGTAAAACTGGTTCTCTGCTTGGGGAAGAATTTCTTTTAAGGTGCCGATTAGATTTTTATCTTGGTAGGCATATAATCGGATTTGTGCTTTCATACCTGATTTAAGGTGGCCGACGTCTTCTTCGTTAATCAAAGCCACGATTTGGTTGGCGGAACTTCCGATCCGGCAAATCTCCGCTTGAGGGGGGACGAATTCTCCGAGGTGGCAATAGAGGTTTAAGATCACTCCATCCATGGGGGCGGTGAGCTGGAGTTGACCAAGTTTAGACCGGATGCTCTCACTGGCTCGACCTAGGTTTTCCACTTCTAGATCAAGGTTTAATTTTTCGTTTTGAACTTGTTCCCGTAGGCTAGAAAGTTCGTTGTTAGCTTTCTCATATTCAATCGGGGCGATGTTGTCGGCGGCCAGTAATTTCTTAAGCTTTCCTACTTCGATTTCTTTATTGCGTAAATTCGCCGAGGAAGCCGGCCCCATTTTTTGGCGGGTTTTTGCATTTTCTAGAGCTGACGTATTCGAGTCGAGTTGGCGTTGGAAACTGTCATCCGTAATTTCCATAATTAAATCGCCCGCTTTCACAGTGTGACCTTCTTTAATATTCAAGGTGCTGATTTGTCCATAATTACGGGTGCGGACGATTACCTGATTCACCGGTTCCACATTCACCGTGCCGTAAACGCCAGCCACTGCCGTGCCACGCTTAACGGTTGCGACCTCGGCTGACTCAACTGTGTTACGCGTGTAGGCATAGTAGGCGACACCAGCGATCACAAGGGTAAGGGCGACTCCTAACTGAATGAGTAGTAAAGAAGTAAAGCGTTGTTTGGGAGGAAGCTTACTGCTGGTCGTTGAGGTGGGTGGGGGATTCTTTTTAGCCATAGGAGTGTATTTTTAAAATGATGAAATTAACGATTAGCGGTCGGGAAATTGCACAACTCGCCCGAGAATAAGATCTAAAGCAGAAGCAGAAAGGCTATAGTTGAGCCTGGTTTGTAGGATAAGTTGTTCCTGTTGTAGGATGGAATCTTCTGTCCATAAACGATCAAGGGATCTGATCTTACCAGAGTTAAAATCAAGCTCAGCATTTTGGCGTAGTTTTTCTGGTGAAGGCGAGAGGATGAGTGTTTCGAGAATTTGTTGCGTTGTTTCAAGATTGGTGGCAGTGAGGCGAACTTCGCCCGGGATAGATTTAGTCAGAGCCTCAAGGGCTTCTTGTTGCCCTATGCGTTGAGCTTGTTCACTTTGTTGAATTCCTTGAGCTTTTCCTCCGTCGAAGAGAGACCAGCTTAAATAAATTCCCACGGGTATTTGGGTATTACCTTCGCTGCGTTGGGCACTTGGTTCATTGTCATTACGGTTCAAGTCGTAGTCTGAGCCGAGGGAGAACGCTTGCACGGTGGGCTTAGCGGTTAATCCAATCACGGGATAGAGAGATGAGGTGGCGAGAACGATTTGTTGATCTTGGGCTAAATTTTTGATTTTGAGCATTTGATAATCAGGCCGGTTCTTTAGGGCTTCGGCGGTTAATTTTTCCAGGTCTAAGCTTGGAACATCTTCCCTTCCAAGCTGCCCTAACAAGGTCGCTCCATCGGGAATTTTTCGTCCCATCAGAGCACCTAACCGCAGCAAAGCTTGGTGAGAGGCAGAATGAGCGGATTGAAGATTTTGGGAGGCGAGATTGAATTTAACTTTTAGGCGAGATATTTCTGTTTTTTGAATTTTACCAGCTTCGAAGAGTTGATTGGCTCGTGTGATGGTGGTGTTGTTAGCAGAAAGATAATCTTGCAGAAGTTTGATTTCTTGTTGGCGGGCTAAGGCTAGGGAGAAGGCTTGGCGGGTGTGATAGACAGCCAGAATTAATACCTGTTGATAATTGACCACGGCTTGTTCACGAGCAAGGGTTCCGAGTTTCAAGCGGGGGGCGATGGCGCGGTTAACGAGGACTTGCTCTACTTGGACGTAGAGAGTGGGGGGGGTAGAAATAAGCAGGGCTTGCGCTTTAGGATAGAGGATGGAGCGGAGGCCAATTACTTTACCTTCGGCGTCAGTAAAGGCGGTGGAGGCTTGGAGCAAGTTGGGATTATATTGTGCCGCCAGTTCTAAGCAATGTTCTAGAGTTAGATTTTTCTCGGTTTCAATTTCAAGGGGCGACGCAGGCTCGGAATTAACATCAGCAGCTCGGATAGGAGTTGGATAGAGCGCAAGAACTATAGCCAAGTACACAAAAAGAAAAGAATGGTTCATGGCGTGCTGGTGGGCATGACATTTTTCTCTACCAGAGGCGGTGGGGATAGTGCGACTTCTTGATCTTGAAATTTTAAGGAGATTGCGAATTGTAAATCGGCGAGTGCCTTCATGTAGCGTTGGCGAGCACGGATGGCTTCTAGGCGCGCCGTGTTTAAATCTAGGGTGGCTTGTAAAACGTCGAGGAGTGTGGCGTAGCCAGCATCAGCGGAGTTACGGGAGAGGCGCACGGAGTCTTCGGCAGTCTGAATGTTGGTGCCTTGGATCTGAACAGATTGTTCGGCCGTTTTTAGGCGTTCGTAGGCGTCGCGCACATCGTTTTGAATTTGGAGGCGGGTGGAGCCAAGGGAGAGTCGGGCGGAGTTGATTTGGGCAGTGGTGGACATGGCTTGTCCCCGACCCGTGAACCCATCAAAAATATTCCATGAGCCCAGCAGTCCCACCGTGCCAGAGTTGACGTTACTATCAAAAGAGGATTCGGATTGATCTCGCCGAACTTCATAGCCAGCGAAGGCATCAATCCGGGGGATGTTGGTGGCTTTGTCGATCTTGAGTTGGCGTTCAGAAATTTCGATTTGTTTGGTCAGTACTTCTAGTTCGGGGCGGCGATTAAGTGCGAGGGAAATCAACTCAGGCAAGGTGTCAGAAAAAGGTGGGCAGGAAAGTTCATCTTTAATGATGAACGGAGGATTACGGCGTTCTTGAGGTAGCCATGCGATATTAAGGAGTTGGGATAGGGCTATCTGGGAGCTGATCAGCTGGGTTTGGGCTTGGAGGAGTTGGGCTTTTTGATTAGAGAGACCTACTTGGGTACGTAAGACGTTAAAGCGGGTGGTTTTACCAGCGTCGAAGTATTGTTGTTGCCTACTAAATTCTTGGGTGAGTAAAAGGATGGTTTTTTGCTGCGCTTCGATTTGGGCTTGATTGACGATGATTTCATAAACGGCGTAGCGAATATTACGGAGCACCTGATTACTAATGGCACGTAACTGCACGAGAGCGGAGTCGTTTTTTAATTTAGCAATGGCGATCTGCTGACGATTGGCTCCCCCAGAATAAAGGCTTTGGGTTGCGATCAGAGAAACCGTCCAGTAGTCACGAAAGCGTTGAAGTTTTGCGTCGTTTCCTTGGGATAAGGCATCGTCATTACGAGTTTCTAATCTGCCAGCAAGGTTTACTTTAGGGTAGAGCAAAGACTTGGCGGTAATGACGACACCTTGGGAACGTTCGATTTCTCGTTGAGCCTTTAGGATTTCGATATTATTTTTTAAGCCTAACTCAATACATTGCTCTAAATTATAAACGGGAACAGATTCGGAATTTTCTGGAATAGGGGCAGCTTTTACATCTGACCCAATTAAAAGATATAGGACGATTAAAATAAATCTCATTTGCTTCTGGAAAGTCATGGCGTATAAAATATTTATATTAATTAAAGTAAAAATAAATGTCATTCAAAAATAAAGATTTAACGTGTTTATGATTTTCAGGGTATTGTCAGAGCCTTTTTTTGTTGTATGAGTTTTTTTTCAACTACCAAGCCACTAACCTCACGCTTTTCTTCCGATGTGAGCACGAAGCTTCGTCTTCGCTATCAACCTTACTTTCACACTATCGAATCGGCTGAGGGAGTTATAGTCTCGGTTAAGGGAAAAAAATTACTCATGATGAGTAGTAATGAGTATCTCGGGTTAAGCCAGCATCCTAAGGTAAAAGAGGCAGCTATCCAAGCTGTGCAGCATTGGGGAACCAGTCCCTGCGGGTCTCGTTTGGCTAACGGTTCTCGGAGTTATCACGTGGAGTTAGAGGAGGCTCTGGCTGACTTTCTTGGCAAAGAAGCCTGTCATGTCACCTCGGCTGGTTATCTGGCCTGTATGTCAGGCGTCAGCACGCTCGTTCAACGGGGTGATGCTTTATTGGTGGATAAGAGTATTCATTCAGCCCTGTGGGATGGCGCTTTATTAAGTAATGCCAGCTTAGAACGTTTCGAGCATGAGAACATCAGCGAGCTTGAGCGTTTATTGAAAGCATTACCTGCGGAGCAGTCTAAGGCTATCGTGGTGGATGGCGTTTACTCAATGGAGGGACATGTTGCTTCCTTACCGCAAATCGTGGCTCTTGCTGAGGAATATCAGGCTCTGGTGATTGTGGACGATGCCCACGGGTTAGGCGTGTTAGGGAAACAGGGCAGTGGTGTGGTCAATCATTACGGCCTCACGAATAAAGTGGAAGTTCAGATGGGAAGTTTTTCTAAGGCACTGGCCAGCACCGGGGGATTTATAGCCGCTAGTCGTGACACCATCGAGTATCTCCGCTCCAACTGCCGCCAAATTATATTTAGTGCAGCTTTGCCTCCTGCTCAAGCGGCAGCAGCTTTGGCCTCGATTCGTGTTATGCAAACGGAGCCGCAACACCTAGAGCGGCTTCGGGAAAATTGCGCTTATTATCGTCAAGGACTAGAAGCCTTGGGCATTGATTTTTGGGAAAGTCCAACGGCAGGCTTCCCCATCGTGATCGGCGATAAAGAGCGTTGCTATCATATTTGGTCGAGCTTATGGGAGCAGGGATTTTTCACCGTCATGGCCATCTCTCCAGGCGTTCCTAAGGGTAAAGACTTAATCCGAACAGCCATGACAGCATTGCATACTCGTGAGCAAATTGACCGGTTTTTAAAGGCCTTAAAAAAAGCATTGGAAAAAAATTCCTTTTTGTCCAACTTCATTTGACCTAACAATACATTACATAACGTGACCGCTAACAAAATCTTATCCCCTGAAATCGAAGCCAGACTTCATGAATCTTTTAAAAGAAATTCTCCCGAGACATTAGAGGCTATCTTACAATACCGTAAAACTGGCGACACGAGCGTGGTGATTGTTGCCGTGCATGGTATTATTGAGCGTTACTTGTCGGCAGAGAAATCGATGCATTTAGCGGAAAGCCCTGACTCTACTCGTTTAGCAGAGGATCTGAGTATTGATTCCCTCACCATGCTGGAGATTGTTATGTCCATTGAGGAAGCTTTGGATTTTAGGATCGACAATGTGGAAGCCGCTGGCATCCACACCCTAGGCCATGTTAGAAGTTTTGTGGATGATAAGGTGCATAACCGCCCGATCCGAATCGTGGAAACAAAAAAATATAATTGCGCTGAAATAAGCCTACTCTTACCTCAACAAGCTCCTTTCATGTTTGTGGATCAAGCTGAAATTGAGGGTGACGCCATTCGGGCTAGCTATCTTTTTAAGGGAGATGAGTTTTTCTTTGCTGGTCATTTTAAAGATGGACCTGTGGTTCCCGCTTCCATCGTTTGCGAGGCGATCGGTCAAACTGGCTGTCTTTGGTTACTTGAGCAAGCTCAGCTTCACGTCTCAGAGCCGATCAATATCAAGGACCTTTTGTTCGTGGGCATGGAAAGTATCCGCTTCCATAAACGGCTCCTCCCAGGTGATGAAATCCACACAGAACTTCGCCTAACTAAAATCAGAGAACCCTTAGCGGTTTTTGAAGGCACGGTCAAAGTTGCGGGTCAACTCGTGGCGAAATTAGAGTGCCTAACTTTGGCCTTCGGGGATATGCAGTCTTTAAAATCTGAGAATCAATCCCCTGAATCCCCCGCTCAGGTTGTTTTACCTACGGTGTAAAGGGTAATTTTTTGAGGAAAAGGGTTGTCATCACGGGTTTGGGGTTTGTCACAAGTATCGGCAACAGTCGCTCCTCCGTTCTCAATAGCTTAAAAAAAGGTAAATCTGGGATCGGAATTTTACCAGACCTACCTCAGCGTAAAGGATTATCAGGACTGGCTGGCACGATCAAAGATTTCACCTTCCCAAGTTATCGTTGTGAAGACTGGGTCATGCCGAAAGATTGCCTTATCGACCGCCTCCACATGCGTTCCATGAGTCCCCACGTTGTCTATGCCTGCTACGCCATGCAACAAGCTATTCAGGAAGCTAGTCTCGGGGAAAATTTAATTTCGCACCCTCGCACCGGTGCTATGTGTGCCTCAGGCGGTTCCATGTCCACGGCTTATGAAAATCTCCACACTATGGAAACTCTCGGAGTGGAACGTTGCTATCCTTTAGCTCTTCCTGCGAGTATCCCAGGAGTTTTAAACTCGAACCTAGCAGCTAAATACAAATTAAAAGGTTCCGTGCTAGGATTTTCTAGTGCCTGCGCTTCTTCTGCTCACGCTCTGGGCTACGCCTATGATCAGATCATATTGGACCGTCAAGATATCGTCTTCGTCGTAGGAGCTGAGGATTGCAATCGGTTTAATATTCTTCCATTTGCGGGTATTCGCGCTTTAAGCGAACGGACGGATCCTGAACAAACGCCCAGTCCCTTTGATGCAGATCGTGACGGCTTTGTTGGCACAGGCGGTGCCACAACGCTCGTGCTGGAGGATTTAGAGCATGCTCAAACTAGGGGTGCTCGTATTTTTGCAGAAGTGCTTGGTTGGGGTGAGGCGGCTGATGGCTACAACGTTATGGCACCTGAGCCACATGGAGAAGGTCTGACCCGCGCCATGAAATCAGCCTTAGAAAATTCACGTTTGAAGCCAGAGGATATTGACTACATCAATGCTCACGGCACGGGCACTACGGCTGGAGATCAGGCGGAGATATCCGCAATTCGTCAGGTTTTTTGCTCAGGCCGCACTCCTTATATAAGTAGCACTAAGGCCTTAACAGGGCATGGGCTGAGTCTAGCGGGTGCTATGGAAGCAGCCTTCTGCGTTTTAGCTCTCCAAGAAAAATTTCTCCCCATTTCCGCTAAAATTAAACGACTTGACCCTGACTTCGCCGATCTCCCGATTATCACCAAGCCGAGCAACCACGAACCTAAGATAGCCCTAAGCAACTCCAGCGGTTTTGGCGGAGCAAATGTTTCCTTAATCTTCCAGCGTTGGGCTGAGGCTTAATTTGTTAGTCGCTTACACCTCAGTCTAGCAGACGCCGTAGAGCCTGTTCAGGAGTCGTCGTATCTCGGTGCTGAAGTATTTTAGATTTTAAGGCTAGCAATGTTTGAGGTTGATCTAGCCAAGTTTCCACCACTTTTTTTAAGTCCCGTGGTTGACGTAGAAGTGGGGAGCTAATACCCCACTGTTGGAAAGTTCTCTGCGTCGGCATTTCTTGCGGCATGATTCCCCCTAGGGCATTAAAAAGCATAGGGCATCCACATAATAAAGCTTCACCTGCCGTGGTCGCTCCTGCCCGTGCCACTACAGCGGAACACGCTTGCAGTAAGCGTGGCATATCTCTCGTGAATGACAGTGCACGAACAGGAAACTTAATTTCTTCCGCAACAGCCTGTTCCAACCTAATTTTTGCTACGGGATCACGCCCGCAGAGCACGATCACTTGTAGGCCTGTCCCGAGTGGCTGCAGCGCACGCAAGAGGTCTAAATGGTTTTGTGCTCCAGCACCACCGGTAGAAAGTAACAAAGTGAAGCGGTTTTTTTCTAAAGAAAATTCTTTGCTTAAGTAGTTTCCTTTTTCTTCATCACTCATGGGCGCGGCATAAAAGGGGATCGCAGCCCAGTGCCCTGCCTTGACGATTCGTTCCGCTGGGACGCCGGCTTTTTTGGCAGCTAACCTTACTTCCTCTGTGCGAGAAAAATAAGTATCACTACGAAGGTTTACCCAATTACGACTGAAGCCATAACCGCCAGAAAATTCCGTGCAGTAGGTAGCGCAACGAACTTTTTCTCCCAAAACGCTTTTAGCTAATTCCACGTAGCCACGGTTTAAACAATCATGGACGCTAAGTATCGCATCAGGCTGAAATTCTTGGAAGAGCTGAATGGTATGCTTGCGTCCGAGACTAACAGTCCCAGCATTCAACAGATCCAGAAACTCAATCACATTAAAATAAACATGATGAAACCACGGAGCGTTTCGTTGAATGATATTATAAAATTCCACCGCCCCTTTGTAAAAAAAATGAGAGTCTTCTAGTAGATGTACAATACGAACCTCCACACCTTCCCCGTATAGATGCTGGCACCATTCCATCGTCGCCTGAGCGTGGCTGTCATGTCCTGCTCCTGTGGCGGAAGTGAGAACCAGCAATTTCTTAATAGGTGGGGGCGTATTCATTCACCACGATCTAGCTGATAGTAACTTCGGATCGATCTTAGTAAGGCACTACGGCTAAACAAACGAACGCCCAAGCTACCGAGAACACTTTGAAAAAAAGATCCGCAGCGCAGCACGGCAGGTGGGTGACGTTGCTTTAAAAGCCTCAGCACGGCGCGGCTCACTATTTCAGGATCAGGTGCTGCTTTAATCAAGCGGCAACTTTCTTTCCATGCCTGACTTGACCATTTCCCATAAGGCGATGAGGAGGTAATGCTCTGAGTAGCTACTTGGTTGAAGTTTGTTCGAATATCTCCTGGACGTAAATCCACGACATGAACGCCGAAGGGTTTCAGCTCCATCCATAACCCGCCCAGTAACGAACTGAAAGCCGCCTTCCCTGCACTATAATGGGCAAAAAAGGGTAGAGGCATTTCTGCTGCGAGAGAACTAATACCTATAATCCAGCCTCTACGCCTGAGACGGCAATGAGCTGCGGCTAAACGACAAAGGAGAAGTGGGCCTTCGACCAGTGCGGACCACTGAGCTTGGGCTTCTGGCAAAGATGTTTCTTCAATGGAACCAAAATGACCATAACCAGCATTTTGAATAATTATATCAAAGTGACCAGCTTGGTCTAAGCCTTGTTTCCAAGCCGATTCAATTGAGCTTGGTAGCGAAAGATCCATTTCCAAAACATGAAGTCCTGCAATTCCGGATAATCGATCCGCCTGACGAGAAGTTCCCCAGACTTCATAACCTTCGGAGATCAGCCTTTGAGCGATTGATTTTCCGATGCCTGAGCTTGCGCCTGTCAGAAAAACTTTTTTGCCGGGGTGTGTTAAATTCATCACTCTAATTTTATTTCTTATCTAAGGTTTGAATGACTCCAGAAACAGCTTGCCAGTAATCATTCCACGAGCGAAATAAGCGTTTTTGGATCTCTTGGTAACGAGTTTTATAGTGCGCTTCATCTGTTAAGAGTAAACGGATTCCTCGTGCAAGGTCACGTATGCTTGCAGGTTCGACCCGTTCACTCCCGCCGCCTGCAGCAACTTCTCCTAGAGCACCTTTACCTCCGCAAACCACAGGGCGGCCATGCCAAAGACTTTCGATGATAGGCAGCCCGAATCCTTCGAGCAAGGAAGGGAAAACGGTGAAGGAGCTTTCACGATAGGCTTGATGTAACTCCGCTTCAGACACATGTGGTTTGAGGGACACGGCATAGCCCATATCTTGTAGTTTTCTTACTTGTCTTTGAACTTTCCAAGAATACAAGGGATAGGCATTACAACCGATGAGGAGAAGTTGAAAATTTTGTCCTTCTTTCCAGAGTTGCTCGCAGGCGGCTAACAGCCGGAGATGATTTTTATGCTCCTCTAATCTAGCCACGTAGAGTAATTGTTTCGCCGAGAAGTTTTCTTGGTGTTCGGGTTGGGCTGAGGAGAAGGGGACAGGCCACGGTGCAACATGGGTTCGTGTTTGAGGCAGATTCATTTTCTTCCAGAAATAATGCAGGTCTTCTTCTGCTTCCCGTGAGATGCAAAGCACGAGATCGAAACTGGCTAGGGCGCGCACCCCACGTCCACAGAGAAAATGGTCGATACGGGATTGCTCAGGACGGCGCAGACCGATGGCGTCGTGAAATACACCGACTAGTTTAGCAGGGCATGAACGTAGTTTCCTGAAAAAGGTGCTGCGATTGTCCCACAGCAAGTCAGGAACGAGCAGAATGTCCTCAGCTTGAAACTGCTGAGGCCACTTTAAGCGCAGGGCTTGGTCACGTGTTGTTTTGAGATAGTCTGAAAAAAAACTGGTAAGAAACGTGTCGTAGAGCGCCAGGCCTTGGGGGGCATTGGGTTCTCGTAACTCTAAAATATTTAAGTCATGCTCATTCAAGTGCCGATAGTCACGCTGGGCGGATTGCCAGTAAGTCGCATGGTAGTTCTGCTGTTGCTTAAGCCAGTGGTGTAAGCCTCGCTGCATTCGTTTCACCCCTGTGTTTAAGGTGGATTGGCAGGCACTGGTGACATCGAGGTAAAGGTGAAGTGAGGAGCTACTCATAAAAGTGGCTCCAGTTCTCGCCAATAATCAGCCCAAGTTCGCACAGGCCGCTGGTAGGCTTCTTCGGCTAAGGTTTGGCAGCGTTTAGGGTCGTCGAGGAGTTGTTTGATGCTGCTGGCTAGACTATCGGAGTCCGTTACATCAACAGGAATCGTGCCAGCACCTTGGGAGACTTCCCCGATCGCGCCGGAGCTGCCACAGAGAACAGGACGACCATGCCAGAGGCTCTCTACAATAGGCAGGCCAAAGCCTTCCATGAGTGAGGGGAAAACAGTGAAGGTGCAGCTTTGGTAGGCGGCGTGTAGTTCAGCGTCGCTGACATGACCACGCCAGAGAACGGGAAAACCAGACTTCTTTAATTCATTAATTTTTTTAAGTAGTTCTCGGCTTTCCATGGGAACGTCTTCGCAACCGATGAGCTCAAGGGTAAAGTCATGGTGGTTTTTCCACAACTTTTCACAGGCAACAAGAAGTGTGCTGTGGTTTTTCATGCGCTTAAGCCGTGCCACGTAGAGAACTTTTTTCTTATCTAGGGCGGGTAGGGTGTAAGCGGGGCGTTCTGAGGTAAAAGGGACAGGCCAGTTAAGAGCTTGGGTTTTAGTCGGATGTATTCCACGCTCTTTCCAGAGAGAGTTTAAATGAGTTTGGGCTGATTGTGAGACGCAAATGACTAGATCAAATTCTGACATGAGGCGCAGCATGGATTCATGAAGTTTCTTGCCGAGCGTGGGCACGTGTTGGTCGAGCAAGGGAATGGCGTCATGGAATAGGACGACTTTGCGGCCTGGGCCAAGCAAATGTTTTCTGAGGTAGGGGAGTCTATTGTCTGGAAATAGGGAGGTGACGAAAAGGGTGTCTTTTTCAGTAAGAGATTTTCGCATAGACCAACTTTTCGGATGGGTGCATGCATCTTGGAAGCTGGCCCATAGTAAAGGTAGGAGCCAGTCCTTGGGAGTAGAGTGCCTTTTGCCCGTGGAGGGAAAAGGATTATGGAGTAGCTTTTTAGCGTGGGAAGAAAGTTCGGTGTAACTCCAAAAAAAGGGCTGCCACGTGAGGGGTTGCAAATTGGGAATATTTCGTTGGAGTAAACTATAAATTCCGCGGGTTGTTCGTGGAATTCCACTTTGAAGGGGAAGAAGGCAGGCACTGGTTACATCCACGTAAACCATGAGATTAAGGGGTAAAAATTTGGGTCGGTCTAAGGGAGGGGTTTTGTAAGATCAATGCCAACTCTTTCCCGTAATCATCCCAGCTTTTAAAGTTACGCATGGCGCTTTGTTGGTAGAGCTTATTGTACAGAGCCGAATCTTCGAGGAGTTGTTCGATGGCTTGAGTTAGTTCTTGTGTGTTGTTTTGATCAATCAGGAAGCAACCACCGCCTTCTTCGGCGACTTCTCCGATGGCTCCGTTGCGACCGCAGATGACGGGGCGTTGGTGCCAGAGGCTTTCGATAATGGGTAGGCCAAATCCTTCCATCTGGGAGGGGAAGGCGGTGAAGGCGGAGTCGTGATAAGCTTGGTTTAATTCAACGTCACTGATGTGTTTGCGCCATTGGACGGGGTAACCCTTTTTGCGTAATTCTTCGATGCGTGCTAATATGCGTCGTGTGTCGAGGAAGGCATCACTCACGCCGATGAGGTCGAGGGTAAAGTCTAAACCTTTTTTCCAAAGGAGTTCGCATGCATCAAGAAGGACGAGATGGTTTTTGCGTAGTTTAAGTCGAGCTACGTAGAGGACGTGGCGGGAAGCTTGATTAGGGAGGTTGTCGGGGCGAGCAGTGTCAAAGGGAACAGGCCAGACTAAAACGGGTGTAGGCTTAGCGGGTATGTGGAACTTTTCCCAGTAGCGTAAGAGGTCGGCTTGAACTTCTTTAGAAATACAGATGACTTGGTCAAGGTGTCCGAGAGCGATGACGTAATCTTTAAAAAGGGCATCGTTACTACCTGATTGGCCTGGGATATTGAGGGGCATGGCGTCGTGAAAGATGGCGATTTTTTTTCCAAGTAACGATTTCCATTTTTCCCAAGCATGGATGCGTTCGTCCCAAGAGAGGTCGGGGATGAGTAGGGTGTCATGTTCTGTTAGGCAGGTTTCTAGCGGAAGGAGTCTAGAACCACGAGTCCAGTCATCCTTCCATGATTTCCAGCCCCAGTTCAAGGGAACAGCTTGGGGGGACTCATAGGAGGCAAAGGGTTGGGTGAGATTATCAAACTCACGGTTAGAAAGGGTGCTATAATTTTTTCGTTGAAAGTCCCAGCGTAAGGGTGTCAGTTCCTGATCATAACTGGTGGCTAGGTAACGGTAGATGCCACGCACGGTTCTATGCACGCCCATATTAACGGCTGATTTTGCGGCACTGGTGACATCAAGGTAGATCATGACTTGGTTAATTAAAGCGAGGTGACGGCGGGTTTTTTCATGACATCCTCATAGTCATAAGCGACAGCTTCTGAGGCACCTATTTTAACGACTTCGCCATGTTCGATCCAAACAACACGATCGCATAGATCCGTAATGGTCTTGATATCATGGGAAACGAGAACGGCTGTTTTACCTGATTTTAAACGTTTACGGATGGCTTCGGCTGATTTGAGTTGAAAACTTTTATCACCAACGGAAAGCATCTCATCAATCAAGAGCACATCAGGATCGACTTCGAGAGCGGTGGCGAAGCCAAGGCGGGCATGCATACCACTGGAGTAGGTGTAGATGGGCTGTTCAAAGAAATCACCTAGCTCGGAAAATTCTTTAATACGGTCGAGACTCTTAACCATGTGCTCTTTGGTAGCACCGAGAATCATGCCGTTGAGGATGGCATTTTCACGACCAGAAAGGGTGGAGTGGGAACCCACGCCGATGGACAGCAGAGTGGTTTGGAGCTTGGGTTGAATCACGAGGTTTCCCCTGTCTGGGCTAATAATGCCGCAGAGAAGGCGGAGGAGTGTACTTTTACCAGCCCCATTTCGGCCTAAGATGCCGAGAGTTTCACCAGAGAGAAGATCAAAGGTGATGGATTTTAAGGCCCAGAAATCAGAACGAGATCCTTTAAAAAAACCATAAGGCTTTCGGTAACAAAGGCCGACTTGATCTAGAGTAACAAGGGGTTTCATAGAATTAACGATGAATAGATTTTACGACCGTAAGATCGATTTTTTTATAAATTCGCAACGCAATGAGAATAAGGACGGTGCTGAATAGTCCGACGTAAGCGAGGCGATACCAGTTCGGCCATACTCCTTCCAGAAGGACGTTGCGGTAAGACTCGATTAAAACGGCCATAGGGTTTAGGTAGAAATAAACATGATAGGCTACGGGGATTTGACTAACGGAAAAAAAAATTCCTGAAATCAACATCAGGGGTCTTAGTAAAGCATCCACGCCTAGGCGCGCATCGGGGAAATAAGGAATGGCGGCGGCAATGGGCAAGCTGACGCTTAGGATGGTGGCTAATTGTAAAACCATGATAAGTGGTAAAGCGAGATAAGCCAAGGACGGCGGCTTACCTGAGCACCAGCACCAGATTAAGAGAAGAATAAAGAGGAAGAGAAATTTCCAGGTGTGAGCTAGGATGGCGATTAAAGGCATGACGATCTTAGGCAGATAAATAAATTTCAACATGCTGCCTGCGTCGAAGATGGAGTTTGCGGAGCCCACGGTAACCCCATTAAACCATTGCCACGTCACAGTTCCCACCAGTAGGAAGGTGGTGGCGCCAACGGTGGATTGCTGCATAACGACGACTAGTAGCGTATAAAAGATAAGCGTGTTAAAAAGAGGCTCGAGTAACCACCACGCATAGCCCATGTAGTTTAGTTGAGCTTCAGATTTAAGTTCCGCATAGGTGCGGTAAAGGATGATATTCCAGTAGCGTAGCCAATTCATAGGTATTTCAATTTCGCAAAAGAAACAGTGTGGGAAAGGATGCCATAGTGCAACAGGATTAAAACTAAAAATTGGTTAGATTGCCTTTTGTCTTGTCTTCGATGGATAAGAAAAGACAGTCTCTGTTAATGAAACCCACACCGATGGACTCTTGCCCAAGCTCAAGAGATCAGAATCGGAAAGCCTTCTGGCTCTGGCATCCCGACCATGAGGCCTTACGTGACTGTCACGCAATTCCGTGGGGCTGGAGGCATATTACGTATTGCAATCCATTACGTTGGCTTCTTTTTAACTTCTTAGCCTTATTATTTAAGCTGGACGTGGAGGGTTCGGAAAATATACCCAAAAAATCCCCAAGTGTTTTCGTGGGAAACCATGGTTCCAATTACGACGGAATTTTTATGTTGGCTGTAAACATGAGTTTAGATAGCCGCACGGTGGTGCCTGTTGTTTGGTATCGCATGTTAGACTTTCCTATCTTAGGCCTTTTTTTAAAATCCCTCCAAGCAGTGCCTGTTGATAATGAGCAGTTAGAAATTTCGCAACGCGTGAGGTCACTGCGTTTGATGCTCAGGCATCTCCGGCAGGGACGTAGTCTAGGTGTTTTACCCGAGGCCGTAAGGCAGGAGCAGTTGGGGCATTTTAATTCTGGAGCTGCGCTAGTAGCTTTGCAGGCGGAAGTCCCCTTAGTGCCGTTTACTCTACGTGGTGTCCAACCACTTTTTAAAAGTTTAAACCATTGCCCTAAGCTGTATGGAAAGGTAAAAGTCATTATTCATCCTCCCTTATTCCCAAGCGACGCCGAAGGATTGAAAGGCGAGAAGGGTGCGGCTCTCCTCATGAAAAAAGCGCGGGCACGAATCGCCTCAGCTCTTGACTATCCAGACTCTCTAAGTCCAGCTCTTGACTAAACTTACTTCGCTTCACTGTTCTTTATCGCATACTTAAATGAGTCCATTTCAAAATCAAATAACATTAGTGAGTGTCCCTGAGAATGGGTCAGGTAACGATATAACAGTTGGTAGGGAGCCATAGTCATGAACAAAAATGGCGACGGACTGACCCTGTCTTAGTAGCCATGCTGCCGTTTGTTGCCACAAGTATTCGGACGCACCTTCATAACCATAGGGGTTAGTGGCAATGAAGATAATCGTCTGAGGCAGGCACTGCGGTGGAGTCAAAAACACAATTAAAGGTAATTACAAACTTTCTTAAATGACAAACTCTAGTTTTACCTTTATTCATATCATTAGTGACAACATGTGTTAATTATATCGGAGTAGCTTGCGTTAAGAATGAGTCCGACATCATCGAAGCCTTTGTTCGGCATAATCTATATTTTTTAGATAGGCTCATTGTTTTAGATCACGGCAGCACGGATAATACGCCTACGATCCTTCGTAGTTTGCAAAAAGAAGGTTTGAACATTGAAGTTATTCGAGATGATAGTATCGGTAAACTTCAAGGAGAGAAAATGACCGTTCTCATGCGCCAAGCGGCGGAGGCTGGTGCTAAGTGGGTGGTGCTTTTAGACGGTGACGAGTTCATTAAATCGAGCGTTAAAAAATTACCCTTGCCTCCTGAAAACAGCCTAGGCGTGCTGAAAGTGGCTTGGATAAATTACTGTGCTCAGGCAGATGATGATCCCAGTGAAACTAATCCAGTCCGACGAATCCGACATCGTTTAATTTACGAGCCTTTTGAGCAAGGAACCCTCTTAGAGAGGACTCTTCATATTAAATCCATCGTTCGGCAGGACATAGCCTTGCACCCTCAGGCTCAAGTGATGCAGGGAAATCATAAGATCATAGTTGGGGGCGTTGAAGCTGATCACCAGTTTTTGGATTTGTTTGCCTTAGCTCATTTCTCCCTTCGGTCACCAGGCCAGTATGCTTCTAAAATTTCTATTGGCACCCTGCAACAGCTCGCTCGAAGCTCCATGTCCGCACCGATAGATTCTTTTTACCTCAATCACTTAAAACTGATTCAGCAAGACTTTGACGCTTTTACGCAAGAATTTTATCAGCTCGTCCCCACCTATTTAGAGTTGACGAATCATTCTCTTGAAAAAGTGTGTGATCCCATCACTTATTGTGGAGGCACTTTAAGGTATACACGAAAAATTTCCGATAAGGCGCGCCTGATTTCTAACCTATACAGCTATTCGGAAATCCTTGCCCGCACCTTGAGCCAAAGGCCAGCACAAGAAGAAGAGGGGAAAAAAATAGCAGTCAATTTGACGCTGCGAGAAAATTATTTAGATTCACCTTCACTTTGTTCGATCCCAGTGCAACTCAATGCCATTTCACCTGAAATCATAACCTTACCTTTGCATAACTGGAATGGTCAGGGCGAACTTGTTTTGGAAATAGCCGGGCCGATTGGTTTCGTGGAGTGCCTCTCTGTTTGTTTACGCAGATCAAACAGTTTGCAAGAAGAGCCCATCAGCAAAGAATTACGTAAGTTCATGTATATTAGTAAAAACGGCCATTTTATTTATCATGAACATTATTTCACTTTTGTTAAAGGGGGCAAGCCGGCAGAACTCGTCTTACAACCATTAAAGTTAGGCTGGCAGGGACCATGGAAAGAGTTGGAGCTAAGTCTTCGTTTTGATGTAAGCCCCTCTATTATAGGCCTGCGTTTTTTTCAAGAAGATACCTTTGACGATAAAACAGTTTCGTTAGCTTTGGTAGCAAAACTTGAGGCAAAAGTTAGTCAGCTCGTTAGAATTAGAGGGTTTCTGCAACATCAAGCTGAGTGGATAAAAAGTAGCCTCTTCAAGTAATAAAATTTGTTTTTATCTAGTATATCTTCTAGCAATAATAACTATGACAACAGAATAAACGTTACTTTTTCAGCCACTAGGAGGTTTAGGTAATCGTTTTAGAAGCATAGCAGCACCGCTTATTTTAGGTCCTAAAAAAGGATGGAAAGTCAGAATCAACTGGGTTACTTCTTGGGAATGTCACTGTGAGATTCATGACTTACGGGAAGGCTTCTTAGGCTTTAGCTCTTGGGGTGAAGACCTCTATCCCGAGGGATCATTCTGTATGGTTCCTCTGCTTGTTGAAAAAGGTGTTCCTATGTTGCTAGACTTAATGGAGAAGCATGATTTGGTCGTTTGCTGTTCCTACATGGACTTTGGCCGTGAGTATTCCATAAACCAAAATTTGCGACATGAAATAGCAGATGAACTTTCGTCATGGAAACCTCAACATTCTATACTGAAAAATAAGATATTATTGCCACCAGGAACCATTGGTTTTCATATTCGAAAAACAGATCAGATTCGGGCAATTCAACACACACCGCTTATTTTATATTTTTACTTAATTAAAGAAGAACTGAGAAGGAATCCGGAATCCTATTTCTTTATTTGCACGGATGACCCTCAGGTTTTAGGGATAATCTCTAAGAAATTTAAGCAGTGTAGATTTTTATTTTACCTTCACGAAAAATGTGAGCGGAGTTCCTTAGAGGGTATGACTAACGGATTCCTTGACTTTGTTACCTTGGCTGATTGTGAGCGTATTTATGGATGCAAATACAGTTCATTCTCTGAATTGGCTGCGAGCTACGGCAAAAAACTTTTTTTAAAAGTTTCGACTAGGAAAGCTCCAGATGATTATACTAGTGCTAACTCTTTTTTTGACTATTTCTTGTGGTGGGATGAGAAAAATGGTTGCCACCTTCGTCACCATTTTCCACACTTAAAATATTTCCAAAGTCTTTTTGCAAAATATCTCTTTTATTGGATGCTGAGCGACTTTTATCAGATGGGGTTTTGGCATCGCCTCAAATTGCAGAAAGTAGAGCAAGTGCAGAGAGGCCAGTTCTGAAATAAATAGCCCATCCCCGTAGGCTAAAGTTACAGACCTTTTCTGGTGTGGATGAGTGAATTGAAGAAAAGCTATTGAGGTAGAGTCCAGCGTAAAGAAGTTGTCCGAAAAAGATCATGTATTGATAGATGGGGCCATAGCCGTCTCGTGGAATTATACCCCAGCCTGAAGCATTGATTCCTTGCACGATTCCGTCCGCCATAAGATAAAAGGGAACACTGGATGCAACCCAGCCGATGCCATTTTTATTGGGTAATCGTCCAGTTGAAGTTGGCGTGGAGTTTAGGAATTCTAGGCGAGCCTCCTCTGGCATGGTTTGGGTTTGTAGAGCAGATTCTCTAAAGTCAAAAGGGCGTTCCAGAAAAGCAGATCGTAGCCAATAATAATACAAACTGTTATCCCAACCCGCTATCGCACTGATCATCGGTTTCTGGTGTAGACCCTTAGTTTGCGTATGAAAAAAATAACCTGAAGAAAGTAGACAAACCAGCAAGAGGATAGGCCTAGGGTTCTTGATGAACGTGACTAAACTAGAAAATATAGTGCGTAATTTTTCTGGTTTTTGAAGATAAGGTAGCTGCATAGACTTCAATATAATTCTCTGATTAAACTAGAGAGGAAGATTTAACGTAACAACTGATGGAAGAGGGGAAATTTTATAAAGCTGAATACGATAAAAAGGGGGTATTAGCCCGATGGCATAGTTTTAAGTCTAGATAGCGAGCAGGTTTATCTAAGGCTTGTCTAGCTTGTTCCATGGCTAAGCAAACATGAGCCTCAAATCGTTGGACTTGCTCACGGCTTAGTTTTTCTTCATTAACTAATAACTGCACGCCATGTCGGTGATCTTGTATAAAAGAAAAGTTCTCTTGATCAATTTCCCTTTGGCTGTGATATATTTTCCCGTGGCGATTTGAAAAATAGATTTTTGATTTAATAATAGGGATATGGTTTTGAATTACCTTATTTTTGCGCAAGTCTGACGAGGCCATTTTATGCCTGACCCAAGCGTCTGGTAATTGTCTGATGAGGTAACCTGCATCATTGAGCCGCAGGCACACTTCAGTTTCATCTAAATAATAAGTAAAAGCCTCATCGAAACCTCCGACTTCTAGTAAGGCACTGCGACGGAAGACGGCGTTAGTTCCTTGTAGATAAGGAAACTGATAGCTGCCAGGGTAGTTGTATTGGGGACAAGGCTTGAGGAGATTCCAAGAACTTCTTCCTAATCGGTTCGAGCTGGCATACTCATATTGGAAAGTCTGCCCGGTTGGCCTTAAGACCTTACCGCCGACTCCTCCTACATCCATGGAAGTAAAGCCGAGCAAAATTTCCGCTAACCACTCTGGCTGTGGAATGGCGTCGTCATCTAAAAAAGCGACATATTCTCCCGCTGTCAGCGTGATACCTAGATTACGAGACATGGAAAGATTAGCTTCGGGGCAAGTGCTGATTTTGATGCGACCCTGCCACTCCTTTAAGACAGCAGCCGTTTCGTCTGTTGAAGGGCCATTAACAACGATGACTTCAAAATCCTTAAAAGTCTGGTTCTGCAAGCTTTCCAAAGTTTCCCTTAGTTGAGTAGCGCGATTAAGGGTGGAGATGACTACACTGATTGAACCTTTTCTAAATTCACAAGGTAGGTTTTGAGTCCCCTTATCAGCGCGCCGCAGGAGTCGTAAATCTTTTCGCAGTGTTTCAGTGAGAGGATAGCGAGATAGTTTCTTTTTCAAAAAAGGACTTGTAGCGAGCATACGTTGTAGAGCACGAGAAAGGAATTCAATAGGGCTGTTCTCCACCAGACACAAAGATTTCAGACCTAGTCCTAGCTCTCTTTCATCAGAACTTTGTCCAAGACTTTTTGGGGAGCATGGATTATTAATGCGTATTTCCAGATGGCAAAGATTTCTCTCGTTGCCCGTAAGAGGAATCATGAGCGTAGCTCGAGAATTTACCGAGGTCAGCGTTTGGTTCATCACGGGTTTTCCATTGACCAAAATATTCAGTTTGATCCATGGGTGACTCCACTTAATGAATGATTTGACCCTCAGTTGAAGAAACAGCTCATGGCCTAAGTGTGGTTCCAAATTAAATAGCAAGGTGCAGCGTTTTTCATCAGACCATATGCCCCATTTTTCAATATTTGACCAACCCAGCCCAAGGAAAGAACTAAAAGAATGCCTTCCCGTAGGCTTGTAAAGAAGTCCCGTGACGATCGTCGGTAGCAGTAACTCCTGACGTATTGTGGAATATTCATCTTTGATCTGGGCGGTTAGGAATAACGAGGTGCTTGCCTCAGCTCCGACTAATTTTTCCAAAGCACGCCAAGTGGTCTGCGCGGATTTTCCCCAAGAAAAAAATTTAGCACGTGAGATTCCATGTTCACATAATTTTTGGCGAAACGCTGGTTCCATCAATACTCGTTGAAGCTTTGTCGCTATATCTTCTACATCATGTGGATTAAATAAGGCCTCGGGTAATGCGATAACTTCGGGCACGCTGGTTAGATTAGATCCCAAGACGGGAGCCCCACAACTCATAGCTTCTAAAACTGGCAGCCCGAAGCCTTCGTGCCACGAGGGGAAAACAAAAACAAAACAGTTATTATAAAAGGCAATGAGAGCAGCGTCTGAAACAAAGCCCGTGAATATTAAGTCCTTATCATCTAACCCTAGGCTAGTGGCCAATTCCCGCAATGTAGCTTTTCTTCCACCCTGAACTTTACAGATAATGGCTAGTTGAAAAGATTTTCTTAGAGACTGAGGTAAGGAGGCGTAGGCACGAATTAATCCTTCACTATTTTTTTGCGGGCTGTCTCCTCCAGTAAACATGATGAAAGGGCGATCCAGTCCATAACGTAAAAAAAGTGTCTCCAAATCTTCCTTACTGTATTGCTCTGGGCGAAATTCCGAACCAACAGCTGATGATATAGTCACCACCTGATCCGCTGGCAGTTTTAAATACTTGATTCCTTCTTGTCGGGAAGATTCGGAAACAGCTAATAATAAATCAGCCTGAGTTAGTTGAGTTATTTTGTGATCATGCCACGCTTTTTCTGGAGGGTTTGTCAAAAAAATATTTGGATGAATCAATGGCATTAAATCGTGTAGAGTTACTGCGTTAAGGTAAGGAGTCTTACTTTTTTTGACACTGGTGACGGATAGATCGAAGAGTCCTTCAAAGAGACTACTGAGCAAGACAACATCGGGGGAGAGAGCGGCTAACTGTTTTTCCCTCTCGTACTCAGCGGTATCCTGGGCTAACAATGAGTTGGATGTTCCTTCATTTAAGGAGCTACGCAGCTGTAAAATAATTAAGCACTCAGGCGGAAGTATGTCTTGAAAAGCGTGACGAATAAGAGGGATCTCTTCTGGAAAAAGATCAGACACAGCTAAAAAAACTTCATGCTTTCCAGCACTTAAAATGAGAGCACGTGTTAAGGCTAAGGATTGCCGTCCTATTCCACGTAATTTGCTGTCACCTTGGGCTGACTGTAAATCAATAACTAATCTCACAAGTCTTTAATCAAATCATAAAAGTCCTCATGACTACACGTTTTTTATTGGAGGGATCTATTGAATTTACTAGGCTACTAAAGATAACAATATTTAAAGGATTTTCAGCCTAGCCAATTATCCCCCATTCCTAACCATGAATCCTCAACTACTTTTTATTGCAGGCCTTGCTGGTGCGGGTAAAAGCACCATGATCAAAACGTTGTTTAGCCAGAGATTTATTGTCTTTGATGACTTTATGGCTAAGGCCGTTGATGACCGCCCGGAGTTTAGTCATTGCCGTTACTTGAAGGAGATAGAACAAGCCCTACGTAACGGTGAAAGTGTTGTCATGGCGGATGTTCGTCTATGTGAGCCTCGTTTTCGTCAAGCCATGCTGACCACTCTTCAGGAATGGAGTCCATCCCATGAAATAGTGTGGCACTGTTTCGAGCCTGACCTTAAAGCTTGCGATGAAAATATTCGTTATCGAGCTGCAACGACACCTAGGGATAATGTTAAGACAGAAGGAGTAACGAATAAAACCTTAGCTTCGCATTGGGTTCTCCCTCAAGGTGCCATTATTCATCAGGTGACTCAGGCAAGAAAGAAAATGAAGATGAATCAGCGTATTTAATCAAATTTAGGCGCACTTCTGCTGAATTTTAAGCGATTCGTATAGAGAAGCATATGATTTTTCCCAAAGAAGACATTCAGTGGATGGAGGCTTTAGATTTCATCAACAAATATGTTTTGGCTTACGAGAATGTCTATGCTCCCAGCGAATTCCTTCAGTACCATGCCCTCACCTATCCCTTGAATTACCTAGGAAAGGAAGATCTGCCGCTGGCTGATTGGGTTGTTTTTCATAAGGGTTGGATACATCACCTAAACCCAGAAGCTGTACGTCAGCTTAAGCAAACGCATCAGTCTTTATGGTGTAACAAAGCGTTTATTATTTTTTGCCGACGCTCCCCTTGGTCATGGCTTAAAACCTTCATAAATTCTTTCTTTCAAAACAAATTACCTTTAGCCGAGCTGAAGAACGAAACGCAGCTTCTTCGAAGACATAGGGCATTGGTTACTCGGGAGAAATCGAAATCGCTTGAAACGACAATTCTTGTCACGACCTACAATAGACCCTGGGCACTAGCCCGATCCCTTCCTCAAATTCTTTTATTGGGAGCACCTGTGCTCGTGGTCAACGACGGATCAGATCCCTGCCACAAAAATGAGTACCAAGATGTGTATCATCGTAACCATTGCGAAGCACTTGAAATACTTGAATTACCTACGAACCGTGGCTTATCTGCTGCTATGAATATAGGCTTGAGCTATTTACTGGCTAGACCTCGTGTAGTGTGGATTTCATATCTTCAGGATGACGTTGATGTAGATCCTGATTTGTTGCTTCATCTTCAACAAGTTAGACATCCCTCAATTAATCCAGTGCTCTCAGGCTTCCTGAGTAAGGAGCACCCCACCCTTTTTAAAAATGAACATGAGGGACATATCCTACATTATCGATTTTCAAACCCTGGAGTTCACATTGATGCCCATCGATCCTATTGGGAGCAAATTATACCTATCCCTAGCCTAAGTTTAGCTGCGCCTAAACCTGGCTTACCCTCAAATGAAGATTGGTGGATACTCTCTTGGTCACCATATTCCGTTGCTAAAACGGGGCGTTATGTCGTCTGCCTTCCAGATTTAGTAAAGACCTTTGCTACGGAAGTTCATCAATCAACTTGGGGTAATTCTGGCGAATGAAAAGGATCCTTCAAAACAATCCTCCCATTTTTCAGAACACCTGCTGGAAAGGTGCTCTCGACTTCATGTGCTCTCAGGCGAGTAGAAATGAAGTGATTATCGCTCCAACAGATTTCTCCTCTTTTTTTCCTAAGACATACCCATACACACAGCTTCAAAGGGGTGATCTTAAGACGATCGGGTGGATGGTACTTCATCGAGAATATTTGGATGGTGTTTTAGAATTAGATTTGGAATTGCTGTTAAGTGGCTATCGGCTGGTATGGAGTAATGAAGTTTTCATTATTTTCCAGAAACGAATCCCAGCGACTAAACACTTTAGAGTTCCTCTTTTTTTGCGATCAAGTCTAGGGCCTATTGCCAAAGTAATTTGGCAGGGAAATAGCATCAAACCAGTAAAGAAACCTACTCCTGATAATTTAACTCCTTCGACCGCCTTAGTAGTTGGCACCTTTGATAGACCTTCTGCATTGGCCAGATCATTACCACAGATATTGGCTTTAAACCGACCCGTGCTTGTCGTGGAAAACGGAATATCTCCAAAACTTAAAAGTGAGTACGAAATAGTTTTTACCCACATTAAAAATCACAACCTGCATCGCTTAAGCTTACCAGAGAATTCTGGGGTAGCTGCTGCGGTTAATGCGGGAATACTATACTGGTTGGCTGATCCAGCTATCCACTGGATTGCTTACTTTCAAGATGATGTTGATGTCCACTCAAGAACATTGATTGAATTGGAGCAAATTCGACATAAAATTTACCGTCCACTTTTGTGCGGAAGTAGGTCTTTTCAATATCCTCAATTAGGCTCATCTGATATCAATGGTATCACGGTGCATCATCAATGGGCTGCGTCAGGCCAACACTTCTATGGTCACCGTAATTATTGGAAAGGGGTTTTACCAATTTCCTGACTTCCTTTGACTAGTTCAGTAGACCCGCCATTACTAAAAGCAATAGAATGCCTTGGCAATGCACCTAGTGGTCAGAGAAGATAAATTCACTTAAGTGATAAGAATTTAAATAAGTTCACGTGTTAGGAGGGCGGCATAACACCGACTTGGCTCATCGGGATAGTAGTTTTCTATTACGTGGGCGGGGGAAGGCAGGTGAAAAGAGAGAAGCGAGTTGCAAAACCTATTTTATAACCTGCTCCAGACATCAAACCATTCCAAAATACAGATCGGCGTTGGGAAAAGGGCAGAGGAGGAAGGACGCTGTTTCTCATAGTTAAAGTATCTGTTTTTAAATTCGTTAGCTATTGTTTCCAGTAATCGTTAGACTCATATCCTAACGCTTCGAGTTCTTCTTGAACATCACCATGAATATGCAGTTGTGTCTTAATGCGTTCTCGATTCTGTCGCCAAGAGCCGACACTCTGATTTCCAAGATGACGCAGGCCATGGAGAGCAGCTAGATCATCTGGTAAGGCCTCCACTCCTTCTGGGTAGCTGCTGAAAGATCTTTTGAGGCGCAGGAAGGCAAACTGGTTTATTAGTCTTCGTTGGATCAAATCAGGATCACGTATCAAGTCTTCATACTTTACTTCCAAAAATCGAGGATGATGACGCACACGTTGTAATGCTTGGTAGTAAAATTTCCATCGATCCAGACTAGTCCAGTATTTAGCCATTTCGCCACCATGATGACTAACAATAACATCCCGTGGATCACGAACTAGGCAGATAACATGTAGACGTTTTTCTGGGCCTAGCATCATACGACTATACAGTATGTCAAAAGGCCGTTTGCTGCATAAAATGTGGCAGGAACTCTTAGGTAGATCAAAAATGGAAGTTTCATGCTGGTCAGATTCCGCAACATCAAATCCGGCACCCATCAGTCTGGCCATGAGCGTTGTTCCTGTGCGTGGAGATATCCCCACAATGTGGATGCGGTATTGAAACCCTGGCCAAGACGGAGTGGTGGGCATATAAAAAATATCTTAGCTAAGATTGTAGTGGGACGACAACTGAGAAGCGCAGATGAATAGGGTGAAGTAATACGCATCTGGCTAGAACCACTGCTTTTTTGCTTAGTATTTACCAAGATAAATCCTTAGTATCACAGATTAAATGAATCTTTTTGGAGTTACCTGTGTTAAAAATGAGGGCGATATCATTGAAGCGTTTGTGCGACACAACCTATGCTTTTTAAATCGGCTGATTGTGCTTGATCATGGAAGTACGGATGACACCTCCGCTATTCTTCGTTCCTTGCAGTTAGAGGGATTAGCTCTGGAAGTCGTTCGTGATGATAGTTTGGGAAAATTCCAAGGAGAGAAAATGACAGGTTTAATGCGTCAGGCGGCGCAGGCTGGAGCAGATTGGGTCTTCCTGTTGGATGGGGATGAATTGATTAAGACGACCTCGCGCGACCCTCTAGTCTTTCCCATGAATAGTTCAGGTGTGCTCAAGATAAAGTGGGAAAATTACTGTGCCCAAAAAGAGGACGATCTCTCGCAAATAAATCCAGTAGTCCGAATCCAAAATCGCCTCGCCTATGAACCTTACCATGACGGCAGCTTTCGTGAGCGTAAGGATCAGATGAAGTTAGTAGTCAGAAAAGACATAGCCTTAAACCCAGAGGCCTATGTGTTGCAGGGCAATCACGAATTATCCTTATCTGGTGTTGAGCTAGAGGGTTCTCTTTTAGAATCCTGTTCTTTAGCGCACTATTCCCTCCGATCACCTTCTCAATATGCATCTAAAATTAGCATTAATGCGCTGCAAAAACTTAGTAACCCCTCGATAGCGGCTGCACATAGCTCTTTCTACGTCAAACATTTAGAAATGATACGCAAAGATTACCGACAATTTTGCGATAGGTTTTATGAGTTGCTTCCATCGTTTATCAATCTCGATGGGTGCGCAGCCTTAAAAATCAAAGATCCTCTTGTATATGTGGGTGGAGTTTTGCGCTACACGAGAAGCTTTGCCGATACTACGCATTTTATTTCTAATTTAATTAGCCATTCTGAGGCTTTAGCTAGATCACACGGTCAACAAAATCATAAGGTTTATTCTGAAAAACAGGCGGAATTAACGTTGACCCTATTAGGAGACTCCTTCCCTGACGACACGCGGAAATCTGTGCGGCAACTGGTAGGATCTGTCGTTTTAGAAACTATTTCTCTACCTTTAGAGGTTACCGCTAAACAGAACTCTGTTGACGTCGAGTTTAGGGGTGTTTTCGGATTAGTTGAGTGTACGAAGATTCGTTTTTTTTCTCTCGACGGACGTCTGCACGAGTTGCTAGGCCAATCTTTACTTGAGGCACTTATGATTAATGGTTCAGGTCGGAGGGTAGGCCATGACCACTATTTTGTTTTTATTAAAGGACAACAACCTGCTTCGCTCAAGATCAAAACGCCTTTATTGGGCTCGAAGGGAGAAGGATGGTGTCGTATGGAGTTAGACCTCTATTATGACACTAACCCTGCAACCATTGGTGTTCGATTTTTTCAGACTAATCCCTTCACCACGGAATTTAGCTTACAAAAAAATATTGAAGATTTGGAAAAAACGGTCAGCCGTTTGGTGACGCTTAGGGGATTTATTCACCATCAACTTCGCTGGGTTTTAACTACTCTAGGCAAATAGGTGAGGAATGTTCTTATGGAAATGTCTCATGAACCTCCCAGCAGGCACACTTATGCATTTTCTAAATAGTCAGACTTAATACGTTCATTCCTCTTTGCAAAATAGTCTGCTAGCTTGGACTCAAGGGGATAGAGGATCGTCATCCAGAACCATGAGGTTAATTTTTTGCCTAAAACTTTTTGTGCAGTGTTGCGTAGGTTTTCGAGGTGAATGCGGCGGTGGGAGTTTAAAAAACCTAAGTTGCGAGCAGAACCTGTGATGTTCCATTTGGTATCCATACGATGGTGGGAAATTTGATTCCAAAGTGGACTCCAGCGGACTAAGAAATAGGGGAGTTCTCTCCAGAGAAAAGGAGGGGGGTGGAAATAGTAAACTTTAGCCGTTGGCTCAGATAAAACAAGTTCACCCCACTCTTGTGCCTTCAGAGAAAGGTCGTGATGGTCCCTCGTGCTTTTCAGATCCTCGTCAAAAAATCCGAGTCTATCCAAAAAAGTTTTCCGTAGTAATAGACAGTGATACTCCACCATCTCTGTTGGGCGTCTGGTCAAAGGCTCTGGCAAGTCATCAAACTTAAGGAGGTGGTAAGGGTAACGTTCATCAACACGGCTCAGACCGTTTTCCTTCACTAAATGGCAGGTTCCTGTAAAAAAATGGAGCAGCCTTTTATCTGGTTCCCCTAAATAAGTAAGGGGTTGAACCATGACGGCTGGTGTTTCTTCCATGACGCTGAGCAGGCTCTCTAGCCAGCCTTCACCGACGATGCAGTCATTATCTAAAATAACGACATAAGGCGTGACGACATGGGGCAGGGCCAGATTACGAGCCTCGTTCTGCGATAGGACATAAGGCCGTTGGATTAATAAAAACTTGTGTTGCTCAGCAGCTTTTTCCAATTCGTAGCGCTCTTTTGTTGGAGCGGCTCCCGCCACATAGATTAATTGAAATGGCAGTTTCGTGTGTTGATACACACTTTCTAAAACGCGTGGGCTAAAATAATACGTTTCGCGAACGACAAGAATGATGGTGACTTTTGTTTCCATAATTTAAAATAGAAAATTAGACCATTGGCTGAAAATTGTCAAAAAAGAGCTAGTGTTTAGTAAGATTTTTTCCAAGAATGCACCGGCTTGATTTGAGCGAGAAGACGCAGCAGGAGTAGAGAAATAAACAGAGCCAAGTACGAGTAGTAGTCCCATGGGGCTTTCTCTCAAAGTTTAAGCCTTTTACATCATTTACCCAGCCTAGAATGTCTTCTGGTGGTGTTCCTAAGTCAGGCAGGCACCACGTATGTTTCCAAATCCTGAAATGAAAGAGCTCAAATTCTCGCCCGCTTTCGATGTGGGTGACTACACCTTCTTGCCAACGGGCAGTGCCGTGCAGTAAGGGCCCATGGAGACGACCGTATTCTTTGAGTTCCAAATCGTTGCTCCAAAGTTCCCAATCTTTAGCGTGGACATCCCCTGCACAAAACTGGTGGCGCAGAACTTTTAAATCGCCCGTGGCCTCATGTTTAAGAGCAGCATCATTTAAAAGGCCTTCATCAATTCCACGATTCGCAAAGCTGGATAAGAGTTCGTGGAGTTTAGGTATTTGCTGATATAAAGCAGTTGTTTTCAGGTTGTTTTTAAAAATGGTGAGGGGACCAGCAATACAGCAGCGGCAGCAGGAAATAATGTCATGCGTTTCCAAAGGATCTGTGGTAAAAAACTTGTCTAGTCTTCCGAAAAAATGTCTTCGTCACAGTAACCCCAGTGGCTGAACTCGTTTAAAAAATCGCTAAATACGAATCCATAAAGAGGTTTAAAATCACAAAGTTTATAACCACGAGTATTCGGATGGTCGTGACCTGTTTTCTTTTTTAAACGCAGTTGAAATTCCTTAACTGTGAGTTGGATGAAATGAACATTCTCAGCTATAGGGGAATCTTTAGGAGGTTCTTGATCGGTAAAGACAAGAAAGTCCATCCAGAATTATAGCTACAGGTTTTAATCCATAAACAAATCCAAGGGCTCCAAGGACCATGCCAAACAACAATTAATGCGACTCGTGTTGGTGGAATCGAGAGGGAAGGCGTTGGTTCCATAGGGGGGAAGGATAGAGTTCTTGAGGCGCATGGTCTGGGAGACTTAGAAAACCACGGTTCTTATAGTAAGACGCCGTCCTTCATCTCGAAGGCATGATCAGAAGCCTTCGCAATTTGTGAGTTGTGCGTCACGATCAAAAGGGTCAGTCCTGTCTCATGCGCCAGCTTACGCATCATGTCGAAGACACGGGTTGAGTTTGCTGTATCAAGGTTGCCTGTAGGCTCATCTGCTAGCACGAGGCGCGGGTGGTTGGCTAGGGAGCGGGCAATGGCGACGCGTTGTTGTTCACCACCTGAGAGTTGGTCTGGGCGGCGATGGGTTTTATCTCCTAGCCCAACGAGGTCGAGAAGGTGGGCAGCACGTTCGTTCATTTCGTCATCACTCATGACGCCGGCGCGGCGCATGGGGACTTTAATATTATCTAGCGCAGTAAATTCACGCAGAAGAAAGTGGAACTGGAAGACAAAGCCCATTTCTCTGTTTCTGAGGTAGGAGAGGTCGGTATCGTCTAGGTCTGTGACATCAATGTCGCCAACGTGGATGCGGCCTTCCGTCGGTTTATCGAGCAAGCCTAAGAGGTAAAGTAAGGTGCTCTTCCCGCAACCCGAGGGACCCATGATGGAGTAGATCGTACCGCTTTTTAGTTCGAGAGAAACGTCCTTCAATACATGCACTTGGCTCTCACCTGTTCCGAGGTAGTGGTGAATGTTTTCGCAACGAATGGCGTGTTGGGTGGGCGTAGGCATAGGCAATGATTTTAGTTTCACTTTGTTCCGAAAGCCAGAATGGTTTGAAAATGGGGAGGTTCTTTTTCTTTGGCTACGATAGAGACGGCGCAATCTTTAAATCCCGCTTGTTGCAGCATCTGTTGTAGCTCTATTTCAGAAAAGCCTAACCATAGGTCAGCGTAGAGCACGCGTGATTTTTCGAAGTTGTGCTGGTTTAAATCGAGGATAAGAATGCGGCCATTTTTCTTCAGTATTTTATAGGCAGCGTGTAGGGCTCGTTGCGGCTGGGTGGCGTGGTGCAGGGCTTGGCTGAGTATGGCTAGGTCGATCGAGTTAGCTGCGATGGGAGGATCTTCTAAATCTCCCAGACGATATTCTAAACGGTCGAGGCCAGTGGCCTTGGCTAGTTCTGCGCCGACTTCAACCATGCGGGGGGAGTTGTCCAGAGCGATGACTTTTTTAGCTCGAGGGGCTAGGAGTTGGGAGAGTAAGCCTTCGCCGGCGCCGAGATCGGCAATGGTGAGGGCAGGGGTTAGTTGCAGGAGGAGATGACCGACAGCTTCCCAAGAGCGCCCTGGGCAATAGTTTTTACCCAGCCGACCAGCAATGGTGTTAAAGTAGGTGCGACTACTTTCTTGTCGCTTTTTTAAGACGAGCTGAAGAGATTTTTGATCATCGCGTGAAGAAGGGATTTCTTTAGCCGCTTTAAGTCCGATATTTAAGAGTTGTTGAGTCTCTGTATTTAAATGAGAAGACCAACGGTAGTAGATGCGCTGACCGTCGCGTCTCGTTTGAAGGAGGCCAGTGGATTTGAGTTGGGACAGGTGGCTAGAGATACGAGATTGACCGATGCGGAGCACGTCTTGCAGCTCTGCCACGGAGAGTTCAACTTTCTCTAGCACAGATAAGATTCGGAGCCGAGTTTGGTCTGTGAGGATGGACAGGAGCTTAAGGTGAGAGGTATTCACAGGCTAGTTCTAGGTTTACTTAAATTAGATATATCAATCCATCATGATACGTCAATATTTTGCTTGCCCTAGTCCGTGACATGGCTATTTTTTTATTCAATGTCTAAACGTTATATATTCTCTTCTGAGTCTGTCGGTGAAGGCCATCCCGACAAAGTGTGTGATACCATATCTGATGCAATTTTGGACGCGTGTCTTCGAATTGATCCCAAGAGCCGCGTGGCCTGCGAGACCTTTGCTAAGAGCAATATGGTCGTCGTTGGCGGAGAAATCACCATCCCGAAGATCGGTACGAAACCCATCGGTGAAGTCATTAATATTGATAAAACTATCCGTGACGCTGTGCGCGGAATCGGTTACACGAATGACGATGACGTGTTTCATGCGGATAAACTTTTTATCAACAATTACCTTACGACACAGTCTCCTGACATCGCTCAGGGTGTTGACGCGAAGAAAGCTAAAGGCAAGAAAACGGGGGAGCAAGGCGCAGGTGATCAAGGAATCATGTTTGGCTACGCCAGCAATGAAACCCCTGAGCTCATGCCTGCTCCCATCATGTATGCTCACCGCCTAGGTCGTGAACTGACCAAAGTGCGTAAAAGTGGTAAAGTGCCTTGGTTACGTCCTGACGCCAAGAGCCAAGTCTCCGTTGAGTATATTGATGATAAACCTACGCGTATCACTAACGTGGTTATATCAACCCAACACGCCGCAAACGTCTCCCATGCAGTGATTGAGAAGTTCTGTATCGAAGAAATTATTAAAAAAGTTCTGCCGAAGAAAATGCTCACGGAAAAGACGGAGTATTTAATTAATCCTACGGGTAACTTTGTCGTAGGCGGCCCGCAAGGGGACAGTGGATTAACCGGACGTAAGATCATCGTGGACACCTACGGTGGTATGGGACGTCACGGCGGCGGCGCCTTCTCTGGTAAAGATCCGAGCAAGGTCGATCGCAGTGCCGCCTACATGGGACGATGGGTTGCTAAGAACGTCGTAGCTGCGGGCTTAGCCGCTAAGTGTGAAGTGCAGTTTGCCTACGCCATCGGACATCCTAAACCCGTCAGCGTGCATGTGGACAGCTTCGGAACGGGTGTTGTATCGGATGAAAAAATACTACAAGCCGTCTTGAAGGTCTTTAGCTTTAAGCCTGCCGACATTGTGAATCAACTTAAACTTTTACGCCCTATCTATTATAAAACGACTAATTATGGTCACTTCGGTAAGACAGGGGATAAAGACATCACTTGGGAGCAGACGGATAAGGTAGAAGCCTTAAAGAAAGCTTTAGGACTATAATTACCGAACCGGTTAAATTTAGATAACGACGAACTAACTACAAAAAAAGATTAATAAATGAGCACGACAAAAAAAGACGATTTTAAAGTTAAAGACATGAGTTTAGCGGAGTGGGGACGTAAAGAGATCCAAGTCTCTGAGCATGAAATGCCAGGTCTTATGGCCTTGCGTGAAAAATACGGTAAGAGCAAGCCGCTCAAGGATGTTCGCATCACAGGCTCTCTCCACATGACGATCCAGACCGCTATCCTGATTGAAACACTACGTGATCTAGGTGCCAATGTGCGTTGGGCTAGCTGCAATATTTTCTCCACCCAAGACCACGCCGCTGCTGCAATTGCCGCTGCTGACCTGCCCGTCTTCGCTTGGAAAGGTGAATCCTTAGAAGAATATTGGTGGTGTACATATAAAGCTATTGATTTTCCCGACGGCAGTGGCCCGCAGATGATCGTTGATGACGGTGGGGATGCCACTCTTCTAATCCACAAAGGTTATGAATTAGAAAATGGAAGTGATTGGGTCAACACACCCAGTAGCAACCATGAAGAACAAGTTATCAAAGACTTACTCAAAGATATTCATACTAAGAATCCTACGCGTTGGCACTCACTCGTTAAGGAATGGAAAGGCGTATCTGAAGAAACTACTACTGGCGTGCATCGCCTTTACCAAATGTTTGAAGCGGGTAAACTACTCGTTCCAGCCATTAATGTTAATGACTCCGTAACTAAGTCTAAATTTGACAATCTCTATGGGTGCCGTGAATCGTTAGCAGACGGGTTGAAGCGTGCGACGGATGTGATGATCGCTGGTAAAGTAGCGGTCGTCGTGGGTTATGGCGATGTCGGTAAAGGCTGTGCCCACTCCCTTCGCGGTTTTGGTGCTCGCGTCATTGTGACTGAAATTGATCCGATCAATGCTTTGCAGGCTGCGATGGAAGGCTTCCAAGTCACCACGATTGAAGACTCGCTCGGAACGGCTGACCTCTACGTCACGACGACGGGTAACTGTGACATCCTTACGCTCGAACACATGCTAGCGATGAAGGATCAAGCGATTGTCTGTAACATTGGGCACTTCGACAACGAGATTCAAGTGGACAAACTCAATGCCCGCACGGACATCAAAAAAATCACCATCAAGCCGCAATACGACCAATACATTCTTCCCAACGGAAACTGTATTTATATGTTAGCGGAAGGTCGATTAGTGAACTTAGGTTGCGGCACAGGCCATCCCAGCTTCGTTATGTCGGCTTCCTTTACCAATCAGGTTTTGGCACAGATCGATTTGTGGACAAACAAAGATACCTACAAGCCAGGCGTCTATCGTCTCTCTAAAAAATTGGATGAAGAAGTGGCGCGTTTGCACCTTGAAAAAATCGGCGTAAAACTAACAAAACTAACGAAAGCACAAGCTGATTACATCGGTGTTCCTATTGATGGCCCTTACAAACCGGAGCATTACCGTTATTAATCAATTCGGTTGATTAGAAAAAGCGCAGCAGACTAAAATCTGACTGCGCTTTTTTTGTTTGGTCCCCGCGTTGAGACAATGATACGACTGCCTAAAACTATCACGCTTACATTTATTAATCGTTTTATTCTTTTAGACTTTAGAAGCTCTCGATCATCGTAAGCGCTGGAGAACCACAATCACGTCTTCAAAGGATTCCAGACTTTCTCAAAACCAAATCCGCTAAAATTTTTCTCGTTGGAAGTAGCCGGGATCGTTTCAAAATGACGTCAGTTTCAGGGCGTGTCCCTAGATCACTTAGAAAATCACCGCCACAATCAAGCGTTGGAAAGCTCCAAGGCTTGGCCTGAGGAGCTGTCTGCGAAAACCGCGTTACGAAATGCTCGGCAGCCTTGCGCATCACCTCCGCCAGCGACTAATATTGCTGGGCTGCTACTTCTTTTAACCGCCGGTAAAGTGGGTCAGGGAATTGAATCTGAGTTCGAGTCATGATGACGATTCAACACCAATGCTTATGCCATGTCAAAATTGTAGGAAACCTAAAATTCAACCTAGGCTTAGAACTTACAGCTTGGTGGTGTTGAGGACTTTTAGGGCTTTAGGGACGTTGGAGGGACGTAGGATGAGGAGACCGCGCTTGGACTTGGGGCTGGTGGCGCAATAGGCGTATTCGATGTTGATGCCAGCATCCGTGAGGGATTGAGCTATTTTTTGGAGGCTGCCAGGCTTGTTATCGCCGTCGATCATGATGACGTCGTTTTCCACCACGAGCACGCCGTGGTCTTCAAAAACTTGCAGAGCCCGCTTTGGAAAATCTACAATCAGACGCACGACCGAGTGGTCGATGGTGTCGGAGGTGCTGATGGCATAGATGTTAATCTTAGCCTCGCTCAACACGCGACAGACATTGGAGAGGGTTCCTGGCTTGTTAGCTAGGAAGAGAGCGAGTTGATTAGCGATTTCCATATTGTTCTTGGTTAAGGTTTAGCAAGCACAGCAGAGATAACTTCGGGAGAAATTTTCCAAAAGTGGCTGCGAGTGTTTTCCCAATCATTTAGGATGGCTTTAGCTTTTTTACTGCCAGTGTTTTCGAGATGTTCGGTGATGAGCCCCTTTAAAAAAGTATCATCTTCAGCAGACTCGATCCGGGAAAGTGTGACCATGCCTTTATTAACCAGATCAGGGAATTGTCCGTCACTATCAAGCACGTAGGCGGAGCCGCCTGACATGCCTGCGGCGAAATTTTTCCCTGTAGGGCCGAGAACAATAATCGTGCCCGTAGTCATGTATTCACAGCCGTGATCTCCTATTCCTTCAACGACTGAAATGGCACCGCTGTTGCGCACGGCAAAGCGTTCGCCCGCTGTGCCATAGATGAAGAGTTTACCTCCCGTAGCACCGTAGAGGCAGGTGTTCCCGCAGATGGAATTCACCGAGGCCTCGAAGGTAGCGTCGAGGGCCGGCACGAGGGCGATGACGCCACCGTTCATTCCTTTACCGACGTAGTCGTTAGCTTCACCACGCAAGGTCATTTTGATGCCCTTGACAAGGAAGGCTCCGAAGCTTTGGCCTGCACTGCCGCTGAGGGTTAGGTCAATGGTTCCTTCGGGCATGGCTTCATCCCCAAAACGGTAAGCTATTTCTCCGCTGAGCTGAGCGCCAATGCTGCGGTTTTCATTACGTACTTTATATTTAAGGACGATTTTCTTTTTCGTTTGTAAAGTGCTCTTTACGTCTTGAAGAATGGTTTCATCTAGACACTGGTCTTCGCGTTTTTCGTTGCTCTTCCATGTGTGGAAGCGAGGTTTGAGTTCATCAATTTCTGGGACATGGAGTAGGGCTTTGAGATTGAGGGTGTTGGCCTTAGGATGGTCAGGCAGGGAGATTTGCTCGAGATATTCGGTGCGTCCGATTAGTTCATTTAAGTTACGCACACCGAGGGAGGCCATGATTTCCCGGACATCTTGGGCGACGGCGTTGAGGAAGTTAACCACGCCTTCTGCGGTGCCTTTAAACTTACCACGTAAGCGTTCGTCCTGAGTGGCGATACCGACAGGGCAAGTGTTGAGGTGGCATTGGCGGACGTAAACGCAGCCTAAAGCAAGCAGTGCTACGGTGCCGAAGTTAAATTCTTCTGCGCCAAGAATCGCCGCCACCACAATGTCGCGGCCTGTGCGCATACCGCCGTCGGTGCGGAGGGTGATGCGATTGCGGAGGTCGTTGAGTAAAAGAATCTGTTGGGTTTCGGCTACGCCTAGTTCCCAAGGGCTTCCAGCAAACTTAATGGAGGATAGGGGTGAGGCGCCCGTGCCGCCGTCGTGTCCGCTGACGAGGATGATGTCAGCATAGGCCTTTGCCACGCCCGCAGCGATCGTGCCTACGCCAGCCTCAGCGACAAGTTTCACGCAGACTTTAGCGCGGGGATTGACTTGCTTTAAGTCGTGGATGAGCTGGGCGAGATCTTCGATACTATAGATGTCATGGTGCGGGGGTGGTGAGATCAACATGACACCAGGAGTACTGTGGCGAAGCTTGGCAATAATAGCGGAAACCTTATGGCCAGGAATCTGACCACCTTCACCTGGTTTAGCGCCTTGGGCGATTTTAATTTCAATTTCAGCGGCACTTGAAAGATACTCAGCCGTAACACCGAAGCGGCCGGAGGCGATTTGTTTAATACGGCTGTTTTTAGAGTCTCCATTTTCTAAGGGAGTGAAGCGGGAACGGTCCTCGCCACCTTCACCTGAGTTGGATTTACCGCCGATACGGTTCATGGCGATGGCGAGCATCTCATGAGCTTCTGGGGAGAGGGCACCAAAGGACATGCCTGCAGTGGTGAAGCGTTGGCGGATTTCTTCGATGGGTTCGACTTCATCTAGGGGGACGGGTGTGCCTTGAGGTTTAAAGCGCAGGAGGTCGCGGATGGCGATGGGGCGATTAGAGTCGAGAGATTTAGCAAAGGCGTCGTAATCCTCACGACGATTGGCTTTATCTGCACCCTTGATGCCAGTGAAGGCGTGGAGGCTTTGGAGAACGGGTGGGGTCACGGCGTGCTTTTCGCCGTCACGGCGGAATCGGTAGAAACCTTCTTGGGGAATTTTTTCTAAGCTAACTTGGGCATACGCTTGTTCATGGCGGAGAAGAGCTTCTTGGGCGATTTCCCGCAGGCTCAGACCGCCAACGAAGGAGGGAGTGCCGGTAAAGAAGCGGTCGATCACGCTGGAATCCAGTCCAATCGCTTCGAAGAGTTGGCCGCCATGGTAGCTAGATAGTTTCGAGATGCCCATTTTGGACATGATCTTGAGCAGACCTTTATTGATGGATGAGGTGTAATTTTTAATCAGAGTGGCATCGTCTAGGCCTTCAAAATCATTGTTAGTTTTGAGTTGGGCGATGAGATCCCATGCGAGGTAGGGGTTAATGGCGGAGGCACCGTAAGCGATGAGGCAGGCGAATTGGTGGACGTCATGGGCATCTGCGGTTTCGCAAAGGATGCTAACTGCCATGCGTTTACCTTGTGCAATAAGGTAATGGTGAAGGCCGCCCACCGCAAGGAGCATGGGGATAGCGACGTGCTCAGGGCTGAGACCGCGGTCACTGAGAATGAGTAAAGATTTACCTTCGGCAATGGCTTTCTCTGCTTGTTCGCACATGGAGTCTAGAGTCTTTGTGAGGGCTGTTTCGCCGCCTTTTTTCTCAAAAAGAATGGAGATGGTGCAGGACTGTAATTTGGGATCGCCAAGCGCCTTGATGGCTTCTAAGTCAGCATTAGTCAGGACGGGGGAGTCGAGCTTGAGCTGGTGGGCGTGCTCTGGAGTCTCGGCTAACCAGTTTAATTTTTTTCCGCAATAGACCACGGTGTCCATGACGAGTTGTTCACGGATGGGATCAATGGGTGGGTTAGTAACTTGAGCGAATAGTTGGCGGAAGTAATGGGCGAGGGGACGGGGGCGTTGGGAGAGGACGGCTAGCGGCGTGTCGTCACCCATAGAGCCGATTGCTTCTTGGCCTGTCTTAATCATGGGTTTGAGGACGATGTCGATTTCTTCTTCATTGAAACCCATGCTGAGAAGTTCGCCATGAAGAGCGGTGGGCTCAAGTGGGCGGGCTTGGAGAGGGTTCGAACCAGAGGATTTAGCTAGGGTGCAGAATTGTTGTTGAACCCATTGAGCATAGGGTTGTCTTTTAGAAATCATTTCCTTGATTTCGTGGTTGCGGAGGAGTTTCCCTTCCAGCGTGTCGATAGCGATCATTTCTCCAGGGGCGAGGCGACCTTTTTCCACGATAGTTTTTTCTGGAATATCACCTACGCCTGCTTCAGAGCTCATGATGACGGTGCCGTCTTTAGTGATTTTGTAGCGGGCTGGGCGAAGTCCATTGCGATCAAGACAGGCTCCGATGAAGCGGCCATCACTGAAGGCGAGGGCAGCGGGGCCGTCCCAAGGTTCGGCGAGGGTTTCATGATATTCGTAAAAAGCACGCTCTTCTGGGCTGACAGAATTTTCTGAGCGGAAGGCACTGGGAACGAGCATCATCATGGTATGAAGGAGGCCACGGCCCGAGAGAGAGAGCAGCTCTAAGGAGTTGTCGAGGCTGGTGGAGTCACTACCACGGCGTTGCCAGATGGGTTTAAAATCGCTGACGTTTTTACCCCAATGAGGTGAAGCCAGATCGGCTTCACGGGCGGTGACCCAAGAACGATTACCTTTGACCGTATTGATCTCACCGTTGTGGGCTAGCATGCGGCAAGGTTGAGCGAGAGCCCAGGTGGGAAAGGTGTTGGTGCTGTAGCGTTGATGGAAGATGGCTAGGGCGGTTTCAAAAAGGGGATCTTGTAGGTCTAAGTAGAAACGCTCGAGCTGGGTAGCGGTAAACATACCTTTATAGACAATGGTTCGGCTGGAAAGAGAGGCTATATAGAAGTCGGCTATTTTATCCGTGCGGATGCGATTCTCAATTTGTTTACGACAAAGAAAAAGGCTGCGCTCAAAGGCATCGTCGTCGAGGAGTTTGGCGTCAGGGCGCATGACGAAGAGTTGTTCGATGAGGGGTGCGGTGGCAGCGGCTTTGTCTCCCATGACGTTGCTGTTGCAGGGGACGATACGCCAGCCTGCGGTGTAGAGGCCGTTGGCTTTGAGGACTTCTTCGGTCACCGCGCGGCAGTGAGCTTGTTGATAGACGTTGTCCTTGGGTAAAAAGAACATCCCAATGCCGAGGTCAGAGTCTTGAAAGAGTTGTTGTCCTTTTTTTTCTAATTCACGACGAAAGAGTTTATGAGGTAGTTGAGCGAGAATGCCAGCACCGTCTCCAGATTTAGCGTCGGCATCGACCGCACCGCGGTGCACAAGATTACATACACAAGCGAGAGCTTTTTCTAGAATATCGTAAGATTTTTTACCATGAATGTTTGCGACAAAACCAACGCCACAGCTATCATGTTCAAGATCAGGACGGTAAAGGCCTTGAGCCTCAGGATATTCAGCAAAACTTCTATTCATAGATAATAAAATCACAGTAAGTCTTTTGAAATGTGACGCAAGTGATTTTAAAGTTTTTTTGGGTGCGTTTTATAGGTAATGCAAGCTAAGCGGTTTTAGGATTAGGCTTGGTGTTTAAAGTTCTGGGCACACGTATTAAGCTAATGGATATGGTTTTGAGATGGGGTAAGCACTGCTGGAAGAAATTAAAAATCTGGAAAAATCTCTAGTTAAAAACCTCCAAGAAGAAATTCGGCAAAGCTATTTTACCTGATGATCTGTCAGTGTTAAAACGGACAGCCAATAGTACTCTCGCCACTCCCATTTCCGATCCGAAACATTTTACTGACCTCGCTTGCTATTCCGCCAACTCGACATGCCCAAAAAAATCCGGCGATCCCAAGGAAACAGGATCGCCGGATCAACTATGAAAATGAAAAGTATGAGGGCACCGATCAGGCGCGGCGGCAGCGGCGTAAGATGAGCAACACTCCGATTCCACCGAGCAACATCACATAGGTGGACGGCTCGGGGATGGGAACCACATCGAGGAAGGTCGTGCCGAAGCGGACTTCGTCGAAGACCAAGTTGCCGCTCGCGTTGACGGAACGCAATTCCGGCTGATTTAAAACGAAATTGGCCTGCGTGGCTGTGATGCTGGCGGTGTCGGAGGCGGCGGTCGGATTAAGCCAAACGCTCATGGTGTCGTTGTTCGCACCGTCGAACACCATGCGGAACACAATCAGATTCGGATTGGTGGTGCTCAGTGCGGATGTGAGGATTGATCCGGTACCACCAATATTAGTTCCACTGGCGTCAGTTATCTGCAAAGCACCACCAGCGCCGCCTTGGCGAATCTGCGCCCTCGTGCCAGTGCCTGCGGTGCTGTCCAAATTAAAGATTGCAAACGAGGCTCCCCAATTAGTGCCGGAGAGAAGATAACTCCCCCACAGCGTGCTCGTCACGGTGCTGCCACCGATGTAGTTGCCGGTGGTGGACTTGAGGCCAGCATTGTCATAGACGCCGCCGGTATCGATGGCGAGAAGGCGGGAGTTTCGGAAGTTACCACCGAAGTTGCCAGCGAGGCCCGTGGGTGCAAATGCAGTGTAGGCGGCATTGATTCCGGTGTAGGTGAGGCCGGATGCAGCGACCGTGCCCGTCGTGCCGCCGGTGCCCCAAGGGAAATTAGCTACAGGTGTGCGCCAACCGGAGCCGCCGGTCTGGCCGGTGACGTTGGCAGCCGAGGTGTAGCCAAAGCCTTCGTAAGAGAGCAGGGTGGCGGAGGCCGAGCCGAGGTTTGCGAAGGAGATGCCGGCGATAGCCGCGGTCAACAAGATCGAATTTTTCATAGGTTTTTGGATTCGGTTTAGTTGCTTGAATTATGTCGTAAAGATAGCGAATGCGTTTCTCTGAGGCGGACACTTTCGCAAAGGTGAGGACTAGCCTCAAGCGGTTTAATGCGTTAGCGAAACGCTTTTTATTGTTGATAGCACGATACCACACCGGTAATCTTGCTCTCATGCCTGCTCCCTCCCGTCCCGGCCTGCGTGAGATTGCGCGTGAAGCGAGCTGTTCGCAGATGACTGTTTCACGGGCGATCAACAACGCCCCGCGTGTGTCAGAGGCCACGAAAGCGCGCATCCTTGAAATCGCCGCAAGACTTGGGTATCGCCCCGATCCGAAAGTTTCTTCGCTCATGGCGCATCTACGGCAGTCGCGGGCCAGTCCACATACTGGTGTGTTCGCACTACTCTGGCCGGATGCTACGCCCTATCAGGTAAGCCGAAATGCGCTGTTGGCGGAGCTGCAGCATGGAGCGGAAACTCGTGCGGCGACCTTCGGCTACCAGATCGAAACGTTCCACCTCGCTGGCACCGAACTGACCCCAGCTCGGTTAGACCGGATGCTCTATTCACGCGGCATTGTGGGTGTCATTCTCGGCCCGGTCAGCTACCACGTTCACAGACATCTCTCCATGAAATGGGCGCGATACAGCGTGGTCTCAATAGGGCTGGGACTATGGCGTCCGGCGTTCCATCAAGTCCACCATAGTCATTACCGCTCGATGATGGAATTGATGCGGCACCTGCGGCACCGGGGTTGTCGCCGCATTGCGCTCCAAATCTCCGAAGAAGCGCACCGGCGGATGTTTGGAGCTTGGTGGGCATCCTTTCTGGCTCACCACCCGCTACCCCCGGCGGAAGCGGCTAAGCTTATTTTCCTCAACGCAAAGGAAAAGCCAGAAGCGCGGCGGCGCTGGTGGAAAACCACCCGGGCGGACGCCTTGATTCTGGATGATCAGGACGTATCCGGCGAGTTCGAGCGTCTGGGTTGCGCGGCGAAGGTGCAGGGCGCAACGCTTCAGTGGCGAGCAGAAGCTGCTGGGTTTGCTGGCATTGACCAGCACTACGATTTACAGGGTGCGTATGCGGTGGACATGGTTATGGCACAACTTCAGAGGGCGGAACGTGGCGTGCCCGAGTCGCCCAAGGTGATGCTTGCCAAGGGTCAGCTCATGGTTCCTTAGGGTTTTTCGCGGGCCAAGAGCCGCACATCGAAAACCCTCGCCTCGGGCACGCCATGGGTCGAGAGGATTTCCAGTTCGACTAAGCGAACGGGTTCGGACGAATTCATTTGATGCACACGTTTACGCAAGTAGTTAAAGGGTTCTTCCACCAGCAGCTTCCCATTGACCGTGACCCTGTAGTGCTGCGCCGTCTCGGGTTGTGGTCCGCGCACGATCTTAGCCGTCGCTTTGTCGCTGCCGCTCAGCATCAGTTCCCGCTCAAGACCGGTATCAAATGTTAGGTGAATCTCAGTCAGCGGAGTCGGGCTCGGCAACTCCAACCTCAGCGTTGCAGGAAGAGTCTCCGACTTCCATAGATGTGTCGCATCGGCGGACCACGGCCCCCAGGTCCCGCGCAGGTTGCGGGTGAGTCCATCTGCCACGGCGGCAGCGGGTGTCTCAGGCGATTGCGAACTTGCACTCACGCGGGCAGATTTCGCCAAATCCCCCGTGTCTTCGTTGATGACCCCAGGCACGAAGGCATCATCTTTTGCCAAGCATTGCTGAAGGGTTTTCCAACCTTCGGGGTTGGCGAGAGCTGCGGTTGAAGTCGCATGACGGGCTGCGAGGAGAGCCGCTGCCGTGCCGACGGCCTGGCCTCCAATAGCGCACGTGGCCATCACGCGCGTGCTACCAAAGGCAACGTGTGTCGCACTGATATTGCGGCCCGCAAAAAATAAATTCTCCACGTTTCGCGAGCAATAACAACCGTAGGGGATGCTGTAAAGATGGGGAAAACCGTGGTGAACGCAGGCTGGCTTTTCGGGAGCATCTACACCTTCGATTGGGTGTAAATCAATCGGCCATCCACCGTAAGCCACGCCATCTGGTCGCGCATTGGTATTGAAAATATCCTGCCCAGTCAGCACGTGACGGCCAAGGAATCGTCGGCTTTCCCGTTTGCCCGAGATCGGAGCCACCCAGTCCAACGCATAATTTACTGCACCCGGATGATCCCCGGAATTCTTCACGTAATCCCAGACCCCGAGCGCAATCCGCAGGAGCTCGTGCCGGATTTTCTCATTATCCTTCACCGTATCGAGATGCCCGCCCCACTCGAACCACCAATAGCCGTATTCGTAACTGAACACGTCCCGGTGACCCTTAAAATCCGAGCGGGAGAACTTGCGAATCCAATCCGGCGCAATGAAGCGCTGCGCCGTCGGATACTCCCGCGCCATAAACATAATGGAACTTCCTAGCCGGGCATTGTCCGCTTTTTCCGGCGCATGTTCCTCGCCGTAACTCGCCCGCGCTTCTCTCCCCTCCGTGCAATCGGCACCAGCCTCCAGCCCGAGTCGTCCGTCGCCGCTGCAGTCGGCAAAGAACGGAGCCACGATACGAAATTGATCTTCTGTCGAGTGCCGCACCGCATGCACCGCCCGAATATGGCGGGAACCGTCAGTCTTCTCCTCCACCTCGGCACTTACGCAGGTCGTGTCGAGAAGCAGCGTAATGTTAGACTCCGCCTTCACCTTCTCGTAAAGCAGGAGATCCCACAGCGCGTAGCTGCGATGAGGATTTCGGACGGCGTCCTCGAGGCGCAATTCCTCAATCAATCCCGTCTCGCGCGCGCCTGATTTATGCCCGTGGGAGTCCGCACCCACAATGTGCATTCGGATTTCCCGCGAGGCATTGCCTCCAAGAACGGAGCGGTCCTGCACCAAAACAACAGAGGCCCCATTCCGCGCCGCCGCGATGGCGGCACAGACCCCCGCCATGCCTCCACCGACGACGACTAAGTCAGCAGCCATGTCAATCTGTTTCAGTTGTCGGGAGGGAGGGACGTCGTGGTTATTCATAAAGTTGTTTCCATAAAGGGTCTCATTAGCTTAGCACATGAGCCGTCAGCTCGTTGGCGCAGATCATCGTCACATTTCCGAACGGGCGTCGCCGTGGTGCTGCATAGTCCTCCTACACTGCACCCGAGGAGATAAAATGGCAATGGACGCGGAACGGTTTTGTTTGCACTGTAAAGGGGATCAATGAAACGGATCTACGCAACTCCCCACGATTTTGTCCGGCGCATGCACGATGATCGCCACCGCTTAAAGTTCGACCTGAGTTCCACCCCGATGAGTTTCCGCCCGCGCGCCGGATGGCTGGTGGATTCGCCGGGCGTTGACCAACACCTTTTCTATTTCTGCATGAGCGGATCAATCTTGGTGCGCGTTCGTCATATTCTACTCTCGCTGCGTCAGGGCGATGGGGTATGGGTTTCGCCGGATGTTCCCTATCGCCTTGAAAGCGGCAGTCCCGATCGCACCTCCGTCACCCGGTTTCGCATGACGCTGCACGCTGCAGGTTCCGGTAGAGTTGCACTGAAAACAGATTTTGTTATTTCCCGTAATCCGCTTTCCATCCCTTCGTGGCTGGAAGTCGTGCGGCAGGAATCCTGCGTCGTTACGCCGGTTGCATCTCACGCCTTGCGTTGCGCCTTGGGCGGCTTGCTCGTTTCTGCGTTCGTTAGCCGGGCGGATGTGCCACTGGAAAAATCTGGCGAGCGCCGGCTTTCCCTGTTGCAAATCCGGGTCCTGCTGGAGTGGCTACAGAGCTTGCCGCCGGACGCTAGGCCCTCCTCAGCCGAGCTTGCGGTGAGGTTGAAGCTCTCGCGTGATTACACCAACGAGCTTTGTCGTGCTACCTTCGGAATTTCGGCAGAGCGCTGGCTCATCCAACAGCGCATTCACGCCGCAGCCCAGCGCCTTGCCGAGTCTGCGCTCAACGTCAGCGAGGTGGCGCAAGAATACGGATACAGCAGCCTCTTCTTTTTCAGCCGCCAATTCCGCAGCGTGCTTGGTCTAAGCCCGAGAGAGTGGCTGTCCCGAATCCATTCCCAACCAGAAAGCTGAGTGCCCTGCGTTGGCATTCAGGTGGGCCTCCGCAACCACCCACATTATTGGTTTACAAAGTTACTTCCTTTCAGGCACCGATGGCGTCGATGGTCATCAGCATTGTCATCTGTCTTAGGATTGTTTATGACAGGGGCATGAGTGATGAACGTTTAGACCGCAGCTTAGTTTTGCGGGGGTTGGTGAGTAGTCGAGAGCGGGCGCAACGTTTGATTGAGGCGGGGCTGGTTTTAGTGGATGGTGTAGTGGAGAAGCGGAGTAAGAAGACGCTGCGGGAGGAGCAGCTCATTACGGTGCTGGAACAGGAGCGTTACGTCAGTCGTGGTGGGTATAAGTTAGAATCGGCATTGGAACATTTTAAGTTAACGGTGGAGGGCTTACGTTGTCTGGATGTAGGAGCTTCTACGGGGGGATTTACGGATTGTTTATTACAACATGGTGCGCATTCGGTGCTAGCGGTGGACGTGGGGCATGGCCAGTTAGCAGAAAAGTTAGGGCAGGATTCTCGGGTTGAGTCGCGTGAGGGAATCAATGTGCGGGAGTGGCACGATCCAGCTTTGATATCTGAATTTTCCTTGGTGTGTGTGGATGTGTCGTTCATTTCACTTAAATTAGTTCTGGGTTCCTTGATGCCGATGGTGGCGGAGAGTGGGCATTTGATTTTGTTGATAAAGCCGCAATTTGAAGTGGGGCGCATGAAGGTCGGTAAGGGTGGGATCGTCAAGGATGAGGTGGCGCGGCAGGAAGCGTTGGATGGAATTAAAACTTTGCTTTCTCAGGCAAGGGGGTGGAATGTTCTTGGTAACTTAGATTGTCCCGTCGAAGGAAAAACGGGAAATCGTGAGTTTTTATTATGCGCAAAAAAATACAGCATGTGACCGTGGTGCTGAACCGGAAGAAGGTACAAGCCCGTAGGCTTGTGCCTTTTATTAAGCGGATACTCGACTCGGCTGGCATTGCGGCCACGTGGGTGGATAAACATCCCAGCGAGCGGAAGCTAGCCTTGCACTATGGGGACATCCGCACGGAGGGTAGTCAGATGATTTTTTCTTTAGGCGGGGACGGCACCTTACTCCACGCCATGCGCCGGACTTATGGCTGCGGCCTACCTGTTTTAGGGATTAATGCAGGATCCCTCGGTTTTCTTACCTCTCTTCCCGCAGATACCTTGGCCGAGGAGTTACCTAAAATAATGGAAGGACATTTCCGCACGAGTGAGCGGACTGCCTTAGCCATTGAGCTGAAGCGCAAGGGGGAAACGGTGTGCTGCGGATGGGCTTTAAATGAGGCGGTGATTAATCGCGGTAATCACGCCCACATGGTGCGGGTGCAAGTCAGTATTTCGGAAGCACTTCTCGGACGTTATCTCTGTGATGGCCTCATTATAGCCACTCCAACAGGCTCCACCGCTTACTCACTCTCTGCGGGTGGGCCAGTGGTGAGCCCAGCTTCTGAAGTGTTCTTAATTACCCCGATCTGTGCTCACGCTCTAGGAAACCGGCCCATGGTTATTTCTTCTGATGACGTGATCTGCGTGGAAATACCTAAACGAAGTCTAGGTCTTTTTTTACAAACAGATGGACTGACTTGTGCGCGCTTGAGATCGGGAGATGTTATTGAAATTAAAAAATCACCCACCACTGCTTTGTTGGCATATCCACAAGAGGGAGATTTTTATTCCATACTACGACAAAAATTAGGCTGGAGTGGAACCAGTATTTAACTAAGGTGCTAATCATCATTGATTATGGCTAAAGCAATTTCAGAAACCTTACGGCCACATGTGGTCACAGTGAACTTAAAATCTAAGACCCAAGAAGAAGCTTTGAAAGAAGTGGCTTCGGTCTTGAAGGATCATTCTAATATGATTAACTTTGAAGGATTTTTTTTAGAGCTTCTAAACCGGGAGAAAGTAGAATCAACCTGCTTAGGCATGGAGACAGCCTTCCCTCATGCACGCACAGATTATGTTAAGAACCTTGTCATTGCTGCAGGTGTGAGCAAAGAAGGAATCTTTTTTGAAAATGGTCAGCAACTAGTTAAACTCATTTTCATTATTGGAACTCCCAAGCGCATGGTCACGGAATATCTCGGGACTGTGGGAGCGTTAGCGCGGTTATTGAAAGAGGAGAGTTTACGTAACAAGATGATTTCGGCCAAAACGGCAGAGGAATTTATTTTCCATCTAACTGAAGTTGAAGACAAGCTCTGAGGAACGGCGGCGGAGCTATCCCTTTTATTTTATTGATCATTCATGGCCACCCTTAAACACATTGCCCAAAGCCTGAACCTTTCGGTTATGGCTGTCTCTAAAGCCTTACGTGATGCGCCCGATATAGGAGCCGCCACGAAAGAGCGGGTGCGGAAAGAGGCTAAAAGATTAGGCTATGTTCCCAATCATTTAGCGCGCAGCTTACGCGGAGGCTCTTCTCAATTATTAGGCGTTCTCTTCCCTACTATAAATGATTCCTATGCTTCCAATATTCTGAGCGGAATTGAGCAAGAAGCCACAGCTAGAGGTTATCATGTTTTAGTAAGCAGCTCCCATCATAATCCTGCCTTAGAAATGGACAGTGTTGTTAAAATGTTAGAACGCCAAGTAGAAGCTCTTTTCGTCCTTCCCCTTGTTAGGCTGCAACATCGCTCTCCTTTGCTTGACTTGGCTGCACAACATAAACTGCCTCTTATTTTCCTCCACCACTACCCAGCGGACGCTGCTCAGTATGAAAATGTCGGCTGGGTCATAGATGACGCCCTCAAAGGTTCAGAAATGGTAACGCGTCATCTTATAGAAGCCGGACATAAGGAGCTACTATATTTTAGTGGTCCGCCGACTGCGAGTGCCTCTTCCGATCACATGACGGGACATAATCGTGCCTTGAAAGCGGCGAGACTTCCCATACGCACTGAGGCATTTTTTTTAGCGGGGGTAGATATTGACGGTGGTAAGCAGGCCATGGTGCGAGCCTTAGCGGAGAAGGTTCCGTTTACGGGCATTGTTTGCGTAAATGATGCGGTGGCGATGGGAGCCATTCATATTTTAAAACAACATGGATATAAGGTTCCGCAAGATGTTTCAGTGGTGGGTTATGGTGATGGAGTCATGGCAGCTCATGCGTTCGTACCACTGACGACGGTGCGACAACCGCAGGTGGATTTAGGGCGGGCGGCATTTAATCTTTGGTTCCAAAGTAAAAAGGGCGAGGAGAAATTGCGCACAAAAATACTACCCGTGGAACTTATCGTGAGGGAGAGCTCTGCCGCTGTGGAAAAAATAAACGCACCCAGTTAGATCAACCAGCTACTTTACTCGCAAAAACAAAACGATCACGCTCGAGAAAATCTTGCTGGACGGTGACTTGAGTAAATCCTGCTTCATGGAGAAGTTGACTGACCGCTTCGGCTTGGGCGATGCCGAGTTCCAAATAAATCCGCTCTACTGTGGCAGGTAAATTTTGAATGAGCTGGCGGATTAAGTCTAAGCCATCTCTGCCTCCGTCTAAGGCTGTAGAAGGTTCAAAACGCACTTCCGCTTGTAAGTTCTGCATTTCTTCTGTTGTGAGATAAGGCAGATTTGCCACCACAACGTGAATGGGTTCGTTAACGGAAGAAAGAAGATTGGACGTGATAGCGGTGACGTTACTGATATCCGAGTGTCTGATTCGGTTCCGCTCAAAAAGTTCTAAGGCTGGAGGGCTAATATCAATAGCTAGAACCCGCCACTCAGGAAAGTGTTTAGCCAGAGATAGTGCAATAGCTCCCGTGCCTGTGCCTACATCAGCTAAGGTGGCGGTGGGCTTTCCTTGCAAATCTTTTTTAATAAGGTCGATGAGTAATTCCGTCTCGGGCCTAGGTATGAGGGCAGCGGGGGAGCATTCGAGAGAAAGAGCGTCGAAGGATATTAGTCCGGTGATGTATTGCAGGGGCTCGCGCTCAGCACGGCGCTTTACGAGGGGACGTAGGGCTTCGGTTTCAGAATCCAGAAGCACACGCTCGAATTGCAGATAGAGCTGCATACGGGAAATCTTGAGCACATGAGCTAGGAGAAGTTCAATCTGGAGCTTAGGTGATTCAAGTCCACGTTTTTGAAAATAGTCACTGGTTCGGTTAATGAGTTCGAGAAGTGTCACGTGGGGTGGGCGTTGAGATTATTCACCTAAATGACGATGCGGCACGAGGTAGTTCGCCACGTAATCTGTAACCGAGTCAGCTAAGTTAGGACTAGCTAGTTTCCAGCCTGTGTCACGCAAGCGTGAGATGTCAGCACAGGTGTGATATTGATATTTTCCACGTAGCACTTCGGGCATTTCAATAAAATCAATCTTGGGCGGTAGATCGAGAGCTTTAAACATGGGAGTGACTAGATCGATCCACGTGGAAGGCTTTCCTGATCCGATATTATAAAGGCCTGCCGCGCTCGAAGTTTCTGCTAAATGTAGGGTCATCGCCACGGCTTCTTTTACGTAGAGAAAATCCCGTTGTTGTTCACCATCACGAAAATCTGGATGATAACTTTTAAAGAGTTTAACTTTTTTTTCGTCTCGAATCTGGGAGTAGGCTTTATGAACCACGCTGCGCATATCCCCTTTATGATCCTCGTTAGGGCCGAAGATATTAAAGTATTTTAAGCCGACGAGCTGTGAGAGCCAACCTTCTTTCCGTGCATGTAAATCGAAGAGATGCTTCGAGTAGCCATAAGCGTTGAGGGGGCGAAAATTTTGGAGGAGATCATGTCCATCAACCATACCCGCTGACCCATCTCCATACGTTGCGGCAGAGGAGGCATAGACGAAGCGGCGTTCCTTTTCTAGTGACCATTCGGCTAGGCGACGGGTGTAGTCATAATTATTTTGCATCAAATAGCTTACGTTTTTTTCTGTCGTGGCAGAGCAAGCTCCGAGGTGAAAGATGCAGGTCACATCATTGAGGCGGGGGGAGCTGAGTTGGGTCAAGAGTTGATCAGCTTCGACGTAATCACGGTAGCGAAGTGGGACGAGATTTTTCCACTTTTCGTCGGAGCCAAGAAAGTCAGAAATAAGGATGTTATCAATCCCGCGCTGGTTAAGAGCCCAGACCACGGCACTGCCGATCAGGCCTGCGCCACCTGTTACGAGAATTTTACCTTCTAGGGTTGATTTCATAAAATGGTTAATTGTGAAAAGTTAGGTAAGACCTAATTTAGTGAGGGTGTTCGTGGTTGAGTGGCCTGTGATGAATGGAAGAAATTGAATATTCACGCGGGCGGCTAGTAGGGCTTCCCGTTCGGAGGTTTCAAGGGTCTGGATCGTGTAGTCGCCCGCTTTTGTATAGATGTCAGGGCGTAGTTGTTTAATTTCTTCGGCTAGGCGTGGGCCTTTGAAAATAAAAACGGCGGTAACACAAGCTAGGCTAGCTACGACGTAGGCGCGGTCTTGCTCAGAATTAAGCGGGCGAGTGGGGCCTTTGAGTTCTCGGACGGAGTCATCACTATTGATAGCAACAAAGAGGAGATCTCCCAAGGCGGCGGAGTGTTGGAGATATTCTACGTGACCGCGGTGAAGGAGGTCGAAGCAACCATTGGTAAGCACCACTTTGCGACGAGCCTTGGCTGCTTCTTCTCGAAGGAGCAGAAGGCTTGGAAGCACGTAAATGGCTGGTTGAGTGGCTGGGTTCACAGTTGTTGTTGGATACATTTGTAGCCATGGAGCGAGGCTAAGGCGATTTATAATTTTCCAAGTCAGGATAACTAAAAGAAGCGACTACGAGTTCAATAGGAAGCAGTGCCTTCCATTTCTTTAAGGCGTTCCTTAACATCTTCCATTTGCAATTCGGTGAGGAGTTCTTGAATATCACCGTCCATAAAAACGCTTAGATTATAAAGGGTGAAATTAATACGGTGATCGGTGATGCGATTCTGCGGGTAGTTGTAGGTGCGGATTTTTTCATTCCGATCACCACTGCCTATCTGTTTCTTGCGATGGGCGGCGTATTTGTCTGCTTCTTCCTGCTGCTTGCGTTCGAGTAAGCGGGTGCGTAAGACGCTCATGGCTTTTTCACGATTTTTTATTTGGGAGCGGCCATCTTGACAGCGCACGATCAACCCGCTTGGAATGTGCAGGATTTGCACGGCACTGTCGGTGGTGTTGACACCTTGCCCACCTGGCCCACCGGCGCGGCAAACTTCTACCCGGAGCTCATCAGCTTTGATCACGATGTCCACTTCCTTAGCCTCGGGAAGGACGGCTACAGTAGCGGTGGAGGTGTGAATACGACCTTGGCTTTCAGTGGCAGGGACACGTTGGACACGGTGGACGCCACTCTCGAATTGCAGTTTTTTATAAACGTCTTCCCCTGTGGCGTTGAAGACGATTTCCTTGTAGCCACCCATTGTTGAAGGGTTCGTGTCCATAACATCGATTTTTAAACCATTGCGCTCTGCGTAGCGGGCATACATGCGGAATAGGTCAGCGGCAAATATTCCTGCCTCGTCGCCGCCAGTGCCTGCACGGATTTCTACGATGACGTTTCGTTGTTCGTTCTCGTCTGGAGGCAGGATTGAGCTGAGAATGTTGCGACGAGCCTGAGTGGCTTGTTCTTGCAGTTGCGGTAGTTCTTCCTTGGCCATGGCGGCTAGTTCTAGATCTGCGGAGGAGGCCAGTTCTTGGTTGTCCAGCAGGGACTGTTCGAGGCGCTCAAGTTGAGCGTGTTGGGCTAGGGCTGATTTTAGCTGTGAATGTTCCTTGAAGAGAGTCTGAGCCTTGGCGGGATTGGAATAGAGATCAGGGGAAGCAACGATGTCTTCCAGCTCGGCGAAGCGTTTACGGAAACGTTCTATGTGGGTGCTTAGATTCAAGAAAAAGAAAGTAGATGGGTGAGAGTAGCGAGTTGAGGGCAAAGAAAATGGCTGGAATGACGAGCACTCCAGCCATGGTCAAAATTTGAAGATGAAAAGCTATTTTTTCTTAGGCACGGGGCGTGTGGTTTCAGACATCTTAACGCTGCCGAAACGCTTCTTGAATTTATCAACACGACCTGCGGTATCGACGAAGGTTTTCTGGCCAGTGAAGAAAGGGTGAGAGGCAGCACTGATGCCGAGTGCGATCACATGATGGGGTTTGCCATCAATGTTTTCGCTTTCGTCAGAAGTCTTAGTGGAACGGGTAACGTAGCGGACTCCGCTAGCGGCATCCACGAATACGACGGGGTGCAGTGTAGGATGAATGTCTTTTTTCATAAGGGACGAGAATTAAACGAATTTCTGGGCCACGATGCAAGCATTATGTCCACCAAAACCAAAAGAATTATTCATGACGACGTTGATTTCCCCTTTTCGAGCGGTTTTAGGAACGTAGTCCAGATCGCAACGTGGGTCCGGATGGTCAAGATTGATGGTAGGCGGGACGATGCCTGTTTCGAGGGCTTTGGTGCAAAAGGCTAGTTCTACCGAGCCAGCGGCTCCGAGGAGGTGGCCGATCATGGACTTGGTGGAGCTGACCCAGACGTTCTTAGCTTGATCGCCGAAGACAGTTTTGATTGCTTCGGTTTCACAGATGTCACCTTGCTCGGTCGAGGTGCCGTGGGCGTTGATGTAGTCAACGTCGTCCGTATTGAGTGAAGCCACCTTCAGAGCTTGTTTCATGGCGCGGGCGGCTCCAATGCCGTTTTCCGAGGGAGAGGTCATGTGGTAGGCGTCGCAGGTGGCACCGTAACCGACGACTTCGGCATAAATCTTAGCACCACGTTTTTGAGCATGCTCTAAATCTTCTAAAATAATGATACCAGCACCTTCGCTAAGAACAAAGCCGTCACGGTCACGGTCAAAAGGTCTGGAGGCTTGCTCTGGAGCGTCATTACGTGTGCTCAGGGCGCGCATGGCGTTGAAGCCGCTAAGACCTAGGGGACAGAGGGCTGCTTCACTGCCGCCTGCGATGATCACGTCAGCTTCATCTTGGCGGATGAGTTTAAAAGCCTCTCCGATGGAGTGGGAAGCGGTGGCGCAGGCTGTCACGATGGCGAAGTTAGGGCCTTGGAAATTGTATTCGATGGCGATGAGACCTGATGCGATGTTGCTGATCATCATCGGAATCATGAAGGGGGACACGCGCTTGGGTCCGCGTTCCTTTAAAATGGTGTGTTGATCTTCCAGAGTTTTTAGGCCACCTATGCCTGCTCCAACCAATACGCCGCAGCGTTCTGGGTCAAGGACAGTGGAAGCAAGGGCAGAGTCTTGCCACGCTTGCTTAGCCGCCGCTACGGCATACTGAGTGTAGCGATCACAACGGCGGGCGTCTTTGGGATTTCTGAAATGAGGAGCTGCTTCGAAATTTTTGACTTCGCCGCCGATCTTCGTTTCAAATTCGGTCGTATCGAAATGGGTAACGGGAGCTATGCCACTTTGGCCGGCAATTAAAGCTTCCCATGTGCTGGATAAGTCGTTGCCTAAAGGAGTAAGAACTCCCATGCCCGTGATGACTACTCTGCGATAACTCATGTGGTGAGGTTAGAAGAACTTCCAAGAAAAAACAAGGGCACACGTCATGAGGACGAACTGCCCTTGTTTGTAAAAGAGGCTGGACGATTATTTATCTTGCTTATCTTCGATGTACTTGATGACGTCACCGACGCTCATCAGCTTTTCAGCATCCTCGTCAGGAACTTCAACACCGAATTGTTCTTCAAAAGCCATCACGAGTTCTACGACGTCCAAGGAGTCGGCTCCAAGGTCTTCGATGAACTTAGCTTCTAAGGTGACTTGTTCAGCGTTCACGCTCAGTTGTTCTACAATGATGTCTTTAACTTTATCTTCGATTGATTTTTCAGCCATAAATATTCCTAGTAATTGTTATCTCTTATGTAAGCTTGTGGATTTATGATCGCTCTTTGGCCTTTGGCAACAAAAATTTTACAAAAAAACCTTAATACCCTTAAATAAATAGTCCGCCATCGACGGTTAAAGCCTGTCCCGTTATGTAAGAACCCGCACTGGAACTAAGAAAGACGGCTAATTGGGCGATATCATCCCCCGTGCCGAACCGCTTCAGAGGAATGTTGGCTAATAACTTATTTTTTAATTCTTCAGGAAGGCCATCTGTCATATCTGTTTGGATAAAACCAGGACAGATTACGTTGCAGGTGATGTTGCGCGAGGCTAGCTCCTTCGCCACAGATTTGGTTAAACCGACGAGCCCGGCCTTAGCCGCAGCGTAGTTAGCTTGGCCTGCGTTACCGTGGAGGCCAATGACGGAGCCGATGTTAATCATGCGACCTTGGCGAGCCTTCATCATCACTTTACCTGTGGCGCGCGCCCAATTAAAGGCACCCGTTAGATTCGTTTGTAACACAGAATTCCAGTCTTCGTCACTCATACGGATGAGAAGCGTATCTTTCGTAATGCCTGCATTATTGATTAAAATATCAATTTTACCAAATTCTTGGGCAACTTGATCTACGCAAGTATTCACGGCGTCGGACTTGGAAACATCGACTCCGTAGCCCGTGTAGTTGACGCCGAGTGCGCGAATCTCTTCAGCCACGGCATTAGCAGATTCAGAGCTGCGACCGATTCCCGCAATGTGGCAACCTTCCTTAGCTAGGGCGAGGGCGACAGCTTTGCCGATGCCGCGACTGGCACCTGTAACAATAGCAACTTGATTAGTTAATTTCATGAAGTAATCCTTTTAGTTCTTCTAGATTTCCAGCACTTAGGCAAGGAATATCTTTATTAATACGTTTACACATTCCCGCCAGAATTTTACCTGGCCCCAATTCGAGAAAGCGAGTCGTGCCTGCAGCGATCATGCGCTGAATGCAATGCTCCCAACGCACGCTGCCCGTGACTTGAGCGATAAGATTCTGGCGGATTTCGGAGGTGGAAGCATTCGGTTGACCTGTGACGTTACTATAAACGGGGACTTGTGGCATGGCTAGATCAGCCGCCATGATTAGGGGAGCTAGAGCATCCTGAGCGGGTTTCATGAGAGCGGAGTGGTAGGCTCCTGCTACGTTGAGGGGAATGGTGCGTTTGATTCCTAACTCTTTACCGATTTCAATAGCGGCAGGGATAAGAACTTTGGAGCCAGACAATACGATTTGACCGGGGCAATTAAAATTAGCTACCTGAAGGCCGGACTTTTCGGCTAGAGCGCAGGCCTGCTCCGTGGTAGCTCCGATTAGGGTCAACATCCCACCAGCGGAGCTAGAGCAAGCTTCCTGCATCAGTCGTCCACGTTCGGCCACGAGTTGTAGTCCTTGGGCAAAAGAAAAAGTGCCTGCCGCCGTGTGCGCGGTGAATTCACCTAAAGAAAGTCCCGCCGCAGAACTAAAACGGAAGTCAGGTTTTTCTTTCTGTAAGATTTTAAAAAGAGCAAGGCCATGAACAAAAAGAGCGGGCTGACAATAGCTGGTTTCGGTCAATTTTTCTTCAGGACCTGCAAAACAAACCTGGCTAAAATTATTTTGTAAGAGTTGGTCGGCTTCTTGATAAAGGTCATGGACGGAGGAATCAGCGTCAGCGAGATCCTTTCCCATCCCGACGTGTTGTGCTCCTTGACCTGAAAAAATGAGTGCCGTGTTCATGATAGGAATTGAGAAAAGCAAAAGAGGGCAGCCTAGTCAACAGAAGCATTCGGCGGGTTCCATTATAGGTGGGGCTTACTTGGAAGCTGCTTGCCTAGGAATGGGGAGTGAGTATAAACATTATCTAGACCTAGGTCCCATAGCTCAAAAGGATAGAGCTGCAGTTTCCTAAACTGCTGATCCACGTTCGATTCGTGGTGGGATCACATTTTTCATCTAAGCTAAAACCTATCAATAATTCACTTTTGGTTTTGCCAGCAGAGGTTTAGCTGACATAGTGCTGCTCCATGACACCAACAATTCCCACTCGTAGTGCCGGCCTTTTTGTTCCCGTTTTTGCGTTGCGCTCGACAGGTGATCTCGGGGTCGGCGATACGGGTTCTTTACGTGAGATGGTGGACTGGTGTGCGGAGACTGGATTTAAGGTTTTACAAATTTTACCCATCAATGAAACGAGCGATGATAATAGTCCGTATAATGCGATCTCTTCTTTAGCCTTAGATATTACCACTTTAGCCATCAGCCCCGATCTGATTCCAGGCTTAAGCAAAGAGGCTTTTCAGGCCAAGGTGAGTCCAGAATTTTTAAAATGTTTGCGCGACGGCTCTGTGCAATATCGCAGTGTAAAGAGTTTAAAATGGAGTTTATGTGAGGACGCTTTTGAAGCGTTCAGTGCGGGTCACGCTTCGCAGCGGGATCAAGCAGTGTTTGAACAATTTCTTTTAGAAGAAAAAAAGTGGATTGATGATTATGCACTGTTCCGTGCTTTGGTGGAGCTTAACGGACATCCCGCATGGGAGCGGTGGCCAGAAGGTCAGCGTTCACCTTCCCTCGCATGTGGTTGGTGGGCCTCATTAGCAGGCTCAGAATTTGAAGGTTGGAGCCGACGTGTGCGCTTCTATAGTTTTGTGCAGTGGCTGCTTTACCGTCAATGGGCAGAGCTGGCTCGTTATGCGGAATGGAAAGGGGTGAATCTCATGGGAGACATGCCTTTCGGAGTGAGCCGGCATAGTGCGGATGTGTGGGCGCAGCCCGAGCAGTTTGATTTGGGATGGAGTGGTGGTGCGCCGCCTGAGCCCATGTTTCAGCCCGATGCCTTCACGGCTAAGTGGGGTCAAAATTGGGGCGTGCCGATTTATCGTTGGGATCAGATGGAGAAAAATAATTACGCATGGTGGAGAACACGTGTGCGTGGGGTTGCACGGTTTTTTAAGCTTTTCCGGATAGATCATGTCTTAGGATTTTATCGTGTCTTTTCTTTTCCTTGGCAGCCACAGGAGAATGGTGCCTACACCGAGTTAAGTATGGAGGAGGCGTTCACACGGGCGGGCGATTTACCTCGATTCCTTCCTCATGATGATACCACGCCAGAAAATCAATTAGCCAATCAACGCCATGGCGAGACCATTTTAAAAATGATTAAAGAAGCGGCGGGTGATTCTCTCATCGTGGCAGAGGATCTCGGTGTCGTACCGGATTATGTTAGACCTTCTTTATTAGGTTTAGGAATGAGCGGGTTCAAGATACCTATGTTTGAACGCGAAGAGAATACACGTGAATATAAAAATCCGAAAACGTATGCGGAATTAACTGTGGCGACGTTATCCACGCACGATCATGAGACGATGGCGGGTATGTGGGATGGGTGGTGGGATTCGGTGGAAAAAGATTTAGGTAAGGGGAAGTTTCCAGTAGGGAATGAAGGCCTTTCCGAAGCAGGTAGGCAGGCCAGTTGGGAGCTCTATCGTACGCAACGCTTTTGCGGTTTGAGTGATGAGCAACTGATCCGCAGTTTCGAGCCGCAGGTGAGGGAGGCATTAATTAAGACCTTGCTGGACTCACCTTCGTGGCTGGCTATCGTAATGATCACGGACGTGTTTGGGTTAAAGATGAGATTTAACGTGCCTGGTCCGGTGGCGGAGAGTAACTGGTCCCAACGGTTGAATGTGGATAATGAGACGTTAAAGAGGGACTCGTTCCACACGGGAGCCATGGAATTTGTGAAAAAACAAATTCAGTCAGCGGGAAGATAAGTTTTTCTTAGACTTGAGCTTGAGGTTTTTCCCCGGCTTCAGCTAGACGCTTCGCACGTTCTACTAACTCAATGTGGAATTGCTCAGGGCAGGGTGCTTCGCCGTTCGTGCGGGTGCGTGCCCAAAAATCACTAAAGGTTTCTTTAGGCTGACGTTCTTTGGCGAAGGTTTCGAGGTAAGGCCGAATTTTGGCTGGAATGTCGTGGAGAAGCACGACTTTTTCCTCTAAACCAACGAGGCGATCTCCCCGGTGAGAGCCGCCGATGAAGAAGGCGTATTTATTTGGGCCACGTCCGACAAAGGAAATGTCAGCGTTGTAAGGGCGGGAGCAGCCATTGGGGCAACCGCTCATGCGGAAGAGGATGGGCTCCTCAGCCATGTCAAGTTCACGCAGGATTTCGTCGATTCCATCCATGACTTGGGGGAAGACGCGTTCACTTTCCGCTAGGGAAAGCCCACACGTAGGTAGGGCTACGCACGCATGAGCCATGCGGCGGGCTTCTGTGAGGGCGACGGGATTAGGGACATTATATTCCAAGAGTATCTTGCTAATGCCCTCTTTGGATTCGGGAGCTATGTTGCAGAAAATAAGATTACAGTTTGCAGTCAATCGAACAGTGGGTTTATAGGTTTCGACAATCTTACGGAAGGCACTGCGGTATTGAACTGTATCTGTGTCTTTGATACGACCTTCGGAAACGAACAGTCCGCAAAAGAGCAGCCCGTCACCCTGTTCATGCCAGCCGAGTTGGTCGGCGACGGTGTCTAGCTTGATATCCTTGAGAGGTTCAATTTTTCCCTTCATGCGGGATTGCACTTCACTACGGAACCAGTCGATACCACGGCTCTGGACGAGGTATTTGAGGCGAGCAAGTTTACGTTCCGCCCGGTTGCCGTGATCGCGTTGAGCGGTGATGACGCCGAGAGCTGCTTCTACACAGTATTCACGGGCGACGTAGCCAAGAGGTTGGGCAAGAAAGGGGCGGGTGGAGAGCTGTCCATGGCTCATGCCAAAGCCGCCGCCGACGTGGATGTTATAGCCTTCAACTGGACCGTTTGGAGCATAGGCGACAAAGCCGATGTCGTTGGAGAAAATATCAACGTCATTACGAGGAGGGACGGCTATGGCGATTTTAAATTTACGAGGTAAATAGAGCTCACCATAAAGAGGATCGGTTTCATCTTCTTTATTAAGATCAAGTTTTTGTCCGTCTAGCCAGATTTCACTGAAGGCCTTACTCTTGGGCAAGGTTGCGGCATTGATTTCTAAGGCGAGCTTAAGGGCATCCTGATGGGCAGGAGTTTTTAAAGGGGTTGAGGCGGACATGGTGTTGCGCACGACATCGCCGCAGGCACCCCATGTGGTTAGGCCAGAGTCACAAATACGGGCGATACATTCTTTCAAGCTGCCTTTAAGGATGCCGTGAACTTGAAAGCCTTGGCGTGTGGTGATGCGGAGCGTGTGGTTCGCCAAGTCATCGGACATAACTTCGTGCATGAGATACTGTTCAGCGGTCATTTCTCCGCCCGGGATTTTTGAGCGAACCATGAAGGAATAAGCCTTATCGAGACCTTCTTGTTTGCGCTTCGCGCGAAGGTCACGGTCATCTTGCTGATAAGTTCCGTGGTATTTAAGTAGTTGATATTCAGCTTCTTCGAAGTGCGATACCTCGGATTGCAGGGTTTCAACGATTTGGCCACGCAAGTGATGGCTTTCCTTTTTAATTTCTTCGACGCTCTTAGTTGACATGATTTTTTAATTAAATGAAGGTTGAACTTACGATGATTTTAGCCGAGTAGCAAGAGAAGCTCGAATTTTTTTACGACCCCTGAAAGTGCTCCTATCAGAAAATCCTAGTAAATCTATCGACAATATAGGGTATAACCTAAACTAAAGCAAGGGAGATTGTTTGGATTATGGGCGGAATGCCTGCGGAATAACCAGCGGGTTTGTTAAAACGCAATGTTAACGTAAGCTTTAGGCTTGTTTATTAAAGGATAGTTTAACGCCATGCGTGCGAGTAATAAAACGCAACCTAGGCAAAAATCCTAAATATAAGTTTCTTAATGTTTAATGAATGTTTCTTCTAAAAATCAAGACCCATCCATCTCATGACTTGGTTAATTGAATCACGGCGCGGCATGTATCTTCCGCAGATTGATCTTTGGCTAGATCCGCGTTTCCCTGTCGAGCGTGCTTTTGTTTCGCACGCTCACTTTGACCACATGGCCAATCATCGCTCGGTGGTTTGCTCCGCTACAACAGCGCGCCTGATGCAAGCGCGGATGCCGGCCGAGCGTCAGGAACAAATTCTTTCCTTTGGTGAAAAAGTGGCGTGGCAGAACGACGCAACGATGTGTCTTTATCCCGCTGGTCATATTTTTGGTTCGGCGCAGTTGTGGGTCGAGCGTCAAGGTGAATCCCTGCTCTACACTGGCGACTTCAAGCTGCGCTGCGGATCCTCTGCCGAGCCAGCCGTGATGCCCCGTGCCGACGTTCTTTTGATGGAAACGACATTCGGCCTGCCGCGTTACACCTTTCCGCCCGCCGACCAAGTTCTTTCGCAAATAACCCAATTTTGCCGCGAGACTTTAGAGGATGATGAAACTCCCGTGTTGCTGGGCTATTCACTCGGGAAAAGTCAAGAGATTATCAAGTCCCTCGCCGCTGCCCACCTGCCTATCATGCTGCATCCAGCAACCTATAAATTGACTGAAGTTTATGGTGAGCTCGGAGTTGCTTTCCCTCCCTATCGCGCATTCGATCTTAAGGAAATCGGCGGGCACGTACTCATTTGCCCTCCACAAAGCAACCAGTCTAGCTGGCTACGCAAAATCAAACGCCGCAAGGTTGCTGCCATCACTGGTTGGGCTCTTGATCCACAAGCCATTTACCGATATCAATGTGACGTCGCCTTTCCACTCTCTGATCACGCCGACTATCCCGACCTCCTCCGCGCCGTCGAGTTAGTGCAGCCGCGCTGCGTGTACACGGTGCATGGATTCGCTGCTGAATTTGCGCAAATTCTGCGTGAACGCGGAATTGAAGCGTGGGCCTTAGGCCAATCGAATCAAATGGAATTTTCACTTCCTACCCCTTCCAGCCTACCCGACTTGAGAAAAGAAATTCCATTGGAGCCAGAATCTCTCGCCGAGCCCAACACCTTTCTCTCGTTTGCCCAAGCGGCTGAGCTCATTAGAGCGACCATGAGCAAAAACGAAAAAATTAAGGTGCTTCATCATTACCTGAAACCGCTCGATTCCAGCACCATGGGTTGGGCTGCTGTTTATTTTACGGGCCAGCCTTTTCCTACCTCTTGGAATCGGGCATTACACTTAGGTTGGGCCTTAATTAAACGGGCTTTGCTCACTGTCAGCAAGGTGGATGAAGCAACTTGGCGCAGCACGTATGCACGCTATCGCGACAGCGGCGAAACGGCGGAAAGTCTTTTGCATAATCGCTGCGCCCCACAGCCCCTTCTCCTCACCGATCTCGCCTCATTCTTTGAAACTCTGTGCGTAGAATCCAAGCCCTTAATCAAAATGGATATGCTGGCAAATTTGTTTCGCCGTATTACTCCCCTTGAAGCGAAATATGTGGTCAAAATTATCACGGGTGATCTGCGTATTGGCTTAAAAGAAGGATTGGTGGAAGAAGCCTTAGCCGTAGCTTTACAATGCTCAAGTGAAGAATTACGCACGGCGAATATGCTGACTGGTGACCTCATCGCAGTTGTGGAGGCGGCCGTTCATGAGACGTTGGGGCAATTGGGGCTCACTTACTTTCGCCCTGTGCAATCGATGCTGGCTAGTCCGGAGCCCACTGCTGAATCAATCATCGCACGCCTCGGTTTGCCGGTGTGGGTCGAAGAAAAATATGACGGTATTCGTTGTCAAATTCACAAAGAGGGAGCCCGCGTCGAACTTTATTCCCGCGAATTGCGTTGTGTGACTTCGCAGTTTCCTGAATTAGCCCGAGATTTTTCCGCCCTGCCCTTTAACTTTATTATTGATGGTGAATTATTGGCATGGGAGAAAGGTCGCGCTCTGCCTTTTGCTCAACTACAAAAGAGGCTAGGCCGCAAAGGGGACGATTTATTTCTAGGGTCACAAATTCCCATTTCCTATACGATCTTTGATCTTCTTAAAATCGATAATGAGATATTACTGTTAACTCCTCTTGCGCAACGACGAACTCGGCTGGAAAGCTTGGATTGGCTGCCTGAACGTGGAGAACCTGGCCTGCGCATAGCCGCAACATCTGCCAGCGAAATCGAGGCGGCCTTCCTTCATTCTCGCCGCCGAGGCAACGAAGGTTTAATGATTAAAGATCCAGCTAGTCTTTACACCCCGGGAAGACGGGGTTTGAGTTGGATTAAATTAAAAAAAGCTTACGCCACCCTTGATGTCGTTGTGGTGGCTGTTGAATATGGACACGGTAAACGCCACGACGTTTTATCAGATTACACCTTTGCCGTGCGTGACCCCGAACGGGAGGAATGGTTAACTATTGGCAAGGCTTACACGGGTTTAACTGATGCAGAGATTGCGCAGCTGACCGAACATTTTTTAAGTCGAACCACCGAAGTTGTAGGTCGAGTTCACCGAGTTCTTCCCGACACGGTAATTGAAGTAGCTTTCGACCTTATTCAAAGCAGCAAGCGGCACAACTCTGGATTAGCGTTACGCTTCCCGCGCATCGTGCGGCTGCGTCCTGACAAGAGGCTTCATGAAGTTGATACCATAGAACACTGCCGTATCCTTGCGGCTGGATTAACTTCTCCAGCACAGTTGACTTGACCAACAATAATAAGAGAAGCCAGAAAGACCGTAATTGCTCGCCTTTTGAGTCTGCATGTTTTAGCGTAACTTACATATGGTTAAATGGAATTTATCGTCTGCAAATTCTGCTAACTACCTAAGCTCAGCTGGCGGAAGCTGCCCTCTTATGTTAGCGGAATCAACCCCAAAAGATAGGGATACTCGCACGACTCGCTCGTGTGTAAGGTTCTAATAACTTATGAAAATAAATAATAACATAGCGGGCGGCACCTTACTTTCTTTGACGATTTTCACCTTAACCTTAGGCTACGCTCAAATTGAAAATGTAACACCAGCCCCTAGCACGGTTTCCGCAACTCCGCCTCCTCTGGTCGAGCCAGCCAAGCCGACGCAGACTTACAATGCCAAACCTATAGATGTTGGTGGTTGTTATGTGAGGAACCCAGCGGAAATTCTGGAACAGAAGTCTTACCATACCATACCTTTAGATGTTGGTGGTTGGTTTAGCGGGTTTGCGGTTCATTCCTCCGGGCGGCTTTACGGGTTCGGAGATGTTTTTGGGGTGTGGCGCAGTGATGATTCGGCTAAGACTTGGCAGTTTCTTTTGGGTGACAAAACAGAGGGCATGTATTTTGTTAATGCCTTAGCTAGCTCACCTATCGAAGTAGATTCCGTAGCTTATGGAGATGATAGCGGGGTCTATTTATCTAGCGACGGGGGTAAGTCTTGGAAATTGGTGACTGAAGGACTCAATGTGAAACGGATTCGAGGGGCTTCTGCGATTCTTTTTCATCCGACACGGGTAGATGAGATGTGGATAGCGGCAAATAAGGGGGATGAAGTTGCTAAGCTTTGGCGGAGCAAAGATAAAGGAAAAACATGGGAGATTGCTCCCGAAGTAAAATCCTCAGTGCGCACAATCAGTATCCACCCGAAGTTTCCTGACCAGATATGGGTCGGCACAGAAGCTGGGTTGATCGTCTCTGTCGATGGAGGGAAAGAATGGAAGCAGCTCTGGGGTAAAAAGGCTAAAAGTTTTGGTGTCACCGCCATCGCCCGTAGTGAGGATGGAGCAGGAGTTTTAGCGACAGATCAGGGAGCAGTCCAAGTGACAGCTAAGGATTGGGGGCAGACTTCCAGCTATCAGTTTGAGATAACCCAAGCTGGTGATCCTATCCAAGCCTCTGTTATGGGTGATGGGACTTTTCTTGTCAGTAAAGTGGATGGCCCGACCTGGGCTAGCAAAGATCAGGGGAAAACGTGGGAAGAACTTTCCATGAGGCTGCTCCCGCCACCTGTGCCGATTTGGGCTGATGAACAAAAAATGATCGATAAAGCGCGCGTCGATTATGGCCGTGATCAGATCGTGCAAGATCCTTTAAAACTTTCCCGTTGGTATATCACAGGCGGTGGGGCACCTGCGATTAGTGAGGATGGTGGCGCCACATGGAACTACTTCCCAAATGGTTGTGGCATTGCAGGGGTTATGACTTACAAAGCTAGCTTCAGTAAAACAAACCCCCATCTCGTTTACATACCAGGCGCAGATATGGGACTCTCGATCATTTCCCGCAAATCAGGAGTTGAGGTGGTTTCGGGAACTTCTCATAAAGTGAATAATGATTTACATTCCTTCCATCAAGTCATGGAAGCAGATGGGGGTCAAACTTTAGTGGCAGCTGGCGTTATGCAGGTACATAATGATCCTTTGATTATGCGCTCTAATGATGGAGGCCTCACTTGGGATACCCTCGACACCAAGGCCGCAGGATTACCGAATTCCAAAGAGGGCATTACGAAGTCTTCTATGTCGGCGAAAGATAGTAATGATTTTGTGGTTCTTATGTGTGGTATTACGGGTAAGTCAGGTGAAATGTCGGGTAACATGTACCGCACGATCGACGGAGGAAAAAAATTTCAAAAGTGTCGAGGTCTGGCTGATAATATGGATACGGGACACCGTTATCATCCTGAAAACACTACACTTGCTCGCGATGGAATACAAGATGACCGACTCTACGCCGCTTTCCGCGAAACAGGGTTTAATCGTTCTGATGACGGCGGAACGAGCTGGAATCCGATGCCTCAACAACCTTATACAAATGGTTATATTTGGTCGATGGCGGTTGATCGCACCAAGGAAGGGCATATCCTGGTCGGGCATCGTGATGAGGGTCCCATGAAAAGTAATGACGGCGGGAAAAGCTGGGTTGCTTTACCTGGCTGGGAGAGTTCTCGGCATGTGGACATCAACGGAGGACGGATTGCCATATTAGGACAACGCACGGGAGACACGCATAGAAAACTTTATTACAGTGCGGATGGCGGGCTAACGTGGCTGGAGATTTCTGGTCCAGGCTATCGTTTCCCGCAAGTCCAAGGCATTGCCGTAGATCCATGGACGCCAGGTAAGGTTTTTGTGAGCCAGCTATCAGTAACAGTTATCAACATAACTTCTGCCGAAAAAACTAAGGCGACTGCTGAGACAAGCCTGAAGGAGTAGCTTAAACATTCAGCGGGTCAATAGTTTAAGAAACTTCTAAAAGGTGCAGCATGGCCAGGAATCGATTTTTTCCTTCTTCCAGAGCTTGCAAATCAATCCACTCATCCTTGGTGTGGGCTTGAGTAATAGAACCGGGGCCAAAGGCAATGGAGGGAATGCCCACAGCAGCGAAAAAGGCAGCGTCACAAAACCAAGGAGCTTGTGCTAGTCCCTTGGTAACAGGAAGGATGGTTTGGATAAAAGGATGCGATCTGTCCGTGTTGAGAGGATCACAGCGACTGGAAAGCTCGAGCATGGCGTGAGGTGCTGCTTGTTTAAGCTCCTTTTTTATTATCTGGAATACACGATCTAGTTTCGCTTGAGGATCAGTGCGGATGTCAATTCGGAGTTCGCAAAGAGCAGGGGAAATATTGGTTTTTGTTCCGCCTTGGATAGTAGAGACACAAACGGAACGAATACCTAAATGCGTAACCTTACTAGCTTGCTTTTGGAGCTTTTCAAAATAGGTAATGGCGGGATTAATTCGTAGGATAGCATTGTCTGCGGCGTTGGCGATGGAGGCGTGTCGAGCTTTACCGAGAGTGCTGACCTTAAGCCAGAGCACGCCGTTGTGTGCATGGACGATTTTAAGATCGGTCGGTTCCCCGATGATGGCGAAGTCAAAGGTCTTTTTCTTTCTTTGGGTCTGAGCAAGAGTGATGGCACCCGTATTACCTGCTTCTTCTCCCATCAGACCAGCAAAGGTCACGCGGATGGTGGGAAGCCTTCCTTGATGTGCTTCATGCCATTCCTTTAAGGCTACGAGCATGGCGGCCATAGGACCCTTCGTATCACTAGCCCCACGACCCCAAAGCTTACCTTGAGAAATTTTTCCGCAAAAGGGCTGAATGCTCATCCCAGAGACGCTGACGGTATCGGTATGCGGGGCGATGAGGAGCCGTAGTTTGGGTCGGGAGATGGAAGGGAAAACGCCTAGCACATTGGGGCGTTGCGGCTTTACTTTTTGCAAAAAACTTTTAGCCCCAATGGTATGGAGATAGGAGCAGATAAATTCAGCACACGCTAGTTCACCAGGATCCGTTACGCCGGGATTGTCCGCAGGGTTAACGCTGGGGATTTGCACGAGCTTTTGAAGGAGACTTGCGGTAGGGGTGAGACGTAGCATCAGAAAAAGGTAGCGGAGTGTTGCGTGATAGGAAACTCGTTTTTACTGTTAAAATTTGTAACTTTATAAGACCTAAATAAACTTGCGATGTATAAGTAGATTTTAAGGCGGCATTTTGTTACTAATTACTTGTGTTTTCGTGTAAATGACCTTGTGGCTCTTAAGGCATGATCTACGTTATACCAATGGCGGCATGTTGTAATCCAGTCAGCGCAGAGGCTATCGCAGGGGACGAGGCGGCGCAGGATCGTGTAGCGGCTAAGTCATGGCTGAGAATGGGTTTTGCTGCCTTGATCGCAGCGCAGAGCATGATTTTTGGTCTAGCCATCAATGAATCTCCTCCCATTGGGCAGGAGCGGCTCATGCTGCATGGATTCCTGGCGGGCTCTGCGGTGCTGGTCTTTCTTTTAGCTGGGTTACCGTTACTTAAGCAGTCGTGGGCTAGCTTACGCCAAGGTCGGATAGGAATCGAGCACATGTTTTTACTGGGTATCTTCGGTGCTTTTTTTTCGTCACTTTATTCCACCCTTACAGGTATCGGAGTTGTTTATTACGAAGTCGTGGCAGTGCTAGTGGCTATCTACACCTTAGGCAGTTTAGTCACGGTTAATCGGAAACAGGCGGCATTGAAAGCGGCGGATTCTTTACGCCAAGAGTTCAGTCGCTGCTTGCGTCTTAGTTGTGGTGGTAAACAAGAAGATGTGGCCGTAACGGCTATCGAGAAAGGGGATCGCATTATAGTTCTCGCCGGTCAGGGAATCCCCGTGGATGGCGTTATAGTCGAAGGCTCAGCCTTTGTCCAAGAGACGGCCTTAACCGGAGAGCCTTTCCCCATCGTTAAGCAGTTGGGCGATCGCGTGCTGGCGGGCAGCCACGTTTTAGATGAACGATTGATTATTACAGCTTCAAGCGCAGGCTTAAATCGGCAGTTAGATCAACTTCTGAATGTAATCACTGCAGCGCGGGTTAAGAGCTCAGGCATTCAAAAACAAGCAGACCGTATCATCCGCTGGTTTCTTCCTTCGGTCATGGTGTTGTCTGTGGTAACTTTTGCTTTTTGGGCGGGACGCGGACAGTGGGAAATAGGGCTTTTTAATAGTTTAGCCGTGCTGGTGGTGGCCTGTCCCTGCGCCATGGGTTTAGCTACGCCGATAGGCATTTGGAATGCGTTAAATGTTTTAGCCCGCCGAGGGCTGGCCGTGCATTCAGGAGACCTGATTGAAAAACTTGCTCAAGTGGACACCGTTATTTTCGATAAAACCGGAACCCTAAGTGAGGAAAGTTTACAATTAGTGGATTGGGTCGTGGCCGATGGGCAGAGCCGTAAAGCAGTGCAAGATTGGTTGGCAAATGTGCAATCTCACAGCACCCATCCCGTAGCTCGTGCCTTTCAACAAGCATTTCAACATGTGACCTATTCATCAGTACTGAGTGATTTAAAAATCATACCAGGTGCTGGAGTTGAGGCTGATGTAAAGGATGCGACGGGGACGCGGCATCTTCGTCTAGGTAATGTGTCTGTCTTCTCGATGGAGCAAGATTTTACCAAAGAGATAAAAAACTTACATAAAAAATTACGTGCAAGTTCTGACTCAGCAATGGAATTGTGGGTTCTAGCGGACGGGCAGCCTGTGGCCTTAGCACTCCTGCGCGAGAAATTACGTGACAGTGGACAGGCAGCTTTGGTTGCCTTGAAGCGTATGGGGTTGCGGGTCGAAATCATGAGTGGGGATCGTCCAGAAAGATTGGTCGCGCTAGGCTTCCCTCTCGCCCAAGCTGGACTTTTACCTGAAGAAAAGGCCTTGCGGATTGAGCGTTATCAAAATGACGGGGCTCGTGTTTTATTCGTGGGCGATGGCGTGAATGATGCTCCAGCCATGTCGGTAGCCTTGGCCAGTATTGCCTTATCGAGTGGTGCTGAAATCACGCAACATACTGCTCAAGCCAAACTCTATGGCGGAGACCTCATGATGATTCCTTCTGCCCTAGCTCTTTCGCAAAAAGTTTCTTCGGGCATTAAAAGAAATTTACTCTTTGCCGCGTGCTATAACATGATTGGTATTACCTTGGCCATGACGGGAATATTGCACCCTGTAGCCGCAGTTTTGTTAATGTTGGCTTCAAGTCTTACCGTAACGTGGCGAGCTTTGCGCTTTGGCGGAAATTTAGAAAAAGTGCTGGCCGAGTCCATGAACTCAGCGGAGCAACGTAGGTTAACACGAGCCAAACCAAAGCCTTCCCTTAAAACCATCTTGAGCCAAACTCAACTCTTCGATTGGCTTATTGGTGTCGGCCTTTTTCTGCAAGCATTTTGGGTCATCAATGCCGCAGAACTTCGGGGCTTTATGGCTGGGTCTGTGATGGCCATTTTTTTAGTAGCAAGCTTCGGAGCCGTATCGTTGTCGATGCTTTGGAAAAATAAACCACAGTTAAAACTTATGGTTAGTATGTTAGCTTTAGGTAATCTAGGTATGTTGATAGGCTGGTCGGCTGATGTCGGATTCAAGCCTGTGATTGAGCACGGAGTCTGCGTTTGCGACTGTGCACTTTCCCACATGGGCATGGGAAAACTTTGGTCACCTTCTTGGATGCAGGCAGGGATGATCTTAACCTCGTTACCGCTGGCTTGGGGAACGAATATTTTCCAAAGCCAAAAATTTATCCATTGGAAAAATAGTGCCTGGATGCACAGTCTTGTTTGCCTAGTAGGTATGCTTGCAGGTATGTGGGTCAGTGAGGCATTACTGCTTTTAATTATGTGGACGAACCCTCTGCTACATCTGGCAGCAACCTACGCAGCCATGTCCTTAGGCATGTTACTCGGGATGACCTTTTTTTGTCGAACTTACTTAACCTTAGTGCTGAGTGGAGAAAGAAAATCATGACGGATGCAGAACGCGGAAAATTGATACGTGACCGGCAGCAGAGCTCCCTACTTTGGCAGTGGGTGCATCGCTTAGGCTCTCTTAAGCAAGCGGTCGTCTTAATTCTCGTCATTGCGGTGGCCTGTGCTATCGCCACGATTTATGAGTCAAAATTTAATTCTGCCGTCGCTCAATACTATATCTACGAAAACCCTCTGTTCATCCTTTGGCTTGTCCTCCTTTGCCTCAACTTAATTTGTTCTGCCGCAACGCGCTGGCCTTGGCAAAGAAAGCACCTCGGCTTTGTCATCACTCATGGTGGGATAATTTTATTACTAGTGGGAGCTGTGATTGGAAAGACCATCGGATGGGAAGCCTCGGTCACGCTGAATAAGGGGGAAGAACCAACAGGTTTACTTTTACGGAATGAAACGATTCTTCTTTTTGAAGGTGTCCAATCGGGAGAGATATACACCACACCATTAAGCGTCAAGGTGAGACCACCTTCAGAAAAAAAACCACGCATCTATACGGTTCCTGAATCTAAATTAGAACTTGTAGCGGATAATTATAGTGAAGGTCTAGCCATCGTAAGTCGTTTAGTGGAAGATGAACAGGCCGGCACAGCAGAGGGCGTCCATCTAGTTCTACATAGCAACATGATGGGTCAAGATTTGAACGTCAACCTCATGGCAACCCCGGCAGAACTGGCCACCTACGACATGTTCGGTCTAGCTAAGATCAAGTTACTCGACAAGCTTCCACCCCTCGATAAAACGAAGAAGGTTGTAGCTGATACCTATCGAGAAACTCAGATGATTTTAGCCAATAATCCAGATCAACCTGTGGCTCACAACACGAGCGGCAAACTTACTGGTTACCAATTTCTCCTCGAACGCAACGCCACGGGAACAGACTTTACTTTAAAAGCTCTCGGGCCTTCTAAGCGCGAACGTAGCTTTCCTATCAAAGAAATTTTAGATAAAACTTTTCCCGGAGAAGAGGAGGGCACCACCATCCAAGTCGTGCGCTTTTGGAACGACCTGAAGATGGTAAATGGAGCCCCTGTGGAAGCCTCCAACGAACCTAATAATCCAGCGGCTTTGATTACCTTGAGTGGATTTTTAGAGCCGGAGAAAAAAGCGCCCATTATGCTGTTAGCACGTAAAGATTCTGAAACGGTCGCCTTCCGAGTCTTGCGCGGTGAAACTGTTTTAAAAGAAGGCGTGCTGGATAAAAATACAGCACAGCCCCTAGGCTGGGCAGACTGGGCGGCCAAGGTGGAAGGCTCCTATGCCAAAGCTAAAATGGTCAGTCAGACAGAAGAAGCGCCTAAGCTCAGTAGTCCCGACCAGCAAACAATACCCGGTCTGCGTGTTCATCTTCGCAGTGATGCGGGAGAGAAAGGGCCTACTGTTTGGTTAGCTTCAGGCACGACACGCCTTCTACAATTAGACCAACAGCTTGTGCGTGTAGGTTTTGGTTTAAAAACTCAGCGCATTCCTTTTACCGTAGGTTTAGAAAATTTTCAGGTGCCACGGGATCCAGGAACGGACATACCTGCTAACTACATCAGTTCGGTTCGTTTTCATGACCCTAAGACGGGTGAGAAAATCGCCGGCCATATCGAGATGAACCACCCCGCTAGTTATCCAGATGATTTATGGCGAGCCTTCACAGGCAGCACATTTAAGTTTTCTCAAGCTGGTTGGGATCCTAAAAATTTGAATCAAACCAGCTTACAAGTTTTACATGACCCAGGCTGGCTTTTAAAATGGATTGGTTCTTTACTAATTAGCTTGGGAATTTTTATGAGTTTCTATTGGAAAGATCCTGTCAAAAAAAGCACTGAGGTTTAAGTTATGAAAAATAAAAATACCGTCCTTTTAATCGTTAGTTGTCTAATCGCATTGCCTCTTCATGCCGCCTCCTTGAGCAATCTCACGGCCTTTGAAGATGTGGCCATTCAAGAAAATGGACGCAGCAAGCCGATGCTCGTATTCGCCTTAGAAACATTACGATCACTTTATGGAAAAGATCAGTGGAAAGATCCAGTTACAGGTGAAAAAATTCCCGCCTTGAATGTTGTGACAGAGCTAGCCTTCCACCCCGAAAAGTGGACGGACAAGGCTTTGCTGCGCTTAGACAATCTCAAGCTTAAAAAAGAACTAGGGTTACCCCTAGATGAAAAATACTTCAGCTACAACAAACTAACTGAAAGTGATAAGCTGGAAGATTTTCTAAAACAAGTCCAAGCCCATCGTGATAAACGTAGTAAAGAAAAACTGGAACCCATCCTTGAGGCAGCAAAAGGCGTGGGAATTAAACTAGAGATTTTTGAAAGCATGGCTGGCGGACATTCATGGACTCTTGTGCCACATCCCAGCGATCCTCACGCATCTTGGGCAACATTTTCAGACACCAGTAAGTTCTATACCCCGGAACAGCTTTCTCAAGCTACGCTACTTTTCCAGAAATTTATTGAAGGCTACATGGAAAATAATCAGGCCAAGTTTGACGCCGCTTGTTTGGAGTTAACCCCCGCTTTACGTCAGCTCTCGCCTACTGTCTATCCCGCAGATTCCATCTTAAAATTGGAACATCTTTACGCAGAAGTTCACCCCTTTCGTCTAGCTTGGATAGCGTATCTCTGCACCATCGTCATCCTCGCAGCGACCTCATTAAAGGGACGTGAAATTGGTTACAAAGCGGGATGGTTTTTTGCCCTGCTCGGCTTTGCTCTCCAAATTGCGGGGTTTGTCGTGCGCACTATCATCTCGGGACGTGCGCCTGTCACGAACATGTATGAAACGGTGATCTGGTTAGGTTTCGGGGTCATGCTCTTCGCTTTAATTTTTGAGGGGATTTACCGCTGCCGCTATTTTCTTCTAGGAGCGGCACCTATAGCCGTTGGTTCTCTTATTTTAGCAGATAGCTTGCCTGCTGTGTTGAACAGCGGAATACACCCATTGGTCCCCGTTTTGCGTCATAATTTTTGGCTAACCACCCATGTCCTCACCATCACAAGTAGCTACGCCGCTTTTGCCTTAGCTTTGGGAGTAGGCCATATTATTTTAGGAAAGTCCTTACTAAAAAAACCTGTTTCTGCTGCACTCCATCAATATCTTTACCGAGCTATTCAGATCGGGGTTCTCTTATTGGGTGTAGGCACTTTACTAGGAGCTGTTTGGGCTAATTATTCTTGGGGCAGATTTTGGGATTGGGATCCGAAAGAAACCTGGGCCTTAATCGCTTTCCTTTCGTATGTGGCACTTTTACATGGACGACTCGCTGGTTGGTGGGGCGGGTTTGGTCTAGCCATAGGCTCAATTCTTGCTTTCCTCTGTATTTTGATGGCCTGGTATGGCGTGAACTTTATTCTCGGAACAGGCCTGCACAGTTACGGCTTTGGAGCGGGCGGGCTGGAATACGTCATCTTGTTTGCCCTTGCTGAAATTGCCTTCGTCGTTTTTGCTCTCATCATGAAAAAACGTGGTGAAATCAATACGAAAAACCAAGAGTCAGAAGTGTAAAAATAATGTCCTCCTAGGATTAAGGCCTCTCGTACCAAAAAGCACACTGTTCGCGACTCTTTAATGCACCGGGTCGCAGCAGTTTAATCATAGTACAAAAAAGGCTGAATGGCGTGTTCCATTCTATCTTTCGAGCTGATGTCAGCACGGAAGCGTCTTTAATGATTCTAAATTTTAAGCTGTTTGCACGGCACCATTTTTTAATAGCTTTAGAAAAAACCAATTCTTCGGCGGCATAAAAATCTTCATCAAAGCCTCCAACATCTACCCACGCTTGCCTCTGGCAGAATAAAAAAGAACCTGCTGCTAGGTTCAGTCGGAAGGAGATCGTGTTCCAAAAATTGACCACTAACCCAGCAAACCATGGCGTTTTATGGAGATCAAACTGCACCAAAGTCCCACCGCCGCCACTTTGGTTATTCTTGATCGCCTCTAAGAAAAGTTTTCCTAGGGTCGGCGGCATCACGGTATCCGCATCGATAAAGCACAGCCACGTTCCTCGTGCCGCTTGGGCTCCAGTGTTGCGCGCTTTAGCGATTTGATTATGTGGTTCAAAAACGACCCGTGCTCCATGGCTCTCTGCAACTGCGCTGGTATTATCGCTGGAATTATTGTCACACACCACAATCTCGTAGGTGTGTTCAGGAAAAGGCTCTAAGCAATCTCGAATGGAACAAATACAGGCGGGTAGTTGAAGACCTTCGTTGTAGGCTGGAATAACAAAGCTGATGTGCGGTGCTGTCATGATGGAGTGGTGGACAAAAAGGCTAGGCACTAAAAATGCAGAAAGATGGAGCTAGAAAATGTGAGCCGAGGCGACACCGCACAGGGTCTGTACCAAGTAGGAATTATGGGATGGACTAATGTTCTAGTTGGAAAATAATAAGTTGGTAGCACGATGGGTTGCCTAAACCATTCTTGTTTTTGCATGGTTGCACGCACTGCGTTGAGGCCGAGAAATTCAGGGGTGACGGAAACATTTTGAGAAACTTCGACTGGTAATTTAAGTTCGCTGCGAGTTGCGTCAGTTAAGGTGATGTATGGTATAAGGCGATTTACTTTTGCTCCGACGAGGTGAAGTTGATGAGCGTCTGCATCCACGATTCTTCCGATGCAAGAACTACCATCTTTTAAATCCAGTCGCACCAACACATCGGAATCAAACTCGAAGGCCTGAGTTGGAAGAATGGCCGTGAAGATTAAAATGTTAAAAATAATGAATCTTAAAATCACTGACTTAACGATAGCAGTAGTCAGGCTAAAGACAAGTTGCTCTTGTTTTAAGCTGTGATTTTTTGGCTGAAGACGTTAGTATAGAAATCATGTTCACTAAACGTAGCCTTCTTGCTTTAGGTGGCTTTGTCTTCATTTGTTTTCTAGCTGCTGCCGTCGGTGGCTGGGCGACGAGTTCTTCCGTGGGGACGTGGTATCTTGCTTTAAATAAGCCAAGCTGGACACCGCCGAGTTGGTTATTTGGCCCCATGTGGACGACGCTTTATTTGATGATGGCTGTATCGGCATGGCTCGTGTGGCAGCGAAGAACGGAGCAGCCTGTGCGCTTGGCTTTACAGGTCTTTCTGTTTCAATTAATTATTAATGCGTGCTGGTCACCCATATTCTTCGGGATGCGCCGTCCTGATTTAGGATTCTTTTGGATTGCACTTTTATGGGTCTGGATCGTTATAACTATTGTCCTTTTCAAGAAAGTATCACCACTAGCCGCACTCCTTTTAGTGCCTTACTTAATCTGGGTTTCCATTGCCCAGGCATTAAACTTTTCTATCTGGCGTTTGAATCCATAGGGATTCTACACCACAAAGGGCAGAGCCGATCAATATGACTTGGCAAAGATCACACGTTGCTTACTCGGCTTTCCCGAGAAGGGACAGGTGCCCTCTTCCATTTCGTCAAAGGGAATGCAGCGGATAGTGACTTTAAGATCAGCCTTAATTTTTTCTTCAACCTCTGCCGAGCCACACCAGTGAGTCAGGGCAAAGCCGCCGTGGATTTCCGGTTTACTTGGGTTAGCTGGGGTAAAAAATTGGTAGAACTCTTCCTTCGTATCAATTTTGCAGGTGTGGGTGTTACGGAATTCTAGGGCGCGGTCGTAGAGGCCTTGTTGGATTTGAGCAAGTAGGCCAACGGCTTGTGCTACGAAGTCGGCCTGGGGATAAGACGTTTTGGCTTTAGCATCAAGGTCACGACGAGCCACGAAGACGCTGCCGGCGGCGAGATCGCGTGGACCTATTTCGACACGCAGGGGAACACCCTTTTTAATCCAATCCCAGCTCTTAGCTCCACCTGCCTTGTCACGGGTATCGATCTTGACACGCAGGGGTTCGTCGTCCCAACGGAGTTTACGCAGCTCTTGGGCTAAGGCTTCACAGGCAGCTAGGACTTCGGCTTTCGTGTCTTCTTTAGGTGTGACGGGCAGAATCACGATTTGGGCAGGCGCAACTTTAGGCGGCAGAACGATTCCGTTGTCATCACTGTGAGCCATGATTAGGGTGCCGATCAAGCGAGTGCTGACGCCCCAGCTTGTTGTGTAGGCGTGCTCGGGTTGGTTGTTGCGGTTAGCGAATTGAATACCGGAGGCTTTAGAAAAATTTTGACCTAAGTAATGGGAAGTGCCTGCCTGCACCGCTTTACGGTCCTGCACCATGGCCTCGATGCAAAGCGTGCGCACGGCACCAGGGAAACGTTCGCTCTCACTTTTCTCTCCCGTGAGGACGGGAACAGCGAGGTAGTCTTTAGCGAAGCGCTCGTAGACACGGAGCATTTGTTCGGTTTCTTGAATAGCTTCTGCGGCGGTTTCGTGGGCGGTGTGGCCTTCTTGCCAAAGAAATTCTGTAGTGCGTAGGAATAAGCGGGGGCGCATTTCCCAGCGAACAACATTAGCCCACTGATTAATTAAAATGGGGAGGTCGCGATACGATTGCACCCATCTGGCGTAGGCTGCTCCGATGATGGTTTCTGAGGTTGGACGAACGATGAGGGGTTCATTTAATTCGCCCGCAGGGATCAATTTACCTTCAGGCCCCACTTCGAGGCGATGGTGAGTGACGACGGCACATTCCTTCGCAAAGCCTTCCACATGAGCGGCTTCTTTTTCTAAGTAGCTTAAGGGAATGAAGAGGGGGAAGTATGCATTTTCATGGCCCGTTTCTTTGAACATGCGATCGAGGGGTTGCTGGATGCGTTCCCAGAGGCCGTAGCCCCAAGGTTTGATTACCATACAACCGCGCACTTCTGAGTTTTCCGCTAAGTCAGCGGCTGCAATTACTTGTTGATACCACTCAGGAAAATCTTGGGCGCGTTGTGGTTGGATAGCGGAAGTTTCGTTGGCCATGGGGTAAGAATGTAAAAGGGAACACTGGGATGAACAGAAGAAAAATAGGCAGGCTAGGAACTAGGTTTTTTAAAGTGGAGCTGGAGGTAAAGGCGGAGGTGTGCGTTTGGTTTGCGGCGTGCAAGCGGCCCATATCCAAGACACGGTGAATAAAGTGAGTCCCAAAAGAGAGACGGCTAAGAAGCTGAACATATCCGTTAAACTCATGAGCTCTTGGTCGTAGGCAGCTTGGAAAAGTTCAGAGTAGTTACGGCCTGAGCTGAATATGGTGGAGGCGTAAAGGCTGACTCCAATCAGAGTCAGGGCAAAGCCAAGGCCTGACAGGGCTAACTGAGCTAGGCCTGTTTTATGCCGGCCAGAGAGGAAGGTGCCGAGGCCAGGAAAGCCGAGTAGATTAAGAATGATAAAGAGAAAGCGCATGGTTTTTAAAGGAGAGCAGTCTTAGTAAAAGAGAACCTTAGCAAGAGTTAGAAGCGTGCTTGTTAGGGCGAGCCAGAGGAGAAGAAGGCTGATGCGGAGGTAGTTACTCTGGCCGAAATCACGTTGGTACCGTATGAGGCGTTCAGGGATCCAACCTTTACGACAGTGGAAGGCATATTCTTTTTCAATCAACTTTTTCCAAGCTTGATGAAAAAAAAAGACATGGATCAGCCAACCCGTTAAGCCTAGAAAAAGAAAGGCGCAGCTAACAAAAAGTGCATGAGGACTTAACATAAGTTCAGCCTGCACGTTATTTGCGCTTTTTCCAAGCAGCCAAAAATTTTTATTAATCTAGATGAAAGAGGTAAAAGGGATAGCTGCCTGCTAGCTAGCGTACAGGTAATCCCATAAATTTATCCTATGAGGGAATTAAATATTCCTTACAACCGTGCTAGTAATTTATCAATCAATCCGTCGAAACCGCCGTTACTAAAGACGGCGACAACGTCTCCTTTTTCTAACTGAGGAAGAAGTTTTTCAATAATAGCGTCGGCATCTTTTTCGTGCCAAGCGAGACGGCCACTTTTTTTAATGTCGGTGACAACTTGATCGACGTTGAGGCGGTCATTCGGGTCGAGCTGTTCGGCCCGGGCGATAGCGCTGATGAAGACGCCATCGGCAAGGGAGAGGGCGGCGGGCAGTTCGTGTTGGAAGATAGCGCGGCGGGTGGTGTTGGAACGAGGCTCGAAGATGGCCCAGAGGCGACGTTGTGGATAGCGTTGGCGGAAGGCGGCGATGGTTTCGGCTAAGGCAGTGGGGTGGTGACCGAAGTCATCGACAACGGTGATACCACGTTTTTCTCCACGTAATTCCATGCGGCGTTTGATGCCTTTGAAGCGTGGGAGTGAGGCTTGAATTTGAGCGAGTGGGATTTGGTAGTTGTGGGCAGCTACGATGGTCATGGCTGTGTTATGAACATTATGACGGCCATAGAGTGGAACGGTAAAGCGTTGGCCTAGTAGGGTGAAGGAGCTGCCTTCGGAGCTGGTGCTGAGATCGGTGATGCGGATAGCAGCGTTTTCGGTAAAGCCGACTTCGAGCAGTTGGGAGTGGCTTTTACGGGTAACGTCGATGGAGTTTGGGTCATCTGCATTAAGCACGATCATGCCATTACGCGGGACGATTTGAACGAGGCGGCAGAAACTAACTTTAATTTCTTCCACATTGGCATAGATGTCGGCGTGGTCGAACTCGATGTTATTAATGATGACGAGTTCAGGAAGGTAGTGGATAAATTTACTGCGTTTATCAAAGAAGGCGGTGTCATATTCATCACCTTCGAGAATCCAATAGTTGCCAGCTTGTTTTTTACAACCCTGATCAAAGTTCAGGGGAATGCCGCCGATCATAAAGCTGGGCTGGAGTCGGGCATCTTCAAAAAGCCAGGATAGGAGGGATGTTGTGGTGGTTTTGCCGTGGGTGCCGGTAACGACAAGGTTATGAGTAGAGCGGAGGAAGAAATGTTTTAGGGTCTCGGGCAAAGACATGTAGGTGAGTCTTTGGTCAAGGGCGTGTTCCAGCTCAGGGTTGCCGCGGGAGATGGCGTTACCGACAACGATGAGGTCGGGTTTGTGGTCTAGGTTCGAGGGTTGATAGCCATTGAGGATGCGGATGCCTTTATCTTGGAGAAAGGTGGACATCGGCGGATAAACTCGTTCATCTGAACCGCTGACGTCGTAGCCTTGATCCTTGAGCATGCCAGCCACGGAGCCCATGGCGGTGCCGCAAATACCGATGAGGTGAATTTTCTTAAGTGAGTTATTTTGTGAAAGCAGTGTGACCTGATCGTTCATGGAAGGCGGATAGATTCCAGAGAGAGTTTAGTAGGTAACTCAAGGATAAAGTTGAGCTGACATGCCGAGAGGACGGGTCTTACGAGGTTTAGCTGCTGGCTGAGCGACGTCGGGGACGATGGCAATGGCTGCGGTGGGGTGAAGATTTTGAGAGGGTTGTTGGCGTTGGCGGGCTTGATTAAGTAAGCCCTTGGGTATGAGGGAAGTCTTCATGACGTTCTCGTAGTTTAAGTCTAAGCCCTGACTACGTTCTTTGGCGGTGAAGGTGCAGGTGGCATTTCCAAATTTAATCACGTGGCCTTCCTCGACTTGAGCAAAAATAATAGGGCTATCATTAACCAGCGTGCCATTGGAGGAATTTAAGTCGTGAATAAAAAGCATTCTGCCCTTGCGTGTGATGAAGGCATGTTGACGAGAGAGTGAGCTGTCATTTATGACAAGCTCACTTTTATCGTCGCGCCCCACTTGAATGAGATCGGAGTCTAGGTCTTTAGAAAAGCTGTCGCCATTTTCAGTCTCGACGTTAAAGGTGAAAGTGTAAAATCCATCTTCTTGAGATTCTTCTGAGAGGGGGCGGTCTCTGTAAGGAGTATTTCCGGTAGCGTTTTTATTTTCTTTAGCGTAGCGGGTTAGGAGAATATTGGTTGAAGATGCGTCTAGCCAGAGAGTCTGGAATTCAGGCATGCGGTTAACTTCCCATGCGATTATTTTCGGTTCTTCCCAGTCGTGTAAAACCTGTAAGAAAGGCTCCAGCCCAATGTCTAACCCTGCTTGCGTATGGATCACAAAACCATCAAGTAAGAATAGTTCAGCGGCATCATGGGATGTTTGAAGGTAGAAGCGACCAGAACGTTTAGCTACTTGAAACCACAATAAAAAATCTAAAAAAGGTGTATTCATTTGTAAAAAAACTTTAAATAAAGTTAGTCCATTTTATACTGTAAAAAGTTGAAATCAAGAGGATTAAGTCAATAAAACAAGATAGGTCTTGGCTTACGTTAAAGTTGTTGTTTGCATTAAAACAAGTTCGTATTACGCTGGAATGATGTTATTCAGTTCAAACAAAGATCTTGAACAGGCACAGGCCGCCCTTGAATATTTTATTCAAGAACATTTTTCCCAACAAAAAGAACGGTTCAAATATGGGGAGTGGTTTGAGCCTTTATATTTTGACTTTTGTGAATTCGTGGGACGTAAGGGTAAACGTATTCGTCCTATTATGTTGATGCTTTGTTACCGAGCCTTTCAAGGTAAACGTCCCTTGACGGATCCTTCTCTCTTGCGCTCAGCACTCGCTCTGGAGCTCTTGCACACCTTTGTCCTTATGCATGACGACGTGATTGATCGTTCTGAGAAACGTCGTGGTTTACCCACCTTCCATAAACTTTGTGCAAGCCGCCTCGTTGTTTCTGAGGACCGTGAGCGGATTGGAGAAAATATCGCTATGGTCATGGGAGATATTGTTTACGCCCTAGCCATCCAAACTCTGCATGAAGCGGACTTTGAGCCTGAATTACGGGCGCGTTTAATGAGTAAGTTTTTAGACTACACCGTGGATACGGGCAGTGGAGAAATTTTGGACATTCTTTTAGGTTGCCAAGATATAACCCGTGTTAACGCTCAGCAAATTGAGGAAATGTATCACCTAAAAACCACGCGCTACACCTTCGAGGCGCCTTGCATAATGGGTGCTTTACTCGCAGGAGCTTCGGAAGAAAAATTGCAAGCTATTCGGGAAATTACTCGCCCCCTCGGCCTAGCTTTCCAAATACAAAATGACCTCGTAGAATACAAAGCACTCAATCCCATGGAACCGCTTTGTTCGGCTGATTTATTGGAGGGTAAGAAAACCATGCTACTCCAGCAAGCCTTCCTTACCCTGAATGAGGTGGAGAAATCCTTCTTACAAATGTGTTTAAGTTCCATGTCTAAACGTGAGTCGGCTCTATTGAAGATAAAAGAATTAATTGATAAGTCTGGGGCGGTGACGTTTTTAAAAAACCGTTGCGAGGAACTCTTTGCCGAATCAGCTCAAGCTATTGAATCAAATGCTTTTACCTCCGAGGAGTCAGAAGCTTTACGAGCAGCCTTAGATGTCGTGCGCCAACAAGTTAAGCAAGTGGCCTAGTTCGAGGGATTTTGTTCGGTGAGGGTGAACGCTTTAAGAATGCGGTGAAGAATACTTGGAAACGCGCATTATGGTGAGCAATGCCGCGCTCTCTCTAGGTAATTATCCCTGATTTAAGTTTAAGCGTGCAAAGGTGGCGGTGCCGTGCCGGTCACGTTTCCGAAGTTTTTGGCGGCAAGCATTTCGGCGAGGAAGTTGGAATTTTCACCTTTGGGGATAAGGGTGAGATCGACGTCTCCTTCTAGCATTTTTTGAGTTTCCATGATTTCAAAAAGGGCGTTCAGAATCTCAGGATCCTCGGCTATTTGTTGGAGTGCTGTTCCGACAACGAAGGGGCGCATGGCTCCGGCCCGAGCGAACTCGGCAGCCGCTTCTTTTTCAGCGGCACTTTTAATAAGGGCGACTTGGTTGGCACCTGATTGGCTGATGGCGGAGGTGACTTGGCGGAGGCGGTTAATAACTTTTTGTTCGATTTGGTGGATCATGTTTTGATCACGAAAATGAACTTTACGAATATAAACAGAACCGAGCTTATAGCCCCAAGCGGCGGATTTAGGAGAGACTTCTTCCCGGACGGCGCGGCTCATTTCGTGACGATTTTCAAGAAGGCGTTCTAAGGGCATGTTACTCAAACAGCGGACGGCGGCATTGCTGAGATTAGCGCGAAGGGAGCCGCGGGGATCAGTGTTTTTAAAGAGGAAGGCAACCGGGTCAGAGATGGACATTTCATGCCAGACGCCTACGCCCATTGGGGTGCCTTCCTCAGAATTGACGGGTTGGCTACGCAGATATTGTTGGTCTAAGCGCATGTCGAGGGAGTGAACTTGCCCGAAAAAGTGTACAATAAAAGATTGTAAGCCAAGCTTAGTCCAGAGGAAGTGGAGGCCCGGTTCATCCAAGATTAAAATGACTTTACCAAAGAGGACGTAAACTTTTGTTTCGCATTCTTCTATAGTGGTAAAGACGCCGAAGAGCCGTATTAAACCAAGGATTATGGGAACGAGAATCCAAGCGGCAAAAAAAGTGATCAGTATGGTGACGAGGGTAATCATTTTTTTAGATCCAGAATGATGTGGCGGGCACGGCTATAAAGGTCAAGCCGAACATTTCGGAGGTAGCCTGGTATGGCGTCATGACCGCTGTTTTTAAGTTGTTTTAATTGTTCAGCCATCCAGCGCAAGGGTTGGACTTCTGCCTCAGCTTTCATGGTTTGGATTTCCACGGCGCGGCGGGATTCGACGATACGTTGGTCGGCGAAGGCTTGGGCTAGACTGATGTCAGAGGAGACTTCGTTATGCGCGGTGTTGATGGCGGCGAGGGCGGAGTCGATTTGGTGAGGAGGGTCGATACCAGTGATAAGAGAGGCATCAAGCACCATGCCGTAACGGGCAGCGGAGGAGAGGCATTCTTGATCCATTTGTTCGTTGAGTTCGTTCAGGTTTTTACGGAGATCGTTGATGGAGACTCCTTGGAGGCTAAGGCCTTCAGGGGCGAGGCCGATGGTGGAGGGATCCGCAATGGCTGTGGGGTCGTGCTGCGTAGAAAAATTAGCGATTCGTTCGCGTAGAATGGAGACGAAGTAGCCCATAACGTGGGCGAAGGGATTTTTAATACCAAAGAGGTAGGCGTAGAGATTACGTTCACAAATGTAGAAACGCATTTGGCCAGTGACGCCAATGTTAAGTTGGTCTTTGGTTACGGCTTCGAGGATGGTGCCGTTTCGGTTTAAGCTGTGGTTTTCTGGGTCGAAGGCGATGCTGACTGTTTCGATGGCTACGGAAATTTTATGAACTTTTTGCCAAGGCATCCGGAAATAGGGGCCACCAGGGCCAATGATGCGGAGTTGGGGGTAGGAGTAGCGTTGACGGTCAAAGTCTGGTAGGGGATCAGATATGGGATCGTCTAGGGTGGTGGTATTATCGAGGCGTTGCGCGCGCCCGAAGGACGTGATAACGGCTCGTTCATTTTGACCGACTGTGTAAAGACCCATGCCAATGACACGGGCGGCTAGATAGGCGAGAAGTCCGAGGCAAATACCGAGAGGGATTTCAATCAGAGGCATGGGTTAGGTATGGCTAAGTTCAGGGCGGAGATCAAGCTTTTGCTGCTTACTGCTTATTAATTACTCGTCTTTGGGGCGATACCTTTTTTTGGGACTGCGCTTTTAGGTTTGGTAGTTTTGGTGATGGGCTTCAGGATGATGCGGGGAGCCGGTTCAGGTGGGGGTGGATTAAGTTGGGCGAGGATGGTCTCTATTCGGCGTAATTCTTCTGCCGTGAACGGTTCGTCCTGCTGCACGGCGACGCAGTCTTCGATTTGTTCAGGTTTGCTCGCACCAATTAAAAGGCTAGTGATACGGCGGTCGCGCAGGATCCAGTTGAGGGACATGCGTGCGAGGGTTTGACCACGTGTAAGGGCAAGGGTGTTAAGTTCTATAAGAACGGCTGAAAGTAAGGGAGTAATGCGGTCGGAGTTAAGGAAGATACTAGCGGAGGCGGCGCGGGAGTCTGTGGGAATGCCTTGCAGATAACGGTCGGTGAGGAGGCCTTGGGCAAGGGGGCAGAAGACGATCATACCTAGTCCAGCCTCTTGGGTTTCTTCCAAGACTTTGCCTTCAATCGAGCGGTCAAGTAGGTTGTAACTAGATTGGTTAATAATAAGAGGTACACATAAGTCCCGCATAATTTTAGCAGCCTTTTTTACGGCCTTAGCAGGATAGCTGCTGATGCCTGCGTAAAGAGCTTTACCCTCGCGGATCATTTGAGCTAAGGCACCCATGGTTTCTTCTAACGGTGTGTTAGGATCGTAACGGTGGGAGTAGAAAATATCGACATAATCGAGCTGTAATCTTTTGAGAGATTGATGGAGGCTGGCGAAGAGATGTTTCTTTGAGCCCCATTCGCCGTAAGGGCCGTCCCACATGCGATAACCTGCCTTAGTTGCGATGATGAGTTCGTCACGATGCGCGGCCAGCTCTCCTTTTATAAGATACCCAAAATGGGTTTCGGCGATGCCTGGCGGCGGCCCGTAGTTGTTTGCAAAATCAATATGCGTGATGCCGAGATCCCAAGCCTTCAGAGTCAGGCTGCGGGCACTCTCGAAGGTATCGAAATTATGCCAAGCTCCGAGGGAAACCAAAGGCAGCATAAGGCCGCTTTCACCACAGCGTTGATATTTCATGAGGTCATAGCGATCATACATACTTTTAGGTTAGCGTATGAAAAGTTTATGAAAAGAGGTAACTTCGAACTTGTTAAAAAGGGTTGACCATAGCGATGAAGCCGCCATTCTGACTCCTCACGTTTAGGGACTTAGAGGTGTTTCTAGGTTCCTCAATGATACGGAGTTTTCTCCGAGCTGACTATTTTATGAGACATACGTTATCTGTTTTAGTGGAAAATAAGTTTGGGGTGCTCAATCGCATCACCAATCTCTTTAGCGGTCGTGGCTTTAATATTGATACACTCAACGTCGGGCCCACTCAGGATCCTGCTACCTCTCGCATGACCATTGTCGTGGTGGGCGATGATAAGGTGCTCGAACAAGTCACTAAGCAGTTGAATCGTCTAGTTGAAGTAATCCAAGTGCAGGATTATAAAGATGGTGAGTACATTGATCGAGAGTTAATGCTCGTCAAAATTAAGGTGGACGCCAAGACCCGGGCCGAGCTGATTCAGCTATGTGATATTTTCCGCGGTAAAATTGTCGATGTGCAGCCTAAGTCCATGACGATCGAAATCACAGGTGATGAGAATAAGTTATCTAAATTCATTACGTTAATGGAAGGCTTCGGCATTCAAGAATTAACTCGCACGGGCAAAGTGGTCTTACCCCGTAGCTAAAATAACCCAGCCGCCAATTTTAACTCACACCAAGAAAGAAGAAATACTATGCCAGCTAAAATCTACACAGATAAAGACGCCGATTTAGGCGTGCTCAAAAAGAAAACAGTCGCCATCATTGGTTTCGGTTCCCAAGGCCATGCCCATGCCCTGAACCTGAAAGAAAGCGGAATCAAGGTCATCATCGGTCTCTATAAAGGAAGCAAATCCGTCGCCGTCGCTAAAGCGAAGGGCTTTGAAGTTCTTGAAACAGCAGAAGCTGTTAAGAAAGCTGACGTCATTATGATTGCGGCACCTGACACTAAGCAGGCCGCACTTTATAAGAAAGACATCGCTGCCCACCTTAAGCCTGGTAAGACGCTTGTCTTCTCTCATGGTTTTTCCATTCACTTTAAAACTGTGGTTCCGCCTAAGAATATTAACGTCATCATGGTTGCCCCGAAAGGCCCTGGCCATACCGTGCGTCGTCAATACCAAGAAGGTAAAGGCGTCCCGAGCTTAATCGCTATCTACCAAAATCCCGGAAAAGATGCTAAGAAGATAGCCTTAGCTTGGGCTAAAGGCATTGGCGGCACCCGCGCTGGCGTGCTCGAAACCACCTTTAAAGAAGAAACGGAAACGGATCTTTTTGGTGAACAAGCCGTCCTTTGCGGCGGTGCCAGTGCACTAGTTCTCGCTGGTTACGAAACTCTGGTCGAAGCCGGCTACTCTCCTGAGATGGCCTACTTTGAATGTTTACATGAACTGAAACTCATTTGTGATATGATGAATGAGTCGGGCATTTCCGGTATGCGTTTCTCCATCTCAGAAACGGCCAAGTGGGGCGATGTCACTGTAGGTCCTCAAGTGATTGACGCTGGCGTCAAGAAGCGCATGAAAACAGCTTTAAAGAATATTCAAAACGGTAAGTTCGCTAAGGATTGGGTTCGTGAATATGAAACAGGTTATAAGAAATACAACTCACTGCTCAAGAAGGGTGAACAACATCCTATTGAAAAAACTGGTGCCCGCCTTCGTTCCATGATGCCATGGATGAAGAAGCGCGACATAAAAGGTGCTCAAGCTGCTTATTGAAGCTAAGAGATCACTTCATAAAAAACGCAGACCCGCAAGGTTCTGCGTTTTTTTGTGGTTTATTGTGCTCTGCAGCATTATCAACACGCCGCTCTCCGGAATTTTAAAGAGTTCGATTTAGAGTGAGGACAACTTTAGGCAATTACATCGCCACTGGCTCAGAGCTGCATTCTCCTACTGACCGCTACAGATCCGAAACGGGCATCATTATAATCCACATTAGCTAGAGACAGTGCAGCCGTTTACGGCAGTTTAAGTCCTAGATGGTTTAGCCGCTGAGTTGGGTGATGATACTGATGAGGGGCAGGAAGAGAGCCACGACGATGGTTCCAACGACAACGGCGAGGAAGACGATCATGACAGGTTCCAAAAGGGATGTTAGGCCAGAGACGGTTACATCCACTTCTTCTTCGTAGAGGTCAGCTACTTTAGTAAGCATGATGGGTAGTTGCCCTGTTTCTTCTCCGACTTGGATCATGCTGATGACCATAGCGGGAAACAGGCCGCTGGCTTCAATGGGACCCACCATGGATTCACCTTCTTTAACGCTGTCGTGGATTTTGCCTATGGCGTCGGAGATAATAAAATTACCAGAGGTTTCTTTGGTGATGTTAAGGGCTTGAAGAATGGGAACACCGCTGGATACGAGGGTGCCGAGGGTTCTGGAGAATCGGGCGATGGAGGTCTTACTAATCAGGTCGCCAAAGAGGGGGATTCTTAGTTTTAGGCGATCTAGCATAATGGTGCCTGAGGGGGTATTAGAAAATAATTTCCAAGCAACGACGAGGAGGACAATAAAAATGGGAAGATACGGAATGGGAATGCTGCTACCTGCGAATTGGGGAACGGAGGGAGGCCAGAAAAGGTATTGCACTCCCCGGCTGATGTTGATAACGACTTGGGTGAGGACGGGCAAGGGCTTATCCCCTAACATGTCTTTAAAGATGGCTTCAAATTTAGGGACGATGAAGAGGAGAAGGAAGGTAAGGATACCTACGGCAATGACGAGTACAACAACGGGGTACACCATGGCGGCGATCACTTTACCGCGAATTTTTTGGGATTTTTCTTGGAATTCAGCGAGTCGGGTGAGGACAACTTCGAGCACCCCGCCGAGTTCCCCAGCCTTGACCATGTTAACGTAGAGTTTATTAAAAACTTTGGGGTGTTGGGCGAGGGCTTCGGAGAAGGTGTTACCACTCTCGACAGCGTCCGAGATGTTGGCCATAGCACCTTTAAGGGCTACGTTTTTTTCCTGTTTGAGAAGAGTTTTTAAGCTGCGCAGAAGGGGTAAGCCAGCGTCAATAAGGGTTGCGAGCTGGCGGGTGAAGACCATGAGGGTCTTTCCCTTAACTTTAGGTGTTCCGAAGCTGAAGGACTTTTTTCCTAGGGAAGAAGCGGAGTTTCCTGAGTTGACGCTGGAGGCAGAGCCTTCGATAACGCTGGTGGGGAAGAAACCTTTTTGTTTGATCAGAGCGGTGGCGTCCACGGAGTTGGAGGCTTCGATACTGCCCACGGTTTGTTTTCCTGTGGAGTCAACAGCGGTGTAATTAAAAGTGGCCATAGTGGGTTATATTCGTTTGGTTAACTATTCAAAGGTTGAGATTAGGTGTACTTAATTACTTCTTCAATCGTTGTTTCTCCGTCGAAAATGCAGCGAAGTCCGTCTTGGCGTAGGGTGGTCATGCCTAGCTCGATCGCTTTTTGACGGATGACAACCGAAGGTGCTTTGGCGTTAATAAGTTGGCGGATGGGCTCTTTAACATCAAGGAGCTCATAGATTCCTTTACGGCCTTTGTAACCAGTTTGGTTGCAGCTGTCGCAGCCTTGGCCATAGTAGAATGATTTATCTCCGATGTCATGGGCTGTCAGGCCGATTTGGGCAAGGACGCTTTCGGTGGGTTCAAAGGGAGTTTTGCATTTAGGGCAAATTTTACGAATAAGACGTTGACCTAAGACGCCTTCGAGAGTGGCGGAGATGAGGAAGGGTTCCACTCCCATGTCGATGAGACGGGTGACGGCTCCTGTAGCGTCGTTGGTGTGAAGGCTGGTCAAGACTAAATGTCCGGTGAGAGCTGCCTGGATGGCGATCTGAGCTGTTTCTAGATCGCGCGTTTCTCCGACGAGGATACGGTCTGGATCTTGACGTAGGAAGGCACGAAGGGCGCGTCCAAAATTGAGCCCGATACCTTCATTAGCTTGAACTTGCATGATGCCTTCTAGTTCGTATTCAACAGGATCCTCGACGGTAAGGATTTTGATATCAATGGTGTTGATGGCGCGGATGCAGGAGTAAAGGGTGGTGGTCTTTCCTGATCCGGTAGGGCCGGTGACGATGAAAATCCCGTGGGGTTTTTGGATAGTGGCAGAGATGTAGGTTTTGATGGCGTCGGGGAGGCCGAGAGCATCTAGGTCGAGGTTAACGACGCTACGATCTAGGACACGCAGTACCACGCTTTCTCCGTATTGGGTGGGCAGGGTGGAGACGCGGAGATCGACTTGGCGACCGGCTAGGGTGGTTTGGATGCGACCATCTTGGGGGATGCGGCGTTCGGCGATGTTGAGCCCTGCCATGACTTTAATGCGGGAGATAACAGGGAGGGCTAGTCTTTTAGGAGGGGGAGACATTTCATACAAAGCTCCATCGACACGGTAACGGATTTTAAATTCGCGTTCAAAGGGTTCGAAGTGAATGTCACTGGCATGGGCTTGAATGGCTTTAGCTACGATGGTGTTGACATATTTAACAATGGGGGCGCTGCTGGCAGCGGAGAGAGTGTCATCGAGATTATTTGAGGCGGATTCCGTGACTTCACCAGCGAGTTGATTTAAGAGTTCATCAACTGAGCCTTGTTCTGTGCCGTAGTATTGGCTGATGAGGGTTTCTATTTGGGAAATGGGTGAGATAATAACCGAGATATTTTTGCTGGTAGCAAAGCGTAAGTCTTCGACGATTTGCTGGTTGAGGGGGTCGGTTAAGGCAACGGTTATGGTGCTGTCATCACTCGCCACGGGCAGGGCACCGTGAAGGCGAACGGTGGTGGGGGAGATGGCAGAAAGAAGTTCTGGTGTGAAGATGGCATTTGAGAGGTCGTAGAAGGGAAGGCCTAGTTCTTCGGCTAAGCGATGCATCAAGCCTTCTTCGGTGAGGATACCGTAGTCTGCTATGACTTTTTCAATTTCCTTACCTGAGCGCGCAACTTCTTCTAGTAAATCGGCGGCTTGATCTTCACGGAGGATTTCGTGTTCACGCAGGAAGCTGACTAGTAAATGTGAATCCATAATTAGTCCTTGTCCCCCATGGTAGCGGAGATGACTTCATCAGGACTGGTCATGCCAGCCACTACTTTGCGGATGCCGTCCTCGCGTAGGGTTCTCATGCCGAGGTCCCGTGCACGTTGACGAATGATGGAGACACTAGCTTGGTCGTTAATGAGATTACGTATTTCATCATCTACCATGAGAATTTCGAAAATACCGGCTCGGCCTTTGTATCCTGTGCCACGGCAAGTGTCGCAACCATGACCCATACGGAAATTGGCTTGAGCGACTTGGGAGGGATTAAGGTTCAAGGCGCGGAGTTCGTAATCACTAGGGGTGTAGGGTTGGGCGCAGTTTGCGCATATTTTACGGATGAGTCGTTGAGCCATGACGGCGCGGACGGAGGAGGAAACGAGGAAGGGTTTAATCCCGATATCAATAAGACGGGTGACAGCACTGGGAGCATCGTTGGTGTGAAGAGTGCTGAACACGAGGTGACCCGTGAGGGAGGCGTTAATGGCGATAGCCCCCGTTTCGGCATCGCGAATTTCTCCCACCATGATGATGTTTGGAGCTTGGCGTAGCATAGCGCGCAGGGCGTTGCTAAAGGTCATACCGACATCTGCGTTGACTTGAACTTGGTTGATGCCGGCCATCTCGTATTCAACAGGATCCTCTACCGTGATGAGTTTACGATCTGGTTTATTCAGCATGTTGAGACAAGCATAGAGAGTGGTGGATTTCCCTGAACCAGTTGGCCCTGTTACGAGGAAGATACCGTCTGGCATGGCGAGGATGCGTTCGACTAAAATCTGGTCATCACTGAGAAAGCCTAATTGCGGCAGGCCTAGGGTAAGTCCGCCTTTATCTAGAATACGCATGACGATGGATTCACCATGGACGGTAGGCACAGTGGAGACGCGGAGATCTATGCTGCCGCCGTCTTGCAAAGCTAGAGAGATGCGACCATCTTGTGGAAGGCGTCTTTCCGCAATACTGATATTAGCCATAATTTTAATACGGCTGATGATGGTGGATTGTAATCGTTTAGGCGGATCACGCATTTCTTGAAGGACGCCGTCCATGCGGTAACGCAGACGTAATCGTTTCTCCAAAGGTTCGAGATGGATGTCACTGGCCTTAAGTCGTTGAGCGTCCATGATCATGCCGTAAACCATTTTAATAATAGGAGCATCACCTTCAGCAGCGGCGTCATCACCTTCGGCGGCTGAGCGATCCTTAACCTCTAGTTCATCCCCGCCATAGCTCCCGATCAAGGCGTCCACGGACTCATCAGTGCCACCGTAGTAACGACTGATCGCTTGATCGATTTTATCTCCAGGGACCACGATGGGTTCAACGTCTGTTTTAAGGATGTAACGTAACGCATCTAAGCTCTCGAAGTCTAAGGGATCCGAGATGGCGACTTGGACTGCATGGGAAAGTCGGTGGATCGGGATAACACGGTACCGGCGGGCTTGAGATTTCTTTAATAGCTCTAGGGCGTCTTCAGAAACGGATTCGAGCTCAGGCATAAACTCCATGCCGCAATCATGGGAAATGGTTTGAAGAATGTCGTTACGACTCACGCAGCCACTCTTAACTAGTTCATCAGATGCTGAAAGTCCGCTGGTCGCCGTTTGCAGGCGAGCGGCATGAGAATCCTCGTTACTAATCAAACCCGAATTAACGAGCAACTCTAAAACATAATCGTCGTTGGCAGCCATTGTGTGGTTTTGATTTTAGGTTGATAAATGCCAAGATGCCAAGGATTTACTGCATTGACAGTGAAAATAGCGAATAAGTCGAACGTATGTCAAAGTTAAATAAGCTTACGTTTTAGGATTTCATCAATCACTCCTGGATTGGCCTGACCTTTGGTTTTCTTCATGACGTAACCTTTGAGCGCATTGATTGCGCCCATTTTGCCAGACTTGTAATCAGCCACACTTCGCTCGTTGGCAGCGAGGGCTTCGTCACAAAATATCTCAAGCTCTGCTAGGTCAGTGACTTGCTCTAGACCTTTTTCTTGAACGATGCTAAGTGGTGATTGATGGGAGCTAAACATTTCAAGGAGAACTTCCTTCGCTTGCTTAGAGTTGATCTTAGCGGAGCCGACGAGTTCTGCGAGTTCACCGAAATGTGAGGCAGGGATAGGAAGATTTGTTAGGTCGGGGTTAGTAGCGAGAAAATCGTTGATGATGTAGTTGGCAATGAGAACGCCCTGTATAGAAGTTTTTAAGGCTTCGTCGTAGTAATCAGCAAGTGGCCTTTCTTGGGCTAACACCTCAGCCTGATAGTCACTTAATCCATAGGTCTGCATAAAGCGCGCTTTTTTCTGGCTCGGCAATTCGGGAATCATCGTCTCCGCCTCAGCCTTCAATCCACAATCGGTGCGCACGGGCAAAAGGTCAGGCTCGGGGAAGTAACGGTAGTCGTTGGCATTTTCTTTTATCCGCATGAGGAAGGTCTGACCCGCGGCGTCGTCCCAACGCCGTGTTTCCTGACGGATAATGCCTCCCTTGGATACAACTTCAATCTGACGCGGAATTTCGTATTGTAAGGCGCGGCGCACGCCTGAAATGGAGTTAAGATTTTTTAGCTCACATTTGGTGCCGAATTCTTTTTGGCCGACGGGGCGCACGCTCACATTCACGTCACAACGCATTTGCCCTTTTTCCATATCGGCATCACTGATGTCACCATAGACCATGATCTGGCGCAGGGTTGTTAAGTAAGCGAAGGCTTCTTCGGGCGTCGCCATATCTGCCTCGGAAACGATCTCCATTAACGGCGTGCCAGCGCGGTTGAAGTCGATACCGCTTTGATCCTCGAAGTGGAAAGACTTAGCCACATCTTCTTCGAGATGAATACGGGTGAGGCGAACTTTTTTGCCTGCCAGAGCTTGTTCCTCTTTTTGCACATCTTTAGGGAAGGAAAACTTTTCCAGCAGCACACCACCATTTAGACAAAGAGGCAAATCAAACTGGGTGATCTGATAATTCTTCGGCATGTCAGGGTAGAAATAATGTTTCCGGTCAAACTTACAAATCGGCGCAATGTCGCAGCCTAACATGAGACCAGCGGCTATAGTTTTAACGATGGCCTGTTCGTTCGGTGTGGGCAGAGCCCCAGGCAGTCCTAGACACACAGGGCAGACGTGGGTGTTGACCTCGCCCCCGTATTCGTTCTTACAACCGCAGAACATTTTGGTGTTGGTCTTGACTTGGACGTGGACTTCAAGTCCGATCACAGCTTCGTATGGCATGGCGTAAAAAGGTTAAGGTTCGCTTAGGTGATAAAAAATTAAAATTGCGGATGACGTTTAACCCATTCATGCGCTTGTTCGTAGGCGTGAGCGGCCCGAAATAGGGTGCCTTCTTGAAAGTGGGGGCCGATCAGTTGTAATCCGATGGGTAGTTGGTTAGAACTAAAACCGCAAGGGATGGAGATACCGCAGACTTCCGCTAAGTTCACGGCGATGGTGCAGATGTCGGCTAGGTACATTTTTAAGGGGTCATTCATTTTTTCGCCTGCTTTGAAGGCTGGGGTGGGGGAAGTTGGTGTGAGCAAAACATCGCATTCCTGAAATGCAGTAACGAAATCCCGTCGTAGGAGTTGCCGCACTTTTTGCGCACGGTTATAATAAGCATCGGCGTAGCCAGAGCTAAGAACATAGGTGCCGAGAATGATGCGGCGTTTCACTTCGGGACCGAATCCTTCAGCGCGAGACTTACGGTAGATGGTGAGGGGATCTCCCACGGTTGAGGTGCGGTGCCCATAGCGCACGCCATCAAAACGGGCTAAATTAGCAGACGCTTCGGCCGTTGCGATGATGTAATAGACGGCAATAGCGGCGTGGGTGTGGGGCAGGGAAATTTCTTTAATGATAGCACCCTGGGATTGATACCAGGCGATTGATTTTTGCAAAGCATCCGCTACGTCATGATCAATGCCTTCACCGAAATATTCCTTAGGGATGCCGATCCGCAGACCTTTAACGGGTTGTTGTAAGCTGGCCGTGTAGTCAGGAACTGCCACGGGGCGGCTGGTATTTTCGTAATGATCTTGGCCTGCTATGGCTTGGAGCATGAGCGCACTATCTTCCACTGTTTTGGTGAAGGGTCCGATTTGATCAAGCGAGGAGGCGAAGGCCACTAAGCCGTAGCGCGAGACCCGGCCATACGTAGGTTTGAGACCCACGCAACCACAGAGCGCAGCGGGTTGGCGAATGGAGCCGCCCGTGTCGGAGCCGAGGGAGGCGATTGCTTCGTCTGCTGCGACCACGGCAGCGGAACCGCCACTGCTACCGCCAGGAATATGGTCTAACTTCCAAGGGTTAGATGTTTTCTTAAAAGAAGAATGTTCCGTAGAGGAGCCCATGGCGAACTCGTCCATGTTAGTTCTGCCTAGTAAGATGGCTCCTGCCTCTTTTAATTTACGAATGACTGTGGCATCATAAGGAGCTTGATAGCCGACGAGAATTTGAGAGGCGCAGGTACATTCCTCGCCCTTTTCGTTGATGTTATCTTTAATCGCGATGGGGATGCCGCCAAGAGGTTTGCTGAGGTCACAGTTTTTTGCTTGAGCAAGAGCTTTTTCGGAATCGACACGGAGGTAGCCGTTAACTTTGGGATCAACGCTCTCGATGCGTTGAAGAAGGCTTTGCACGAGTTCGGTGGGAGAAATTTCTTTGGCCGTGAGTTTTCGGCGTAGACTAGCGATAGTTTCTTGGTAAAGGCTCATGGGAGGTAAAAAGAATAATGTGGGGGGATTGAAAAGTTATTCAACAATCTTAGGCATAATGACTAGATTGTTAGCACTTTTAGGAGCATTTCGCACGACGTCCTGAGCAGTCAGGCTTGGGCGCAATTCATCGGGGCGTAAGACATTCGTCGGCAGATTCGGGTCGATCGGGTTATCGGCAACGGAGGATACATCTATCCGTTGGAGTGCTTCGACATAATCGAGAATGCTGGAGATTTGTTTTTGGAAAGTCTCTGTTTCCGCTTGGGTTAGTTCCAAGCGAGCGAGTCCTGCCACATAGGCCACATCAATACTATTCGAATTCACCCGTAGGTTTTAGCATAACCTAATCGGGGTGCGACAAGTATTTCTTTTAGTTTAATAGTACTAGGCACAAGGCTGTTCTACGCTCAATCTCCTTGCACCACGACGATATCGTCTGGGTGGACGTGGCAGAAGACTTTATCCTTAGCATGGAAGATGGTGTCTGAACTACTTTCATTGGCTTCGACGACGGTTAGTTTAAAACCGGATTCGGTGACGATGGTGAATTGGTTGGTGGCACCTTTAAAAATTTCATCGTCTACTTTCACTTCAAAACAATTTTGGTCGTAAATTTTTTCCTTGGATAAATTTAAACGTTCAGGGCGAATAGAAATAACGGCAGTGTTAGCGTTGCGAGGAAGGTCGGCGGCATTGACGGTGAGTTCGATCACGCCGTCTAAGCTGAGCTTTGCGTATTTGTCGTCACGGTCTATGACTTGGGTTTCTACAATGTTGGCTTGGCCGATAAAGTTAGCTACGAAAGTGGTGCGGGGATGGTGGTAAATGTCATCAACACTGCCGAGTTGCTCGATCTGGCCTTTGTTAATCACGACAATACGGTCCGACATGGTGAGAGCTTCTTCTTGGTCATGAGTAACGAAGATGAAGGTGATGCCGATCATGTTTTGGAGTCGTTTAAGTTCGACTTGCATGACATGGCGCAGGTTGGTGTCGAGAGCGGAAAGCGGTTCGTCTAGGAGGAGGACTTTTGGTTGGCAGACAATGGCGCGGGCTAGGGCCACGCGTTGTCGTTGGCCACCGGAGAGTTGGCTAGGACGGCGTTGTTCCATACCATTGAGTGAGACGAGTTCGATAGCTTGTTTGACGCGATCAGCCATTTCCGATTTGGAAATATTTTTCATCTTTAAACCGAACTCAATATTTTCTTGGATCGTGATGTGGGGAAAGAGAGCGTAGCTTTGGAAGACTTGGTTCACGTTGCGACGGTAAGGAGGAACGTGGGTGACATCGACCCCATCGAGAAAAAGATTGCCTGAGCTAGGCGTCTCGAATCCAGAGATCATGCGGAGCAGTGTCGTCTTTCCGCAGCCAGAGGGGCCAAGGAAGGTCATGAATTCGCCTGCTTCAATTTTTAAGTTGATGTCATTGAGTGCGGTGTAGTTTCCGAAGTTTTTACTGATACCGCGAAGTTCAACCATTGGGTTAGCCATAAATATTTAATCTCAGAGTTAACGGATTATTTAAAAAAACAAATAGAAATTAGCTAAAGCATTTTCGATACCAGCCCAGAGGTTGAGGGGCAAGGTTGATGTTGATTTGTTTTATTTCTAAGTAAGCATCTAAGCCATACGTGCCGAGTTCTCTTCCTATTCCAGATTGTTTATAGCCGCCCCAAGGTGCTTCATTAAACGTAGGGTGGTAGGTGTTGAGCCAAGTGATGCCGGCGCGGAGCTGCTTAAGAACGCGGAGGCCTTTTGTCGTATCGCTTGTAAAAACTCCGGCGGCCAAGCCATAGACGCTATCGTTAGCCAACGAGATAGCTTCTGCTTCATCATGGAAGAGTTGCACGACAAGAACTGGGCCAAAGATTTCTTCCTGCACAATTTTCATGCAGGGGTGGGTATGAACAAAAATAGTAGGCTCTAAGAAATTTCCCCGCTCACATTCTGGCGTGTTGATTCGTTGACCACCGCAGAGTAGCTGCGCGCCTTCGGCTAAACCAGATTGGATGTAGGCTTGGACTCTTTCTAGTTGTAGCGGGCTGATGAGGGGTCCCATTTCTGTGTCAGGGTTCATGCCATCACCCACGACAATACAGCGACTAGCTTCGGCCAAGCGTGGCAGAAATGTTTCAGCTAAAGTGTCTTGTAAGAGCAGTCGTGAACCTGCCGTGCAGACTTGGCCTTGACCAGCAAAGATGGCGAAGAGCGCATACTCAAGAGCTAGGTTCAAATCCGCATCAGCAAAAACAATGTTAGGACTCTTACCCCCGAGTTCGAGCGTAACTTTTTTAATGTTGCCTGTGGCGGCGCGCATGATGGAGCGGCCGGTTTTGGTGCTTCCGGTGAAGGCGATTTTATCAACGAGAGGACTTTCCGCTAACAAGTTACCCACAGTGGGGCCAGAGCCAAGTAGGAGCTGAACACTGCCAGGAGGGAAGTTGAGTTGGGCGATGAGATTAAAGAGTTCGATCGCACTAAGTGGGGTGGTCTCTGCAGGTTTTAGGATGCAGCAATTTCCCGCAGCGAGTCCTGGAGCTAGTTTCCATGCGGCCATGAGAAAGGGGTAGTTCCATGGGATGATTTGAGCGCAAACGCCGATGGGTTCGCGCACGGTCATGGCTAGGATGTTAGGATCTGGGACGGCGTAAGTTTCACCCGAGGGCTTCGTGATGAGGCCTGCGTAATAACGGAAGCAGGCACTGGCATCGGCCACATCATAGCGTGCTTCACGCAGTGGCTTACCGCTGTTGCGGGTTTCTACCATAGCGAGGGCTTCGGCTTGAGCCTCAATCAAATCGGCCAGTTTAAAAAGATACGTGGCGCGTTCAGTGGCAGTGAGACGGGGCCAAGGTCCAGAATCAAAAGCCGTGCGAGCGGCATGAATTGCTTTTTCGGTATCAGATAGGCTTGCATCGGAGACCAAGGTGATGACCTCGTTCGTGGCCGGGTTGAAGATCTCACGAGTGGCTCCGTCTACAGCTGATAACCATGTTCCGTTAATGAAGAGTTGGTCAGAGGAGTTCATGGGTTTTAGGGGGAATTAATGATGAGGGATTTAAGTTCAGTCATTTCTTCCATGGTATAACGCACGCCTTCACGTCCGAAGCCGCTATCTTTAATGCCGCCGTAAGGCATGTTTTCTACACGGAAAGTGGGGACGTTATTGATCAAGACGCCCCCGACATCGCAGGTTTGGAAGGCTTGGAGTGAACGTGAAAGATCTTGGGTAAAGATGCCGACTTGCAGGCCGAAGTCGGAATCGTTGACGAGATCAAGGGCTTGTTCAAAGGTGTCGTAAGGCTCCAGAGTCACGACAGGGGCGAAGGCTTCTTGGGCGTAAATATCTTGAGCATGGTCAACATTTTCTAAGATGGTGGCAGGTAGGCAGGATCCTTCCATTTTACCGCCATGCAAGAGTGTGGCGCCAGATTGGAGAGCGGCGTTGATCCAGCTCAGGATGCGTTCGCTAGCCGCTACGTTAATCATGGGTCCGATGACGGTAGCAGCATCACGCGGATTCCCCGTTTTGATTTTTGTGCGAACGTGAGCAATAAAATTTTCTTTAAAGCTGTTATAAATGGAGCGCTGGACAAAGATGCGTTGGACGCTGATACAGGATTGACCCGCATAGGCAAAGGCTCCCGTGGCTATGGCAGAAACGGCGCTAGAGATGTTGGCATCGTCATGGACGACGACAGCGGCATTCCCGCCAAGTTCGAGACAGACTTTTTTCTTTTCGCAAAGACCTTTAAGTTTCCAGCCTACCTGAGGGCTACCTGTGAAGGAGACCATTTTGATGAAGGGGTCGGAGCTTAGAAGTGCGGCGTCCTCATTGCTGCAGGTGATGATGTTGACTTGGCCTGGGATCATGCCTGCTTCGAGTAAAACTTGGCCAAGGAGAAGCGAGCAGAGGGGCGTTTTAGCGGCGGGTTTAAGTAGCATGGTGTTCCCTGTGGCTAAACAGGGAGCTACTTTGTGGGCGACGAGGTTTAGGGGGAAATTAAAGGGCGTAATTCCAGCGATGACTCCGATGGGAAAACGGCGTGTGAGGCCGAGGTGGTTTTTTCCGAAGGCGTAAGCATCAAGGTCAAGAACTTCTCCTGCGCTGTGGCGAGCAGCTTCCGCAGCGACTTGGAAGGTGGTAGCCGCGCGGGTTACTTCGCCATGAGCCAAAGTTAAGGGTTTACCCGCTTCACGAATGAGGAGATCTACAAAGTCGGTTCGATATTTTTCAATACCTGCGGCGACATCGTGTAATAAAGCCGCGCGCTCGTAGGGAGCTTGGCGGCGCGTTAGAGCGAAGGTGGCGTGTGCTAGATCAATGGCTTTTTTGAGTAAGGCCTTATCTCCTACGGGCACTTGGGCGACGAGCTCGCCTGTGTAGGGATCAACAATGTCGTGGGTTGTATCCGCAGAAACCCACTCAGAGCCGAGTAGGAGTTTTGGGTTATTAATCATGTCAGCTTTGGTAAAGATTCGTGATTCAAGTGAGAGAGCTAACTTTAAGATCTAGCTCATGCGCTCTGTCTCGCTTTTCTCCACAAAAATTTGCAGGCCTTCCTTGGAAAAATTATCCATCAATAACTCAGGGTCAAGCGATTCAGGCATCATGACCCCACGTTCTTTGATTTCACCTGTGACGAGAAGTTTAGCCGTGAGGGCTGGGGGAATGCCTGTTTGCACAACCGTGAGGGAGTAACCGTAACGCTCGTAGGTGTCACGGTGACTGTCCATGGTGTAAATAAAATATTCAACATGTTTACGATCTTTCGTGCCCTGCACCTCCGTCCCGACGCAAGAGTATCCATCCACTGTGGCACCGAGCTGGGCGGGCTTGGGTAAATGGGCGGTAGCAACACGGATCGGGGCGACTTCGACTCCATCGACTTTAATTTTCTTCCATGTGTCCAACTGTAATAAGTCAATGGAACGGGCGAGGTTAACGGCGGTGTCGGAGAGAGCATATTTAAAAACAGAATACTTTACGCCCTTAGCGACGAATGCTGGGTGAGTCCCCAGACTCACACCTTCTTCATGCGCAACGCCGTAGGTTTTCACAAGCCCGATCGGTTCAGGGAATCGCACCCAATCCACTTCTGTTTCTAAAGGCTTGCCACCACAAATCTTTCCATTTTTAACAAAATAAGGTATCGCATTGAGCTCTTCAAAAAGGGTTTCAGGTGAGAATAGGGCGGCAAAGCGGTATCCTTTAACTTCAGCGTTATCGGCATCAAGTACACGGATACTACTGGCAGTGTCTAAACGATCTACCGCCCAGCGAGCAAAGACATTGACCGCACCAGGATCCATCCCCATGCACAGAATCCCCGCAATGCCCTTATCAAGGAATCGCTCGTTATAAGTTTCAATTTCTGCCTCGAAAGAATTCTTCCCAGGACGCTTCACGCCTGGAGGTGAGTAAATATCAGCCGCCATGTCGAGGTAGTGTGAACCATGTTGGGCGCAGGCTTCTAAAATGGAGTAATTCGCTTGGCAAGGGCAGGCGTTAAGTGTCACGGCGATTTTATGTTCACCCATGATTTTAATAAGCTCTTGGGTATCCATGGCGTTAACGCGTTGGACGAGGAAACGACTTTTCTTGGTGCGGCGTTGCAGCTCTTCAGCAAACGTTGTGTCAACATCTGCCAAGATTATTTTATCGATACAGTCGTAACCGTGTAATTTTTGGCCGATAACCGAGCCGACCCCACCCATTCCAATAACCATTGCATTAGCCATAGAACTCCTATTTTCCGTTAGATAACTTAATAATTTTTTTATTAAGCTATCTAACCTAATTACAGGCTAACCTAGTGGAAACAAAATAGCCAGACAATGCGGGCAATGAGCTGATTTTTAATCTCTAGCTTCAGTTTTCAGAGAAAAAAAGATTGGCAGTAGCCCTTAGATTTTTAGGCCAGGGAGATGGTCTTTTTACAAAATACCCAGTTTGACGGCGTTAGAGTCGTGACGGGCGGCTTCTTCTTCACGCATTTTATTGCTCTTGGCTTGCCAGTCATCCCACGATTTACCAAAGGCGATGTCTGCTCCGCTGAAAAGGACGGAAGCGATTTGATCGTAGCTAGCTGTCGTAGGGACGGATTCTCTGGCACCCTCTTTAATAAAAAGTTGGATAACCCTGCTGGTATGGTTGAAGTTATAAACGAAGCCTTCTTGGGTGCTGCCGTCTTTAAAGCGTAGTGTAGTATCGCCACGGTAGTCGAAGGCGAGCCGAATGGCTTCCTTAAGTTCTTCTTGGTTATTAGGGATAATTTCTTGGCCTTCGAGCTGGCTGCAGCCGATGGTGGCGTGCGACTTATCTTGTTGGGGCATATGATTAAGAGATTAACGTGGTGAAGGAGCTCTGATTAAATACCGTAGGCCATGGTGCCTTTGACCGTGCGGACAAAGCCCGAGAGGGACCCGAAGGTGTCATCCACAGATGTCGCCTCGTAGCCGCAATGTACCATGCAGTCTTTACAACGGGCTTCTTCGCTCTTGTGACCGTATTTAGACCATTCTGTGGTTTCAATCAATTCTTTGAAGGTTTGGACATAACCATCTTGAAGAAGGTAGCAAGGTTTCTGCCATCCGAAGATGTTGAAAGTAGGGTTACCCCAAGGCGTGCATTCATAATCAACATTACCTTGTAGAAACTCGAGGAAGTTCGGGGAGAGGTTAAACTTCCAGCTCTTTTTACGATCTTTGAGAATTTCCTTAAAGAGAGTTTTGGTGGCTTCACGTCCGAGGAAGCTTTCTTGGTCAGGAGCTTTTTGGTAGCTGTAGCCAGGGGAGAGCATCATGCCTTCCACGCCTAGTTTCATCATTTCATCAAAAAACTCACGCACACGAGCTGGTTGAGCGGCGGCGAAGAGAGTTGTATTGGTGGTAACGCGGAAGCCACGCTTGACGGCCTCTTTGATGCCTTCAAGTGCGGTGTTGTAGGTGCCGTCACGGCAGACAGCGATGTCATGCTCCTCTTCTAAGCCGTCCATGTGGATGCTAAAGGTGAGGTATTTACTGGGTTTAAAAATGTCGATTTTCTTCTTAAGTAAAAGAGCGTTAGTGCAGAGGTAGATATACTTTTTGCGAGCCACAAGACCTTCCACAATTTCCCCGATTTCGTTATGGATAAGAGGCTCGCCGCCAGGGATGCTGACCATGGGGGCACCGCATTCATCCACGGCTTTGAAACATTGTTCGGGGGATAGACGTTTATTCAGGATATGGTCTGGGTATTGGATCTTACCACAGCCAGCGCAGGCTAAGTTACAGCGGAATAAGGGCTCTAACATGAGCACAAGAGGATAATGTTTATTTCGTTTGAGTTTTTGTGAAATCACATAACTCGCTACGGTGAGGGCTTGAGAGATGGGTACGGGCATAAGATGGGATGTAGAGTAACGGTAAAGGCCTACTTGTCAATCGGATGCTGAGATTTCTTTATTTAGATAAAATCACTTCTTTGGACTTAAGGTAAGATTTTTTAAAAACCCAAAAAAAGACGCGCTTACACATAAATTTTAAATCTTTATCGATATAGTTTTATGTAAATCATTCAAGATTCAGCTGCAAGGCTAATCGGAATAATCTGCGGTTCCTGCACTCGGGCAGCGGTGGCGTGGGCGGCTGCTTGGTTTTCTTGTTCGGCTCGAGCCATGAAGACACCTTGACAACGTAAGGTCGGTTCAGCCTCACCGGGTTTGCGGCGCTCGTGTTTACCGTCGGGCAGGAGGCGGCGGGACTTGACGTTATCTTTTTTATAGATGCCGATGATTTGTTCCATCACATGTTGTTTGATTTTTGGGTCGTCAAGAGGGAAGATAACCTCGACGCGGCGGCGCAAGTTGCGGGGCATCCAGTCGGCACTGCCTAGATAGATTTCGTATTTCCCATCATTATCAAATTGGAAAATACGGCTATGCTCGAGAAATTGATCGACGATGCTATAAACTTCAATGTTCTCACTGACGTGAGGAATTCCAGGTCTCAGACAGCACGTGCCGCGCACGATAAGATAAATCTTCACGCCGGCGCAGGAAGCTTTGTAAAGGGCTTGAATGATTTCCATATCCACGAGGGCATTCATTTTGGCAAAAATACCCGCAGGCTTACCTGCCTTGGCGTGTTGTATCTCGCGTTCGATCAGGTTTACGAATTTATCAACCATGTCAAAAGGGGCTACGAGAAGTTTTTTGGAGCCGTGATATTCTGACATGCCAGTGAGGGCGTTAAAGAGAGCAGCGATTTCGTCGGTTATGGCGGTTTTGGTCGTAAATAAGCCGAGGTCCGTGTAGAAGCGTGCCGTGCTGGGGTGGTAGTTACCCGTGCCTAGGTGAACGTAATGGCGAATTCGGTCGTCGTCGCGGCGCACGACGAACATGACCTTACAATGAGTCTTTAAGCCTACCAATCCATACACGACGTGGATGCCGGCATCTTCCATTTGACGAGCCCAAGCGATGTTATTTGCCTCGTCAAAGCGGGCTTTGAGTTCCACTAAAACGGTCACTTGTTTACCAGCACGAGAGGCGGCGATGAGACCTTTAATAATAGGAGAATCCCCGCTAGTGCGGTAGAGCGTCATTTTAACGGCTAAGACGCGAGGGTCGTTGGCAGCTGTTTCTAGAAATTCTACGACGCTGCTAAAACTTTCATAAGGGTGGTGGAGTAGAACGTCTTGATGGCGGATGACTTCGAAGATGCTGGCTTCGGTTTGGAAGAGTGGAACGGTGACAGGACTGAAAGGTTTATATCTTAAATTAGACAATGTGTCTAACTCCGTCAGCGCAACGAGGCGGAGAAGGTTAATGGGATCCTCAACTAAATAAAGATCTTGCTTGGTGAGCTTAAATTTTTCTAATAAAAACTGCACCACCGCTGTAGGGCAATCATTGGTGATTTCTAATCGCACGGCGTTTCCGCGGTTGCGTTTCCTTAATTCTTCTTCAATCGTGCGCAGCAGGTTGAGAGCTTCTTCGTCATCGATATAGAGATCGCTGTTCCTCGTCACGCGGAAGGCGTAGGCACCTGACACAGTTACGCCAGGGAAAAGAAGATGAGCGTGAGACTCAATCAATTGGCTTAGAAAAAGAAAATCATGCACTGTCTCACTGCGCTCGGGGAGTTCGATTAAGCGGTTCAGAACGCGAGGCACCTGGACGATGGCGTAACGGTGTTCGCCCGGTGCATCGCTGCGCTCAAGTGAAACGATGACGTTGAGGCTTTTGTTCAGGAGCTGGGGGAAGGGATGGCTGGGGTCGATGGCTAGGGGAGTTAAGACGGGATAAACTTCCTGCAAGAAATACTCCTTTGCCCATGCACGTTCGTAGTCGGGCATATCCTCTACACGATGAAAGCGGATGTTATTTAAATTTAGGGCTGGCACGAGTTGTTCTCGCCAGAGGGTGTATTGATCCTGCACCATTTGCGTGACTCGGTCGTTGATGGATTTAAAAATTTCTAAGGCACTCAAACCATCGGGGCCGGGATCGTTGGTTTTGTTTTCGATTTGTTGTTTAATGCCAGCTACACGGATTTCAAAAAACTCATCTAAATTCGAGCAAGAAATACAGAGGAATTTTACTCGTTCGAGCAGAGGGTTGCTAGGATCTTGAGCCTCTTCTAAAACACGTTGATTAAATTCTAGCCAACTGAGCTCCCGGTTGGAGTAATGGCTGGCTTGGGGTAAATGAGATGAAGCAGGCATACGGATTTGTACGTTGAGTGTGTGGCGTTAAGATGTCGGTGTTGTGGCAAACGTGTTAAGAAGATCGTTTTCCTACAAGTATTCCCGTGCGTTTTTTAATCCTTATCCTTGGTCGTTTTAATCTCAATCACATCGTGCGGGGAGGCCTCCCGTTGCCCAGCGGCACTAACGCGAATGTAGCGCGCTTTTTGCTTCAGCTCTTTCAAATCCCGTGCGCCTAAGTAACCCATGCCACTTTGAATTCCTCCAGCCATTAGTGCCACCGTTTCATCAAGTGAGCCAGAGACTTCCTTCAACGCCTCCACGCCCTCGGCCGCTACTTTGCGTTGCGCATCTTTTTTATCATGTCCGTAGCGCGCCGCAGAGCCTGCCTTCATCGCTTCCAGACTTCCCATGCCGCGGTATTCTTTATAAAGCTTTCCATTGATTTCGATGATTTTACCTGGTGCTTCTTTGCAACCCGCTAGGAGACCACCGCAGATGACGGCGTCAGCTAAGGTGAGTGCTTTCACCATGTCGCCTGATTTACTTATTCCGCCATCAGCCAGCAAACTGACCCCACATTGAGCAGCGGCTTGGGAAGCCACGTAGAGGGCGGTGAGTTGGGGAATACCGACGCCGGCGACGATACGTGTGGTGCAGATTGAGCCAGGGCCTTGGCCGACTTTGATGGCGTTGGCACCCGCGTGGGCGAGAAACTCGACGCCTTCTGCGCTAGTGACGTTTCCCGCAATGATGGTCAGCCCAGGAAATTGGCTCCGCACGAGTTTAACTGTTTCACCCACGCCTAGGCTATGGCCGTGGGCGGTGGAGATGGCTACCACGTCGAGCCCTTCATGGATGAGCTGTGAGAGGTGGTGGATGATGCGGTCTCGGTCTAGCTCCCCGTTAGTGTGGCGAGGGGAAGCAATAGCGGCACCGCAGATAAGGCGGAACTTGGAGTCACGAGCAGGGCGGGTATTGGCACTGGCCTCTTCTGTAATGCGCTCCACATCACTCAACGTAAATAAACCCCTGAGCCGATCTTGTTGATCCACCACAAGTAGTTTATGTATCCCCATATGTTCGCTGAAAAAATGGTCAGCCGCTTTCACGGGATCGTCAGAAAGTGTTGTTTCATTTATGGTGAATACTTCCGAGCGGGGACTCATGGCAGAGAGGACGCTGTGAGAGGCGTAGCGTGGTTTCACCACCCGTCCTGAGAGTAAGCCGACGAGGACGCCCAAGTCATTAACCACGGGAAACGTGCGGAAGCCGAAACCTTTATTTTCAATCATGTTTAAGACATCGCCAATGCTTTGCTCGGGGCGCACCGTGATGGGATCTTGAATAAGGCCGTGGACATGGTTTTTAACGCGAGCGACTTGTTTAAGTTGCTGCTTCTCCGTCATGTTGTAATGGATCAGGCCGAGTCCGCCATTGAGTGCCATGGCGATGGCCATGTCCGCTTCGGTTACCGTGTCCATATCAGCGGAAATGATGGGCAGATGCAGCGTGATGGACGGGGATAGAGCTACGTCTAACTTCGTTTGCTTCGGCAGCACGTCGGAGTAATTGGTGGCGAGGGAGACGTCGTCGTAGGTTAAAGCTTCGTTAAAGCTGGTGGAGAAAAAATCCCGAGCAGGAAGGTAGAAGTCCGAATCGGTGGAGGAGCGAAGAGGAGGTGGTTGTGCTGCCATAAACAAGAAAACATCACCCTAAGCCGAGAAGCAAGTTTTTTCTCAACTTTTAGAAATTGCTTATGTTGATGTGAATGAAGTTATGAGATACTTCTCCGCAGCACGTTCAACAACGATCCTAAACATTTCTTACTTCCTTGCGAGGCTGGTCAAGACCTTTTCACGAGAGCGATCCTGCAATGACTTGCAACGAGCTTTTTTTTATATAAATACTATCCTCAGCATCTTCGAAGCGCTCAATCAATTCGGTGTAATCTTCAATAGACGGGAGGTGTGCTCAAATCCAGCGCAAGCGGTGACTAATAGGTTGGCGTTGTTCGGAACTTAAAACAGGTAAGTCGGGCATGGGAAGCTGGGGCTGAAATTTTAACCATTGCTCGGCCTCGCTTTGTAGTTCGCTCCAGCGTGACCAGTCTAAGGCAGGTGCTTGCCTGATTTGCCGCAGCAGACTGTTCCACTCGGTCATCAGGCGATCGATGTCGCCTATACCAGAATGTTCTCCAGTGAGTTGGCTACGGCGTTTGGTTTTATTAAGCAATTCTTTGACTAAGTCGGAGGCTCCCAAGCCGTAGTGGGGTGGGACGCCTGAGAAGAGATAACCTTCGATGGAGAAGCGGCCATAGATCTTTTGGCAGGCTAGGGCGAGGGAACCTGACCAACGTGGCTCAGTTCCAGCAAAGCGGTCGTTCCCATAAAGGTTAGCCAGATCGAAGATGATATCTTGAACGGGGTAGTCGGGGTGTTCTAAAGCGGCGGCTATGGCTAAACCTTCTGGCCCGAGAAAGTAAGAAACGACTCGTCCACGCCGGGTCAAGCCGAGGGCTGGATCCAACAGGCCGATTCGTGTCCACTGCCAAAGTAACACAGGATGGGGATCAAGCTGGAGACATTCCTCACGCTGCAAGCACGTGCGGCAGGGCTTAAAAGGGCGTTTACGCCGCTGCACCAAGCGTGCACGCGCTGTATCGGTCGGGAGGTGGCAGGGGATAAGGGCTTGAATCTCGGGCGTAGTTACCTTCACCCCTAGACGTAGAGGGTGCTTGCTAAAAAAGGTGCGGCTTGTCTGGCGCATGAGTTCGACGGGGTTTTGCGTGTCAGCCAGACTCTGTAAAAGGCTAGACCAAGGCAGGGGAAGGGAGCGTTGGAGCCGCATGGGGTAAGCTTCTAACATGCGGGGGGATTCTCGGCTGGCTAAGTAATATCCCACCGTGTCTAAACCACGGCGTCCAGCGCGCCCGATCATCTGGAGAAGTTCGTGCGGCAGTATTTCTTGTTCCACCCCAGCGATGGAGTAGGAGCGGGAGGTAATGATGACGGAACGGAGAGAGAAGTTAATCCCAGCACTTAATCCTAAGGTTGCCACAACCACCCGGAGCTGCCCCATTTTGGCGAGAGGCTCAATTACCCCAGCACGCTGGGCAAAAGTCAGGCCGCTGTGGTGGAAGGCTACCCGTTGCTCCAGTAGTTTGATCAGTTCAGGTGTGAGCACCAGTTTCTGCTCAGGCGTGAGGGTTAAGGGAGCGCATGGAGGTAACTCCCGCGCAGCTTGGCGGGCGAGCCGCTCGGCCTCACGCCGGTGTGGAGCGAACATGAGAATCGGCCCTAGATCATCACGTAGGGCTCCGATTAAGCGCTTTGCCCAAAAACCATCTATTCCGGTAGGCACACGTTTTGATAGGGCGTCGGCGTCCACTTCTTCTAAGGGAACGGGACGTTCTTTGGTCGAGACAACTTGAGGCTGTCGTCCGAGTTTGGTCAGCCATTTCGCTAAATCTTGTGGGTTCGCCACGCAGCCGCTCATGAAGAGAAGCTGTGTTTCAAGGGGTAAAGACAGAATCACCCCTTCGTAGTGATTACCTCGACTGAGATCGGCTAGCCACTGGTATTCGTCAATGGCGAGGAGAGCTGGCTTGATGCCGCGATTCAAAAGCCCACGCAGAGCTTCTAAGGTGCCGACGACGAGGGGGGCGCTGGGGTTGAGGCTGGTGTCACCTGTGACAAGACCGACATGCCAGCCCTTGGCTAGCCATTCAGCATGTTTGTCATTGGCTAGGGCGCGAGTCGGGACCGCATAGAAACTAGGGCGGGCGTGATGCTGTCTTTCGTAAAATTTCTCGAAAACATAGGTTTTACCTGCACCCGTGGGGGCGTCTAGGATCACGTCTAGACCAGAGCGCAGGTGTTGAATGGCTTCGCCCTGCCAAGCGTCGGGCAGGACGAGAGTTTGTAAGAGCTGGATCTGATCACGATGAAGAGCCATGAATTTAAACCTAGGCTAAGTTAATAACTTATCTCGGAACTATTTAAAAAAACGATGGAAATAAATCTACTTCTCTCAACGGGGAAAATAGGTGTTATTAACCATGTTTAAGATGTGCTTAGATTCGAGGCACATACAGATTACTAACTTTTAAACCCTCTTCAATACAGCAATAAGGGGGTGATGACGTACACTAAAAAATAATTGAGAACTAATATCAAAGATCTCATGTGCAATTTGTTAATAACTCATTAATTAAATTGCTTAGTCAATATAATCGTCTTATATATAGATATTCAGGTAAATCTCATAGACGAACTAAACTACTCGATACAACTATGAAAAATTTAAGAAAATTATTTAGAACTAGATTTAAAAGAGGCACTGCTCTTGTTGAGTTTGCTTTGGCTTTTCCCATCTTTATCTTTTCACTTTTTTTCTTGATCGATCTCTGTCGTTACTACTTTATTCAGCAGACATTTTCTCACCAAATACGCCAGACTTTACGCACCGCCATCATTTTTGATTCAGACAATCCAGGCACCGAAATAGTGGCGGGAACACCTAATACGCGTTCTGCTATCATTGAGAAAGTAATAGAAGACTCAAATTTACTGAACTTTGACTTAGATGTTAAGTTTGTTGCCACTCCAGCCACGGTAGCAACGCCAACCACAGGTAAAAATGTTTTAGTCACCGTAAGTCCCGCCGATGGAGGAAAGAAAGACGAACTGCTGACCATCCAAATGGAATATGTGGATTTTAAATTCCTAACGCCATTTGTTGGCAGTTTAGGGTCACAAATTTTCCCCTTGAAAGCCAGCCTTGCCTTTGCGATTGAGAATATATGAAGCGCAAGTCTAATAATAAAGGTCAATCCATGGTAGAGTTGGCCCTCTCCCTGACGTTCTTGTTTATCATGACTTTAGGCGTTATCGATTTTGCGCGTATTTTCTCTACGTATCAGCGCATGGTTTCAGTTGGTCGAGAAAGTGGACGTCTTTTTGTTAAGAGCAATATTAACACGGCCACAACTAATACGACTGTTTTAAGGGATGGTCCCGAAGGTGTTAAAATCAAAGTTTACGACGTAATTGTTAATACGATGAAGCCAGATAAACTTGATAGAGAAGGTTCCGTTATTATCTCGGTGCTACGTCGGGTCGATAATGTGTTGCTCGCCACTGCTAGTGACACTCTTTTGCAAAGAGAAACGGCAGAGTCTGATGATCAGTTGCAGCTTGTCCACCGTTTTACCTTCGATTCCACTCCAGCTACTGGATTTACGCAAAGCAAGATTAACCAAGTGATGGATGGCACTAAAATTATCGTTTCTGGGCCATCGGGTCCTTCCCTTACTCCCGTGGTCACGACTCCTGTGATCAGTGTAAACACAGTACGTTTAGGCGAAGAATTAATTGTAGTTGAAATGTATTATAAGAACGACATGATTACGGGTATCGATAATTTATTTTCTGCCTTAGCCATAGACCGACTCTACGACCGCACCATTTTTTAACCTCTATTCAAGTCTATGAAACATCACCTGCCCACTACTAAAAGTCGTTCAAAGGGACAGATCTTAGTTCTCTTTGCTCTTAGCTTAGTAGTGATATTAGGTTTTGCTGCGTTGGGCATTGATGCAGGCGGAGCCTACATTACAAAGACCAAGTTAGCTCGCGCCAATGATGCGGCTGCCTTGCGTGTGGTTAATAATTTTACAGGTGGTCGAGATATAGCCGATGCAGCAGGCCGCCAAAAATATCGTAGAGACATGGCTTTTAATGTCTTCCTAGCTAATATACGTGAATTTAATGATGGTAGTCCAGCAGTGGAAACTGATTGGACCTTGATTCCGGGCGTTGCGGCATCGGCTGGACCTCCCCCCGTTTCAGCCGCTGCTGCTTACTGGGTATTTTCTAAGACCTTTCCTGCAGGCCACCGTAGAGCTGGCGAGATTGACGAGTTTATTATTAAAGAAGACTCTCAGGCCTCCTCTTCTGCCTCTGCTGCTTTAAAAATCATGGAAGTCGAGATTTCGAGTAAAACATCGTACCCTACCTATTTCGCTCGTGCATTTGGTCCTTTAGTGGGTGCAGGTGATAGGTTCAACAATGTTACTATGTCGGAAGCCTCTAAAGCGGCTAAGTATCCCACACTTAACGCTGTTATTATCGACCAATCGGGTTCCATGCTTCTCAATGGCGGTGCAGCGGTTATGGCAGATGCAGTAGAGGCTTTCGCTAAAGCTTTTGATGAAACCAGTGATCCTTTGATCGTTATTTCATTTTCTTCTACGTACGATATCATCTGGCCTGGCATAAATGAAACTACAGGTAGATTTATTAACATTAATGCTTGTTACGGATTAAATACCTACAACGGTGCTGGGGTTGCCGCTGGCAAGACAAAAATCTACGATGCAGTAAATGCTGTCGCCTACGGTGGAGCGACAAACGCCGCTATCGGTCTTCGCGAAGCGGTTTACCAAGTCGATAACGCTATAGCTGACTTTAAAATAGCTAACCCTACACTGGCAAATAAGCTTAAGGTCAACTATATATTCATGACGGACGGGAAGTTTAATGCCTTACCTGCCTACGTGCGTGGACGCGGTTTCGGTATGAATTGGAATCCACCTGCTACATTCGGAAATTCTACTATTCCATCTGGTACGATGGGTCAGGATTTTGGCATCAGCGGATTTCCCCCTTGGCACTTAAGACGGCCTGTCTTCGGTGGTGGCACTAGCTTAACCGCCGATCCTGCTGGATTCTACAAAGATAAGAATTCTGTCCAAACATCTTTTAAATACTGGGAAAGTGGTAATGTCTCGGCTACACCATCCAGCACCGTTATCTTGGCTGATAAGTTTGCGAATAGTGTTTTTAATCCAGCATTTACGGGTTGCATAAACGCGGCAGTAGGAGATCAAGATACTAGTCCATTTGCCTCGTGGATGGGTGAGTTTATGGGCGGTGAAGGCGGTGCTGGTTTAGGGGTTGTTGGCGGTGCTACAGGCGGCACAGCGCGTTGGGCTGTAAATGATGCTTTAGGCACTATGGGAGCTAAAAATTCATGGAATGATACCAATCTAAAAAATGCCCCTACCAATGCTATTCCTAACTCAACCGTCGTTTTTCCTTATAACGTCGTTATTTCTAGCTTACCAGATCCACCAAATATAGCGACAAGTTGGCCCGTAAATTTTGAGATTTCAGGTGCCACTATTGATTCTATCACCGGCACTTCCATCGTCCCTCCCAAAATACGAGATGATGCAGCGATTTTGGACACGCAATTTATTAATGTTATGCGTTTTTGTTATGATCCACGCAACTGGGAAATATGGAAGACGGACGGCGCTGCCGTGTCCGCCATTTTTGATTATGGTGGCAGCGAACCGTATAGCCCTCTGATTTCTAGGCCTAGGATTATGGTCATGCCACAACTACTTTTAAAGGATGATCCCATACCTTCGTCTGCAAACGACATTCTTGCCGTTGGTGCGGGTACGAACACCGAACAGCGCAAACGCTTCAACTACCGTCCGGGTGCTCGGGCTTTTGCTAATCATTATAATTCTTTTAGTTACGACAATCGAACCACTATCACCGCGGCAACCAGTTATGACGATCATTTGCTTGGCGTTGGGAAGGCTGCTCATAACTATAGCAATCGAGCCACTTCTACCTTAAAAATAAAAGATTTTTATCCTAACTTCTCGGTTGGTGGTAATGCCGACCAATTTCCGCCAACGCGTTACCAACCGAAAAAATGGGTCAGAGTAGGCGCCTACTCTCAGTTTGATATACACACACCTGCGCAAGCAGCAAATAGTACTCAGGTCGGTCAAGGGACTAATTTTGACTATGAGTACTCCTCTGGCGCCAGTTCTCCCCCTTCACCTCAATTGCCTCTTCTTGAAGCAATTAAGGCGGCTTCCACTTCGCCTTATGATACAACTTTAAACCGGACAGACATAGAGGAATGGGACCGAGTTCAAAATGCTGCTGACTATTATGTAGACACTTATGAGCCTCAAAAAATTAGTGCCGCAAAGAAATACATGTTGGCAGGTTTTTCTCTACCTCGTTTGCGTGTAGCACCTCTCATACTGGGAGACGGAATTATTCCTACGGCAACCCCGCGCCCTACTAGAACACCTACGGTAACACCTATCCCAACATCTACTCCAGCACCTACGGCAACACCCATCCCAACTGCCACACCCCAGCCCACGCCTACGCCCACAGCTACACCAACTACCACGCCAACTCCTACGCGAACACCGACCATCACACCAACTCCTACAAGCACCCCGACCCGAACTCCCACACGTACACCGACTATCACACCAACCCCAACAAGTACGCCTACACGCACGCCCACCCCAACCCCAACGCCTACACCAACCATCACGCCAACACCGACACGCACACCGACTATTACACCAACTCCTACAAGCACCCCAACCCCAACTCCCACACGTACACCGACTATCACACCAACACCAACGCGCACGCCGACACCGACTATTACGCCAACGCCGACACGTACACCGACTATTACACCAACCCCAACGCGTACGCCGACACCGACTATTACACCAACGCCCACACGTACGCCTACACCGACCATTACGCCAACGCCCACACGTACACCCACTATTACACCCACGCCAACGCAGACACCTACGCCGACAAGTACTCCGACACGTACGCCGACACGTACGCCGACTATTACACCTACTCCCACACGTACGCCTACACCGACCATTACGCCAACGCCCACACCCACACCCACTATTACACCCACGCCGACATCTACACCCACTCCAACTCCAACAAGTACTCCGACTATTACACCAACGCCCACGCCTACTCCGACTATAACCCCAACACCAACTCCCACAACCACTCCTACCCCAACTCCAACTCCCACACCGACCCGGACGCCAACGCCGACGCCGACAATTACGCCTACACCGACACGGACTCCGACTAGAACCCCTACTCCAACGCCAACATCCACGCCAACGCCAACGCCAACACGCACACCAACTCCGACCCCGACGATAACGCCTACCCCCACACCCGCTGGGACAGAGCAAGTAGCAGTCGTTCCTATTTTTGATGATTATGTAGGCTGGTCGCAGCTCTACTCTTATAAGCAGGGAAGATGGTTGTATTACAATTTCAACCCTGAAAATAATGCGACCAAAAGAAGCCAAAATGATGCAGTTGATGCTGCTATTAAAGAAGAAGCCCGCTGGTTAGTGGCTGCCCAAGCCTCATTTGCCCGGCATGCTCACGAAGCCACCATTTATTGTGTAGGTTTATCTTCCAGCGAATCAAACATTGATTCAGAAATTTTAAAACAGTTAGCTAATGCCAAAGATGAGACCACCCCTTTTGACTCAACCCAAAAGCTAGGAGCTTACTATTTTGCGCCCAATGCTGCTGCTGTCACAACGGCCTTTGAAGCTATTGCACGTAAGGCGGGTGCGGTCTTAACGAAGTAAGTAATTTGTTTAGATTAGGTTTTAGTTGAAGGCTGGGCTTGTTTCCCAGCCTTCTTGCTGTCAAGTTCTCAGAATTTTTTAATTATGTCTGTTTATTCCGTTCATTCCCCTCGTGGTCAAGTTTGCCAACAGTGTCATTTCTCTAATTCTCTATTCTTTCGTATGAAAGGGTTGCTTGGCCGCACAAGTCTTGTCCCATTAGAAGGTCTATGGTTGAAACCTTGTAATAGTATCCACATGTTTTTTATGAGGGTTTCCATTGATGCTTTGTTTTTAGATAAGCAACAATGTATTGTGAAAGTTTATCACTCCCTCCCTCCTTGGGCCATGAGCTCCCTGATTTTTAGAGCAGAATCTGTTTTAGAACTAGCCGCAGGCCGAGCAAAAGAGTTAGGTCTCCAGATTGGTGATCAACTTGTTTTTACGGATACCTCGAATACCCTTTTGGAGAAAAGTTCTCATGACTAAGAAGTCTTCTCTTCTTGTAGTTGATCTAGACGGAACCTTACTCAAGTCAGATCTTCTGTGGGAATGCCTGCTCAGGTTTTTAATCCCGAAAGGATGGCGCATCATACAAGTCCTAGCATGGATTTTTCAAGGAGGGCCGAGTTTACTTAAAGCCCAACTTGCTCACCATGTAAAGCTAGACGCTAGTACTTTGCCTTGGAATGAGAGCGTTGTTCTCTTCTGTGAAAAGTGGGTGAGGGAAGGCGGCAGGGTAGTTATCGCTACCGCTTCTAATCAAGAACTTACCCAGAAAATTACCCAGCATTTCAGCTTCGTTTCTGTGGTGATCGGAAGCACGTCCACTTGGAACGGTAAAGGAGACCAAAAAGCTCTGCGTTTAGTCGAGACTTATGGTGTTTCAGGATTCGACTACATGGCAGATAGTTCAGCGGATATTCCTGTCTGGAAAGTTTCGCAGCAAGCATGGTTTGTCGGTAGTAAGATGAAGCATCGTAGCTTACAACGATCGTGTGCAGCGGAACTCCATCATCTAGCTGAATCAGATCAATCGTTGCACATGGGATTTTTAAAAGCGATTCGACCCCATCAATGGTTGAAGAATGTTTTAGTTTTCGTTCCTTTGATTGCAGCACATCGCTGGAGCGAGATCATGGTTTGGCAACAAACACTACCAGCTTTCTTTTCCCTTTGCTGCATGGCTTCCGCCTCATACCTATGGAATGACATGGCAGATATTGAGGCAGATAGACGCCATCCGGCGAAAAAACATCGCCCCATTGCTAGCGGTTCACAAGGGATACCAGTGGCCGTTTTGTCAATGTTCGGGTTATTTAGCCTAGGTATCTTAGCGGCATGGTCAGCAGGATTAATTGTAGTGCTAGCAAGCTTGGCCTATTTTTTCCTGTCCCTCATCTATACGATAAAAATTAAAACAATTCCCGTTTTTGATGTCCTCTTTCTTTCGGGCTTATATACTTATCGTATGGTGTTAGGCGGCCTAGCTGCCAGCGTCATGATCTCCCCTTGGTTGCTGGCTTTTTCTACGGCCTTTTTTCTGGGGCTAGCTTTTCTCAAGAGGTATGTGGAATTAAGTGGATCAGATCCCAAGGAAGCTAACGAGGTGTTTTCGCGCCGGGGCTACGTGCAAGGAGATAGTTTATTTATCTTAATTGCAGGACTCTGTTCCAGTTTTTTTTCGATCGTCGTTTTAGCACTCTACCTTGACAGCTCTGCCAGTAAGGTTCTATATCAAAGCCCTGAACGATTATGGGGTATTGCGCTGGCTTTACTGGCTTGGAATCTTTACGTCTGGTTCTTAGCCCTTAGAAAAAAAATGTGTGAAGATCCCGTCTGGTTTGCCGCCAGAGATCCTGTGACTTACGGCCTAGCTTTCCTTAGCCTTCTTTCCATCGTCTTATCCGGCCCACGTGCATGAGTGGAGTTAAAAAAACTCTAAGTTCGTGGGGAGGAAACCAAAGCGTAGGATCGCAGGTTTACCGCACTTCTTGGAGAAGTGAGCCCTTACCGAAGGTTTCTACGAAGCTACTGGCTTATGGCATGGGGCGCAGTTACGGCGACTCGTGTCTTTTAAATAACGGGACTTTCGTCGAAACGCATGATCTGAATCATTTTATTTCTTTTGATTCATCTCGTGGTCTCATAAGGGTCGAGGCCGGCTGTACAATGGCTGCATTGTTGCGTTTCTGTGTTCCGCACGGGTGGTTTGCGCCCGTCACGCCAGGGACTAAGTTTGTCACCTTAGGCGGATGTTTGGCCAATGACATCCACGGGAAAAATCATCACAATGCAGGAAGCTTCGGCTGTTTTGTACCACGTTTCGGATTAAGGCGTTCAGACGGTTCAGAGCTAGAGTGTAGCCCTGATCGTAACCCTGAGCTGTTTTGTGCGACTATTGGCGGGCTAGGTTTGACTGGGTTAATCCTGTGGTTAGAACTTCAACTTAAACCTATTCGCAGCCCGCTGATTTCACAGACGAAAACGTTGTTATCAGGATTAGACTCTTTCTTTGAACATGCGGAAAAAGAAGAAGCTGAATTTGAATATTCCGTAGCGTGGTTAGACGTCACGCACAAGGGCAAACCGCGCGGTGTCTTTCTCGCAGGCAATCACGCAAAGCAAGCATCCGCTCTTGAGCACACCTTACCTGTCCCTCGTCTTTCCTTACCCTTTCAGTTACCCGATGCGGCCTTGTCTGGTTGGTCTATCGGGTTAATGAATAGCTGCTATTATTTATCAAACGTCTTCAGTCCGAAGCGTAATGAACTGTTTTACGATTCTTTTTTTTATCCTCTTGATTCCGTAGCTCACTGGAACAGAGCGTATGGGGCGAAAGGGTTGAGACAGTATCAATTTGTTGTGCCCCGCCAGAATGGGTTGGACGTTTTAGCCGAAGTTTTGGACAAGGTGCAGGTCGCTCGGCAATCGTCATTCCTCACCGTTGTTAAACTATTTGGAAATAGGCGCTCCCCTGGGATCCTGTCCTTTCCGAGAGCAGGCGTCACCGTTTGTTTTGATTTCCCTAACTTGGGTGCTGCCACGGAACGGCTACTGGATGATCTCGACACCACCGTCTTCTCCTGTGGCGGAGCTCTTTATCCAGCCAAAGACTGTCGCATGAGTCCAGACGCCTTCGAGCGTTCCTTTCCTAAACACAAAGAGTTTAAAAAATGGATCGACCCAGCCTTTGCTTCAACTTTTTCTCAACGCATAGGTTTAACATCTTAACGCCATCTGTAGGTAAAGATCATGAAACACATACTAGTTCTAGGCGCCACCTCAGCCATGGCTCAATCTCTTTGCAAGCTCTATGCAGTTTCGGGTTCACACTTCTATCTGTTAGGCCGTAATGAACAAAGGCTAAACATCGTGGCCGCAGACTTACTCGTGCATGGAGCGCAAGCGGTTGAAGTTAGGGTGGTTGATTCGTTTCCCCAATTAAAAGCAGCGGCCGAAGAGGCCTGTCAGCAAGCAGATGGATTAGATTTATTCTTAGCAGCTCAAGGGTCATTGCCTTCACAAGAAATAGTGGAAAAATCTGGTGAATCAGTCAGTGAACTTTTTCACGCTAATGCGGTGCAAATCATGGATGCGTGTCTTTGTGTAGCCTCTTTTTTTGAAGCTCAAGGGCACGGAACCTGTGTGGTAATAGGCTCTGTGGCAGGAGATCGTGGTCGTCGTAGCAACTATCTTTACGGTGCATCAAAGGCTGCACTAGAAGTTTTTTGTGATGGATTGCGTCAACGACTTGAACCTAATTGTTCGTTAGTTTTTATCAAGCCAGGTCCCGTTGATACGCCCATGACATCCCATTTAAAGAAGGGGGCACTGTTCAGCACCTCCGAAAAAGTGGCTAAAGATATTCTCAGCGGAATTGAGCGAGGCAGTGCTGTTGTTTACACGCCTTCTTATTGGAAATGGATCATGCTCGTGATTAAGCTTCTACCTGATAGCGTAGTAAAACGACTACGTGCTTGAACAACCACACAGCTCTGACAATCTCTACTATCTTGAAACTCGAGCCGACACAACTTCCTGAGCAGCACGACCCCATCAAAAAAAGCACTCGCTGGTTGTTGATCCTCATTCTATGCCTCGGAGCATTACCACGTTTTATGTGGTCAGATTGGGACGATTTTAAGGGTCAACATCCTGACGAGCGACATATCATGATGTGTACGAGCAGTCTAGCTTGGCCCCAGTCTATTGGTCAGTTTCTCAATGAATCAGCATCCCCGTTAAATCCGCGCAATCGTGGAGCACATTATTTCGCTTATGGAACCTTACCTAGCACCATGCTGAAGGGTCTGACAGAACTTGGCACGGTGCGGGACGGGCTGCAAGTAGCTAAGTTATCGCGTGGTTTCTCGGCCTTTGCGGATACCTGCGTAATTGGCCTTGTATTCTTACTAGCATGGACGCTGTATCGTCGAGCATCCGTCGCTTTACTGGCCGCAGCTTTTTACGCTATGTGTGTACTGCCGATTCAACACGCTCATTTTTTCGTAGTAGATCCGTTTGCAAATTTCTTTGTGACCTTAGCCCTGATTTTTCTGGCTCGAGCGTGGCGCAGTGGGGGATGGAAAGACTATGCCGCAACAGGTGTAGCTCTAGGCTTAGCTATCAGTTGTAAAATCTCAGTTGCCACTATGGGATTACCCGTGGCACTCGTCGCTCTCATTCCATTAGTGGGAGAAAAGCACAGAATTTCTCAACGTCTTCTCACAGCGATTTTTCGCACAGCCGTTTTTTCCCTAGCGACAATCATTACGGTTAGATTCGCTTTGCCCGATGCTTTCTCTGGCTTTTGGCCGTGGCAACTTGCACCACGTTGGGTGGCTAACATGCGAGAGGTTGTCAGTATAAGTACAGGTGTCATTGATATTTTTTTCACGCGTCAGTTCTACAACCGCATTCCCCTACTCTGGCCTTGGTGGAACATGGTGGCGTGGGGAATGGGGTTAGCACTTGGTCTGGCTGCGTGGGCAGGTTGGTTGAAGGCACTTTGGCAAATCATCACGAAGCGCATCTGGGCCCATAGCGTTTTAGTGCTTTGGGTGGCGGTAGTATTTTTTCATATGGGCTTTACCTACCAATCAACCCTACGTTACTTCCTCCCCATTTACGCACCCCTTTGTATTTTAGCAGCAGTTTTTCTTCTGCCGCGCACCTTCACTTACCTGAGTTTTTTGCGAAAAGGACTCGTCCTGAGTGTTTTCTTTTTTACGCTAGCTTGGGCTTTTGCGTTTCTAGCTATTTATCAAAAACCCATGACGAGAATCGAAGCCTCGAATTGGATTTATGACAACATCCCCAAAGGCAGCTCGCTTGCTTGCGAGCATTGGGATGACACGATTCCCTTACCTTTCAATGCAGAACGAACTTCTGAATTTTATCAATACGTCGAGATGCCGCTTTACGTGGTGGATAATCCAGAGAAGCGAGGTCAGCTCTTAGAGAAGTTAAAGAGCGCAGATTATATTATTCTAGCGAGCCAGAAATTACGGGATTCGATTCCACGTATGCCGCACCGCTACCCCTTGACCATACGTTACTATGAGTGGCTAGAGGATGGCACCCTAGGTTTTGATAAAGTCGCAGAATTTACCCGCCCCATGATTTTTTTAGGCTTACCAATCTCAACGCGAAGTGCGGAAGAAGCCTTCAGCGTTTACGATCATCCGCCCGTGGTCATTTTCAAAAAAACAGAACGCTACGACCCCCAGAAAGTGGTCGATCTTTTCAATGCCGTTTCTTTAGATGGCGTAACGGACACTCGCGAGCCAGCGGAAGAATTTAAAGAGCTTCCGATAGAAAAAGTTGTTAAGAACAACCAAGAGGTAGCCAAGGCAGAACCTAGCGTCTTGCTTAAGCCAGCACGCTGGGCCGCAGCTCAAAATGAAGGGACGTGGAGAGACTTCTTTGATCGAAACTCCTTCTCAGTTCGCTATCCCGTAATTGTCTGGGTGCTACAACTCATACTTTTACAATGGATAGGCTGGGTCTGTTTAGCTCCACTGCTAAAATGTTTGCCTGACCGTGGAGCGGCTCTTGCCCGACCCCTCGCCATACTTATTCCTTGCTGGATCCTGTGGCTTTTAGCTAGCTCTGGCATCATGAAAAACCAGCCGGCAACGTATTGGCTTATTCTATCTTTTTTTATTTTAATTGCGGCTAGGATCACATGGGTGAATCGTCACGAGTGGAAAAATAAGTTTAAAATCACGGGAAACGAGGGCATAGCGGTGGAAGGAGTTTTCTGGCTTGGTTTTACCCTCTTCCTCTGTATCCGTTCTTTAAACCCCGACGTATGGCACCACTCTTGGGGTGGGGAAAAGCCCATGGAGATGACCTTTCTTTATGGCGTGATTAAATCAGACCATTTTCCGCCCATGAATCCTTGGTATGCGGGTGGCTTTATTAATTATTACTATTTCGGATTTGTTCTATGCGGAACTTTAATTAAGAGTTTGGGAATTTTACCTGAAGTGGGCTTTAACTTATGCCTAGCAACTTTTTTTGGGATGGCTTGTGCTGCCACCATGTCTTTTGCCCGAGCATTTCGACCACAAAATTCCCGGCTGGTGGCATTTGCCGCTACGGCCTTTGTCATGCTAATCGGTAACTTGTTCCAAATCCGGTTCATCTGGAATCGGCTTCAGCTTCTAGGAGCACCAGATCATGACCTGACTTTTCCCATCGTCTCTGATCTAATCCGTGCTGGTTACGGATTATTTCATGTTGCTGGCGAGGCCACGCTAGGCAACTACCCAGCCGATCTATACTGGGTAGCAGCTCGTGCGATCACGGGGGAAGATGTTGCCCCAGTTACGGAGTTTCCCTACTGGAGTTTTCTCTACGGTGATTTGCATCCGCATCTCATAGCACTTCCCTACACACTTTGTCTGTTAGGTCTTCTTGTGGCGTGGATTCGCTGTGACTCTTTTAAAATTCGTGCCGCCCTTTTCTTCCTTCTGGCCCTGATTTTAGGCTTTTTTTGGCCAACCAACACATGGGATTGGCCGACCTACGGAGCTTTGACTGGACTTACGCTTTTCTTAGTTAGTTGGAAACGGGAAGGTTCTACCTTAGTCGGTTTTGGGAAAGCGTTAGTGAAGTCGGTAGCTCTTTTCTTAATAATGCTAGCTGTCGGTTATGCTGCGTTTTATCCTTTCCACCAACATTATGTGGCAGGCTACGGATCCTTTGAGCTGTGGAGAGGGTCACGCACTTCAATGCGTGACTACCTTTTTATTTACGGTTTCTTTCTTTTTATACTAGGCTCCGTCTTAGTGGTGGCTTGGAATCAGCGGGAGCTTCCATTTACGCGTGGGTTAAAACTCTGGGAAAGCATTACGCAACGTGGTTTGAAGAGCCCGCAACACAGATATTTTTGGCGCTTAGTCCGCTTAGGTCTGACTAGGCCAGCTAGTATTTTTGGAGCACTCTTTACGTTGACGCTTTTCATTTTAACATTGATTACGTTGGCACTCTCTTTTCTCCCAGCACTACTCCTATTAGGTTTGCTGGTCTCCATCTACTTGGTGTGGCACTATCGCCATGATCCGCTTCAAGCTATCCTACCTTGCCTCACTAGCGTAGCTTTTACGTTAAGCCTCTTTGTGGAGTATGTTGTTCTGGTAGGGGATATTGGACGAATGAACACCGTTTTTAAATTCTACTATCAGGTCTGGGTTTGCTTTGCCTTAGCCTCTGCCTTGGCCTTACCTAAGGCTATGACTTATTGGGGCTCCTGTGTGAGGCCTCTACGGAATTTGTGGTTTGGATGTTTCGGAATTCTTCTACTGTTGGCTCTACTTTTCCCAATTTTGGGCACTCCCGCAAAAATAGCTGATCGTTTTGTTAGCACAGCCCCGACGCTAGATGGTTTAGTCTTTGCGGAGAAGGGCGTGTATGTAATGGATGGCAAAAAAATCCACCTACAGCCTGACCTCTTGGCCATCCGCTGGCTGCAAGATAACATCAAAGGATCGCCTGTTATTCTGGAGATGAACACGGGGACGTTTCTTTATTCGTGGGGTTCCCGATTCTCTATTCATACGGGACTTCCCTCTCTAGTTGGCTGGGGTTGGCATCAACGCCAGCAACAGGCGGGACTAAGAAAAAATTTAGTCGAGGAAAGGATCAGTGCCACTCAGACGATTTACCGCACTTCCAACATCGAAGAAGCCCGCAACTTAATAAATTTCTATGGAGTTAATCTAGTCATCATCGGCGAGTTAGAGCGGATTTTTGGAACCCCCGAAGGTATTGCTAAATTTGATCACATGGGCTTTACAAAAATCTACAACCACATGGGCGTAACTATTTATAAGGTTCCTCAGAAATAATCGGGATGGCCTAAACGCAGATTTGACCTGCTCAAGATTAATGGGCACCTTTTAAAAGTGTTATTACCTGACTCCTACTTAGCTGCGCGTGCTGTGACCAGACATCACGCTAAGAGTTTTTATTTTTCATCGTTTACGCTACCTAAAATCAAACGAGAAAGAGCCTTTGCGGTTTATGCCTTCTGCCGCTACATGGACGATGTGGTGGATTGTGCTGTCTTAAAAAACGAGATTGCCCCTGCGCTGAAGAATCTCCGAGATTTAACGGCACGAATCTTTATTGGCCAAGCCACACAGCAGGATTATGAAGAACATCCTTGGCTGGCGGCCTTCTTAGATACTTGCAAAGCCTGCGACATTTCAGAAAATTTTTTCCAAGATCTTTTAGCAGGCGTGGAGATGGATCAGGGTAAAGTTCGCTTGCAAACATGGGTAGAGTTGGATCGCTACTGCTATCTCGTAGCCGGTGTCGTGGGCTTGATGATGACGCGCGTCTTTGGATTAAAAGATCGTGCTTACGAACTACAGGCTTTGCAGTTAGGGACGGCTATGCAGTTGACCAATATTCTGCGTGATGTGGCGGAGGATTTACGTATGGATCGGATTTATTTACCAGCCGAAGAGTTGGAGAGTTATGGTATTACGGAACTTGAGCTAAAAGCAGGCCGATATCCTGAGCGCTGGCCTGAGTTCATGCGATTTCAAGTTGCGCGGGCACGAGAGTACTACACCCAAGCGGAGTCTGGTATCCGTGCGTTGCCTGATGATGGTTCACAAAAGACAGTTTGGCTCATGCGTAAAATCTACTCAGGCATTTTAGAAGAAATTGAAAAGGTTCAATATCAAGTTTTGCGTGGCAGAGTTTATGTCTCACTATCAAGGAAATGTTGCATCGCCTTGCAGGTGATAGTAGGCGTTCGCTGACTTCTACAATATTTTATGATTCTAGCTAATAAAAATGCATTTCTTGATTCTTTGTTGTATCTCTATTTACAAGTAAGTCTTCGTGGCCATTTCACTTCGATAGAGGCGGCCGGTCTGGAACATTTAACAAATCTTAAATCGCCCCAGCCAGTAATCGCTGTGGCAAATCATACTTGTTGGTGGGACGGGTTAATTGTTTTCTATCTGACACGTTTTTGTTCTGACAGAGAGTATTACTGCATGATGGAAGAGAAGCAATTGAGGCATTATAAATTCTTTACGTGGATAGGTGCGTTTTCGGTGGATTTAGAGAATGGATTACGAGCCGCCTTGTCTATTCGCTATGCAGCTAAGTTACTCCGAAAACCTAATGCGTTCTTGTGGATTTTTCCTCAAGGCGAACAAGTGAGTCGTTATGATAAAATACTAGTTAAGCACGGGGTAGACTACTTAGCGCGACAAACGAATGATGCCGTAATTCTGCCCGTAGCATTTGCTTATGAGTTTTTCCGCGAGCAGAAGCCTCAGGTGCTTATTCGTTTCGGAAAACCTATTCCTGCTATTGAAGTAACTACGCCTAGTCTGCAAGCAGTGCTACAAGACCTAGCTGATACTGCTTTGCTGGATTGTCGAAACGGAAACTTAGAAGCTTACCAAGTATTGCTTAAGCCGAGACTTTCCATGAATAAGCGATGGGAGTGGTTTTTGTTTTTATTGAGAGGTAAAGCAAGTGAGTTCAATGCTCGCAACTAAGAATCTACGCTTTTTATTATGATTCTTTATCAATACATAATCAGTGGCTTGGTTCTAATCATTGCCTTTAATTTTATGTTGAACTGTTTCTATTTTCGTAAACCAAGAAATTGTAAGATAAAGGAACAATCGGAAAATAGTTTTGTTTCTGTTTTAATTCCTGCACGAAATGAGGAAGGACGCATCGGGAAATGCTTAGAGTCTTTAGTTCAACAACATTACGAGAATTTTGAGATACTCGTATTAAACGATCACTCAAGCGATCAAACAGAATTGCGCATCATACAATGGGCAGAGAAAGATTCACGAATCCGTCTTATTCAAGGTAAAGAATTACCAGTAGACTGGACTGGCAAAGGTTGGGCCTGCCAGCAATTGGGTGAGCAGGCGCAAGGAGATTTGTTCTTGTTCACTGATGCGGATACATGGCACAACGAGCAGGCACTGGCTTCGGCGGTCAGTGAGATGCAGACGAGTCGCGCTGATTTAGTCTCTCTTTGGCCTCGTCAAGTTGCGATCACGTGGTCGGAGATTTTGGTTATTCCCTTTGTCCATGTTTTGTTGCTTTTTTTCCTACCGCACTGGATGCCCGGTAAGTTCCGCAGCCTCGGGGCTGCTAATGGGCAGTATCTGTTATTTCGTAAAAGTGCGTATAAAAAAATAGGTGGCCACGCCACAGTGAAAGGTCATTTGGTGGATGACGTGGCTCTAGCGCGAGAGGTCAAAGTGAGGGGACTAAAGTTGCTTAACCTCGACGGATCTGCACTAGTGAGCTGTCGCATGTATGAGAATGTTGCACAGCTTTGGGAAGGGTTTACTAAAAATCTACGAGCGGGGTTTGAAGATTCCGTGGCGAGTTTTCTTTTTCTTTTTGCCATCCAGAGTTTCGTTTTATGTTTTCCTTTTTTTGCCTTAGCAGGAGTCTTTTGGTTTCCAGAAATACTTCCTTTCGTAGCACTACAATTAACAGTCATCTTTAGCCTAAGAGTTATCTTGGCATTTAAATGTAAGCAGCCAATCGTTTCATGTTTATTCCACCCCTTCGGTCAGCTTTTCGTTTTAGCCATAGCACTAAACTCATGGATGAAAACAGCGCGAGGTGGCGTTTCATGGAAGGGACGGAATTATTCTAGGTAAGTATCAAAATCAACCAGTCGTGAATTTAGGGCTTGGGCGTTCCCTATGTTATTGATTTATTTTGTGGCAACTCGAATCGCCCAGCTAAGATTCTAGGAACGGTAATGTCCTCATCCAGACTATTCCAGCAAAGCGCATAACCATCAACTTCCACTGTTATTTTTTGCAATTGTTCATCTGAGGCAGAGGCTAAAGTTCATGGCAGAGCTATTCTTTTCTACGGAACGAGATTTAGGTAAGGGACGCTTCAACGCAAAAATGCTTCGTGCAGGCCGCCGTCTACGGTGATGATTTGCCCCGTCGTTTTGCTTAAACGCTGACTCACAAGGAGGAAGTAAGCTTCGGCTTGGTCGGCAGGCGTAATGGGTGCTTTGGTCAGAGTGCGGTCTGCGTAGAACTGCGCCAGCTTACTCACGAGGGATTCAGTGGCTTCTTCTTCGGTGTAAGGAATGTTGTATTTAGCGAGGGAGCCGATGACTCGGTCGCGGGGGAACATGGCGCTGCCTTGGACGACGGTGGCGGGTGCCACGCCGTTGACGCGCACGAGCGGGCTGAGTTCGACGGCGAGTTCGCGCACGAGGTGGTTAGCCGCAGCTTTGGAGGTGTCGTAGGCGAGGCTGCCTTTTTTAGCGACAGCGGCGTTGGCACTGGTGGTGAGGACGAGGTTGGCTTTGAGGCCTTGTTCTTTCCATGATTTTAGAGCTTCGTCGGCGACGAGGTAGCTGCCCGTGACGTTGATGTTAAAGGTCAGAGCCCATTTATCATCAGGTATGTGGCCGCTGGTGTCGCTCGGGACGAAGACGCCGGCGGTGACGCAGATGTGGTCAAAGCCACCATAGGCGAGGGCAACTTGGTCAAGCATGGCGCGGATGGAGCTGCGATCGGTAATGTTGGCGGCAAGACCGACGGCGGGGCCGCAACCGCTCAGGCCTGAGCCAGCGACGCCGATACCGAGTCCATTTTTATCGGTGATTTCTTTAGCGGTGGCTTCGGCAGCTTCTTTATTAAGATCAACGCAAACGATATGGGCGCCTTCCTTAACGAGGCGATGGGCTGTTTCTTTACCGATGCCTGAGCCTGCGCCGATGACGATAACGGTTTGGCGAGCCAGTTCTTTTTCCGCAGGCATACGTTGGAGTTTAGCTTCTTCGAGCAGCCAGTATTCGATGTCGAAGGCTTCTTGCTGAGGCAGGGCGATGTATTCATCAATGGCTTCAGCACCACGCATGACTTCGACGGCACAGTTATAAAACTCTGCCGTAACGCGGGATTCAGATTTATCCTTACCCCAAGCGATCATGCCAAGGCCCGGGATGAGAACGACAGTTGGGTTTGGGTCGCGCATGGCGGGGGAATTAGCGTGCTTACATTTGTTATAGTAAGCGGCGTAGTCTTTACGGTATTGAATGAGGGCGGCGGCGAGCAGTTTTTTTAGCTCGGCTAGGTCTCCTGAGGCTGGATCCCAAGCGACGTAGAGGGGTTTGATTTTAGTGCGAAGGAAATGGTCAGGACAACTGGTGCCGAGTTCGGCGAGGCGGGGAGCATCTTTTGAATTAACGAAGCGGAGAATTTTTTCGTCATCCTGAACGGTGCCGATGAAACGTTTTTGTTGGCTGATTTGACCACGGAGCCATGGGAGAATGGACGCGAAGGTTTTATTGCGCACTTCTTGGTCGAGAGATTTATAACGATCACCGCCGAAGGCTGTGGTATCACCGCCTTTTTCGGAGTATTTTTTTTCAATATAAGCAGAGGCTTTTTCGATGAAGGCTAACGTAAGTTCGTAGCATTTTTTATCGTCGTTATCCCATGAGATGAAGCCATGCTGCCCCATCATGATGGCTTGGGTTTTGGGATTTTTCTTGGAAATATCTTGCATGGCCAAGCCAAGCTCGAAGCCTGGGCGCATCCACGGAACGTAGTCCATTTCACCATTGAAGATTTCTTGAGTAAGTTTTTCGCAGTGGCGGCTTGCCGCAATGGCAATGACGGCGTTGGGATGCATATGATCGACGTGTTTGCCCGGGACGAAGCTGTGGAGCGGCGTGTCAATGGAGGAGGCGCGGGGGTTGAGGTTAAAGGTAGTGTGGAAATACATGGCCACCATTTCATCTTCGGCGGGAGCTTTCAGACCTTTGTCGCTGCGGGCGGCATAGACTTTTTGGAGGCCGAGAAGTTTATCTTGATAGAGGGAGGAGAAATTATCTTTTTTCGAGGTGCGTAAGTCGCCGCCTGAGCCTTTGACCCAGAGGACTTCAACCGGTTGGCCAGAGAGGGGATCTTTTTCCATAATTTTGGAAGAAGTGTTACCGCCGCCTGTGTTAGTGATGCGTTGATCAGAACCGAGACAGTTGGAGCGATAGACGAGTCGTTCTACGGGCGAAAGTTTAGCAGCTGTGACGTCGTTCCAGAGATTGTTAACGTAGTGATACTTCATAAATGATCTAGTGTTATGTTTGTTTGTCTGTGCTTAGTTGGTTATTTGTTGTATTAAAGCATTGACGCTTGCATTTAATCAAGTAAAAACATAAAGAATCCATCAAATCCCATTTACCATGCTCGCATTAGAAAGACATCGCCATATTATCGATTTGGTTCAGGCGCAAGGAAGTATTCGCACAGGCGAGGTGGCGTCGAGCCTTAATGTGACGGAGGAGACGATTCGGCGTGATCTAGAGAAATTGGAATCGGATGGTCAACTCGTGCGCACCCATGGGGGAGCTTTGGTAGCAGAGAAGCATCGCCGCGAATTACCCTTTTATGAGCGTGAAGGAACTCTCATGGAGGAGAAGCGGCGGATGGCGGAGGCGGCCTTACGCAGGATTGAGGCGGGCGACACGATTGCGGTGGATGCTAGCTCGACGGCTTTGCAGCTGGTGAAGTTACTGCCTGATATGCCTCTAACGGTGCTAACTAATGCGATGCAAGTGGTGGTGGAACTTTCTACTCGTGAGCAGGTTAAAGTCATTAGTACGGGCGGGCTCTTACAGCACGGTTCGCTTTCTTTTAATGGTGCGTTGGCGGAGATGGCGTTAGAACGCTATCATGTGAACCGACTTTTTTTTTCCTGTCGTGGAGTGGATCCCGTGCGCGGATTGAGCGAGGCACATGATGAGGGAGCGCGATTAAAACGGAAGATGTTGGAGTTAGCGGACGAGGCTATTTTGTTAGCTGATCATAGTAAGCTTGGGCTGCGTTCGTCTTTCTATTTTGCTGGGGTTGGAGAAGCGGATCTTTTATTGACGGATGCAGGAGCGGATAGGAGTGTGGTAGGGGATCTTGAGAAAGCTGGGCTGAAGGTGCAAATAGTTTAAAAAGATATCTGCGTTTATGAGTAATAGAAAAATATATTTAGCGGTAGATTTAGGCGCTAGCAGTGGGCGCGTTTTGGCAGGTATTTATGACGGGGAAACAATAGAGCTGCGCGAGTTAAATCGTTTTCCGAGCGAAGCCTTTCAAAAAGACGGGAGTTGGCACTGGAAGTTTGACTCCATTTTCTCCCATATTAAAAAAGGCATAGCTTTAGCAACGGCTGAGTATGGGGAAGCAGTGATTTCTTTAGGTGTGGATACGTGGGGGGTGGATTACGGCTTGATTGATGGGGAAGGGAACTTATTAGAGCAACCCTACCAGTATCGCGATAGTCGCACCGATGGGATGATGGAAAAGGCTTATGGGCTTATGCCTAAGTCAGAAATCTATCAGCGGACGGGGATTCAGTTCATGTTTTTTAACACATTATTTCAACTCCTAGGCGAGCAAAAGTCTGGGCGTAGTTTGATGGAGAAGGCTGATCGTTTGTTGTTTATGCCCGACTTGGTAAATTATTTTTTAACAGGCCGTAAGGTCAATGAGCGTTCGATTGCCAGCACGGGTCAGTTATTGGATGCAAGGTCGCAGAGTTGGGATCACGAGTTGTTAAAAGCCATGGGTTTTCCTGCCTCGATATTTGGGGAATTGGTGGAGGCGGGGACGGTGCTAGGTGAATTGAAGCCTGAACTGGCGAGGGAGCTAGGATCAAGCACGCTGAAGGTGGTGGCCGTGGGTTGTCATGACACGGCCTCGGCTGTGGCGGGTGTTCCTGCGTTGGAAGCGGATCCTGTTTTTTTAAGCTCGGGGACCTGGTCACTGATCGGGCGGGAGTTAAGTTGCCCAATCTTAACGACGGAAAGTTTTAAGGAAGGTTTTTCTAATGAAGGTGGGGTTTTAGACACGACTCGATTTTTAAAGAATATCGCTGGCATGTGGCTAGTCCAAGAATGTAAAAAGAAGTGGGACGAAAAAGGGCAGGAAATCAGCTTCGGAGAATTAGTCGAGCTGGCACAGAAGGAGAGTGGGGCTTTAGGACTGATTGACCCAGATGCTAAGGAGTTCCAAGCTCCAGCGGATATGCCAAAGGCGATTGCGGATTACTGTCGGGCGAGGGGACAGGCGGTGCCAGAGAGGCCTGGGCAATTCGTGCGGATGATTCTAGAAAGCTTAGCGGATCGTTATGCGGAGGTGAAAGTTTCGCTAGAAAAAGTGACGGGACGTGAGGTGAAAAAAATCTACATCGTCGGAGGTGGATCGCAGAATCGGCTCTTGAACCAATTAGCTGCTAATGCCACGGGCTGTGAAATCGTAGCGGGACCAGTTGAGGCCACTTCGTTGGGGAATATTTTAATGCAAATGATTGCTAGTGGAGACTTGAAGGATTTAAAGGAAGGTCGCAGATTAGTAGCAAAGTCTTTTGCGGTAGAAACATTTCTGCCAAATATTAAAAATTAAAAACTGTATGAGTGAACTTTTAGATCGGTTAGTGACCTTGTCCCATGAACTGGGTAGGGAAGAAAGAAAACTGGCAATACTTGGTGAGGGCAATACTAGTGCAGACATCGGGGATGGAACTTTTTGGATCAAGGGTTCTGGCAGCTCTCTGGGCACGATGCAGCCGCAGCAATTTTCCCGGGTGAAGCGTCAAGAGGTATTAGACTTCGTGGACAGGGACGCTACGGAACAGGAAGTGCAGGATTTTTTACAGGCCAGTCGAGTGGATGTCTCCCAACCTCATCCTTCGGTAGAGACTTTTCTTCATGCTCTTTGTATGGAGCTAGGTGGGGCGAAGTTTGTCGGACACACGCATACGGAATCTATGCTTTCTATTTTAGCCAGTAAAGCTGGAGCGGAGCCTTTCTTACGACATATCTATCCCGATGTGATCGTGGTGTGCGGGCGTCATGTAGCGGTAGTGCCTTATGTGGACCCCGGTTTGGAATTAGCTCAAGCGGTGCGGGCGGAGTTGATTCGTTATCAAGAAAAACACGGCAAGGGACCGAAGCTTCTCCTGATGGTTAATCATGGACCCGTAGCTTTAGGGCAAACAGAAAAAGAAGTTTTAAATATTTTATTAATGGCGGATAAGTGGGCCAGAGCTTTAAACCAAACTCACGCTTGGGGTGGACCTAACTATATGAGTGAGGTCGATTCTGACCGTATTGATAGCCGACTTGACGAACATTTTAGACGTAAACAAATTTTAGCCGCTAACAAATAAGTAAACCACCAACACAAACAAATTCATGAAAAACCAAACATACAGCTGCTGGCAAGGAAAACTACCCCGTATTGGAATTCGTCCCACGATCGACGGACGTCTGGGCGGTGTGCGTGAGTCGTTAGACACGATTACGTTGAACATGGCGAAGAGTGTGGCTAAATTAATTTCCTCCACCCTGCGCTATCCAAACGGAGAGCCAGTGGAGTGTGTGGTGCCTCCAACCTGTATCGGTGGCGCAGCGGAAGCGGCCTTAGTGGCGGAGCAGTTCCAAAATGAGAATGTAGGTGTTTCCCTAACGGTGACGCCTTGCTGGTGCTACGGTTCAGAAACGATGGATCAAGATCCATTGATCCCGAAAGCGGTCTGGGGTTTCAATGGCACAGAACGTCCTGGTGCTGTATACTTGGCCGCTGTGCTTTCTGGGCACACACAAAAAGGTTGGCCTGCTTTCGGCATCTATGGCCGTGATGTGCAGGATGCAGGCGACACAAAAATCCCAAACGACGTTTCAGAAAAAATCTTACAGTTCGCCCGCGCTGGTTTAGCTGTGGCCTTAATGAAGGGTAAGTCCTATCTAGCCATGGGCGGAACCTCCATGGGTATCGCGGGCTCCATTGTGGATCAAAGTTTCTTTGAGCGCACCTTAGGTATGCGGGTAGAATCAATCGATATGACAGAGTTTATCCGTCGCATGGATAAAGGCATCTACGATCAAGCAGAATATAAAAAAGCACTTGCTTGGGTTAAAAAGAATTGCAAAGAAGGCAAGGACTATAACTCCGCTAAAACGAAACGTGACCGTGCTCACCTCGACAAGGAATGGGAATGGTCCGTGCAGATGGCTTTAATTGCTCGGGATCTCATGATTGGTAATCCAGCGCTAGATGAAATAGGTTACGGTGAAGAAAGCTATGGGCATAACGCCATCGTCAGTGGTTTTCAAGGTCAACGTCAATGGACAGATCATTGCCCAAATGGTGATTTCATGGAAGCGATCCTTAGCTCATCCTTCGACTGGAACGGCATACGCGAACCGTTTATGGTGGCCACAGAAAACGATGCGCTTAATGGTGTGACCATGTTGTTCGGACACCTCTTAACAAACACCGCACAGGTTTTTGCTGATGTCCGCACCTACTGGAGCCCTGATGCGGTCAAGCGCGTGGCGGGTCATAAATTAACAGGCACAGCTGCAGGTGGATTTCTCCATTTGATTAACTCAGGCCCTGCTGCTTTAGATGGATCTGGTGAGCAAAGTGTTAAAGGCAAGGCCGCCATGAAGCCCTTCTGGGATATAACTGAATCTGAAGCGAAAAAGTGTTTAGATGCGACGAGTTGGCACCCCTCTATTACGGAATATTTCCCTGGCGGCGGATGGTCCACTCGTTATACCACGAAGGGCGGCATGCCTGTAACCATCGCCCGTTTGAACTTGGTTTATGGTCTAGGACCGGCTCTACAGATCGCAGAAGGCTGGTCGGTCGAGCTACCTAAAAAAGTTAATGACATCTTAGATCAACGCACTAATCCTACGTGGCCTACGACGTGGTTCGCTCCTCGCACGGGCGGCACAGGTGTCTTTCGAGATGTTTACTCCGTCATGAATGCGTGGGGCGCAAATCACTGCGCTTTGAGCTACGGACACATCGGGTCTGAATTGATCACTCTAGCTTCCATGCTACGCATCCCCGTTTACATGCACAACGTGGCAGAAGACAAGGTGTTCCGTCCAAGTTATTGGACATCTTTTGGAACTAATGACCATCAAGGTGCCGACTTCCGCGCTTGTGAAACACTTGGGCCTCTTTACGGAAAAAGAGGTTAAATTACAAGCCCGTCGTCCTTGACCATTTACCATGAACCAATCCTCATTTATAGATAACCCAGATGTAGTGCTCATCGGCAGCGGTGTCATGTCCGCCAATCTTGGAGCTATGCTGAAACGTTTAGAGCCTAAGCTCAAAATTCAGCTCTATGAAGTGACAGAAGACTTGGCACAAGAAAGCTCTAACGGTTGGAACAATGCGGGAACTGGGCATGCTGGTATTTGCGAGCTTAGCTACACGCCGAAACGTGAAGCGGATGGTACGGTTAAGGTGGATAAGGCGGTAGAGATATTCGAACAGTTCCAACGCTCAAAAGAATTTTGGAGCTACGCCGTGAGTACGGGCATGATTAATAATCCAAAAGAATTTATTAATCCTGTTCCACACCTTAGCTTCGTGCATGGACAAGACCAAGTGGACTTTCTCCGGGCACGACATGCGGGCATGTCCGCCCATCATTTTTTTGAAGAGATGGAGTATTCTACAGATACAGAAAAAATTCACAAATGGGCACCGCTTTTAACCGAAGGTCGCTCGAACATCCCTATCGCAGCGACTCGTATGATGGGTGGGACGGATGTGAATTTCGGTGTCGTCTCCCACAAGCTCCTGCATTGGCTGGGGCAGCAAGAGGGCTGCGGCATTGCTTGCAATCATCGGGTCGTGGGATTAGAGGAACAGGGGGGTAATTGGAAATTAACCATTCGCAATCTAATGACGAATAAACTCCGTCATAGCACAGCAAAATTTATTTTTATCGGCGCTGGCGGAGGGAGCTTAACCTTACTTCAAAAATCTGGAATCCACGAAAGCAAAGGATTGGGCGGTTTCCCTATCGGCGGGCAATGGTTGGTCTGTGACAAGCCAGAGATCGTAGCTAGACATCAAGCCAAAGTTTATGGACAAGCTCTCGCCACGGCTCCAACCATGGCGGTGCCACACCTAGATACTCGTGTTTTAGATGGAAAGAAGACCTTGCTCTTCGGACCTTTTGCGGCGTGGACGACAAAGTTTCTTCATAAAAAAGGTAGTTACCTAGACTTACCCTTATCAGTTAAATTAGACAATCTGGCCACCCTCATTAAAATTGGTTTATATAATATCGATTTAGTAAAGTACCTGATTCAGCAAGGCACGCAAAGCATGGCGGATCGCATGAAGGTTTTGCACGTCTTCTATCCATCCGCCCAAACTAGGGATTGGAAGTTGATAGATGCAGGCATCCGGGTTCAGGCCATAAAAAAAACAGATGGAGAAGCCGGAATTGTCCACTATGGCACGGAAGTCATTACTAATGCTAGCCGCACGATATCCGCCCTGTTAGGAGCTTCTCCTGGAGCTTCGGTTTCTGTTCACGTTATGCTGGAAGTAATTAAAAACTGTTTTCCTGAACTTCTGAAAACACCAGAAGGCCACTCCCGCATGAAGGAAATGATTCCTACTTATGACGAGGATATTAAAAGGCCAGAATTAGCCGAGCGTTTTAAAGCAGTCAGCCAGAAGACGGATGAGATACTTGAGTTGATATAAATAAGGGCTCTTGCGCTATGGAGCAATCAATCTTGATTTTTCTTAATTAATTGTTTTTTCAGTTCGGCTAACGACTTTTCCATCTGAGCTAATGTGGTTTCAATTTCCTTAATTGAATGAGATTGAGTAGCGGAAGCCTCTTCAGCTTCTTGGTGCATTTCGCTCATGCTGTTCACCACGACACCGATTAGTAGGTTCAGCATAATCATGGTGCCAAAAAGAATAAAGCTGACGAAGTAAGCTGCTGCGATAAGTGGTTGACCGAGGGATTCTCTCGCCAGGCCCATCATTTGATCTCCCCCGAATTGATCGGAGCCATACATCTGGGTTTTCAGGATTTCTGCCCAACCTTCAAGTGTCACGACTTGAAATAGGGTAAGCATGGAGTTTTGAATAGTTCCAAAATGGAGGGGATCATTGAGTCCAAAGAAAACCGTGCCCATGACGGCATACATATAAACTAGTAAGACAAGGAGCAAGGCTACGTAACCCATCGAGGGCACACTACGCAGAAGAGCACCGATCAGAATTTGCAGTCGGGGCAGGACGGATATTAGTCGCAGCACTCTAAGAATTCGAACCAGACGCAGCACGGCGGCGAACTCACTATTTAAGGGAAGAAGGCAGATAGCGACGATAATGAAATCAAAGACATTCCAAGGATCGTTAAAAAAGTGTAGAAAATTTCTTCCGTGGGAAAGGAGTTTTAATGCGATCTCAATGACAAAAATGCCAATGATCATTTTATCTAGTGCATGGAGGAGGTTGCCCCATTTGGCCATGACGGAGGGATACGTTTCCAGTCCCATGACGATTCCAATGAACACAATGATTCCGATGATAAAACGTTGAAACCAAATCGATTCAGTGATGGTGCGGGCGAGGGAGGGCATGGGATTAAGAAAGAGCGTTCTGATGGGAATGCAAGCTTTAGTCGACAAACTCTTGGCACTTAAACGTGGTGCGAGTTGCTGGCTTATCTGGACTGGTTAGGAATCTAGCAAACGATCAACGGCTTCCACAACGTTAGCCCCGCTCCATGCGGCGCCTTCTAGAGTTCCTGGAAGTCCCGTTTGTGTCCAGTCACCAGCGAGGAGTAAATTTTTCCAAGGTGATTTTGCGCTTGGTCGTCTCGTTTCGGTTTCTGGTCGTGCGGCAAAGGTAGCATCTTTAGATTTATAAAGAATGTGGCGCAGAATGGTGCCAGAGCGGGTGCGTGGGAAGAAGCGGTTAATTTCTGACCACATGAGTTTAACAAATTCCTCTTGCTTCATGTCCATCAAGGAACCTGCTGCGCTTACCACGAGGGCATACATATAACCTTTTTCGTGAGTGCCTTTAAGATGGGTGCTGCGGTCGAAGATCCAGTGCAAAGGGGAGTCGAGTAAACCGATAAAGGGTTCTGTAGTAATTTCGCAATCGCAGATGATGTTGAGTGAAATAATCGGGGCGGATTCGATGGCGGCTAAGTCACGAGTTAAGCGTTCTTCTGGTGGTAACAGAGATTTCAGTGTCATCCATGGTAGAGCGGAAACATAGGCGTCGGCCTGAATCACGGCTCCACTGCTGCTGACAAAGGAGTCAATAAAATGTGGAGAAAAATTTACGGAACGAACTCCTTCGTTTAAAAAAATGCGAGAGCCAGTCGAGCGGAGGAAGGCGTCGGTCTCGGGATTAAATAAATCGCTCAGGCCGACTTTACTGGTGTAGATAGCGGCGTCTGATTTAGAGCCGAAGAGGGAGCGGCGAAGTGTTTCGTAAAGCAGAACGGCGCTGGCTGTTTGGCAGGGTTCATTAAGGGCAGCAACGCAGAAAGGCTCCCATAAGGCACGAATACTGTTCTGCGTTTGTCCGTTTTGGGCAAACCATTCCTGAGCGGTTTGTTTGCCTTGTGGCTTCTGCCCGAGTTTCATGACTAAGCCCATACGTGCGATGGCTAGGCGATCCATCCAAGAAAGTTCGCCGTAATTAAGCAGAGCAGTTAATAGATTAAAAGGAGCGGGGAGATTGGAGGCCTTTAGTTTTTGTAAGGCGGAGCCAGGACTGAGGAAGGGGACTTCCATGTCGGGTTGCATGGCGAGTTTATCTGTGATGCCTAGGATTTTGAAGAGGTCTAGGCATTGATGGTAGCAGCCCATGAAAATATGTTGACCGTTATCAAAGGTGAGGCCGGTTTTTACATCGGTGAAGCTGTGGGCGCGGCCCCCGAGGTAGGGACGGCTTTCGTAAAGATCTACTTGATGTCCAGCGCGAGCGAGATGGACGGCTGCGGAAATGCCCGCAAAACCTGCGCCCCAGACGGCAATTTTTTTGGGTCGAGGCCGGTGGATGCGGTTGATGGCGGCACCTTTTTTGGATGCAACTCCAACTGCGATAATCTTTTGAACTTTGTTAAGGCGGGTGGTGTTTGTGCCTTGTTGAAAATGATTTTTCTCCAACTTAGTAAGTAACCGGAAATACACTTCAGTCATGAGTTCAGCGGCGATGAAATTCGGGCGGTCTCCCGTTGGTAATAGGCGAGCGGCTTTGTGGAAGTAGTGGGTGGCTCGGAAATGTTGCATCCGAAAGAGGCGTTGTTTAGCGGGAGTCATTTCGGTGGAACGAAGTTCAGCTTCACTTATTCCGAAGGTGCGGAGTTCTTCTTGTGGTAGGTAGATGCGGTCGTATTTATCTAAGTCCACATTTACATCACGCAGGATATTGGTTAATTGGAAGGCCATACCTAGGGCAATGGCGTAATCCTTTGATTGAGCATGGGTGAAGCCAAAAATTTCTATGGAAACGAGACCAACGGCAGAGGCTACGCGGTAGCAGTAAAGGGTTAGCTCTTCAAAAGTTTCGTAACGATTTTTGTGTAGATCCATTTCTACGCCGTCGAGGAGATCGAAAAAAGGTTGAGGCGGAATAAGGTATTCGTGGATGATATCTTTAAGTTCAAACCCAAGTTCTGTGGCGGGTATGCCTTCGTAACAGGCTTTGATTTCTGAACGTAGTTCATTGATTTGCTGGCGTTTTTCAACTTCGGAAGTGCCCAGTTCATCTACAATGTCATCAGCAATGCGGCAGAAGGCGTAAAAGGTGGACATGGCTTGTCTCTTGGCGGGAGAGAGACAAAAAAAGGAGAGGGCTAAGTTTGATCCACTTTTTTTAGTAATGCTCTGGCTTGAGGTCATGGGTGGGAAAGCTTAGCGGGTAAGAAAGGAACGTAGCAAGAGGGTAAACATATCGAGCTTAGTTAATTTTGGGCGACGGCCGAGGGTATCATAGCGAAGCTGCTCGATTTTTTTTAAGATGGTGGTGCCGCCAAGCCAAGTCATTCGAATTTCCCAAGATAATTTGGTGGAGAGATGTTTGGATAGAGGTTTACCTTGATTGAAAAAATCCCACGTGCGTTTGACTTGAAATTGGATGAGATTACAGAACTCAGGAGATGCTAAGCCTTGGAAGAGCTGAGCCTCGGTTACGTGGAAACGTTTCAGATCTTCTTGGGGGAGATAAATGCGGTCTTTGCCTAAATCGACGGAAACATCCTGCCAGAAGTTAGCGAGTTGCAAGCCGGTGCAAATATGGTCAGAGAGGCAATGCAGTGCGGGTTCGCGGTAGCCATGAAGTAAGAGCACGAGTCGGCCAATGGGATTAGCGCTGCGAGTACAGTAATCTTGGACGTCGCAGAACTCGGCGTAGCGGCGTTGGTGGATGTCTTGCTCGAAGGCGGAGAGGAGATCGTAAAAGAGCTGCGGAGGGAGGTTGTGTTTTTGAATGGTGTCGAGAATGGGCAGGAAAATCCAAGAATATTCTTCAGAGGATTTTTTGCCAGCAAGAGTGGCTTCGAAATCTTGTCGATAGTTTTGTAAAAGTTGGAGGCGTTCCGCTTGGCTCAAGGTTTCAGGATCATTTACTTTTTTTAGTCGAGGATCGGCGTAGCCTTCATCAGCTAAATCATCTGCCACGCGAGAAAAAGCATACACGGCATGGACATGTGGTTGCAGTTCTACGGGCACAAGTCGGCCGACGGGAAAGTTCTCATAGTGAGAGCGAGCCAGAGCCGAGCAACGTTGGTAACCTTCTTTGATCGTTAGTGCCATAAGCAAGACGTCATCATCTCGTAATAAAGCGTGAGATCAAGCCTGAAGGATGGGTCGGTAAAATTTGGATTTAAGACTCAAGGCTAGAGTGCTTTAAGATATCAAGGGTTGCTCTGTCGGTGACTCTTCACTTAAGGCTTCTATGGTCCCTGGGCTTAAGCTAAATAGGTCAACTTTTAGTAGCTCAATCTTTCCGTCATGGTGTTCAACCAAAGCAGAGCAGCTCTCCACCCAATCACCTGCATTATAATAGTCGATCGTGTCTATCTTACGAATGGCCGCATGGTGGATGTGGCCGCAGAGGACGGCATCTACTTGATATTCGCGAGCATAGCGAACAACCGCATTTTCAAAATCGCCTATAAAGCTGACGACATTTTTTACTTCATTTTTTACGTAGGCACTGAGTGACCAGTATTCGTAGCCAAAAAATCGGCGGGCGTAGTTGATCACACCATTGAGCTCTAAGAGTATCTTGTAACCCCAATCTCCGACGTGAGCGAGCCAGCCAAGGTTTTGGATTACTGCATCGAGTTCATGGCCATGAATAACGAGGATACGTTTACCATCGGCTGTGGTGTGGATGTCATTTTTTTTCAAAGTGATTGCACCGAAATGCCCTAGAAAATGACTCACAAACTCGTCATGGTTACCTGGTATATATATGACCGTAGAACCCTTACGAGCTTTACGTAGTAGTTTTTGAACAACGTCGTTGTGTTCTTGGGGCCAATAAATGCCACGTCGCAAGGCCCAGATATCAATGATATCGCCCACCAGATAAAGCGTATCGAATTCATGATCACGCAAAAAATCTAGAACCGCCTGAGCTTTAGAGCCGCGTGTTCCGAGGTGAATATCCGAAATCCATGCTGTGCGGTAATGCGCCATGTGGGTGACAATAACAGAAAAAAAACAAGTGGACACTATGGAGATGTGACAAATAGGTGACGAGATAGGCTATTATTGCCATGCAAGGTAAATTCTGCCTAGACATGTCATTTGATATCACATTTGTTAAGAGTAAAGGGCGTTTTTTATTAGTTGGCATGGGTCTAGCTGAATGGTAGATGTGGATATTGTTATTACAAAAATATTTAACTATAGCAAAAAGCTGGGTTATTCACAAAAAGGACAGACTTTGGTTGAATATGGCTTGATTTTAGCTTTAGTGGGTATATCAACAATAGCGGTAGTCGGCTTATTAAGTGGGTCAATAGGAAACTCATTCAGTAAAATAGTAACCGCTATCACTGATGCAACAAAATAGCAAAAATTTGGATGACGAAAATAAACAAAGGGAAAAAATAATATGATGACAGAAATATACGTCCGGTTCTTAAATAAAATGAAAAGCCGCAAAGGCCAGACCCTCGTTGAGTACGGTTTGATCTTAGCTTTGGTTGCAATTGTCGTTATTGCCGTGATGACGCTTCTAGGCGGCCAGCTGAACAACATCTTCAGTAAGGTAACTAACGCGCTAAAAGCCAGTGGTGGATAGCCGACGGAAGTTAGTATTAATACTAACGATTGTCTTGCTTGAGGCGTTCCCTAACAGGAACGCCTCTTTTTTTTCCTTGCGGAAAACAGTCTAAGAGGCTGACTTAATCAGCGTATGAAAATTTTTCCTCTTTTTTTTCTATTACTGATTAATTCTTTACTAGCGCAGGATTTATTGCCGACCGTGAAAGACACTGTTCCTCAAATTTTATTTCTAGAAGCAGGAGGAAAGCAGGTGAATACTATATTGAGAGGTGAAAATCTCCAAGGCTTACAAAAAATTCAAGTTACGAAGCAGGGTCGACCTGTGCGGGCAATTTTTACTCAGCTTGGACCACCAGAACAGAATCGCCGTGGGATCACATTCATAGCCAGTGAGCAATCTACTTTAGGAACTTTTTATACGCTGCAAGGTTTGACCAAAGAGGGCTCAATCGTAACGATCCCGATGTCCCTAACCATTGTTCCCTTGGGCGACTCACGCGCTACGCTGCCTGATACGGCGACATTGGCCGAGGTGACTCGGGTGCAAAACAGCAGTCGAGTCGTAGTTTCAGAAACCCTTGCTCCCGTGGTAACGAACACGCAACCTAGCCCCCTAATTTTAGCTCCAAACAAGGATAAACAAACCATTATTTTACAAGGCCGGAATTTAGAGGGAATAACCGAAGTAAGGGTGCGCAAAGCAAATAAAAAACCTCTTTACCGTGGAAACCAAGGCTTATTACCCTCTCGCATAACTGAGCGCGGTTTGGAGGTGGATGTAATTGTAGGAACGGGAACGGCTATGGGAAGCACATTTACTTTAGATCTGATGGTTAAGAAATTTCTAGCGGCTTCGATTAGTCTTAGCGTGGGAATACCTGTGGTTGCCACAGTCCAAGAAGTTTTTACAGCACCTTTGCCTAGCGCAGCGAACCCTGTTGAGGTTACAGTAGAAGAAGTGCAGACGCCCAAAGAAATCGTGATACCCCTGAAAAGAAAGACGAACAACACACCATGACTGGGTTATTCCTACGAGATTCTTCCAGAAAATTCTCTTGGGAGTTCTTGGCTTTTTTGGGTCTTAGTTTGATTCCCGTTATTTTAATTTGGATTTTTCGCTATTTCCCGAGCCAAGATCCTTATGCTCATCTTTATACCATCCGTTTACTAGACTGGTGGTGGTCTGACCCTAATTCTTTTCCTGCGTTGTTTGAACCCGTTTTAAGGCCTGTGCCGAATTGGTTCTGCCAAATATTTCTTTGGTTAGGCATGAAATTAGTGGGCTTAGAATTAGCCCATAAATTATTTATAAGTTGTTATTTACTGCTTTTTCCATTGGCTTTTCGATACAATGTAACGGCATTGAAAGAGGTTTCGCCATGGAAGTGTTGGTTCGTCTTCCCGTTTGCGCTCAATCATTATGTTTTTTTTGGATTTTATAATTATATTTTTGGCTTTGTTTTCTTTCTCTTCTTAACAGGGTATCTGTTAAGACTTCCAGATCGGCCTGCAAAGCGTAGTTGGCTCGTGATTGGAGTGTGGTGTACATTGCTCTATTTTTGTCATTCGATTCCGGCGGTATTTGCGGGATTAGCTGTGCTTTTAAAGTTTCGCCGTGTGCTCTGGCAGGAAAGACTGGGGATTGTGGGTTCTTTGCTGCCACTGGGATTATTGATTCTTGTTTTTATTATAAACTCCACAGAGTCCCAAAAGTCTTGGCAGCCCCTTGAGCAAACAGTGCAACAGTTGTTTTATATTGGTGCATTTTTTCCTTTTTCAAATACAGCGGAGATAATTGTGGTGATATGGGCTGTGTTAATTGTCCCAGTCTTTATAGTAAATATTATCAATAAGCGATGGATAAAAGATGAGAATTCATTCTTTTTTTATACCATAACTTTTATCTCATTCTTACTTTGTTTTCTTGCACCCAACCGATCTTCTGGAGGTGATATTATACAGTATCGATTAACACTACTGCCATGGCTTTTTATGGTCCTCGGGCTGGCGGTTCGTCAGAAAGGCATTCTAATTATATTGATTTTTGTTTCTCTGACAGTTTATGCACATCAGCTTTCAAGGTTTTGGACAGTGGCTGAGGCATCGCAGACCGAGTACAATGCCTATCAAGAGGTCATGTCACTTGTACCCGACCGCGCGGTGGTTTTAAATTTTAATGAAAACACGTACGGAGTAGATGCGGAAGGCCATAAACTCGGAGGTATGACAGAACTATATGCGCATGCTCACGCTGTAGTGGCTTTGCAAGATTCTTTACCAATTCTCTTGAATTATTATCAAGGCAACTGGCCAAATACTCCTTTTCCCTTTAAGTTTAAATATCCACGTAACTGGACAGTTCAGGATGCTGCTACCTTAACACCGTGGGAAGCCAAGAATAGGGTGCGGGTGGATTATTTGGTTATTCAAGGACACATTACTCCAGAGTTACTCCTAACTTGGGAGGAATTTTTTGAGCCTGTGGCTGGGGCGATTGCTCCTAAGGGATTTCATATTTTAGCCCGAAAGAAGTAAGATGAAAATAGGTTTGCGTGATTATGTATTGAAGGCTTCCAGCACGCATGAGCTTTTTTCGCAAAGTGTCTTGATTGGGTTTCAGGGTGTGGAAATGGTTCTAACACGGGCAGATTTATTGAAAAGCGATCGTGAGCGACTTGAAGAATTATTATGTGCCAAGATTTCTACTGGCTTGCTTATACCAAGCCTTTCGTTGAGCCATCATAATTTAGGTGGCATTTCCAATGAAAATCCCGCCGAAGTGGCGATGGCGGTGTCGGAATTGCGCCGTTGTTTAGAGTGGGGAGAGGCACTTGGTGCAAAGGTCGTGCTGCTTCCTTTTTTTGGGCAGGCCACGTTGCGGGATTCTACCGCAAGAGAACGAGCTCTAAAGGTTTTATCGGATTTATGTCCAGAGGCAGAGCAGATGGGTGTGACCTTGGCGTATGAGGGAGATTTGATGTCAGGAGAAATTCAGCAAATGGCGAAGGTGTTGAATTCACCAGCTTTTCGCTGCTACGTGGATTTAGCGAACCCTCTCGTTTACGGTCGTGACCCCGTAGAGGAGCTTAAAGGTCTGGAAGGTTTAGTCGCTTCGGTTCACATAAAGGACTTTCAGACTGTGCTTGGGGATAGTCGCCCAGGTGAGGGAAGAGTGCCTTTACCCGCCTGTGCAGAGGTTTTACGTAGGATGGGATATGATGGTTGGCTCATTTTAGAGACGCCTCCAGCGGAGGCTTCTGCGGTGCAACGTGACTTGGATTATGTGAGGGAGTTTTTTCTGTGATTCAAACCGTCACAGGTGAGTTAAAGCCTGAGCACTTGGGTCGCTGTTATGCTCACGAGCATGTGATCATGGATGCGAGTTATGCTACGCAAATTTTCCCTGAGCAGTGTTTAAATTCAGTCGAAAATGCAGTGAAGGAACTAGAGATGTTTCGTGATTTAGGTGGCTCTGCCATGGTGGAGGCGACACCGTGCGGGATAGGACGGAATATTAGAAAATTAGTGGAAATTTCCCAACGCAGCGGGGTGCGGATTATTGCTTCAACGGGCTTGCACCTAGATAAATACTACAGCCCAGGTCATTGGTCTCGGTTTTATTCGCAGGAAGAATTGGTGGAGCTTTTCGTGGCGGATATAGAGGATGGAATAGACTTTTACGATTATGCTGGGCCTTTAATAAAACGTTCTACGGCTAAGGCAGGGATGATCAAGGTGGCATCTGGCTTGAATCAATTGACACCTCGTGAGCGAGAGATTTTTCGTGCAGCCGCAGCGGCGCATCGGCGAACGGGGTGTCCGATGATGACGCATACCGAGCAGGGGACAGCGGCCGATGAACAGATTTATTTGTTGAAGAATGAGGGTGTCGAGTTGAGTCGAGTCATGCTTTGTCATTTAGATCGTAAGCCTGACCTAGAGTTGCATCGCAGCTTGTTAAAGAAGGGTGTTACTTTGGAATATGATAGTGCGTTTCGTTGGAAGGGGAGGGAGGATAATCCCACCTTGGAATTGTTGAAGGTTTTAGTTCATGAGTTCCCAGATCAGTTAGTCTTGGGGATGGATGCGGCACGGCATGCTTACTGGAAATATTATGGGGGTGCTCCTGGGCTAGGATATTTATTGTCCGAATTTAAAGAGCTTATGTCAGATGCGGGTTTAGGAGAGCTATTCATAGATAAGTTATTTGTAAAAAACCCGGCACGAATTTTAAATTTCGGTGAGCGTATATCTATATAAGAAACGTCTTGAGCAGCGTAAGCTTGTAAAATGAAGGTTAGCTGAATTACACTCAGAAAGCCTCAAGTTGAAACAGAAAATTCCAAAACCATGAAAACTATGCACTCTGTTCACGAGACTTTTAATCTCGTTTTATACTTACCTGTTTTCTTATTCTTATGAGTAACACAAATTTTGTTAACTCTAATGCAGCCACCGAGGACTTTGAGTTCAGTGCTTTAGAAAAAGCAGTAAATTATCGTCAGTCTCTTATGAGGGAGTTTGAGCCTTTTCTTAAAGGCCAAGTCCTAGAAGTGGGTTCTGGTATTGGGCAAATGACGCAGCTTTTACTTACAAAAAAGAGTGTAGAAAATGTGCATTGTGTAGAACCTGAACAATTATTATTTGAGCGGTTAAAAGCGAAAGGCTTTATGGCTAGATTAACATGCGGCACGATCTTGAATGTTCCTGAGGTGAATTATTATGATGTGGTTTTCAGCGTTAATGTCTTAGAGCATATTGAAGAGGATAGGCAGGAGTTAAAATGTTATGCTGATAAGCTCAGGGAGGGCGGTCGTTTATGTCTTTTAGTCCCAGCATGTCCCTCTATTTATTCGCCTATAGATAAAAGCTTCGGACATTATCGTCGCTACACTAAAAAAAATCTGACAAAGATAGTTTGCGCTGCTGGTTTACAAATTGAACATATTCATTACTATAACAGCGTAGGATATGTGGCGTGGTGGCTTAGTTTTTGCGTTTTAAAACAGATGTCTTTTAAAGCCTCAAGCGTTTTTTTCTATGATCGTCTCATTTTTCCTATGGTTCATGCGCTGGAATATTATGTGCTTCGCCCGCCTTTAGGGCAAAGTTTGCTCGTAATCGCAAAAAAGTAGGCTGATGAAGACGCTTGATTCAAAAAGGCTACTCCCGATCCTTTTAAGGGAAAAATAAGCGTCCGCTAAGTAAGTAATCTGACTGTGCTTTGGCGAATAATTAGCTGCATTATTTGTATTTCAAAAAAACTTATACGATTCCTGCAGCTAGTGTTTATGAGCCAAGGAGAGGCAAAGCCGCTTTAAATTTTAATGCGACATGGTCTCATATCAGAACGGCATTGACAAGGCATCCTTGAGATGAGAATTCATGTTCGGTAAAAATGATAATTAGTAACAAAACAGGTCTTATAAGTTGCACAACTAACTGTGCAAAAAAGATTGTTTAAAATAATTATTAAGGAACATTGTAGGACAGATGGCAAATATTTTCCCGACTTGGACGAAGTGGCTACCGCTCAAACTGGTTATCGCAATGCTCTGCCTAGGCACGATGACGGCGGTGGCTGTTACTTATTACTTCACTCCCAAATATACCCGAGTAGGTTATCAACCCATCCAACCCGTCAGCTTCGATCATTCCCTACATGTCAACCAACTCGGTATCGACTGCCGTTACTGCCATCAATCGGTTGAGGTATCTGGCACGTCTAGCGTTCCCTCAACGCAGACCTGCATGACTTGTCATACGCAAATAAAAAAGCAGAGTCCTAAGTTGGAAATTGTTCGCAGTAGTTGGGCTACGGGCGAGTCTATTCCTTGGGTGAAGATTCACAAAGCGCCTGACTATGTTTATTTCAATCATGCCATTCACGTGAACAGTGGAGTCAGTTGTTACAGTTGCCATGGCCAGATAAATCAAATGGAGGTCGTGTGGCATGACCAGCCGCAAAGCATGGGCTGGTGTTTAGAATGTCACCGCCATCCTGAAGGTAATGTTCGTCCTAAGGATCAGGTCTATAACATGGACTGGCGAGCCGAGAGTCCTTCGGTGCAACGTAAAGAAGGTCAGAAATTTGTAAAGGAATGGAATATTAACCCGCCCGTAAATTGTGCAGCCTGCCATCGCTAAGACCTCATGAAACGCATTGTTGAACATCCTCCAGAAACTGGTGCCGCAAAAGCTTATTGGCGCAGTGTCGAAGACTTTTCCCATACAGAACAATTTCAAGGTTGGCTTAAGACCGAATTCCCTCAGGGTGCGGCCGAGTTCTGGGGAGATGGTGTTTCTCGTCGGAGTTTCTTACGTTTGATGGGAGCTTCCATGGCTTTGGCTGGGCTGGGCTTGTCAGCCTGTCGTCGGCCTGAGGCGCATATTTTACCTTTCACAAAAACGCCGGAGTGGCAGATCCCCGGTAAAACCTTAAACTACGCCACAAGCCTACCCCGTCGTAATGGTGGCGCACCTCTCCTCATTACGAGCTACAGTGGTCGTCCTATTAAGATAGAAGGTAATCCTTTGCACGAGGCCTGTAAAGGTAAGAGCGACTCCCTAGCTCAGGCTTCGATTCTCAATCTTTATGACCCTGACCGCTCCAACAGGTTTCTAAAAAACGGTAAAAATATTTCTTCTGCAGATGCTATCAAAGCTCTCGCTGAATGGAAAAAATCATGGCAAGCCAATCAAGGTAAAGGTTTAGCTATTCTTTCTGAAGATAATCTTTCTCCGACGGAAGATCGTCTCCAAGCAGAGCTCTCCGCTAAATATCCTGCCGCCGTGCGTGCCGTTTATGAGCCTGCGACTACAGGCTTTGCTCAAGCCGCAATCGAAACCGCTTACGGTAAAGGCTCCATTATCCGCTACAATTACGAGAAGGCTAAAGTCATTCTCTCCCTCGATGCGGATTTCCTCACAGGCGATGAAGCTACTTTAGCTTCCGTGCGTGGTTTTGCTGATGGCCGGCGCATGGAGAATGCTGATTCCCCGATGAACCGCCTCTACGCTATCGAGAGTCGTTACACCAACACAGGAGCCGCCGCAGATCACCGCCAACGCTTGCCTGCCAGCCATATCGCAGCCGTGGCAGCTAAATTAGCAGAACTAGTTGGCGCAAAAAGTTTGCCTATCTTCCAAGCCCTTCCTGAGTTGCAAATGGATCCAAAGTGGATCATAGAAGCGGCCAAGGATTTAATGTCAGCAGAAGGCAGAGCACTCGTGGTAGCTGGATCCAATCAGCCCGCCAGCGTTCATCTCGCTGTCGCCGCCATCAACGAAGCGTTAAAGGCTCAAGGCATCACCTTTGAAATTTACAAAAGACCCCGACCAACCTCACTCAGCATCGTTGAGCTTGCCGACGTAATCAAGTCTGGACAAATCACCGATCTCGTCATCCTCGGTTGTAACCCTGTTTATAACGCTCCCGCCGACTTGAACTGGACCGAGCTACAGAAATCCGTTAACATGGTCATTCGCCTCGGTGCCTATGAAGACGAGACTGCAGCTCTTTCCACGTGGCATTTACCTCAAGCGCATTATCTCGAAACATGGGGAGATTCGGTATTACAAGATGGCTCCCACGGTTGCATGCAGCCTTTAATTCTGCCTTTGTACGATGGCATTTCCTCTTCCCAATTTTTAGCCTACCTCCTCGATGCCCCTGCAGGAGTAGATAAAGTCTGGGTAGACGGCCCCGAGCTTGTCCAAGAAACTTTTAAAACCAAGGTTGCCGCTTTTGCCACGACCTACGCTTTCGATAATGCCTGGAGTCTTTTCGTGCGCGACGGATTTCTAAAAGATTCCAAACCTAGAGCGCAAGCTTCGCCATTTGTTTTTGCTGGTGCCAGCATGATCGCTGAGACACGTATCGCCAGCCCGCAAGCATTGAGTAAAGACAATCTCGAAGTGGTTTTTATCACGGATACAAAAGTGGATGACGGCCGCTATGTTAACAACGGTTGGCTTCAAGAGTTACCCGATGGCATCACAAAATTGACGTGGGATAACGCTGCCCTCATGAGTGCTAAAACGGCGGATGAACTTGGAATTTATTCTGGTGTTCACGTTAAGGGAATAGTCGCAGGTTTAACTGATGCGGGCATTTACTTTTCCGACGTGATTACTCTCACCGTGGATGGACGCAGTTTGGATATCCCTTTCCTCATCGTGCCAGGACATCCTGACTACACCCTTACCTTACCACTCGGCTATGGCCATGAGAAAACAGGACGCGTTGGCCAAGGCGTCGGCTTCAACGCTTACAAACTACGCACTAGCCAAGCCCCTGCTATTTTAACTAATGCTACAGTCATTAAAACTTCCGCCCCGCGCTATAAATTCGCCATTACTCAAGAGCATTGGAGCATGGAAGGCCGTGATATCGTCCGTGAAGCTCCCATCGCTTATTATAAAGAAAACCCCGGATTCGTCCGAGCTCTCGGTATCGAAAGTCATACCCCAGAGAATATTACTTTCTACAAATCACCACCTTTTGATTATGAAAAGTATCATCAGTGGGGCATGTCCATTGATTTAACTACTTGCATCGGTTGCAACGCTTGTGTCATTGCTTGCCAGAGTGAAAACAATATAGCTATCGTCGGTAAAGACCAAGTCGCTAAAGGCCGTGAACTAAGTTGGATCCGGATCGACCGTTACTTCTCTGGTTCCCAACGTGACATTGAAATGGGTAAAGGCGTTATCCCGAGTGATCCTGAGATGATTCTTCAACCCGTTACCTGTTTGCACTGCGAAAACGCACCATGCGAGACCGTTTGCCCGGTCAATGCCACCGTCCACAATGAGGAAGGTCTTAACGTCATGGTCTATAACCGTTGCATCGGTACACGTTACTGCGCCAATAATTGCCCCTACAAAGTTCGCCGCTTTAATTGGTTTGATTACAATCAACGTCAACTCGACCAGCTTTATTGGGGCCCACTCGGTCCGAAAAAGGTCGAAGAAACTATCAAGCTTTCTAAGAACCCTAATGTCTCTGTTCGTATGCGCGGCGTCATGGAAAAATGTACATTCTGCGTGCAACGGATCGAGACTGCTAAGATCGATCATAAAATCCTGACCAAGCGCACAGAGCGTAAAATCCCTACCGATAGTCTGCAAGTGGCCTGCCAACAGGCTTGCCCAGCAGACGCCATTGTCTTTGGTGATCTATCCGATCCTAACAGCCGTGTGACAAAACTTAAAACACGTGAGCTTGACTACAGCCTATTAGATTATTTAAACACCAGACCCCGTCTAACCTATCTAGCTCGTGTCCGTAATCCTAACATGCGTATGCCTGGTGCAGAACTAGTTGGAATGAGCCTTGTTAATGCTCGTATCCATCACCATGCTGAAACAGAAGGGCACGGAGAAGAAGGCGCAGCACACGGCGACACTAAAGCTCATGGACATGAGGCCGAAGCAAAACCAGCGGAACATGGATCTAAACATTAAGTGATATGAGCGAACAATCATCAACCTACTTTGGGCCAGCCAAGGGTAACATCCTTGAACGCCGTCCTTTGGTTTCTAATAATCGTAGCATGGGTTGGATCACCGCTCACATTGCGGGGATGCTCGAGGGTAAGATGCCTATGTGGTGGCTGATCGCCGTTGTCATCACTGGGGTATGGGCCTTGCTCGTTCCCTTAGAATTAACCTATCTCGTCAGCACAGGAGTTGGTATCTGGGGGTCGAATCAACCCGTCGCTTGGGCTTGGGACATAACCAACTTCGTCTTCTGGATCGGTATCGGTCACGCTGGAACCTTGATCTCGGCTATTCTTTTTTTGACTCGTCAAAAATGGCGCACTTCCATCAACCGTGCGGCGGAAGCCATGACTATTTTCGCCGTGATCTGTGCGGGTATCTTCCCCGCCTTCCACGTCGGCCGTGTGTGGATGGCGTGGTATCTCGCACCTATTCCTAACGCTAACGCCATCTGGCCTAACTTTAAAAGCCCGCTCCTTTGGGACGTTTTTGCCGTTTCTACTTATTTTACGGTTTCGTTAATTTTCTGGTATATCGGACTGGTTCCTGACCTCGCCACCATCCGCGATCGTGCCACGGGTAAGTTTCGTAAATTCATCTATGGCGTAGCTGCTCTGGGCTGGCGTGGGGGTAATCGTCAATGGCGCCACTATGAAAAAGCTTACTTGATTTTAGCAGGTATCTCTACGCCCCTCGTGCTTTCCGTTCACTCCATTGTGTCCTTTGACTTTGCTACCTCCGTCATCCCTGGCTGGCATACGACGATCTTCCCGCCTTACTTCGTGGCAGGAGCTATTTTCGGCGGCTTCGCCATGGTCTTGACGCTCATGATCCCCGCCCGCGCTATCTTCGGTCTGCATGACATGATCACTCGTAAGCATATTGATAACATGGCTAAAATCATCGTTCTTACTGGATCCATTGTCGGTTACGCCTACTTGATGGAGCTTTTCATTGCATGGTATAGCGGAAATCCGAACGAATGGTGGGCCTTCCTTCATAACCGTATCCATCCTGAGGCACCTTACGCCTGGGCTTATTGGTCTATGATGTTTTGTAACGTGATCGCCCCACAGCTCTTTTGGTTTAAGTGGTGTCGCACGAACATTCTCGCCGTCTGGATTATTGTGCAATTTCCAAATATAGGCATGTGGTTTGAGCGTTTTGTTATTATCGTTACATCCTTACATCGTGACTTCTTGCCCTCTTCTTGGGGTATGTTTGTGCCGTCTGTTCATGACATCCTTCTTTTCTTCGGCACCTTTGGTTTGTTCCTATTCTTGTTCTTACTTTTCTTAAGATTTTTACCAGCCATTACGATTTTCGAAGTTAAAGCCGTGCTGCCTGAGGCAGATCCGCACTACGTCGATCCTCATGCGAAGGGACATCAACACTAATCGCATATGAAAGATGATCAGAAAAAAATTCACGGTATTGGAGCCGAATTTAACAACGCTCAAGAACTCTATGTAGCCGCTAAAAAACTGCGCGCATCAGGTTTCAAGCGGTGGGACGTTTTTTCTCCATACCCTATTCACGGCATGGATGACGCCATGGGACTCCCTAACTCTAAAGTCTCCTTCTTCTCTCTTTGTGGAGGCATCGTGGGAGCCGCCACAGCCTTCTTCCTTATTTGGTACACCTCAGGGGTGGAGTATCCCTTAGTAGTGCAAGGTAAACCGCACTTTGCCTTTGAGCCGACTTTTCCAGTCTTTTTTGAAATAACGATTCTTCTGACGGCGTTCTTCACCGTGGGAAGTATGTTGGTCTTAAATTTCTTGCCCCGCTATTATCACCCCGTTTTCAACTGGGATCGTTTTGCTAAAGTTACGGACGATAAATTTTTTGCCGTGATCGAGTCGTCGGATCCGCTCTTTCATGAGGCAAAAACAAAAGCACTTTTGGAGGATTTAGGTGGCACGCATGTGACGCTCATTGAGGAATAACATGAAAGTTTTCTTTTTTAGTTTATTAGTAGCCATTGTGGCCGTAGTAGCCATAGCGGGTTTGCGCGGCACAAAGACAACCTCGACCCCGGTTGAGATTTTTCCCGACATGGATCATCAACCCAAGGCCAAAGCTCAAACAGAGAGTCGTTTTTTTGCGGATGGTCGGAGCGACCGTCTTCCCGTCTCAGGCACCATCCCGTCGAAGGTTCCCGTAGAAGAGCCGTATAAAGTAACAGGAAAGATTGAAGGTTATTGGGGCGACGGTATTCCATCAGAAGTCACCACAGAATTTCTAGCTCGCGGTAAAGAACGTTACATCATCAACTGTGCCGTATGCCATGGAGATACTGGGGCTGGGAATGGCATCACCAGTCAATACGGTCTCGTGGGATCGGCTAATTACAACACCGACCGCTTACGCCAAGTTCCAGATGGTTACCTTTATAACGTAGTCGTGCACGGTAAAAATAACATGATCGGATTACCGCATATTCAATTAGAAGATCGTTGGGCCATAGTGGCCTACATCCGTGTTTTACAACGGGCTGGCAACAGCCGCATTCAGGACGTCCCTGAAGAAGAAGCTAAAAAACTTTTGAGCCCATGAGTGAACATACCTTACAAGCACCTAAAGAAGAGCGTTTAAATGTGACAAAGTTAGGGATCATTCCCGTTGCTTTGCTCGCACTGAGCGTCGTATTGTTAGGCTTTAGCCTTCTCTTCGGCTATTTCTTCAATCCACAACAACTAGCTTATTCTTGGTTGGTATCCTTCATGTGGGTTTTCACTATTAGTGCAGGCTGTTTCTTTTGGGTTTTAGTCCATCATGCGGTGGATGCGGATTGGTCTGTCGTCGTCCGTCGTATTATGGAAACTATCGGCTCACTTTTCTTTCCATGGATTTTATTATTGTTTATTCCCATGTACTTTATGGTTCCACTGATTTATAAATGGTGGACGATCAAACCTGGAGTGGATTTCCTCCTTGATCACAAAGCCGCTTTTCTCAATCACCAGGTTTTCTGGGGTAAAGCCGCTTTGTATTTCCTTTATTTCGGTTTTGCCACATGGTTCATGCGCCGCATCTCCATTCAGCAAGATGCCACAGGCGATCCTTTTTTAACCATAAAAATGCGTAAATATGCTTATGGTTTTATGCCTCTGTTTGCGGTTCTCATTACCTTTGCTTTCCTAGATTGGATCATGGGGTTGAATCATCACTGGTATTCTACCATGTTTGGAGTTTACCTTTTCGCAGGCACTGCGGGTGGTGGGATAGCCATCACCATCTTGGTCAGCAACGCCCTTCGTGCCGCTGGTTATCTCAAAGGAGTGGTTACGGTTGAGCACAACCACATCATGGGCAAGCTGCTCCTAGCCTTCACTATCTTTTGGGCCTACACAGCATTCAGCCAATACATGCTGATCTACTACGCTAACATTCCTGAAGAAACCATTTTCTATGTTCACCGCAACACGAACAGTTGGCTTTACGTGAGTATCTTTATCGTCTTTGCTCGTTTTCTCATCCCTTTTATCATGCTCTTGACCCAACCAGCTAAACGGAATCCTTTCCGTATTTGTTTCACGGCGGCGTGGATACTTGTTATGCATGTGGTAGATTTACACTGGTTGATTATGCCACAAATGCAAATTTTTCAAGCGATCAAAGCAGGGCACCCCCATGGCGCAGCAGAGTATTTACACTTTGCCCCTCATATCTTAGATTTAACCGTTTTAGTGGGGATGATCTGTCTCTTGGCTTTTGTCTTCCTCCGCCGTTTCTCTAAAGCTTCTATTTTTCCCGTGCGTGATCCGCGTCTCTTTGATTCTGTCACGCTAACTAACTAAACTTATTAATTTAACCATGGCTAACGAAGAAATTTTTTTTAAAAAGTCTGTCCCCACGTGGAAGGTAGTGGTCTGCTCACTTCTTGGATTTATCCTGCTGAGCAGTGCGGCGTTGATCGTGCGTAATTATTTAAATGAACCTGCCGTGGTAGATCAAAAAATAGTGGATGAACGGGTGGAACGCTTGAAGAAATTACGGGAAGAAATGGTGCAGGCTAAGACCCAATACGCATGGGAAGACAAAGCTACTGGCGTTGTCCGCATCCCTCTGGAAGCCGCCCTTAACCTCGCACTCCCAGAAATCCGTAATCGAGTTTTACAGAAATCTAATGTATTAGTGGATCCCATTGTAGCAGCAGCTCCCGCCACTGCCGTCCCAGCTGAAGCGGCCCCCGGAGTGAAAAAATAATATGGTTTTATACTATATTCTCATGCTCGTATCCCTCGTAGTTTTGGGCGGCAGCGCCGTCTATGCTCTTTACTGGGCTGCTAGTCATGGACAATTCAAAAAAATGGAGCAAAACGCCACCACTATTTTTGATAGCGACGAGCCCGTGGGCGAACCGACTGATGCCTTCCCTGGAATAGATTTAAAAAAAGAAATCGAGCATCGCGCCAAGGCCAAAGAAAAGAGTAAGAAAGTTTAGTATGTCAAAAAATCTCTATGGAACACCCACGGATTCTACTGATGCCCAAGAACGCGCATTAGTGGACGCTTCGTGCCGCATTCCCGTTTTACTGTTCATTGCTAGTTCTGTCTTCTGGCTGCTTGTAGGGACGGTCTTCGGTTTAATTGCTTCCATCAAATTACATAACCCCCATTTCTTGATCGAACTACCACGATGGTTCGCTCTCTACCTCGACAAGTTTTCACCCGATGGAACAGTCGACTTTATTAACGCCATGTTGACTTTTGGTCGCGTGCGCCCAGCTCACTTAAATATCGTAGCCTACGGCTGGGCCTCGGCCTCGGCTCTCGGAGTAGCTATCTGGTTGATGGCTCGACTTTGTCGGGCACCACTACGTTTCCCAGCCTTAGTAACGGCCGCCATGGTGTTATGGAACATTGCTATTGCCATTGGAACCATCGCTATCCTCGGCGGTAAAAGCACATCAATTGAATGGCTAGAGTTTCCAAGTTACGTCAGCTTAATGCTTTTCGTTTCTTACGCCCTCATTTCCATCTGGGGCGTAAACATGTTCGTGCATCGTAAACCTGGACACGTTTATGTTTCTCAATGGTATATTATGGCGGCACTGTTTTGGTTTCCATGGCTTTACGGCACCGCCAATTTATTGTTAATCTTTGCACCCATTCAAGGATCTTCCCAAGCCATTGTTAACTGGTGGTATGGACATAACGCTCTGGGCCTCTGGTTCACCCCGATTGGTTTAGCCGCTGCTTATTATTTTATCCCAAAGGTCATTGGACGCCCTGTTCATAGCTACTATCTTTCCGCTTTTGGTTTCTGGGCCTTAGCTTTATTTTATAGTTGGAATGGTGGACATCACCTTATAGGTGGGCCGCTCCCTGCGTGGCTGATTACGTCTAGCATCGTAGCCAGTTTGATGATGTTTGTGCCCGTCCTCGTGACGGCCATCAACCATCACATGACAATGAAGGGAAACTTCCACATGTTGCATTACAGCCCGACCTTACGCTTTGTCGTCTTCGGCGCTATGTCCTACACTTTAGCAAGTCTTCAAGGTAGCAGCATGGCCTTTCGTTCTTGGAACTCGTTGACCCATTTTACTCATTACACGATTGGGCATTCTCACTTAGGGTTGTATGCCTTTTTCACCATGATCATGTTTGGCTCCATCTATTACATTGTGCCTCGACTAACCCGCAGAGAGTGGCCTTCGATCACCTTGATTAAAATCCATTTCTGGGGCTCGGCTTATGGTATCATCCTTATGGTGTTGGTTCTCAGTGTAGGAGGGGTTGTGCAAGGCTGGATGATGAATAACCCGCAGATTCCCCAAAATACTTTTGAAAATATCCTTAAAATCACGAATCCTTACCTTTTCGCCCGCAGTTTATCGGGAGCCTTGCTCATGGTGGCGCACATCGCCTTCGCCCTTAACCTAACGCTTATTCTTCTAGGCTGGGGAAAGAAAACTGGCGGCCCAACGCTCTTTAACCAACTCGAAGCTAGCGAAGAAGCTAAACCTAAGGAGTCCACACTATGAATAGTCTGAGAACCTTATTTATAGGCTTCACCATTACGTTCACTTTAGCATGGTTAGGTTTAGTTATTATTCCTTATTTTCAATTAGGTCAACTTGCCCCGCAAGTGGATGAAGACGCTGGCATGTCCTATCCTCTCATCCGCAGTGGATTGGCTGAACGTGGCAAACAAGTTTATCAAGCTAACGGTTGTATCTATTGTCATTCCCAGCAGGTTCGCCCAATGGATGCCGACCCTATCAAAGGCCGTGGTTGGGGACCACGCCGCACCGTGGCGCGTGACTACATTTACGATAAACCCCATCTCCTAGGCACGATGCGCACGGGACCTGATTTGACCAATATCGGCAAACGCCAACCCAGTGCAGACTGGCATCACGCCCACCTTTATGCACCTCAAAGCATGGCTGAATATTCCGTCATGCCTCCTTACCGGTACCTTTACACGGTGCAAAAAATCAAAAGTACCCCTAACCCTAAAGCCGTTAAATTAGCTAAAGGTTATCAGCCTGAAGAAGGTTACGAAGTTATTCCTACTCCTGATGCCATCGCCCTCGTGGCTTACCTTCAAAGCATGGATCGCACCTACGCATTGCCCGAAGCACCCCTACCTAAAGAATGAGCACGCACGACGAACATAATCCAGCACCGCAACACTCTGAGGATCATGATCCACAGCTGTTGGGTATTGACTACTCTGAGCAAAATAATGTTTCTCAGATCCATGAGACGCTTTTGCGCGAAAAACCAGAGCCTTCTGACGGCATGGAACCCGTTCCTATTTTGTTGATTGCTATAATCGCTTTTGTTTTTTCCATCGGCGGTTTCTATGGTGGTAGATATTTTTCCAGCACCGATCCTATGGTCTATGATGAAAATCCTGGCTCCTCTATTGTTGCCGCAGCTAAGGCAGGTGGCCCTACTACGGAAGTGGCTCTCGATCCTATTGCTGATTTAGTTAAACTGGGAAAAAGGCAATACAGTAATAATTGTGCATCTTGCCATCAGCCCACGGGGCTGGGATTAGCTGGCCAATACCCTCCCTTAGCCGGTTCAGAATGGGTCGTAGAAGCAGAGCGTCCGTTAATCGCTATTCTCGTTCACGGTTTACAAGGCTCCGTCGATGTCAAGGGTCAAACTTACAACGGTGCCATGCCTGCATGGGGTAAGAGCATGAGCGATCGTCAGATCGCCGCTGTGCTAACCTACATTCGCCAGGAATGGGGGAACGCCGCTGGCCCGATTTCGCCTGACCAGATTAAAGCGATCCGTACAGAACTAGAAGGACGCGCTAAGGAATGGTCAGAGGCCGAACTGAAAGCTTTACCTAAAGGTCCTGTTCCAGGCGGATTGACTGCCGCCGCACCTGTCGCTGCAAAGAAGTCGTAATTTGAGCTCAGTCATGTATAATGTCGCACGAAGCGTTTTAAAATTCAAAGTATCTCATTATGGAAACCAACATTAACCACTCCAACGCCCACACTTCTCACGACGATCAGGGTCACCATGAACATCAGGAACTTAAGTTCTGGCAAAAATATATTTTCTCGGTAGATCATAAAGTCATCGGCATCCAATACGCCATCACGGCTCTCTTGTTCCTTCTCCTGGGCTTCGCCCTCATGGGTTACATGCGTTATCAACTAGCCTATCCCGACACCGCAGCGCCTTACGGTTTTGGTAAAGCCCTGACCGCCCTCGTTGGTCAAGAAATGGCTCCTGACGGTAAAATGTCGGGTGCCCTTTATAATTCTTTCGGTGCCATGCACGGCACCATCATGGTTTTCCTGGCGATTGTTCCTCTCGCTGTCGGTGCCTTCGGGAACTTCGTCGTTCCGCTGCAAGTGGGGGCAGGGGACATGGCCTTTCCCAAACTAAATGCCGCTAGCTATTGGACCTACCTACCAGGAGGCGTCATTATGTTGATCAGCTTCTTTGTGCCTGGAGGTGCCGCTAAATCAGGCTGGACTTCCTATGCCCCGCTCTCAGTAATCTCCGACCACGGCCCCGCTTTCCACCCCATAATGAATGGGCAAACTTTATGGCTCATTGGCATGACGGTGCTAATCTTTTCCTCCCTACTCGGCTCCGTCAACATGATCGTTACGATCGTTCAGCTTCGTGCTAAAGGCCTAACTTGGATGCGTCTTCCTTACTTCGTCTGGGCTCAATTTGTTACCGCTTTCCTTTTGCTCTTAGCCTTCCCCCCCCTTCAAGCTGCAGGCGTTATGCAGTTGATGGATCGTATCGCAGGCACCAGCTTTTTCATGCCAACAGGCTTAGTCGTCAATGGTCAAATCTGGGATCATAGTGGAGGCGGCAGCCCTCTTCTCTGGCAACATCTCTTCTGGTTCCTTGCTCACCCCGAGGTGTATGTGTTGATTCTTCCTGCTCTCGGCATCGTGGCTGAAGTTGTTTCGAATAACACCCGCAAACCCATCTGGGGCTATAAATCTATGGTTTATGCGACCTTATTTCTTGGTGTTGTCTCCTTCACGGTCTGGGCTCACCACATGTATCTCACTGGCATGGGCACCAAGGTCAGTAGTTTTTTCCAAACTACGACCATAATAATTTCCATTCCCTCCGTTATTATCCTTAGTTGCCTCGTCATATCGCTCTATGGCGGCTCCATTCGTTTTAACACCCCTATGCTCTTCGCTGTAGCCTTCATGCCTATGTTCGGACTGGGCGGTTTAACAGGTATTCCTTTAGCCTTTAACGCCACAAATATTGTTCTGCATGATACCTACTACGTCATTGGCCACTTCCATTACATTGTGGCACCGGGCACCATCTTCGCCATGTTCGCCGGCATCTACTATTGGTATCCGAAAGCAACGGGTCGTAAGATGAGCGAATTTCTCGGTAAACTTCATTTCTGGCCCTCACTTATTTTAATGAACGGAATTTTCATGCCCATGTTCTTCCAAGGTTTAGCCGGCGTACACCGCCGCTGGCACACGGGTGGCGTTGTCAATGGAGAGGCCCTTTTTGAAGTAACCAAACATGCGCTGCACTGGAACTCCTTCATGTCTTGGAGTGCATGGTTACTGGCCGTAGCACAAATCCCTTTCATCATCAATTTCTTCTGGGCTTGGAAACGTGGAGAAAAAGTGGGAGACAATCCTTGGGAAGCTACCACCTTAGAATGGAATACTCCCACCCCACCGCCTCATGGTAATTTCTTGAAAGAACCCATCGTCTATCGTGGTCCTTACGAATACAGCGTTCCGGGCGAAGATAAAGATTTCACGCCATCATGGGAAGAGCCGAAGAAAAGTAAGACGGACCTAGTGAACCTTTAAAAATAAATTCATGGACATCCCCTACACAGTTAATAATCGTCCCGACACAGGCCTCTACAATGCTAAGCTCGGCATGTGGCTCTTCCTCGCCTCGGAAGTGATGCTCTTTGGCGGTCTCTTCAGTGCCTATATCTTTCTCCGCCTCGGAGCAGATGACGGCATGTGGCCGCACCAAATCCTTGATGTTAAACCCGCCTTCATCAACACCATGATCCTTATCATTTCCAGCGTGACCATTGTCCAAAGCTGGGCCGCGGTTAAAATGGGGAACTTGAAAAAGTTTAAGCTCTACATGGGTATGACCATTCTTCTCGCCTCCGCCTTCGTCGGTATTAAGAGCTACGAGTATTACACTAAGGTTCATCACTACGGTTTAATTACCAATACACGTATTCAAGTCACTGGTTACCTTGATCAAGATAAAACGAACGATCAAGTCGTCGCCATCATCCCTGATAAACATCAGGCCTTTGAATCGGGCAAGAAATTCATGGAAACGAAACTGGAAGCTGGTGCCGTTTCCGCTGGACACCACGAGCCTATCCTTTTTCAACGGAGTGATCTGGTTTGGTTCTCCAACTTCATGCCTCGCTATAACACCTTTTTTGCTATCTATTTCACCATGACCGCCTTACACGCATTGCACGTCATCGGGGCGATTGTCGTGCTGGCTTACTTCTGGGGGCCAGGCAGTAAAATGTTCCACACCAACCGTGCGCAATTCGCTAACCGAATCGAAGTCGTCGGTTTATTCTGGCACTTTGTTGAGCTAGTTTGGATATTCCTCTTCCCCGTGCTTTACCTCCTTTGAGTAATCCGTCTTGAATTTAACCTAAATAAAACTAAACTATATCTATGGCATCGACTGAAAACCCCGAGCAAATTAAACAAATTGTTAAACAACATTGGGTCATAGCCGGCTTACTGTTTACCCTCATTCTCATCTCCATCGGCATCGCCCAAATTCCTTTTGTTACATGGGCGCACATGGCCATTGGCTTAGGGATCTCCTTTGTTATGGCCAGTTTAGTGCTGTGGTTTTTTATGCATCTTTCAAATGAGCGTAAACTTATTTATCAGGTCATGGTCTTTAGCGTCATATTTTCCATCGTCCTTGTGGCCTTATCCTTACTGGCCTACTTTGATCACTCTGGCTACAACGTAAAATACTAATCAACTTAGGAGCCCACCATGTCACTTAAAGCTTTTCACGTTATTTTTGTCACCCTCACCACACTATTTTCTTTGGTGGGAGCACGCTGGGCCTTTCAAATCTACCAGCAAACCTCAAGCTTAGAAATGAAGGTCGTTTCCTTTAGCTCCATCGCCATTGCCGTCGCATTACTCGTTTACGGAGTGTGGTTTTATCGTAAATTAAAAGCCCATCCTGCTTACCAAAACTAATACCCCCATGAAACTCTTCTCACGCCTGTTCATTCTCGCGCTTCTCTCAGGGCTTGCCTTGGCCGAAGCTCAAGCCTGCACAGTTTGCGGAGCGGAAGCGGGGCAAAAGGCTTCGGACGCCGCCAGCCTAGCCATCGGCTTCCTACTCATCATCATTCTTCTCGTCATCGGCGGAATTGGCTCCGTCGTAGCTTCCATCATGTTACGCACACGCAAACTTAACCGTGCGGCTGAACTCTCCCAAGCCTTAGAACTTAAGCCTCATTCCCCTTTATGATTACTACGTTCCTAGGACTTCCTCCCGACGCCTCAGCCGAAGGATTTGTTATTGATCACTTATTAGAAATTGTTCACTGGTTCATTATTGCCCTTTTCATTGGCTGGGCGATTTTCTTTTTTTACATGCTCTGGCGTTTCCGCGCAGGTAAAAATCCCAAAGCCCAATACGCAGGCTTGAAATCTCACATGAGCACTCACGCTGAAATAGGGGTTGTTGCCATCGAAGTTCTGCTCCTACTAGGACTAGCCATTCCTATCTGGGCAGTGCAAGTTAAAGAATTCCCCACTGTTGGAGCCATTCCAGTCCACGCTATCGCCTACCAATTTGGTTGGCAGTTCCATTACCCAGGTGAAGACGGCGTCTTTGGTCGTCAAAACTTCCGTCTCACCACTGGTTCAAATCCCATCGGCCTTGACTGGACAGATCCCGCCTCAAAAGACGATGTAGTGGTCATGAATACCATGAAAGCTCCTTTGAATAAAAAACTCGCCATTCGCGTCACCTCTAAGGATGTAATCCATAATTTTTCCGCTCCCAGCTTTCGCGTCTCCAAGGACGCTATTCCTGGCATCATGAATCCCATTTGGTTTACCCCTATCAGATTAGGGGAATACGATATCATCTGTGGGCAGCTCTGTGGCTCGGGTCATGGCGTTATGAAAGGCACGGTCGAGGTTATCAACCAAGAAGATTTTGACGCCTTCATCAAGGCCACTAAGTCCGCACCCGCAGAGGCGCAACTCTCATCGATACCTTGAGCACAACGGCATCTTCCCAAAAACAAATAGGCTATTGGCTCGTAGCCGTAGCCCTTTCTATTTGGTTAATGGTTATCATCGGTGGTACCACCCGTCTGACAGGCTCAGGTCTCTCCATTACGGAATGGAAGCCTATCATGGGAACTTTACCACCTATGAATGGAGAGCATTGGGATGAAGCCCTGCAAAAATATCGAGCTACCCCACAATTTCGCATTTCAAATCCAGACATAACTCTGGATGAATTTAAAGTCATCTTCTTTTGGGAATACATCCACCGCCTCTGGGGTCGCTTGATTGGCTTACTCTTTGCCCTTCCCTTGATTTATTTCACCCTGACCCGACAACTCACCCGATCCCTAGCCGCAAAACTTTTCTTAATCCTAATCCTAGGTGGGGCTCAAGGTTTTCTTGGTTGGTTCATGGTCATGAGCGGACTCGTTGACCGACCTTCGGTCAGTCCCTACCGCCTCACCGCACATCTCTTGCTAGCCCTAGCACTCTTCAGCGCCGTCCTTTGGTTAGCTTGCGATCAACTTTGTAGAGAAATTAAATTGAAGCATAAGCCCGCCTCGTGGTTAAAAATAGCGTTACCAGCCTTGCTTGTGCTGCTTTGTTTGCAAATAGCTTGGGGCGGATTCATGGCTGGCGGAAAAATGGCCATGAGCTATCCCAGCTTCCCTGACTTAAACGGGCAATGGCTCCCCTCAGGACTTTTTCAATTCAACTCCTTTTGGAGACATATCTGCGAGCAGGCTGCCGCTGTTCACCTTATCCACCGCACACTAGGAACCTTACTTGTTCTAGGAATACTTGTGCTCTGGTGGAAAACCCGCCACTACGCTTGGACAGGTTTGCTCGGTTGGGCCCGTCAGGCTCTTGTGGTCTGCGTTATTGTGCAATTTCTCCTAGGAGTTATGACGGTCTTGCAATCTATCGGCCATATCCCCATCTTCTGGGGTGTCGCCCACCAAGGTACTGCGGTGGCCTTGCTCGGCAGCTTCCTCATCCTCTGGCATCAAATAGCTACAGCTGCGGCGCAGAAGTGAGCTTACGATTTTTAGTTTAAAGTTCCTCGGTTCATACCCTTAAGCTCCATTCTTTCCTTAGATCCTTATCCCTATTATTCCTGTCTGCCTAGGAAGGCATCACGCTAAGGGGTTATAGTAAATAAGGCTTTAAACACGACCCCTTTAATAGGTGTATGAGCCTTCGTGTGCGGAGTGATTTGATCTAGTGCATCGTATGCGTAGTCCTTCAGAAAAGGTTTGACTCGTGAATATCAATTTAATTTCATATAATAATTAATAATTCCAAACATAATAACGTCGAGATTTGATCCGCTTCAGGTGGATTAACTCTATTGATCACGTTTCCCCAATTATTCACAACACTTAGATCCAAGGACTGACCCCGAGCTTGACCCCGCGCTAGGGCTCAGAAATGGGAGCTTACATGACTGTTCCACTGCGGTCTTCCACGGTCGTTAAACCACGGCTCTTAAGGTATCGAAGCAGTCCTGATGCGGTCACACCGTGCACGATGATCGATAGAAGTATGACGAATGCGACGGTTGACCATAATATCTCAAGATTTCCAAATTTCCCGTTTATCTGGCCGTAAGAGAGATAATAGATCGATCCAATTCCTCTGATTCCAAGAAAACCTACCGCCCACCGCGCCTGCCATGGTAAGCCGGATCGGCTCATGGCAAGGAATCCCGCCAGCGGCCGCAGAACTAGAAGAATCACGACGCCCAACGCGGCAGACCACCAGGTCAGAGCCCCGAGAACGCCGCTTGCCAGCAACCCACCGAAGAAAATCAGAATGGCTACCAGCATCAGGCGCTCAATCTGGTCAATGAATCCATGCGTGCGTTTGTGAAGGTCATGGCGGCGTTCACATTGCCGGGCTGTGACGGCACCGATGAAAACCGCAATGAACCCGTAGCCTTCAATCATTTCCGCAACCCCATAGGCAATGAAGAGCAAAGCAATTACAAGCAGGCCTTCGCGCCCTTCAAAGAACCTCGGTTCCTCGTCCTCCTCTCTCGAATTACGAAAGACGATCCACGATGCGGCCTTACCCGTCAGCCAGCCGATCCCATAACCGGCAGCAATCCGCCAAACGACATCGATTGCAAACCATTTCGCAAAAATATCCACATCCGGTGAAGACAGGGAGAGGACGATTGCTAGGTATACGAAGGGAAAGGCAAGGCTGTCGTTGAAACCGGATTCGGCACTGAGATTGAAACGCACGTCGTCGCGGCAAGAGTCTCCTGGAGGCCCCACTTGGATCGCCTCGGCGAGGACCGGATCGGTCGGTGCGAGGCAGGCTCCCAAAAGCAAAGCAGCTGCTGGTGCCAGCCCGAGCCATGCCCAGCCCATCCAAGCCACCCCTGCGATACAGAGGGGCATGGTGAGCCAAAGCAGCGGGGCGATCTGTTTCCACTCCTTCCACTGGTATTTCCTGTCGATTGCCAGACCCACCCCGAGCAGAGATACGATTACCATGAGCTCCGTGGCGGACTCCGTCATCTTCCCCATCTCGTTATCAAAGGCAGGATTCAGCCAGCCCAGATCAAGCGGTAGGGAAAAAACGACCCACCCTAATGCCACAAGCAATATAGGCAAGGAGACCGGAGCCTTCTCCAGCCGTTTTTCCAAAGCCAGTGACACGGCAACCGCAACACCCATCAATGCGTAAAGGAAAATCAGGGGCTCCATCCCTGTAAGCATAACTCTCTGTCATCAACTGTCGATAGAACAGCGAGAATTCTGCGACGTTCCTATTCTCCCTCCTTTGGTCGCTGGTTCATCCACCTTAAGCAACGCCCACTCAAGGCGATAAGTCACTGCGAAGCCTTATCTCCCAAGCGTCATTCCAGAATTTTTGGAATGATAAACGCAGCACTGGAAGCTCGCCCGATAAAATAACTTAGATCTACGGGGCGGCATGACTGGAGAACGCCATGAGACGTTTGTGTTGTCGGATTGGACGAGAACAATTAAGGAATTAGCGCCAAGACTTTTGACGCGGTTCTCCCTCAACTGAATAACGGAGCTTGCGGCGGAAATCGACTGCAGTGAATCGAAAAAAACGCCGGAAAATTTAAAGGAACGTTTTCTAGCGATACTCACCCTCCCAAATAAAATATTGGGAGACGGCACGCTGTTTACTCACTCTCCAACTGTTTTTAACTATCAGCTTGGTAGGGAAAGACCCCATAGAGTATGGAAGTTGTTTGACGCATGATGAACGGGCTTAAGATAATTAAGTAACCGAATTATGTTCAAAGATACTCTATCAGCTTACCATCCCGTTTCGGGTCTTTTCTTGGGTTTTCTTAACGGTAAAGCCCCGGCCTTGAGCCATTCTGGTATTATGATTTCGGCACATTGCGACAACATTCCGAGCCATGGACAAATGTCTTCTCCGGCATCAACCGCGTAAAATTTCTGCCCCTGTAATGAGCTTTATTTACGAACATCCAAAAACATACGATCTCGAGCACTCTGGTCCGCAACCTGATGTCGAGTTCCTACTGGCCTTTACGCGAAACAATCGGCCAGCCCGAATCTTGGAATATGCCTGCGGAAATGGCCGTCTCACTTTCCCGCTGGCGGAAGCCGCCGCCGAGTGGGGAGGCTCAGTCACGGGAATTGATTCAAGCCAAGCCATGTTGGACTCGGCCAAATCATCGCCGAACCCTCATGGGATAGTTTGGGCGAGCGGTAATGTCCAAACTTGGAAACCTCCCGCACCAGTGGATATGATCATTTCATTCTGCGGATCTCTCAGCCATCTTTTGACGATCAATGACCAGACCACCACTTGGAGGAACGCCTTTGCCTCGCTTGCAGCGGGGGGGCGTTTTTTGATCGTCGTGTCGGCGCCTGATTATGAAACAATGGCGGACGCCATGCGCTCGCCCGCCCGAACCGCCCTGTGCCTAGATGGGGACTTTGATGATGGCAAGAGCCGCCTCCTTCGGTGCCGTGCGGCTCAATACCAATCTCATACCCAAACGTTACGGGTCAAGTTTCTTTACGACCAGTTGGAAACGGAAAAAAATCGGCTCGATTTGTTGATGACTACGATGCCCACGTTTATTATCCCAACGAGCTACGGCTTCTATTTGCAATGGCTGGATTTCGAGTTGAGGAAGAGTGGGGAGATTTTACAAGGTCCCCTCTCTCGCATCGGTCGCCATCGCTGATCATCTGCGGTCAGCGCCCAGAAAACTGCGAAAAATCAGATAAGCAAAATGGACTCTAAATCCCGCGAGAGTTCTTTGCAGCCGTTTTAGAAATTCAGTGCCGTTACTTTTACCTATTTCCGTCTGTTAATCGAGTAAGACCCTCCTTCGAAGGCCGCTAATCAAGGTAGGGTTACACCTTATGGCGGGATCATTCATTGGGCACCATAGTTCTGTTTTACGAAAATCGTGAAAACCCAAACACTTAAATAAAAAACAAAAATAATCCTATGAAAATAAATCGTCTATTACCTCTGTTAGCATTCGCAGTTACAGCTTGTTGGAGCACTGCTCAAGCCCAGTCCACCTACAATAGCAAAGACATTGTCGCCGTTGCTTCAGCCGCGGGAAACTGTAGTACTCTTGTCACCGCCATCAAAGCCGCCGGACTGGTAGAAACTCTTCAAGGCCCCGGCCCCTTCACGGTCTTCGCACCGACGGATGAAGCCTTTGCCAAACTGCCCAAAGGGACTCTGGAAGACCTGCTCAAGCCCGAGAACAAGTCTAAACTTGCTAGTATCCTAACTTACCACGTGGTGCCTGGAAAAGTCATGGCTGCTGACGTAAAAACCATGATGGCCAAGACCGTCAACGGCGAAAAACTCGACATCAATGCAATGGACGGTGCCGTCACCGTAAATAAGGCCAATGTCACTAAGACCGACATCGCCGCCAGTAATGGTGTTATTCACCTCATTGATACCGTTTTGATGCCTAACTAAGCCGAAGAATTAGTCAAATACTCAAAGGTCATCTAGGCCAGCATTGCGACAAGCAACAAGGTGATCCTTGTCATTGACACTGCGCTGTTGCCAAAATAATCCAGGCGACGGGCGGAGGGCAAAACCCTCCGCCCATTCTGCCGTTAGTAAAAATCAGACCAACCTCTGTAGTAAAAGCAATCTCCTCGCACCCACCCTTTAAAAAATCATGGCACCAACTAAAAAAGTTGCTTCAAAAAAAGCGGCATCAAAAAAGAAAGCTGCATCAAAAAAACCGTCAAACCCCTGTTGGGTCGGCTACAAACAGATAGGCACAAAAAAGAAAGGTGGGAAAACGGTTCCCAACTGCGTCCCAGAATAATAGTCCCAGCGGGGAAGGTACGTCATCGAAGTCAGCTTACCATACCTCACATGTGACACAGAATCAAACCGGATGGTGGATGAAAAAAAACATATCGTAGTAGTCGGCGCAGGCTTTGGCGGACTTGCGTTCTGCCAGAATTTCCAATCGGACGACGCGCGGATCACTCTCATTGATTGCACAAATCATCATCTGTTTCAGCCGTTGTTGTATCAGGTCGCAGCGTGCGGCCTTTCTGCCCCGGATATTGCGCAGCCGATTCGCGCCATTCTTTCAAAACGCCTAGATATCACAGTATTGCTCGACCGCGTGATCGGGTTTGATCTCCCGCAGAACAATATTCTCCTCGCCAAACATAACCTCCATTACGATTACCTTGTGCTCGCGCTGGGCGGCCAGACCGGTTACTTCGGCCATCCCGAATGGGAGGAATTTGCGCCCGGCTTGAAAACGCTCGATGATGCGCTGCGCATCCGCAGCAAAATTTTGCTGGCGTTCGAGCAGGCGGAAAACGCGACAGACACCGCCGAGCACGACGAGTTGCTCACCATTGTCGTCGTTGGAGGCGGGCCGACTGGAGTCGAACTGGCCGGCGCGTTTGCCGAACTGACACGCACGGTGCTGAACCGCGACTTCCGGCGGATAGATCCGTCGCAGGCACGAATCATCTTGATCGAAAGTTCGCCGGCAGTCCTCGGATTTTTTCCGCCTGACCTTTCCGCCAGCGCCCGACGTCAGCTCGAAACACTTGGCGTACAAGTCCGGACTTCGACCAAAGTGCAAACTATTCGCGATAGCGAAGTGGAACTGGTCGGTGGTGAAATCATCCGCGCCGCAAACATTCTCTGGGCCGCGGGAGTGGCCGCCTCGCCACTCACGCAAAAGCTCGGCGCAGAGTTGGACCGGTCCGGGCGTGTGAATGTGAAACCCGATTTGAGCCTAGTTGGCCAGCCCTCCGTCTTTGCCATCGGAGATATGGCGTTCGTGCCTCAAGCAGATGGTAAAACCGTGCCTGGCGTCTCACCCGCCGCAATGCAGATGGGTGTTTACGTCGGCAAAATAATCGAAGACGAAATTCGTAATGGTTTGCCGCCGTCCGTGCGTCCGGCGTTCAAGTATTGGGACAAAGGCTCAATGGCGACAATTGGCCGTTCCGCAGCGGTCGCGTGGGTGGGCCGCTTCAAATTTTCTGGCCTGCTCGCGTGGCTGGCCTGGCTCTTTATCCATCTAATTTTCCTTGTCGGTTTCCGCAACCGCATCGCCGTTTTGATGCAATGGGCGTATTCCTATTTTTCATATAAACGGAGTGCGCGGCTGATCACCCATCTACCGCCGGAGCCAGTGAACAAAACGACTGGCAACCTCACATGACAATTCAGGAATTTGAATCCGAACTCTGGCTGCCATTGCCAACTGAGGAATTGCTTCCGTGCGCACGCTTTATCACAGACAACCTGACACCTCCATGACGAGCCATCACCCCGCTCCCAACCACGGTAAAAATCGGCATTGTTTTAAGCCTTAGTTCCTATCACTAATAAATATGATATGTAACCAGACCAAGAAAATCGCCTCCACGTGTGCTGGGTAAGGCAACATCTGGGTCGATAGCATACCTAGTTGAACAGTTGATAAGCGGGGCTAAAATTACTTTCTGTGCTAATGTTCATGCTCATGGAGACAAAACCGCTTACGATAAACTTTTATCGCCTATCCTTGCTTAGCCTTCTAAGTTAAGTCATTGTTTTTCCGTGGCCACTGTGCAATCAACGAAGAAGAAAGTCCCCGAGGCATGGGCTAAACTTGGGATTTTGTCGGATCAAGATTTGATTCATCATTTCCCACGCCGCTACGAAGACCGTTCTCTCTGGTCAGATCCCATCTCGGCAACGGAGGGGGCGACAGTGACGACGAGGGGTAAGATTGTCAGTTCCAAGAATAATCGTTGGCGTGGTGGGAGATCCTCGTTCGAGGCCGTATTTCAACCGCAAGGTATGTTTGAATCCATTACCTTGGTTTGGTATAACATGCCTTTTTTCAAGAATTATTTAAAAGAGGGTAAAGAGTTGATTGCTCATGGCCGCATCATGATTTCGGGCAAGAAGCGCAAGATTATGCACCCTGAAATTGAGGTGATTACGGAGGACATGCACTGCTCCATTCATCTCGATCGGCTCACCCCGATCTATCCCACCACGACGGGCTTGAGTCAACGGGTCATTCGCTCACGTATGCATGCGACGTTAAGCGGCGAAGATTTTTATGTGCAAGAGATGGTGCCGCTACCAGGAAACTTTGTTTCTGCTACGGAGGCCTATCGTGAAATCCATTTCCCCACGACACCCGCCAGTTTAGAGTCCGCCCGTCAACGCTTAGCTTTTGAAGAATTATTTCTTATGCAAATCTTGCTCGCCAAGAGAAGGCAGAACGTTATCTCGGTTCATAAAAAGCGTGGTAAGAAAAAGCGGGATCTTGTTGAGCCTTGGCTCAAGAGTTTATCTTTCCAACCCACGAATGCGCAGAGTCGTGTCTTTGCTGAGTTAGACGAGGATTTGGCACGGGAACGCCCCATGAACCGCTTGCTCCAAGGCGACGTGGGATCGGGAAAAACGCTGGTCGCTTGTCACGCCATGTTGAGAACCTTGGAGTGTGGGATGAATGCCGCTTTGCTGGCTCCCACCGAAACGCTGGCGGAACAACACGCACGTAACTTACGCAAGTTGTTAGAACCCTTTGATGTTTCGGTGCAAGTATGGACAAAAAATCAGAAACCAACTGGTGCAGGTTTATTTACGAAGAACGGCATTATTTTTGTTGGCACACATGCGTTATTTCAAGCAAAGGCCGTGCTCCCAAGTCTCGGGCTTGGCGTGATTGATGAGCAGCATAAGTTCGGGGTTTTACAGCGACGGGCTTTTTTAGCTAAGGGTGAGAATACGGACTTACTCGTCATGACGGCCACGCCCATTCCGCGCACATTGTGCCTAACTCTTTATGGGGATTTAGACGTTTCCGTGCTGGATGAAATGCCGCCGGGACGAAAGGAAATCAAAACCGTTTTAAGATCTGCGGAGGAGCTGTCTAAGGTTTGGGCCTACATAAAAAAAGAGATTCAAAAAGATCGGCAGGCCTATGTCGTTTATCCCGTTTTGGAGGAATCGGAAAAGCTTGATTTAAAATCGGTCAAGGTGGCTTTTAAGGAAATGCAGGGAATTTTCGGAGAAAAGGAAGTAGTTATGCTTCACGGAAAAATGGACCCTGAAGAAAAAATGTTGCAGATGGCGGAGTTTCGTACTGGTCGTAAGCATGTCATGGTGGCGACGTCCGTCATTGAAGTGGGGGTGGATGTGCCGACAGCAACCATGATGGTGATCGAACATGCGGAGCGCTTTGGCTTAGCCCAATTACATCAACTAAGAGGCAGAGTGGGACGTAGTGATTTACAGTCTTATTGCGTTTTAGTGGGGGAGCCGAAGGGAGAAGAAAGCTGGAAGCGTCTGAAAATAATGGAGGAGACACAGGACGGGTTTCGTTTAGCAGAAGAGGATTTAAAAATCCGTGGACCAGGCAATATTTTAGGTGCGGAGCAGAGTGGCTTGCCGCCTTTGCGTGTTGCTAATTTAGGACGGGATATGTTGCTTTTAAGTGAAGCACGTAAGGCAGCGTCGGAGTTAATGGAACGGGAACCGGAGTTAGAAAATTATCCAGCGTTACGGGAGAGATTAAAAACGTATGAAGTTTTCGCTGGTCACCAGACGGCGAATTAAGGGAGCCTACATATTAAAGTCAGGGAGGTGTTCAGGCTTAGTGTAGTTGATGAGTTCTAATTTTGGGATATTGGTATCGGCATCGTAGCGGAGAGTTCCTATTACTTCCAACCAACTACCATCGTCTTTTAAATCGGTTTGGCCATGGACGTTGAGCGTAACGGTGCGGCCGTCTGCGGCGCAACAAAAGATGAGGAGACGCGCTAGCTTGAATTGAGTCGGATTCTCGGATAGCCACTGGCCGAAGATGACGACTTGGTGGCCATCGTAGAGTTCACGTAGTTGCTTATCTTGACTGAGATAAATAAGTTCTAAAAGATCTAGGCTGACAGGCTGATCTTTCGGCGTGGTCTCTGCTTGTTCTTTAAGGAGGCGATAAAGCTCGCCAGGTTTACCTGGGAGAAAGCGTTTTAAAGCTCCAGGGCTAAGAAGAGCAGAGCTGGTGCGTTGGCGGAGAAAATTTGTTGAGATAAAATCATCGGGCAGGTGGAGGTAGGCGAAAAAGGGTAGGAGAAGTAAGAGGGCTCGGCCTCCTAGCGCAGCAAGGGAGGGGCTGGCAGAAGTCGTCTCGGGGGGGTCGAAGAGTAAGGGGAAGCTGATGGCGATGAAGATGAGAATGAGAGCAAAGCCGAAAGTGAAGGGGTGGTAGGTGGGGTTTTGAATTTGGGCAAGTTGACCGGAGAGATAGAGCCGCAGCAGGACACAACCCCAAGCACCGAAGCAGAGGGGGATGAGGAAATAGCGCAGCCGTAAAAGATAGTTAGGATGGGGAGAGGTCATTTAACGCTGCGTGCTCCAGTAAATGGCGTTTAAGTAATCAGCAGGGATAACGCTTAAGGCCAAAGCTAAAAGAAAAACGCTCACAAGTGTTAGTATGGTTAGAAGCACAATGGCGCGGCGCTGAAAAAAGCTGTGGTAGATAACAATTAATTTCAGATCCAGCACAGGTCCAATCCAGAGGAACGCAAAGGTAGCGGCTAGGGATACGTTAACGTAGGACTTGGCGACAAAGGCATCAGCGGAGCTACAAACACTGCTTAAAATAGCTGCTAGCATCATAAGGGGAATACCCAGAAGACCCGTGCCCGTTTGGTTTAAAAAGGTGGAGCCCATGGTTTGAACCGTGGCAGCGATGAGAGCCCCAAAAATATAAAAGAGGGAGACATTTAAGAAATCGACTAACGTGATTTGTACGGCATTGGCAAGGCGTGGAAAGCGGGCTTGGAGCCAGCTTGCGGCAATGACCGGGCTCTGGGCCAGGTGTTCATTAGTAGGTGTGGTGGCGAGCACTTCGGGTCTAAGCACCCATGTTCTACCCATGCGGTGAAGGCTAAGGGCGAGGATGAGGGCGATAAGGATGGCTCCGATTAAACGAAGACAGATGGCAGTGATAGGATCTTCAAAGGAAAAGGCCAGCCACGTGCTGCTGAGTGCTATGGGGTTAATGGCAGGACCCGCAAATAAATAGGCTAGGCCGGCACTGAGGGGCAGTCCCTTCCTCGTTAAGCGGCGCACAAGAGGCAAGCCAATGCATTCGCACGAGGGGAAGACTAGCCCTGCACAAAGTCCAAGGCAGGCTGATTTCAAAGGGTGACGAGGCATCCAAGCGATTAATTTTTCAATCGGTAAGAAAGAGGACACTAAACCGCTGATAAGGGCTCCAAGAAAGAGGAAGGGGAGACCTTGAATAAAGAGGCTGGTAAAGATCAGGGTGATTTCTGGGAGGTGGGGCAGCATGGCGATGGAATTTTAGTTCTCAGGTGAAGTGCTCTAGCATACGATGAATCCTCATGAAGTCTGCCCACCGCGTCAAGCTTGTCCTGCTAGTATCTCTAGTGTTGGGTTTGTTTTGGTCTTGGATCAATGGTTATTTTCAGGTGAAGCCTGAGGTGGGAACTTGGGTGGAATGGCCTGACTATGTGGAGCGGCATTTGGCGCAGGTCTTAGTAGTGGAAGACCATTTTGTTTACCCTATTCTTCCGCCGAAGGCTGAGGGGGCTTATTTGGAAAAGTCTTTTGGGGAAAAGGGCAGCACGGGCGAAATCTGGAAATTAGAGCCGACAGTAAATCAGAAGGAAACAGAGATTGTAGCGATCGGCGATGGCTTAGTTTTGATGGCGGAGAATTGGGGAGCGGAAATGAATGGTGTGGTTATTATTCTTCATGAAGTGGCTGGCTCGCCACCGTATTTTGTCGAGTCGATGTGTGCGGGGTTAGACACCATAGAGGTTTCGCCTGGCCAGATGGTGAAAAGGGGTGAGAGGTTAGGAGTTATCGAGAATGCGCGGGAATATGGATTGCAATTGGAGATACGCAGCACACTGGGAATGGGCTTAGGGCCAGGTGAGGCAGAAAATTTAGCGGGCTGGTTGAAGCCCAGTGAATTTCTTAAAAAGTATAGCCAGTAATTCAGGCCGCACTAAGGTTAGCCTTTTAGACGTTTTGAACAGGCACCTGTGCTGGCTAGCTCTTCGCAATTTCCTTCAATGCGTAGTTTCACCATGCCAGGCTTGAAACCAAGATTCTTTGCTAGAACGCTTTCGCGCACGTCTAAGCAGTGATCTTCAAACTCAATAATCTTTTGGCAGTCGATGCAGATAAGATGATTATGATTGGGGTGAGTGGCGTAGTTGGGATCGTAAACTTGTTGATCTCGCCCCAAATCCAGTTCGCGCAGGAGACCAGTCCGGACAAGTACAGGTAGGGTGCGGTAAACGGTAGCCCGGGAGACAGAGGGGTCAATCTTGCGGGAGGTATCTAAAAGTTCTTCAGCGGTGTAATGGTCAGTCGTTCCAAAAGCCGCTTCGACAATGGCGCGCCTTTGATTGGTGATGCGCATACCATTAGACTCCATGTAGGCTAAAATCTTTTCTTTAACAGACTCAGGGCCTTTTTCACTCATGGGCAAAGTTTAGATGGATTTCATAATGATGACAAGAGTTGTTCAGACCTTTTTTTCTGGCATTGGCTCTTTGAGATTTTTCAGGAAACGCTTTAACGCAGGTGAGAGCACACGCCCGCTTTTGTAAAGTATACCTAGGGGGCGGCTGTAGGGTTTACCTTTAAATTCGATAGCGCAGAGGCTGCCGCCCTTAGTTTCTTGTTCGATGGTGGCGCGTGGCACAATCGATATGCCCGCATCGATTTCCACGGCGCGCTTCACTGTTTCAATGTTATCAAATTCCATGACAGGTTTAGTATCTAGCCCGGTGTCGCGAAACATCTTATCAACGGCTCGGCGGGTGGGAATGTCGGGCTCGAATCCGATGAATTTAAAGCCTGCTAAATCCTTAATTTCAATATCCTGTCGATTAGCAAGGGGATGTGTCGGTGTACAAATCACGACGAGTTGATCTTTTTTAAAGAGTTCGCATTTGATATTTTTTTTCTGGATAGGGAAGGCGACTAAGCCTAGGTCACAAGTTCCCGACTGGATGTCTTCATAAACCTGATTGGAGCGGCGGTATTCTACATGCACGTTAACTTCAGGAAATTCCTTTAGAAATCTTTTCAAGTAGGGAGGAAGTTCATGTAGGCCGATACTATAGACTGTGGCAACTCGAATGGTTCCAGAAATAATGTTACGCATCTCGTTGAACTGGTGTTGGAGAGAGTCGAAATGGGTGATGATTTCTTTACTGGTCTCGTAGAGCATGTCTCCTTCACGGGTCAAGGCGAAGCGTTTACTGCTGCGCTCAATGAGTGGAATTTTAAAGCGCACTTCAATGCTGCGGATTTGTTGGCTGACAGCAGACTGGGTAATATTGTTCATCTGGGCTGCTTTACTGAAGCTTTGGGATTCAACTAAGTCACGAAATACGCGGAATGAGTCAATTTGCATAAACTTAATATAAGTAGAACTAATTAAATTGCAAGATATCTATAATAAAAGCATTAATTTGGTTGGCATTTTTTTAGGAGTTATTGACATCAAATTGTAACAAGGGATGTCTTGCTATTGGTTTTTAGTCACACTTAATAGATCACATGTTTACCAACGCTAAGATTCTGATTATTGATGATGAACCAGACGTGTCGGATATGCTCGCCATGAGTTTAAAAGCAGCGGGTTATAAAGTAAGTTCGGCTGAGAATGGGGAATTGGGACTAGCAAAGGCGAAGGCTGAACTGCCCTCTTTAATCATTTTAGATCTTATGTTACCTAAAATTTCTGGGATTGAAGTTTGCAAGTTTCTAAAGAGAGAATCAAGCACCGCGGGCATACCGATCATCATGCTTACGGCTAAGTCGGAAGAGTTAGATCGAATTGTGGGACTTGAGCTAGGAGCAGATGATTACGTGACCAAACCTTTCAGTCCGCGCGAACTTTCATTACGGATTCAATCTGTTTTACGACGCACTAAAACATCGGAAGTTAAAGCAGAAAAGTTAGTCATTGGAGAGTTGAGCTTAGACCACGGAAGACATGAGGTTTTGGCAAACGGACAGAGTATCGAGTTGACAGCTACGGAGTTTAAATTACTAGCTATCTTGATGGAAAGACGTGGCCGCGTGCAAAGTCGTGACCGGCTGCTCAATGATGTGTGGGGTTACGAGAGCGTGATCGACACGCGCACGGTGGATACACATATCCGTCGCTTGCGTGAAAAGTTGACGAATCTGGCTGATTATATAGAAACGGTCCGCGGAGTAGGCTATCGTATCCTCGATCAAAACAGTGGGTCGCGGTAAATCAAGATTGAGCATCTAGAAAAGCTCCCCATAATGTGAATTCGCACTTATGGAAATTATTATTTATCTCTTACTTTTAATTGTAGTTCTAGGCATAGCGTACCGCGCTTATTACCTACAGGTGATTCGTCCCCTACGACGCGTGGTTGAGCATGTTGAAGCTCTGGCGGCAGGCAAATCTAGTAGCGGGTATGTCGCAACAGGTATTGCGCCTTTGCAAAAACTTGTGCGGGACACACTGCTCATAGATCAACGTTTGCAACAACTCAGTTCCATTGCGCGCGTAGAGGAATTTAGTCTTAAAACTATTTTAGCCAGTATGGTTGAAGGAGTGATCGTGACGGACACGCATCGAGTCATCCAAGTGGCGAATCGTGCCTTCAGTCAGATGTTTCATCTGACCCAAGATCCGGTGAAGCGGCCTTTGATGGATGTGGTGCTACAGGCAGATATTAAGCTCATCATTGATAAAACCTTAAGCACTCTTAAAGACCACACGGGAGAGGTAGTGCTAGAGGATTTACGTGGTGAGCAATCACGCCGTATTTTTCAAGTCAGTGCCTCTCCCTTGGGTGAGGCTAGCCAAGGCTTCAACGGCGTCGTCGTGGTTTTTCATGATATCTCTCGAATTAAGCAGTTAGAAGAGTTGCGCCGCGAGTTCGTGACAAATGTTTCACATGAACTGAGAACTCCTCTGGCGATATTTCATGGTTATCTTGAAACAATCTTAGGTAACGAAGAACTCTCCAGCGAAGAAATGCAGCGGGTTTTAAAAGTTATGAAGCGGCACTCTGATCGGCTGCACGAATTGGTGGTAGATCTGCTCACTCTTTCCCGATTAGAGTCGGGTCAAATCAGGCTGGAACCGGTAGCGCTTAACGTTCTGGGCTTATTGAAGAGATTGCAGGATGACTGGTCTTTATTACTTAAAAATAAAAAATGTGTAATGCTGATTAACTGCTCAGCTGATCTGCCCGTGATCGAAGCGGATGCCTTACGTATCGATCAAGTTTTCTACAATTTACTGGAAAACGCTTTAAAATATTCGGATGAAGGTAAAACTATAGAAGTCGGAAGCGTCTATCTCCCTGAAGCTGCGCATATAGATTTCTATGTAAAAGATTACGGAACGGGTATTCCAAGTGACAAGATAGGAAATATATTCCAACGCTTCTACCGAGTAGATCGTGCTCGTTCACGGGATAAAGGTGGCACAGGTCTGGGCTTAGCCATTGTGAAGCATATCGTGCAACTCCACGGGGGTAAGGTCTGGGCAGAGAGCTCTTTAGGTAAGGGAACCACCGTCTGGTTCCGCTTACCTATTTCGCTCGATTCAACTCCTCTAGAATCTCAGGATCTCGCACATCCACCCAATTCCCCTTAATCTCATAGCCCTTGATTTTAAGGCCATCGGCGGCCATAGCAGATAGAGCGTCCGTCAATTCAAACTCTCCTCGTGGGGACTTTTCTAAGCGTGCCGTGTAGTTGAATAATTTAGGAGTGAAGCCATAAATGCCAGCATTATACCAAGGAGAGCTGACGGTTCCAGGTGCAGCCTTCTCGATAATACACTCCAAAATAAATTCTTGATCAAATACCACCGCTCCGCCATGGCTCACGTTTTCTCCGCGTTTCACACTGATCACTCCATCGGAATCAAAGGCGGTGATTAAACCCGCAAAAAGTTGCGGTTGCATAAGAATATCGCCATAAATCAGAATGAACGAATCAGCACCAATCCATGACTGTGCTAGATCGGGAGCTTTGCCCGTCCCATCTGCTACCTCTTGACGTCCATAAGTGATGGCAACGTCCCATTTGGTACCATCCAAGAAATAATCCTCAATGACTTCAGCGCAATGGCCTGTAATGATAAAAAAATCCTTAATTCCCGCATAATCCCGCAAACTCGTAACGATGTGTTCTAGGACTGGCTTCCCCTCTACTTGCACCATTGGTTTAGGTAAATCTTTTGTTAACTCACCCATCCTCTTTCCCTTGCCAGCCGCCAGAATTATTGCTTTCATTTTATGTCATCTTACTCGAATTCAACAACTGACAAGGAATTAATATGCCCATCCATAACAGCGTTTTAGACACAATCGGAAAAACACCTCTCATTAAACTCAACCGCGTCACCGATGGTGCCGAAGCTACGATCGCTCTAAAATGCGAATTTTTTAATCCACTTGGCAGTGTTAAAGACCGCATCGGGGCGGCCATGATCGAGGATGCAGAAAAATCTGGCATCCTCACAAAAGGCACCACCATCATTGAACCAACCTCTGGTAACACGGGAATAGCCCTAGCCTTTGTGGCCGCAGCTAAAGGATACAAACTTATTCTAACCATGCCTGAGAGCATGAGTTTAGAACGCCGTACCCTATTAGCCATGTTGGGGGCACAACTTATCCTGACGCCAGCCGCAGAAGGTATGAAGGGAGCTATCGCCCGGGCTGAACTTTTACAAAAAGAAACGCCCAATTCATGGATACCTCAGCAATTTAAAAACCCGGCAAACCCCGCCATTCACCAAAAAACTACAGCAGAAGAGATTTGGAATGACACCGACGGAAAAATCGACTTCTTTATTTCTGCAGTTGGCACAGGTGGGACTATTTCTGGAGTTAGTGAAGTGATTAAAGCCCGTAAACCGAGCTTAATTACCATCGCCGTAGAGCCCAAAGATTCTCCCGTCATTACTCAGACTAGAAATGGCGAACCCGTTAAACCTGGTCCGCACAAAATTCAAGGAACCGGTGCGGGTTTCGTGCCTGACAACTTACATTTAAACATCGTCGATGAAGTCATCACCGTGACGAATGAAGAGTCGATAGAAATGGCACGTCGCATTTGTAAAGAAGAAGGCTTACTTGTCGGCATTTCTACGGGCGCCAACGTCGCCGCTGCCATAAAAGTAGCCAATCGTCCTGAGAATAAAGGTAAGCTCATCGTCACCATCGGCTGTAGCACGGGTGAGCGCTACCTGAGCACGGCTTTAGCGGAAGAAGCACGCAAGCAAGTGGGCGGGTAAACTTGCTTAAGGTGGCAAACTTCTAGCCCACTTTTTTGTATAGGTTTCAAGCGTCGCCCGTAATGGGCAAACACTCTTTGTATGAACACAAAACACCCTACCAAGCGAACTCGGTAGGGTGTTTGCTTCTAAGTCTTGTTGTTTATATACTTAGAGGCTCTGTAGAACTTCCTTGATCGCTTGAAAATTAGGGAGGTCTTTCGGAGTAGGCGTTTGTTCGCTGTATTTTACGATTCCTTCTTTATCAATGACAAAGGCCGCACGGGCGGAGGTGGCACCGAAGCCAGCTAGGTCAGGCAGAAGGACGCCGTAAGCTTCTGCCGTTTTCTTGTTCAGATCACTGAGAAGGGGGACGGTAATTTTTTCTTTTTCAGCCCAAGCATCTTGGGTGAAGGGGCTGTCAACACTGATACCATAAATGGCGGCGTTGAGCCCAGTATAGCCAGAGAGGCCTTGACTTACGTCACACATTTCTTGAGTGCAAACTCCCGTGAAGGCGAGCGGAAAGAAAAGGAGGACAGTGTTCTGTTTACCGGAATTATCACTTAATTTGATATCGGTTATGTTGTCGCCTTTTTTGCTTTTAAGGTTGAATTCGGGTGCTTTGGTTCCTACTGCGATTGCCATAATGTTAATTTCTCCAATGAGGGGTTGTGGAAAGATGAAGGATAATTTTAGTTTGTCAAATGAGCGGGGTTACCAAGTTAGAAGATTGAAATCTTAAAACTCGGTTTCACCTCTCATATTCAGCCAACTGCTGGTGTTTCAGATGGAGTAGACATTTCTTTTAGAGCCGCTTTACGGGAAAGCTTGATGCGGCCTTTTTCGTCCACGCCCACGCATTTCACCCAGATTTCCTCGCCTGCTTTGACGACGTCTTCAGTGCGATTGACGCGAGCGTCAGAAAGTTCCGAGATATGGACGAGTCCGTCTTGGCCAGGGAAGACTTCAACAAAGGCACCGAAATCTTTAATGGAGACAACTTTACCACGATAAAGCTTACCTACTTCAATTTGACCCGTCATGCCTTCGATAATTTCAAGTGCGCGCTTCATGCCTTCAGGGTTATTGCAATAGATGCGGACGGTGCCGTCATCATCAATGTTAATTTCCGTGCCAGTTTCAGCGGTGATGCCCTTGATGTTTTTACCGCCAGGTCCGATCAACATGCCGATTTTATCAGGGTTAATTTTTACGACTTCGATCCGAGGAGCGTGCTTAGATACATCACTACGATGTTCCGAGATGACGCTTTGCATGAAGTCGAGGATTTTATAACGAGCTTCCGTGGCTTGCAGAACAGCGCGTTGAAGAAGTTCCAAAGGAACGCCCGCAAGTTTAAGATCGAGTTGGAATCCTGTAATCCCGGCGCGAGTTCCGCAAAGTTTAAAATCCATGTCGCCGAAGTGATCTTCCGATCCAAGGATGTCGGTTAAGAGAAGATGACGGTTAATGGTTTTATTATCTGCTGCAAAATCGCAGACGAGGCCGACGGAGATACCAGCCACGGGAGCTTTAATCGGCACGCCTGCATCCATCAGGGAAAGGCATCCGCCGCAAACACTGGCCATGGAGGTGGAACCGTTAGATTCCATGATTTCGGCGGTGATCCGGACGGCATAAGGGAATTTATCTTCCGCAGGAATGACGGCTAAGAGGGAACGTTCAGCAAGGGCGCCGTGACCGATCTCACGGCGATTCTGTCCACCGAAACGGCCCGTTTCCCCGACACTGAAGGGGGGGAAGTTATAATGGAGCATGAAGCGCTTTGTTTCTGCGCCGCCCGTGTAGGCGTCAATAATTTGCGCTTCATCAATGGGAGCTAAGGTCGTGATGCAGAGGCCTTGCGTTTCACCGCGGGAGAAGATGGCGGAGCCGTGGACACGTGGTAGGACAGAAGTTTCACCAGTCAAAGGACGGAGCTCATCGATTCCGCGACCATCGCAACGCTTTTGCTTGTCTAGCATGCTCAGGCGGAAGGCTTTCTTTTGTAGGTAATCAAAGGCTTGGCTGATCTCGAAGCCAGAAGCGGTGGGATATTTTTCAAGGATTTTAGCTTTAACTTCGTCCTTTAAGGCGCCGACCGCTTTATGGCGTTCGATTTTGCTGGGGCGATAGAGGGCGTCTTCAATGCGGGAACCAGCGACGGAGTAGGCGATTTCCATCAGCTCGTCTTTGACCAGCATGAGGGGAACTTCGCGCTTGGGTTTATTAACGTGGGAGGCCAATTCTTTTTGGGCTTTGACCAGAACGAGAACCTGTTCTTGGGCAAAGGCGAGGGAAGCGTTGAAATCCGCTTCAGGGATTTCTAGGCCACTGCCTTCGATCATGACGGGTTCGGTTTCTGTGCCGACGTAAACGAGGTCGAGGTCGCTGCGGAGGAGTTGATCGTGGGTGGGGTTGGCAATGAACTGGCCGTTCACACGGGCAACGCGCACGGCACCGACGGGGCCGGCGAAAGGAATGTCAGAGACCATGAGTGCGGCGGAGGCACCGTTAATGGCAAGGATGTCTGGGTCGTTGACGCCGTCTGCGGAGAGCAGGAGAGCGATGACTTGGGTATCATAAAGATAGCCTTTGGGGAAGAGAGGGCGCAAGGGGCGATCGGTCATACGGCAGGTGAGAATTTCCTTCTCACTGGGGCGACCTTCGCGCTTGAAGTAACCACCGGGGAAACGTCCAACGGCAGCGGCTTTTTCTTTATACTCAACGGTGAGGGGAAAGAAGTCTTGGCCTTCTTTAATCGTGGTGGCGGAGACAGCGGTGACGAGCACGATGGTTTCGCCGAGGCTGACCGTGACGGCACCGTCAGCGAGACGCGCCATTTTACCGGTTTCAAAAACGATTTCTTGGGCGCCGACGTGAGCTGCGACGCGAATGGGGGAAGTTGACATAATTTCTGGGTCTTTCGATTGGTTTTAGTTTAAGAGATAAGTGGTTAGCTTGATGGAGAAAACCACTGGTTTTGTGTTAGCCAATCTTCCGGAGCCTGGTGGGTCAGAGGACACGACAACGCACTGAGAGCAAAGCGTTGTTGTGTCTCCTGGACTTTTTTGGGCTCCTTTAGGGGAAGAGTAACTTATTTTCTGACGTTGAGTTTCTTGATAAGAGCCTCGTAGCGTGGGCGGTCCGTGCGAGTGATGTAATCAAGAAGTTTACGCCGTTTGCTGACCATGATGATCAAGCCACGGCGTGAAGAATGGTCTTTAGAAGATTTCTTTAAATGCTCAGTGAGCAAATTGATACGTGTGGTGAGGATAGCAACTTGGACATCGGCAGAACCAGTGTCTTTATCATTGCGCTTATTGTCCGAGATAACACTCGCTTTGTCGTAGATAGCCATATATGAACTGAATAGAGTGCCAATGTGCGCCAAAGCGTCAACTAGAAAACTTAAGAAAAAATCTTTGCGGGTGAGAGCGCATCAGAAGAAATGAGTGCGTGTCTAGAGATGGGGGTACTTTAAAAATCAGAGCCTTCTTCCATGAAGCAACTCGGAGGCGAGGGGATCACTTTAAAAAGTTTTGTTTGTTGTGAAAATCCATCAATAGTGTAGCTAAATTCTTAAAACTGCTCAATCTTAAGTTGTAAGGTAAATCTAGACATAGGAGCGGCTAAAAGAACTAGCAGATAAAAATAAAGTGCTAAAGAAAATTCAAAACATGAAAAACCTGTGATATAATTTACTTAATACAAGTGCTTTAGCGACAATCCCCAAAGCAATTAACATTTGTTTCACCATGACTTATTTCGGGTTTCATGCGGTCTTTATTCTTCCATTTATTGGCGTATTGGCATATTTGGTTCTGGCTGGCCCACGCCGGGCTTGGCCACGTCCCTTCCTAGGATTAGCGCTATTAGTCGGGGTGGCCGTGGTTTACACCACCCCGTGGGATAACTATCTCGTGGCACGCGGCGTGTGGGGTTACGATCCAAGCGGTGTGGTGCAGGAGTGGACTCTAGGGGTAGTGCCCTTGGAGGAGTATGTTTTTTTTGTGCTACAACCGATTATGACGTGGCTAAGCGTGCTCTATTTTGGGGCGCATCAACTTGCGGCGGAAACATATGGTAGTGTCCCGAGGGTGCGAACTTGGCGGGCGCGAGTGGTTGGTATGGGTGTGGCGTTAGGGATGGCCGCCTTGGGGGTATTTGCCCTGTTAGTGGATATGAGAGGACTTTATTTTGGGTTGATTTTGACGTGGGCTGCTCCGGTGATTGGATTTCATTGGTTTTACGGCGGGGATTATTTGTGGACACAGCGCCGTTGGTTGGGACGAGCCATACTCCTGCCGACGATCTATCTTTGGGTAGTAGATAGGATCGCCTTAGAATGGGGCATCTGGCACATATCGCCAGAATACTCCACGGGATGGCACCTGCTGGGCTTACCAGTGGAGGAGGCCTTCTTTTTCTTGGTTACAAATTTCTTTGTGGCACAGGGGCTTCTGCTCTATTTCGACTACTTGGAGAAGCGGCGGGCACTTGGGGTAAGACAAGCTTGAACCTTCAGAAAATGGCGGCAGAGACGAGTTGGTGGCAAGGTGCCCTGCTCCTTGCAGTCCTTGGCCTGAGCCTGCACTTACTGCCGGCCTACTTACCCGAGTTTTCTCAGGGCTTGGCTGGGGTCTGGTTCTTGCCTTGGGCGGTAAGCCTCTTATGGTGGGGGCTGCCACACGGAGCGGTCGATCATACCATCGGTGCAAAGTTACTGGATGCACAACATCCGCAAAGATGGGTGTGGCCGGTGGCGGGGGTCTATTTTTTCATTATGCTGCTGATGGTCGGCCTGTGGTGGTGGCAACCTGTGATTGCCTTTATGGCGTTTATAGGTGTAACGTGGATTCACTGGGGCTGCGGCGATCTCTGGTGGTCGTGGATTCGTGAACCAGAAAGTTTTCCAACCTTAGGGTCTAAACTGAGCTTCGTGCTGTGGCGAGGTGGGTTGCCCATGCTGGTGCCGTTGGTGGTGGATCCAGCAAGCTATCGGATGACGGCGGAGGCTGCAACTCAATGGTTAAACTCAGGAACAATCACGCAGGAGTGGACGTGGCTAGAAACGCCCGTGGTGCGCATGATAGCTCTCGTGTTAGTGGTGGCACTGGGGCTAATCACGTGGGCTTTAGCTCCAAGCGGCCGCAAATCTGGACTGAATCAAATGGAGGGTCTTGCTCTCCTCGCTTTTTTTTTGGCCTGGCCAGCGCTCCCTGCAGTTGGGCTTTATTTCACGGTCTGGCACGGGTGGCGTCATGTGCAACGTTTGCAAGGTCGCGGGCCTGCTCCGACCACGTTTAGCCGACAAACGATGCGCCAGTTTATGGTAGAAGCAGCACCGATGACGCTGCTGAGTATCTTGATTTTGTTAGGTCTTGCGGCGATGGTTCCCCGCACCGCCCAACCTCTAACGCTCCTAGGAATTTATTTGATGCTAATTTCATCCCTCACAGTGCCGCACTTGATCGTAGTAACGTGGATGGATAAAAGCGATGGTCTTTGGGAAAAAAAATAGTGTACCTGTAGACAAAGGTTGAGAATGCTTTACTGTATCCAAAGTTTACGAAACTTAACCTAAAGGAACTAAATTATGCCCGACCTATCTGTAGGACAATATCAACTTGTCTATAACCTCCTATCATTAACGATTGCCGCATTTTTTGCTTCCTTCGTATTTTATGTTCTAACGCGTAATGATATTGCACCAAGGTATCGTGGATCAATCATAGCGTCGGCTTTGGTTGTCTTCATTGCGGGATATCACTACGTGCGCATTTTTGGCAGTTGGGAAGCCGCTTATGCTCTAGACCCAGTTCTGCAGATCTATCGCGCCACGGGGATTCCGTTTAATGACGGCTACCGGTATGTTGACTGGCTATTAACCGTTCCCTTACTTTTGGTGGAGCTCGTTATAGTTTTAAGTCTCGCCAAAAAAGACACAGGTCTGCTTTTAGCAAAAATGATCATTGCCTCTGTCTTAATGATTGGTCTTGGCTACCTCGGCGAAATCGACCGAACAAGCTCTAGCGTTTTCTCCAATAGAGGCTTCTGGGGTTTACTGAGTTCCATCCCTTTTGCTTACATTCTGTTTGTCTTACTAAAAGAGATTCGTGCCTCCATGGCACGTTCTAAACCCGAGATTGCGGTCCTCCTAAGAAATGCGGGTTTACTTACTCTTTTCACTTGGGGCTTTTATCCTATTGCGTTTATGGCACCTTTCTTTGGTCTATCGGGCTCCAATGCCGAAGTCTTCCTCCAATCTGGCTACAGCATCGCCGACATGGCTGCTAAGGCAGGCTATGGTTTGATTATTTATAACATCGCCCGCCTGCGCACAGAAGAGCTGCAAAAAGGCTCTGTCTAAGAGGCCTGGTGGAGGGGGCTTCATATTAAGCCCCCTCTCCATAGGCTGGGAATAAAATGACCAACGATCGAGGTGTGTGAGACAGCCTCTGGCTTGCGAACTCGGCTGTATCGGTAAAGTACTTACCCTACCAAGCTCCTAAAGTTCACCAAAAACTTAAACTTTAACACTTAAGAAAAAATCTTTGCGGGTGAAAGCGCATCAGAAGAAATGAGTGCGTGTCTATAGATGGGGATACTTTGAAAATCAGAATGTTCTTCCATGAAGCAACTCGGAGGCGAGGGGATCACTTTAAAAAGTCTTGCTAGTGCTGAAAATCCGTTTTAGAACTCAATTATTCAGCTTCCCTTCATGAACTTCCAAGTCTCATCTTCCCTTGAATACCAAGTTTTAGGGCCGTCCACCATGTTCTTTAGCATTCGGGCGCGGGCCATGGGTCTGCAGACTCCGATCCAAGAAAGCTTCATTCTTTCCAATGGCATGTCAAGCGAGTTGATTGTCACCCAGCCTGATATGAACTGCTTTGACCGCGTGGTCGTTTCTGGCGGAACGCATCTTCGGGTCGATTACAAAGCAGAAGTTACTACTTTCAGTCGCCAGATTAGTCCTGATGAGCTGCGCAAATTCAGTCCAGCGCAGCTTGATCCCCGCGTCCTACCCTACGTTTTTTCTAGTCGCTACTGCGAGTCTGATCGGCTAGGTCGTTTCGCCCGCCAGAAGTTCGGCAACCTCAACCCTGGCTACGATCAAGTCCTCGCTATTGACGACTGGATTTTCGCCAACGTCGAATATCTTCCTGGAGTGACCGATTCCGAGGTCTCCGCCTTCGACACCGTCACCATGCAAGCTGGGGTGTGCCGGGATTTTAGTCATCTTGCCATCGCCCTTTGCCGTGCTCTGAACATCCCCGCCCGTTATTTAAGTGCTTATGCGTATAACCTCATCCCGCAGGACTTCCACGCCTGCTTTGAGGCCTACATCGGCGGAGCATGGATCGTCTTCGACCCCACCCGCTTAGCCGCGCTAAATGGTTTGGTGCGAATCGGCAGCGGGCGGGATGCTGCGGATGTTTCCGTCTGCACCATCTTCGGCCCCATACAATTCCTCGGGAAAACCGTCACATGCCAATGCACCGACCCCAATTTCCAACCGCTCACCCGAGCCCAACAGGAAAGCACTGCCGTAACGCTAGACCAGCCCGCAACATTCTGATCTAGCCCAATAGCGCAACTATCCTCTGGGTGCGCCAGTCCAAAAAATTTTCAGATGAGACGCCATATCCTCCACGAAACCGTCTACCGCTACCACCGACCGGTCACCTTTGGTACCCATCGCCTCGTCATTCGCCCGCGCGAGGGGCACGATGTCCAAGTCGAATCCCTCTCCCTCGGTATCAGGCCGGCTCATCGCATCTCTTGGCAACGAGACGTATTCGGCAACTCCATTGCGTGGGTCGATTTTCTTGAACCGTCTAAGGAATTGTCTATTCGAGTCGAGACCATCCTACGCCATGGCTCGCCGATTAGTGTGCCCAATCCTGCCGCCAAGCCCACCAGTCCGTATCCCGTAACCTATCCTGAAATGGAACTCCCCGTGCTTCAAGGTTACCTCCAGTCCGTTTACCCTGCGGAGAGGAAGGAACTCGAAACGTGGGTGCGCTTGCAAGCTTTTATGGCCAAACCCACTGATGCCATTGCCTTGGCCACTGGTTTAAACGATTGGATTCATCGCCACATCCAATACCGTCGGAGGGAAGAGCGCGGCGTCCAATCACCTCTTGAAACTTTGCGCCAATCCTCCGGCTCCTGCCGCGACATGGCTACCCTGATGATGGAGGCCGCCCGTCCCTTGGGCTTGGCCGTGCGTTTTGCCAGTGGTTATTTGGATTGCGCCGCCTCTGCCGCTGGCCGAGCCTCCACCCACGCTTGGATTGAGATTTATCACCCCGATTGGGGCTGGTGCGGCTACGACCCCACCTTAAACGAACCGACCTCGCAAAAACACATCGTCACTGGAGTGAGCTCCCACCCCCGTGGTGTCATGCCCGTCAGCGGCACCTACCATGGCGGCTCCCAATTTTATGGCGGAATGGAAGTGACCGTGCGTTTGACTCCTGCTTGAGAGAATACTGAGCAGTAAGTGGTTCGTTAAACACGCAATGCGAGGCCACACCTTTTGGTGTCAGCAACTGTCTTGCAATGCTCTCATAGAATAGGATTGCCTGTCAGGTCGTTTCATTTACTTTGATTCACTGCTTAAGTTCTGTCGTACAGGAGAGTAAGCACTTTTATTATAAAATTATGGAAACTATGTTACGTGAATTTGGGGTGCCTATTTCTTTAGTAGCATCGTTGTTAGGTTTAGCTTTTGCGGGGGGCTTGATTGCTTGGATTTTTCGCCAATCTCCTGGAAACGATAAGATGCAGGAGATTGCCTTAGCCATTCAACAAGGCGCTAAAGCTTACCTCAATCGCCAAGTAATTACCATCAGCGTGATTTCCGTTGGGCTCTTCATTCTACTCTGGTTTCTGAGAGATGGTTGGGCCGTGAGCGTCGGCTTTTTAGTCGGTGCAGCTTTTAGCTTGTTAGCGGGTTATTTAGGGATGCGGATTGCTGTTTTAGCGAATGTTCGCACGGCCTTTGCCGCCAGTATCAGTCGCACGAAGGCTCTCCGGGTCGCTTTCAATGGGGGTGCAGTCACGGGCATGCTCGTGGTTGGATTAGCTTTATTAAGTGTCGGCGTTTTCTATTTATTCGTATCTCAGTATATGGGAATGAAGGCGGCTATTGATAGCTTAGTAGGTCTGGCCTTAGGAAGTAGCTTGATCAGTGTTTTTGCCCGCTTGGGTGGTGGTATTTACACCAAGGCAGCGGATGTCGGAGCCGACTTAGTAGGTAAAATCGAAAGTAACTTAGATGAGGACGATCCTCGGAATCCAGCCACCATCGCTGATAACGTAGGCGATAACGTGGGCGACTGTGCAGGTATGGCCGCAGATGTTTTTGAAACCTACGTCGTCAGTCTAATAGGTGCGGTTCTGACTGCATTCCTCATTCTGGGCAGCAAAGAAGGCGCAGATCCTGCCATCGTTCAATCTGCCATTGCCTACCCCTTCATTGTCGGTGCCATCTCAGTCTTGGGAGCCATTGCCGGTATTTTATTTGTTAATTTCAAGCAAGGCGGCCCTAGTCAACTCTTACGTGGTGGTGTTTTAGTGAGCGCCACGATCACGGCGGTTATTCTTTTACCCATCACCCTCACGCTCTTCCCCCAAGGCTTAGAAATCGGCGGTATCCTTCGCTCAGCTTGGGATATTTATTTTGCCGCCTTAACCGGTTTAGTCATGACCTTCGTGGTTGTTTTAATTACAAATTATTATACAGCAACAGAATATAGCCCTGTCCAAAATCTGGCTAAAGCTTGCGAAACGGGTCATGCCACCAATATCATCACAGGCTTAGCCCTCGGCCAACACGCCACCGCCTTACCCGTAGGATGTATCGGAATCGCCATTCTATGTACCTTTGAATTTGCGGGACTTTACGGTATTGCCATCGCCGTCATGGCCATGTTGAGTATGGCAGGCATCATCATTTCCCTAGACGCTTTTGGTCCCATCACCGATAACGCAGGCGGTATCGCCGTCATGGCTGACTTACCCAAAGATGTCCGCTTAATCACGGACGATCTCGATGCCGTTGGTAATACCATGAAAGCCGTCACGAAGGGTTATGCCATCGCTTCCGCAGGTTTGGCCGCCTTAGTCTTATTCGGCTCGTATGTGCATGAGTTGAAAGTCTATGTTCCCAATGAAGTTTTTGAATTTTCACTTGAACAACCTAAAGTTATCATCGGTCTTTTCTTGGGCGGTCTTCTCCCTTTCATCTTCACCGCTTATAGTATGGATGCCGTCAGTAAGGCCGCTGGTGCCGTCGTGCGCGAAGTCAGACGTCAGCTCGTCGAGCGTCCTGGCATTCTCACAGGAACAGATAAGCCTGATTACGCTGCCTGCGTGGATATCGTAACGAAGTCCGCTCTCCGCGAGATGATCTTTCCCGCACTTCTTCCCGTCGTTATGGTTGTAGTGGTAGCTGCTTTTCCCGTCATCTTAGGCCCCGTTGTTCTTGGTGGGCTTCTCGTGGGAACCATTGTAACGGGACTCTTCGTCGCCATCGCCATGACCTCCAGCGGTGGAGCTTGGGATAACGCCAAAAAATATATCGAACAAGGTAACTACGGCGGAAAAGGTTCCTTTGCCCATGCCGCCGCAGTGACAGGTGATACGGTGGGAGATCCTTATAAGGACACCTCAGGTCCCGCCATTAACCCTATGATTAAAGTAGTGAATATTGTCGCCATCTTGATCATCCCCATTTTCTTTGTACCTAAAGAAGGCAAAGTGGAAAATAATATGCCCGTGGAAAAAGCACCGATCGTTCAAGCTTACAACGCAAACTCACGTTAAAAGCTCCGAGCAACTATAGCCTATTATTTATGAAAAGCCTACGCACGTTCCTTCAAAAAATACTAGGCTTCGTGGCGCAGATTTCTTGCCAGCACCCATGGAAAGTAATTCTCACTTCTACTTTTTTTTGTGCCGTTGGAGTTTGGCTGGCGGCGACAAAGTTAGGGGTTGTCAATGACGTTAACGCTCTCATCCGCCAAGACTCGGAAGTGCTGCGCTACTTCCTTGATTACCAAAAAGAATTTCAGGCCGCTGACCCCATTCTTATTGTGGTGCAAGGCCCGGACTTTGAAAAAAATCGTAGTGCTGTTGATGCCCTGAGTGTAGAGCTGAAAGATTGGAACACTCAAGAAATCGACTCTGTTTATTATAAGAATGATCTTTCACGACTGCGGCCCCACTTTCTCCTCTTCCAGACTCCAGAGGAACTAAAAGCAATTCTTGCCCAATTAAAAAATCAGAGAAGCCTTCTTCAAGGAAAACCTGGTAAGACCGTTAATTTGAACACACTCCTTGATGGAGCGATCAGCCAGTTCGACCGCGTGGCCGAGACTAAAGGTAAAAAAGGTAGTCTTGATGATCTAGAGCTCTATGCCGAGCGCATGATCAAAGATTTAGATAAATTAGCCAAACAACTTTCAGCACCAGTCAGCACCTTGGTCACGCCAACCCAGTCCAATCCAGTCAATGAACAAGAGGCCATGATTGACCGTGAAATTCTGCGCAACCAATATCTTCAATTTGAGGATTCTAAACTTTTCCTGATGATGATCACTCCGGGGAAAGGGGACAGCGAGAGCTTTTCTCCCCATAAAGAAACAATTAAAAAACTTAGGCTCATGATTGCCCGAGTGAAGGCGCAACACCCAGAAGTGAAAATCGGACTCACAGGCGAACCAGTTTTAATGGCCGATGAATTAGAGCAAACCGATAAGGATATGACCTTTGCTGCCATCCTAGCCTTGAGCCTAATCGCCATCTCTTTTTTTGTTGTCTATAAAGAAATTGCGCGTCCTTTACTGGCGCTCATTGCCCTAGTCTTTGCGTTGTCCTGGTCTTTAGGATTTGCGGTGCTTGGTGTAGGTCACCTCAACATCATCTCCCAAGCCTTCGTCCTCATGTTGATGGGCCTAGGCATAGACTTTAGCATCCAAATAACCGGGCGCTACCAAGAAGAGCGTCTTAAAGGTTTCAGTATTGATGAAGCCTTTAAAAATACCCTCCAGACCACAGGTATCGCTATTTTGACTGGCGGGCTCACCACCGCAATTGCTTTCTTTACCATGTGCTTTAACGATTTTGTGGGCCTAGCAGAGTTAGGGCTTATTGCGAGCATGGGTCTTATTTTTTGTTTGCTTGCTAGCCTCGTCCTCCTTCCCGCAATGATCACCGTCTGGGATCGCCGCAAAGTAGGCGAACGCTTCGATCACTTACAGATGCAGACAGAATTCGGTCGTAAAGTAGATGGCTTCCTAGTGGCAAGACCTGTTCTTATTCTTGTCATTGTCACTCTTTTCACCGCATTTTGTGCATGGCAAATCACCCGCATTAAGTTCGACTATAATTTACTGAACATGCAAAGCCCTAACTTAGAGTCGGTTCAGTTAGCTCGGCATTTAGTGGAATCTCCCGCCTTGTCCTTTCTTTTTGGCGTCATCCTCGCCGATAATTTAGAAGACGCTAAAATCAAGACCGCTAAGTTAGAAGCCATGCCGAGTGTTCGCGATGTCATGTCTCCGACAAAAATTATTCCTGAAAACCAGGAATTAAAATTACCCATCTTGGCCGAAATTAAAAAAGAGCTTAGCGGCACGAAACTGAATATTGATGTCCGCTCACAGGTCGATGTTGCGAAAGCTAAGACCAACCTTGCGCTTCTCTTAAAATACTGCCAAGAAGGGCAGCAGGAAGCCTCCAAGTTTGCTCAAGTAAATGACTCACGCGTAAAGCAGGCCTTAAAAATTTTCGACCGTTTAGTTCCTGCGCTGGAATCAAGTCTCCAGAGCCTCGAAAATCTTAGCCAGGACGAGGCGGCAAAAAGACTTAATAAATATCAATTTGAACTTTTCGGCACCATCCAAGGAGATCTAGATTTCTTGAAAAAATTCGACCTAGATAACCCTGTCAACATGGAGGACTTACCTCCACAAGCTCTCGCACGATACATCGCTCCTACAGGTAGAGTTTTATTAGAAGTAAACCCGAAAGAGAATATTTGGGAACGGGATGCCAGTGAACGTTTTGTGGAAGATTTACGTTCCGTCGATCCATCCGCTACCGGCACACCTGTGCAAAATTATACTTATATCGCCGTTCTACGTGACAGCTACCTCGGAGCTTCGTTATGGGCATTACTAGCTATTCTAATTATGGTCAGCATCCATTTCCGTGATCCGCTGCGCATTGCCCTTTCCCTAATACCCTTATTCGTCGGCGTCGTTTGGTCTCTGGGACTCATGGCCTTATTTAACATAGCCTTTAATCCCGCCAATATTATTGCCTTACCTTTGGTCATTGGGATAGGCGTGGCCTATGGAGTTTACGTCATAGATCGGCACGATGAAGATGGTAAGTTTGGCTTGTTCGCTGGCAGCACGGGGAAAGCTATTCTCCTTTCTGCGCTAACCACAATTTACGGCTTTGCCTCCATGCTTACAGGACAACACCCCGGGCTTGTGAGCTTAGGTTTAGTCATGAGTATGAGCGTGTTTCTCTGCTTCATTTCCAGTGCCGTTGTTTTACCCCAGATTCTCGTCCTCTTAGATGAACGTAAAACTAAGAGCAAGTTAACATAACTTCTTTATGTCGCCCGACCACCCTGAGCTCAGAAAATTCCTCCCTGCGCTCTCGCTGCTTTTACTCCTCATAGGCCTCACCTATACGCTACTCAATCCCCAAGGACCTTTAGGTGATCCGGGAACGGGCTGGCAGTTGAAAACAGGTCAATGGTTGTGGGAACACAAAACACTCCCAACCCACGACCTCTTTTCCTACACCGTTCCTGACCAACCGTGGATTCTTTACCAATGGCTTTTTCAAGTGATGGCAGGAGCCTTACAGCAGGTAGGCGGCATAGCTCTCGTCATGGTAGTATGTAGTTTTCTTTACAACCTTATACCCCTGATTGTGGTTCAGCGCATGTTAGCGCAACGCAGCCATTTTCTTTTAGCCATGGTTCTAGCGTTTTGCACGTGGATGGTCATGACCATGCACGACTTAACCCGCCCGCACGTTTTCACTTACCTCTTTTTTTCTATCTTCCTTTTGATTTTAGAGAGGGTTTATAATAACGTAGAATCGTGGAGGAAAAATATTCCTATCCTTTGTGGCTTACCGCTTCTCATGCTTTTCTGGTGTAACCTCCACGGAGGATTTTTTGTTGGATTTATTCTTTGCGGTATCTTTTCCATCGCCGCACTGCTGGACTTTTGGCAATCACGTCGTCAGGAAAAAATGCAGCAAGCCGCACTCTTTGCGGCAGTGCTGATAGTCTGCCTACTCGTTAGCCTGATCAACCCCTATGGCTGGGATTTACATCGGAATATCCTGAGTTACCTGAATCTGGAAAGTCTTAAGCTGTGGACCGAGTTCATGCCGCCTTTTACAAGCCCTAGCCTCAATGTTTATCTGTTTGAGGCGAGCGTACTGCTTTTGATTGTACTAATGGCTTTTGGCCGTAAACGTTTGACGTGGGCGGAATTGGGTTGTGTTATCGTCTTTCTTCACTTGGCCCTGCACTCCGTCCGGCACGTGAATCTTTTTGTCCTCGTGGTGGCACCTATCCTAGCCCGTCTAGGCACGGAGTACCTCCAACAAATCCAACCAAATTTCAGCAAGCGTATGATTCAGATTGGTCAGGAGCAGTTACAAGGTAAAACTCATCGTTACTACGTTCCACTATTAGCCGTCTTATGGATCAGCCTCGTTTGGTTAGCTCCTACGAAGTTACCTCATGATCTTCCCGACATCCGACTTAGTAAAGCAGCTGGTGATTATATTGCGCAACATCCTGAAAAATTTTCTCGAATGTTCAACACGGATAATTTGGGTGGTGCTTTGGTTTATCGGTTTAGTCCGGATATAAAAATTTTCATGGATGACCGCACAGACTACTACCGTGATGACTTTATCTTGAAAACCTATCTTCCGATTCTCCAGCTCAAAGAAGGCTGGATGCAGAAGCTGGAATCCTTTGGAGTAAGCTCGGCTGTGTTACTCGCTAAGACATCCTTAGGTGCGGCTCTCGCACAGGCAGGCTGGGAGCGAGTCTTCCATGACGAAAAGATCGATATTTATCTCAAGAATCCCTAGGTCTTCTCTGGTTGACTGCACTTAATATACATTGTGCTTAAAATGATACGGGCTTAAATGTATTCATGAAGTTTTCGGCATACTTTATTGCCTGCTACCTCGTTTCGTGCTTCGGAGCGCAAGCTCTGGACTCGTCTACGCCACGTTATTACTTCGCAACATTTGATAACACAGATCAAACTAAGTTGTATATCACGGCATCTTTCGACGGTCGAAAATTCAGCACTCTAACGGGTGCCCATGTCTATACGGCACCACTTCCAGACACGCTGCGGGATCCTTCCATCATCCGCTTGCCCGATGCTTGGTATATTTGTCACACGGCAGGTAACTTTGGGAATGTTACCTACTTCACCGTTCTGCGTTCCACCGATCTAATAAACTGGACGAAAGTCACGGATGTTAGCACCGCGTCTATCCCCAATACACGTTTCACATGGGCTCCAGAGTGGTTTCAAGATGAGGACGGCTCGGTGCATATCATCGTGGGAGTGTCTTACTGGATGAGTCGGGAGTTTGCCATGTTTGCGATTCATCCCACCAATGCCAGCTTAACCACGTGGTCGGCTCCGCAAAGGTTAACGGGCTCAGCTTTCCCCACATTTACCCATAACCCTAACCCTGATACGCCTCAGTATGTAGGGGCTTACGACGCCCACATCATTAAACGTTCAGGGGAATATTACATCACCTACTTTGACGTAAATACCAGTTATATTTTCTGTGCAAAATCGCCCGCACTTACGGGACCTTACACGCCCTTTAAAACAGGTAACTGGCAAGGCATAGGCAGTTATAAGGAAGGTGGAACGATGGTTTCTCTTGGCGGCCCTAGTTGGAGATTTTATTATGCAGACGCTATTTTCAGTAAAATGTATTATATAGAATCAGGAGATAATTGGGTCACATGGAGCCCAGCGACTCTGCTCGACTCTACTATTGTGTTTAATCACGGCACCGTAGTTTATAATCCTTCACTACCCGAATTTAAAACAACCTTAGAACCTCTCGACGGAGGCTCCATGCGGGTGAGGTTTCCCGCTGTAAACAAAAACGGTTATCGTTTAGAAACCTCATCAGACCTGATGACATGGAATCAAGGAGGCTCCGTCATGGAGGGCCTAGGTGGAGAAATGGCCATTGACCATAATCCCTTGGGTGCTCCTAGAATGTTCTACCGTATCCGTTGGTTGCCCTTCCATACTCCCGCGCCTTAATGAGATAACGGATTTAAAGAATAAAAATTAATTATTACCCCGAAACAGACTCGAGGGGATTTTCTCACGCTGAGGGGTACGGAGTAGGACGGAGGGGGGGAACCTCAGAGAACATCAAGGAAAATAAAAAGTCTTACCTCCTGCCCCCTCTGCCTCTCTGCGTGATAAAACTCTGGTTTTTCTTTATCTGAATTCCGGTTTTTCTCTGCCTTCTGGATGATCGTTCTGCCAAATCTTCATCTTCCTTTTAGATTTAAACCTGCTTAGATCAAGGGGATGTCTTTAGAAATCGTGCACCCATGAAAGAACTCATCATCGTTATGCCTGTGTTTAATGAACAGGCCTCCGTCCGAAAAGTCATCTTAGAGTGGTTTCAAGAAATCGAAAACTGGACAGAAGATTTCACCTTCCTTGTCATTAACGATGGCTCACGCGATGAAACCCTTGCAAACCTTTATCGCTTACATAAACAGCTTGGGCCACGACTAGAAATCATCGACCGAGAAAATCGTGGTCACGGTGCAAGTTGTTTACAAGGTTACGCCATCGCCTGCGAACGCTCTGCCCAATGGGTTCTTCAACTTGATTCCGATGGACAATGCGATCCGCAATACTTCTTCCGACTCTGGCGGCTCCGAGAAAAGAACGATGTTATTTATGGCTACCGTTACCGCAGAGACGACGGCTGGCGCCGCAGTGTGGCCAGCTTTGTTTTAAAGAGCGTCCTATTCTGCTGTGCAGGCGTTTACTGTGCCGATGCGAATGTGCCCTACCGCCTCATGCGTACCAAAGGACTTTTAGAAATCGTCCAGCGCGTGCCCTCAGACTTCTTTTTGTCGAACGTAGCCCTAGCCGTGCTCCTTCGCCGTGCTGGTTGGAGACAAGCCACCGCTCCCATCCACTTCCGCGAACGTTACGGCGGAGAGCCCAGCGTTGCCTTGACAAAGTTTGGCAGCAAAGCCTTTGAGCTAGTGAGCCAGCTGAAGAAGCTTAAGTGACCTACTTTTTGCATGATCTAGGCGGACAGATAGGTGACTACTTGCAGAAGAATCAATACAAAGTGACAAAAAAGCTCGTCGGCTTTTCTATCTACAGTCAGTGAGTTTACGTAAAAAAACCTTCTTTAGGTGGTGGGAATGAAACACGGAAAAACAAGAGTTTATCCGCAGATTTTTGTGGATTTACGCAGATAGGAAAAAGAAAAAACTCCCTGTTTCTCTCACAGATTTGGTGTATTTCGTGACTTTACTACTTCGTTTGATAAATTCCAGATTCCGTCCTTCATCACAACGTAAATTCAATTCCCCGTTTGGCTTAAGGATATTAGAAATTGAGAAACATGTAAGCATCTTGGCAACTGCACATGATACATCATGATGTTTTATGTGCGAACTACTTTGACCATCGACTAGGATAATGCGGCCAAAGCTAAGCGGGCAGTCTCTCAGACCGGCCTACCCTTTAAGACAGTGATCAATCAGGCTTTACGATTCGGACTCGAAGAAGTGCTCTCTCCGAAAACCCCCCAACCCTATCGAACAACACCCTGGCCGATGGGTCTGAAAGCTGGTTTTTCTTACGATAACATTTCAGAATTGCTAGCCGTTACGGATGGGGAACGGCACCAATGATCTGTCCCGATGCAAATCTGCTCCTCTATGCCGAGGACAGCCTCTCGAGGCACCACTAAGCGGCTTGCCAATGGTGGGACGCTGTTCTTAGCGGCAGTGAGCCAGTGTACCTGTGCTGGCCTGTCCTGAACGCCTTCATTCGCATAGCTACTAACCCCCGTCTTCATGATCGTCCCTTTACTCTGGATGAGACCATAGCGCGGGTGGATAGTTGGCTGGCGCAACCCTGCGTACATGTCGTGAGCCCAACAGAAAACCATTGGAAGCTGTTCCACAAGCAACTCAGAGATTCTGGAGCCACTGGAAACCTAGTGTCTGGCGCCCATCTGGCTGCGCTTGTGGATGAGGCACGGGGAAGCGTTGAACTCGTATTTCGATACGGGAGTCTTTCTGAAGCTTTACGCGGCTGAGCCAGAATCTTTAGCGGTTCAGGAATTTGTTCACTCTCAAGGCGAGACAATCACGCTCACGGATCTGTACATTTCCGGGAGTACTTCCGCCAATAGTTGAGAGCCGCCCCCCGACTTGACTTAAATCCTAGGACTGACCCCGTATCCGATATTGCCAATGGTTCCTCAGTGCGCTTTGGTATTTAAACCCATGAACCAATCTGCTGTCGATACCGCTCTCCACGACTGTCTTGCTCACGCATCTAGTGCCGGAGTGACCTTAGACACAATGTTGGAACGTCTCGGGCGGGCGGGATTTTGCTTTGCCGCGCTCTTGCTTTCAGTGC